>Ga0272449_1000654_pt1 | contig 39851 bp, 40 predicted proteins | sample YNPCB0241_FD_198679 | JGI IMG/M metagenome (GOLD analysis project Ga0272449, IMG submission 198679) | Hot spring sediment microbial communities from Yellowstone National Park, WY, United States - YNP-CB-024-1 | ecosystem: Environmental > Aquatic > Thermal springs > Hot (42-90C) > Sediment...
CGGGCTCTCTCGATAAGCTCATCACGTTTGGATGCTTTTTCAAACTCCCGCTTGGCCTGGCCGATGGATCTGGCGATCTGGGGGAGCTTTCCAGGTAGTATGAATATGGCTACTAGGATTATCGCGGCCACTATGGCGATCTCTGTGAGCGTCAGTGCCATGGGATTTCTGGCTCATGGCTTAACTTAAGTCTTTCGCCACCTAGCCCAGCATTCTCTTAAGCTGGCCAGGGTCATTTACCTGAGTTCTCGTGGATATTAGATCCCTGATGGCGTTGATGTCGGCGGTTTTATTGAGCAGGAGCACTCCGTCGACCATCCGGTTATGTAGATAGAATTTGATGAAACCGCCTTCATCGCCACCATCGTCGAGGGTGATGACATTGTCATAGCTGTCGGTGATCCCATACACTTGTATGCTTAGGTTGAAGATGTTTGAGAAGAAGTAGGGAGGCTGGACGTAGGGTATTCTACGTCCTGCCATGTTGGAGCCGGCCACATCACCGTGACCCACCGCTACATCATAGTGTTCAACCCTTATGCTCTTTCCATATATTGGACTGTAGAACCGGGCCACATCACCTGCAGCATATACATCGGATGACGATGTCTCAAGGTATTCATTCACTAGGATGCCGTCACCTGTCTTCAATCCTGCATCCTCAGCCAGCTCAGTATTTGGAGCTATTCCAATCCCCACAACGACAATATCGGCATCCAGGGTTGTCCCATCAGATGTCATGACGGCTTTAACCCTTCCACCCTCACCCAATATCTTTACAGCCGAGACGCCTGTCTTCACAGCGACACCCATCTCCCTAAAATACGATGTTATCCAGCCGGCTGACTCCTTATCCAGAACCCTTCCAAGGAGTTGGGGGAAGACCTCAACCATCGTGACCTCAAGACCTTTCTCCCTCATAACCGAGGCGACCTCACATCCTATGAAGCCGCCGCCTATAACGACAACCTTGCCAGCATACGCCATCGCAATTCTTATCCTCTCCGAATCGTCCAAGGTTCTCAGATAGAATATGCCTTCTAGATCTGATCCCTCTATACTCAGCCTCCGCGGCCTACCCCCCGTGGCCAGCAGTAGCCTTCCATAACTGATCTCATCACCATCATCTAGAAAAACTCGTTTATGATGTAGGTCAATTCTCTTAACATGCCGGCCCAACAGGAGCTGGATATTATTCTGCTGGTAGTGCTCTAGACGTCTTATGTAGAGTCTATCCCTCTTCAGGACACCCTTCAAGTATGTCTTGGAGAGTGGGACACGGTCGTAGGGTCTATGGTTTTCATCCGTCACAAGCGTCAATTCACCTGACCTGTCAATGGATCTTATCGCTTCCGCAGCGTATCCGCCCGCCAGTCCACCACCGATGATCAGATAGTCCGTTTCCACCTAATCATCCACCCTTCTTAGCAGATATTGTAGTACTATCAACAGATACCCTTGAATGATCCCTCATAGAGGCCAGGGCCTTGAATATACCGTCCCATATACCCATCTCCTCCCACCTCTTAAGCCTCCTCCAGGCAGTCTTATAAGAGCCATACTTAACAGGCATATCATACCACCTACACCCAGTGGTAAGGACGTATAGTATACCGTTCAAGACCATCCTATCATCAGCTCTAGGCCTACCAACCCTAGGCCATAGTCCGAAGTAGTTTCTGATCATTCTCCATGAACGCCAGTGGGTGTAGACAAAGACTTCTGCTAGAGCCTCCATAGCCTTGGCATTTCCACGAATATCCAGCTCATCGACGATGATATTGTAGGACGGGTATCTCTTTCCAGCCTCCTCAGCTATTTCTTCCTCCATCGCATCCATCTGCTCCACCAACGATTCAATCACCGGTCTAAGCCTATCTCTCTGTTTTTCTTTGTCTTGTGGACGTCCGCATAGTATTTAACCCCCTCCCCTGTGCGGGGTGTGGGCCTGGCTGTTGCACCCTCCTTCCTGCCAAGATATTGCTGCAGTGCTACGGCGTTGTTGTGTTCAATGTCGGAGGCTGAGTATAAGAAGGTCACCCTACCTCTTCTAATCATATCTAGAAGACTATCCACCAGCTTCTCCTTTCCATCCAGCTCCTTCCAATATCGCCGGCGGAACTCATCCCATTTGGCTGGATCATGACCAAACCATCTCCTCAACCCGTTGCTGGGAGCTATATCACGCATCCAGACATCAACAGCAGCCGATTCTCTAGAGAGCCCACGAGGCCATAGACGATCCACGAGAACCCTTACACCATCATCGCTGCCGGGCTTCTCATAGACCCGCTTGACACGGATATCGGCCATGATAATAGCATGCCCGTCCTCCTCAAATCCATTATCCTTCCTCACATCTTTGATGCCATCGTTAACATTTTCAAAATAGATAAAGTGGTATTTCCTATCTGTGGAGAGGCTCTTCACGCTTAAATGAGGCTAGGAAGCTGCTTGGAGTCACTATGAAAACTATCCATCGTTGGGATAAGGGTGGAGGATAAGGGTTGTTAGGACGGTTGGTTGGGGTAGGAGGGTGCCTGAAAGCGAAATTAAGCGGATTCTTGGGGTGAAGGAGGAGAGGGTTTTCTCAAGCTCTTAGGGATGGTTACTGAGAAAAGAGCCTCTAGGGTAATTGTTGCTTACAAGGCTAGGCTGACCAGGCTTAGGTTTGAAACGTTGAGGAGGATCTTTCAGGTTTTTGGAACCATGATAGAGGTTATAAATCGGGAAGAGAAGACCCCACAGGAGGAGCTTGTTGAAGATTTGGTAACTATCGTGTCTCATTTTGCTGGGAAACTCTACGGAATGGGAACCCATAGGTATAGGGAGGTTGTCGAAGGTGTCAGAAAGCTCATATCAGGTTAGGGCGTTCAATATAAGACATGGCTATGATGTTAGAGGTTTTCTTGAATCCTACAGGCTATTATTGCAGAGTGCGGTCGATGAGGTATGGGATGGAATTAAATGGGTTGAGAGGTATAATGGTAGGGAAGGGAGGAGGCGACATTGAAAACCTCTCATATTTATAGCAGGTAAGGATGCAATAGGCATGCAAAATACTGTCTTCCAGGATGCTTTTGAGGCGGGAAGTTTTAGGGTTCCGCTTAGCTGGGTTTTGGCCGGCGTCCTGGTGGGACTGCTGGCGGCATTCATCTACTTCCCACCAGCCCTAGTCAATGAAGCACCCTTCCATGATGATAAGGCCTACATAAATAACGCCCTGATCGCCAGCGGCAGGATCAGGCCGGAAGACGCTATCGGCCCCTACGCTGAGGAGAGGCCTCCGCTCTTCTGGTGGTTGCTGACAGGATTATTCATACTCGGTGCGCCTAATGATTCTGTGAGATGGGCCTCACCACTTGCTACAACCCTAGGTGTCGTTGGAATATATTTTCTGGCAGCAAGACTCTTCAACGACTTCAGGGCTGGACTCCTAGCCGCCATATTCATATCGGTGTCAGATTTCTTCACATTAACCACATCCTATATACTCACGGATAGCATGGGTTCGGTGCTGGCGATGCTGGCTATATTGTCCTTCTCCCTCGGCCTCCGCGACGGTGTTTTCATGTGGCTTGCAGGACCTCTCACAGCCCTTTCGATAATCGCTAGAGATCAGAACCTACTAATCGTACCCGTTATACTGTTATCACTGATATGGGTGTCGAGACTGGGCCTTGGGCGCAAGCTCCTTCTATTCATATTACTCGCAATATCCGTCTCACCTGTAATCCTACTCTCACAGGAGAGGGCCCTACAGCTGGTCTCAGATATCATAACACCTATCTTCAAGGATCAACCCTATCTCTACATATTGGGCGCATATCTCGGACTATCAGCGATGATCGTCTATAAGGTGGCGGAGCAGAGGAACCTTATCTCCAGGAGGGTAAACGTCGGTGAGAGGATATTCGATATAGGGTTGGCCCTTGGCTTGGCACTACTGGTTCTCCATCCATTCTTCATGGATAACGTGAGACTGGGCGACACTTTCCAGATAGCTGGGAAGGGAATACTCTCAAGACCGATAGCCCATGCTATAATGGCCCGGGAGCTTGGAATAGGTGCTGAGCTCCCATATTTTGAGAGAGTCTTTATATGGGCCTCTCAATCTCTCAAGCTTGCTACCTTACCTCTCCTCATACTATCGTTGTTCGGAGCTTTGCATATGTTGCGGCGTGGCGTCAAAATCGGAAGGCCGCTGATCCTCTGGGGTTTTCTATCCCTAGCCTACGTTATATTATTCACACATCTTGAGTATCGGTTTCTCGCACAGGCTATCCCTCCATTGGCCATTTTAGCCGCCTACGCTGTAGCGCAACTATGGCGGACTAGTAGGATTTTTCCAGCCATCCTCATACCCTTGACGCTCCTCTATCTATTCCTACCACCACATCCATACCTACCTCTTCCAAGCCTTACACAGCCCACAACAATTCAAGGCTTGATCGCCCTAACATCCGGCAACACCGACGGTGGATGGCTCACCCAATATCTCACATACCTAGAGAATATACCGCCGGCCGGCGGCCTAGCCATTAACCCGATATATCCAGTCCTCGGACTAACAACAATACCCCTACTCATAATATCCATCCTCATCGGAATACGAAGGATAATCATAACCTAATCAGATTTCGGAAAAGCTTATTAGCCTTCCAATCAGCTGTAGACGGCATGACAGGAAGAAAAGAGGAGGAGAGGAGGTATACTAGACGTCAGGCGATTAGCACAGCTGCCGCTGCAGGAGCGGTGGTGGGTGTGGGGATTGTGGCTGGGCTTGGAGGCTATTTCGCCGGCACATCGGCTGGAGGCGGGGTCCAGACAGTAACCCAGAAGGAGACGGTGACTGTGGGCGGTCAGACCGTAACGGTCGGAGGACAGACCGTAACAGTCACAAACACGGTGACACAGACACAGCCCACAACAGTGACCTCAACCGTCACAGCAGGCCGCACACCACCACGGGACAGAATAGTTATCGGCGCCTCCATAAGCCTTACAGGTGGTCTCGCAGGTTTTGGGACTGAGGAGAAATGGGCCCTTGAGGAAGCGTTCAAGAAGGCCAATGATGAGGGCGGGGTATACATGCTCGGCTACGATCGTAAGCTACCCGTCGAGTTCATCGTCTATGACTCTAAAAGCGATATACCCACTGTTCTCGCCAATCTCGATAAGCTGATAAACGTAGATAAGGTGGACCTACTGATAGGTGAGACGGGAAGCCATATAGGACTGGCTATAGCGCCTGTCACGGAGCAGAGCAAGGTTCCGATTGTAGGCGTCCTAGCCACAACCGAGAAGATATTCATCCCACCCACATACAGATATCTATTCTCCAACTTCCACCTAGCCCGTGACGAGGTCCTAGTTTACTTTGACTTCATGAACAACCTGCCGGCAGGTCAGAGGCCTAGGACGATAGCTATATGGGAGGAGGCTTCAGACCTTGGAGCGGATAATGCCAACTGGTTCGAAGCATATGCGAGGCAGTATGGCTATGAGGTTGTCCTGCGGGAGAAGTATACACCTGGCTCGGATCTGACAGCGCTGGTCACTAAGACGAAAGCCCTCAACCCGGATGTGGTGGGTGCGATCCCATCACCTCCCGACGCCATAAACATGATGAAGATAAGCAAGGAGCTGAGGTTCTCACCCAAGATATGGGCCTTCACAAGGGGTACAGCTACTGGAACATTCGGAGCCAACCTTGGAGCTGATGCAGAGTACGTTACGGCATCTTTCGTATGGCATGAGTCCCTGCCTGGAGCCGGTGACCTAGTGCAGAAATATAGGCAGGCGACCAACAGGCCGCCGACACTATTGGGCATATACTATTCGAGCGGGCAGATCGCTTTGAAGGCTGTAGAGTGGGCTGGTATCCTAGATAGGGAGAGGATCAGGGATGCATTGGCGAGCGTCCAGTTCGATACGGTTATGGGCAGGGTGAGCTTCGGACCTGGCGGAAAGATGAACAACACCGACAAGTTCATAATGCTGATGCAGTGGCGGAGCGGTAAGCTGGAAGTCATATGGCCCCGTGACAAGGCGACGAAAGACCCTGTTTATCCATTCCCACCATGGGAGTCCCGCTGACTCCCATCCCGTTTTTTATAATATGCTACTCCTTCTAACACCTAGGGTTTTTATGAAGAGCGTTTCGATCAAGCCTTGGGGCATGAATTTCACTATTAGGACGACGACCAAACCGAAGGCGAGAAGGCTTATCTCAGTTATGGTGAATTGAAGTAGGTAGTAAATCCCCAAGTATATGATGGAGCCTATCAGCGGGCCTGTTAGAGTACCCCTGCCACCTATCAGAACCATGAAGAGCGGTATGATGGTCCACTCGATGGAGTAGACATGCTCAGCTGGGACATATAGGAGGTTGTATCCATAGATGCCGCCCGCAAGACCTGTGAAGACACCGCTCAGCGCCAGAGCTATCATCTTATACTTTAGCGGGTTGACGCCGCTGGCGTTGGCTAGGATCTCGTTCTCCCTTATCGATACTAGGGCCAGCTTCAGCTTAGACCGCAGTATGAGATATGTTACAATGGCAGCTGCTATCAATAACCCTGAGGCCAGGTAGTAGTTCTCTACACGTCCAGATCCCCCATAGGGTGTGACCCTTATACCATAAGCGTGGATGTTGAGGATGGCCACCTTTATCGCCTCTGCTAGGCTGAGGGTTCCGATGGCGAAGTAATCACCACGGAGTCTCATGAGCGGTGACATAAGCAAGGCAAGCCCTACGGCGGCAGCTCCACCGGCAGCGACACCTAGGTAGGGATGAAAGCCAGCACCTGTGGACAGGGCTAGTATGTAGGCGCCTACTCCGAAGAACGCTGCATGCCCAAGGTTAAGCTGGCCCGTGAAACCGCCTACGATATTCCAGGCGAGGGCCAGGGTTGTATATATCGTGAACAGGAAAGCCAGTGTAATTATGAAGTTATTCCCAGCTGCAAGGGATGGAATAGCTAGAAGCACTATAGTTAAGACGGCCGCTATGATTATTCGGGTCTTCATACTTCTCTTACACCCCTTCTACCGAATAGGCCTGTGGGACGGACGAGGAGCAGTAGTATGAGCATGGCGTATGCGACCACATTACGTAGTCCTGCACCTAGGAAGAAGGAGCCATATGATTCGCCTATTCCTAGGACGAGTCCTCCAGCGATGACCGCGGGTATGTTTCCAACCCCGGAGAGGGCGAGGACCACGAATGATTTGAGGAGGAACTCGGGGCCGAATGTCGGCTGGAAGCTGAGGAGCATGGCGACCAAGCCGCCTGAAACTCCCGCTAAACATATACTCAGGATGAAAGTGAATGTCTGCAGACGTTGGACTGGGATGCCGAGGGTTGAGGCTGACTCACTGTCCTGGGATATAGCCCTAATAGCTCTACCAATGCTAGTTCTCGTCAGGAAGAAGTGGAGAAGGGTTAGCGCTATTATGGACACGGTGAAGGCTAGAAGCCTGATTATCGGGACGACAACAGGTCCCAGTGAGATGCTCTCGGCTGTCAGCGGTGTGACTATGCTACGTGGATCACCCGACCAGGCTATCAACATACTGGCCTGCATGATTAGCAGCAGGCCGAAGCTGGAGACTATTGGAGCGTCAAAGCTCTTGGTCAAGCCCCTTATGAGAAGTGTGTTGACAACATAGCCTAGGAGGGCTGCCACAGGTATTGTCAAGAGTATTGTTAGAAGAGGATCGAGGGAGAGAAGTGTGGATATCCAGTAGGTTGCGTACGCGCCGAATATTATAAACTCCCCATGGGCGATGTTTAGGATGCGCATTACACCGAATATGAGGGCTAATCCTATGGTGACGAGGGAGTATATACCGCCTAGCAGGATAGCGCCCATGAGAAGCTGGCCGAAGAGAATTTCAGGCGCTAGTAGCACTATCCCTTTACACCTCCCTGCTCTAGGTAGAGCCAGCCCCTTATGAGGTCTGAAAGTGATGAGGCCAGCTCACTCTTCCTACCACCGCCCTTAACCTCACCGAGCTCCAGGACATAGACATAGTCGGCTACGGAGAAACATTGCTGGATATTCTGATCCACTAGAAATATCGTCATGGATAATCTTCGGAGGGTGTCAATATGCCGGTAAACCTGCTTTACCATTATTGGAGATAAGCCGGCTGAAGGCTCGTCCAAGAGCAGGATTTTGGGCTTGGTCATCAAGGCTCTGGCGATCTCCAACATACGTTGTTGACCGCCGCTGAGGGAGCTGGCCCTATCGTCAAGCCGTGGCTCCAGGTCTGGGAATATATCCAGAACCTCATCCATTGTATCATCTAGGAGTTTTGGATCCCTCCTGATTTTCCAAGCTCCTAGAAGCAGGTTCTCCCTAACAGTCATCTGGGGGAAGACACTTCTCCTCTGGAGCACTATCGACAGCCCATGCCATACCCTCTCCTCAGGCAGCATCCCATCAAGCCTCACATCATCCAGTATTATCTCACCCCTCTTGGGCTTGAGGATTCCAGCAACAGTCTTCATGAGTGTTGATTTCCCCGCACCATTGGGACCTATGAGAGCTGTCACCGAGTTTCTCTCAACATGGATGGAGATATTTCTCAGAATCTCTATGTCACGATGGTATTCCACTGTTAGATTACGGATATCAAGGGACAGACCCTACACCCCCAGATATGCCTCCACAACCCTGCTGGATCTACGGACCTCATCGGGATCTCCCACCATGAGGACTGAGCCGGCAGTCATGAAGGCAAGCCTATCAACCATACGTAAGATCGATGGAATATCATGGCTGACAACAACGATCGTCTTACCCCTCTTCCGAAGAGCATCTACGATCTCTATAATCTTCTCTTTTATTGTGGGATGTATTCCAGCGACAGGCTCATCCAACATTAGAATCTCGGGATCAGGTAGAATAGCCCTTGCAATGTCAACAAGCTTCTGCTGGCCCCCGGAGACGTTTCCAGCCAGCTCATCCGCTAGGTGGCGTGGCAACCCGACCAGATCCATTATCTCCAAGGCCCGCTTCCTCATACGCCCCAGCCTACCAGCCCATACACTCTGAACTAGGATATTCTCCAAAACAGTCATATGTGTGAAGACATTTGTCACCTGGAAGACACGTCCAACACCCATCCGGCTTATACGATGTGGGGGCAGACCGTTAACCTTCCTACCCGATATCTTCACCAGACCCTTTTCCGGCCTATAGTATCCATTCACAACGTTTAGGAGTGTTGTCTTCCCAGAGCCGTTGGGTCCGATTATACCCAGAGACTCTCCACGATTAACTCTAAGCGTACATCCATCAAGCGCTTTAACCCCGTCAAAGGTTATTGATACATTCTCCACTTCTATGGCAGCGTCGGTGGGCATGTCCTACTGCACAGGCCTCCTCCAAATACTATACTGGAACATACGCTCTATGTTTGGCCGTATAACCTTCTCCTCATACTCCTTGTGCTTCATCGGTATCCTATTCATCCATAGGTTCTTGGGATAGAGTTCTCTCTCATATATGATCTGGATGATCTCGGTTCGTAGATCCTTCATCCAATTGGCCCATAGAGAGCGGGAGCGAAAGTCACGCAGAGCATTGATGTCTATAACGCCAGCACAGTAGGATGAGCCCGCTCCATATTCATGCTTCCCGATTATACGTCCCTTGTAGTCAACTATCATGGATTTTCCGCCGAAGGTGTCTATAGGTACGGGTGATTCTGTCGTGAGGTAATAGGTGCCTGTATTCGGGGCCACTATGTAGATGTTGTTGTCTAAGGCTCTAGCCCTATTCTGGATCTCCCAGAACTCATTCTGGGTATGGGGATGTGGATAGCTGGGTCTATAGACGACCTCTGCACCATTCATAGCCAGCCCTCTAATATACTCTGGATAGGATCCTTCATTCGCCAGAGCGCAGCCCAGCACCCCGATTTCTGTCTCCACAACAGGGAAGAACGCCTGTAGATTTCTCCCATGGATCCTTATCCACTCATCGTAGATATCATGGGGGCATATGGAGTGCTCCACAGGGAAGAGGGGCGAGTTCTTATAATGTCTTAGAATTATCCGGCCCTGTGGATCTATTATGAAGGCGTTGTTGAAGAACCTGTTGGGGAACCTCTCATCAACTGCCTTGGCCTGGGCTATCACATAGGACTTGTACTGTTTAGCGATCTCAGCCAGCCTATCGGTCTCCTCACCCGGTATCTCAATGGCTATGTTGAGAGCATACTCCACATGATCCATGTCGAAGACCTCGTCGGTGAAGCCCTGCAACGCACCCTCCGGTATGGCTATCAGCCTAACGGGAAGATCGAGACTGCTCAGCCAAGATGCAGCCGCCACCACCTCATGTATGTGCTCAATATTCTTCATTATCTCCTTTCTCTTCCTCACACCCCAGACGGTGGGGGATATACCGACAGCTGTATAGGGCTCCATGGCTAGGTCTTCAGCCAACTTGATGGCTTATAACATTTAAGGCTGGCCCGTAGCATATTCCCAGCATGACATATGGGAGGTTCTTCAATAAACCCGCTGAGACTATGGATAGGGCTGAGATTAGGAGGCTTCAGGAGGAGAGGCTTAGACATACCATCGGATGGGCGTATGAGAGGGTTCCATTCTATAGGAGGAAGCTGGAGGAAAGGGGTCTAACCCCAGATATGATTAGGGGCTTGGATGACTTGGAGAAGATCCCATTCACAACCAAGGATGAGCTGCGAAGCCTCTATCCATACGGTATCCTAGCTGTCCCAACAAGTGAGATACTGGAGGTGCATGCGACATCTGGTACGACTGGAACCCCGACCCTAGGCTTCTACACAGCCAGCGATATAGAGGTGTGGGGTGAGGTATCGGCCAGGTCTCTGGCCATGTCTGGGTTAACTAGGGAGGATATCTTCCAGATTACACCCAGCTTCGGCATGTTCACAGGAGGGTTTGGCTTCTTCTACGGAGCTAGGAAGATCGGCTCCATGATAATACCTGCCGGAGCCGGATTCAGTAAACGCCAGATACAGTATATGATTGATTTTGGCACCACGATGGTATGTGCAGTTGTATCCTATATTCTGAGGCTCACAGAGACAGCGCATGAGATGGGTGTGGACCCGGCCCGTGACACCAAGGTGAGGAAGGGGGTTTTCGGCTCTGAGATGTGGACTGGTGAGATGAAGAGTAAGATAGCCGGGGAATGGGATATGGACGTCTATGACATATATGGCTTCACCGAGCTATGCGGGCCCGGCGTGGCTAACGACTGCCACCTACATGATGGACTCCATGTCTGGGAGGATCATTTCCTTGTGGAGGTGGTGGACCCGGCCACCGGTGAGAATGTAGGTCCGGAGGAAAAAGGTGAACTAGTCTTCACAACCCTCACCAAGGAGGCCGCTCCTATAGTAAGATATAGATGCCGGGACATCTCATACATCTATGACTCCCCATCCTGCGACTGTGGTAGAACACATAGGAGGATCGGCTGGATAAGCGGTAGGATAGATGATATGATCAAGGTCTCCGGTGTGGCTATCTGGCCGGGTCAGGTGGAAAGCGTGCTCTTGAAACATCCCATGGTTGGCTCCGAGTATCAGATCATAGTCTGGAGACAGGGTGGTCATGATAGGATTAAGGTGGTGGCGGAGACGAGGGAGAAGATACATGATGGTGATGTGGAGAGGTTGGCTAGGAAATTGGCTGAGGATTTGAGGAACACCCTTATGACGGGTGTCGAGGTGGAGCTGGTGGAGCCAATGTCCCTGCCCCGGGTGGAGGTGGGGAAGGCCAAGCGTGTTATAGATCAGCGGAGTGGCTGAGCATGATGGTGCTTACAAACCAGAGTATGAAAGACTGGCTCACGATGGAGAAGGCACTAGAGATTGTTGAGGAATTCTTCAGAACCTACAGGCCGGGTGATTATGTCATGCCTAGACGTGAGATGATGCAGTTGCCTGAGCTGGACGCCGTGTATGTTCTCATGCCATCCTACTCCCATGCTGTAGGGCTCTACACCCTCAAGCTCATCAATGAATATAGACGGAACCCGGAACTCCATGGGCTCAACGTCGCCAGCGGCCTGATCCTAGCCTTCAACCTGTTCACGGGTCAGGTCATCGGCATGATGGACTCCGTATATCCAACAGCTATGAGAACAGGAGCTATAGGAGGAGTAGCGGCCAAGTATATGTCAAGCCCTGAAAGCGTGTCTGTCGGCCTTCTCGGCAGCGGTAATCAAGCATGGACTCAGCTCATGGCTGTCAAGACCGTGAGAAAAATCGAGAGCGTGAGGATATTCAGCCCACGTAGGGAGAGCCGTGAGAAGATAGCTGCGAGAACCTCTTCGGAGCTGGGTTTAGAGGCGTCAGCTGTCGACTCACCACGTGAGGCTCTGGAGGACGCTGATATAGTGATAACAGCCACCAACTCCCCTAACCCAGTCCTATCAGGTGAGTGGCTGGATGAGGGGGCACATGTAACAAGTCTCGGCGCATTAGCCACCAGACGTGAGCTTGATGAGACAACCTTCCGACGGGCCGGTAAGATCGTCGCTGACTTGAAGGAGTCTGTCCTAAGGGAGGCGGGCGATATAATGCAGGCTATATCGTCCGGGATAATCAGGGCCGAAGACGTTATGGAGCTGCATGAGGTTGTGAAGAGCGGCCGTAACATAAGGGGTGACCAGCCGGAGATAACCATCATGAAGTCTGTGGGATTCGCCTCTCTGGACCTCTACTTCGCCTCCACACTCTTCAAAATCGCCCAAGAGAAAGGTCTGGGATCGGAGATAAATCTAGAATGATCGTGGAAGACCAAGGCCCTTCTCAGCGATATAGGCCAGAGCCAGCTCCTGTGTTATCGGCCCAACCTTGAGCATCAGCATATCCCTGAAGATCCTCTCCACATCCCAGTCCCTCAGATATCCATACCCACCGAACACCTGCATGGCATGATCCAAAGCCTTCAAGGCCACGATCGTGGCATGATACTTCGCCATGCACGCGAGCACGTCAACCCTTTCACCGCTGTCGAACCTCCTAGCCGCGTCCATGCATAGGAGCCGACCTGCCTCAGCCATCACATAGTCCTCAGCCAGCGGAAACTGTATCGCCTGATTAGCGCCAATAGGTCTTCCGAAAACCTTCCTGTTTGCAGCATATCTCCTCGCCTTCTCTATCGCAAACTGGGCCGAGCCGATGGCTAAGGCGGCATATACAATCCTATCGGCGTTAAGAGCTTTCACGAGGACCTTCCATCCCTCATCCACAGCGCCTACAACATCATCCTCACCCACAACCACATCCTTCAACATCACCTCACATGTGTTCACGTAATCCATGCCCAGTTTATCCAGGATTCTGTAGCTAAGCCCAGCCGCCCCGACATCAACCAAGAACACTGTAAGCCCCAAACTCTTCTTAGCCACCCTATCGGCCGGCGTAGTGCGGGCTAGGAGGAGAAGGTGTGTAGCCCTATCAACATTGTTTACAAACATCTTACCACCATTAATCACATAGTGCCCATTCTCTTTTCTCGCAGTAGTGCCTATGGAGAGGGCGTCGGAACCTGACTCCCTCTCAGTGACAGAGAGACCCACCAGCACAGTGCCTGTGGCAATCTTGGGTAGGAGCTCCCGTCTCTGTTTCCCACTACCCCATTCAAGTATTACAAGCGATGACATCGCATTGGTGAGCAGCGGGTAGAGACCAGTGGAAAAACCATGTGAGCCTAGCTGTATCACTATCTCGCACAGCTCGGCCAGCCCAAGTCCTAGGCCACCATGCTCAGATGGTATAAGGGCTCCAGGCAGCCTCATCCTAGAAACCTCATCCCAGAACTCCCGCGGAAAGATCTTCCTGCCGCTGATTTCACGCCAATACTCCAGCCCATATCTCTCCTTAAGAGGACCCAGATCAACCGTCAGTGGCATATTTAGTTAATCCATGTAGGGAGGTATATAAGAGGATGGGGTCCGGTGTAGAGAGGTTCTTCGGATGGCTAAAATCATTCCGCTCTTAATCCATTGTTTGTTGGTGGTTGTAGGGTTTATTTTTATGGTCTTTATGATGGTTGGGGATGTTGTCTGATCTTCTGGCCATATTTATGTCTGAGGGTTCTGCTGCTAGGTTTTTGAGGGAGGTTAGGTGGTCTACTGTGGTTCTCTCTCTGTTATATGTTGGGGTTGGTATAGGGGTGTGTATAAGGTGTAGGGTTTGTTTAAGGACGTTTAATGATAAGAGTGGTACTGATTTCTAGGATACCTCTTAACGAGGGGCTGTTCATAATGTATCTGTCTGGATGCCTTAATGTCCCTCTCTTGAGGGCCTCTATAGATGTTGGGTATATAGATCATTCAGGAGGATAGTGTATTCTGTGGGGAGGTATGTTAGGTGTTATTGGAGGGTCTCAGGGGATGTTGAGGTGGATGAGGTCTATGTGAATGCTGGTTTGAAGGGTAGGGGTAACCATGGTAGGATAATACTTCTTGGTAGGGGGCCTAGGTGTAGGGGTTTGAGGGCTGGTAGGGGGAGGGGTGGATGGGATAAGGATGTTATCCCAGTATTCACCATAATAGGCCGTGATGGGCATGAGGTATACATACCCTCCAGGGATGTTAGGGGTGAGACTGTAGCTAGGATAGCGTCAAGGCATATAGAGGCAGGATCAAGGATATACACTGACAGCTTCCCATCATACAGCATACTACAAGGCATGGGATATAGACATGATTACGTAAACCATTCGATAGGAGAGTATGCCAGGGGAGAAGTTCATATAAATAACTGCGAGAACAGGGCATCAATACTAAGGCCATGGCTATCAGCCCATAGAGGTATATCCAAAGACAACTTGGACGCATACCTAAGCCTATTCCAACTACAGAGAAACACAAACAAACTACCAACAATAGAGAAGATCAAGCTAATAGTAAAGATATAAAAACCCACCAACAAACAATGGATTATGAGCGATAATTTTTTATAGGTTAGGTGGTGAGGCTTTTATTCCGGCATACTCTCCTCTGTTGGGCGGCCAATACATACTATGGAGGATTGTACAAGTCTTGGATGATGTAAGCCTACCAAAGTACTGGGACTGGGTTGCGAGAAGCTCCTTTCACCTCAGACAGGAGAAGCCTGCTTTGACCGACATATTCTACCGTCATATCGTCACCAACCTAGTCTCCCAACTCACCACCATAAAACCGAGCCGGATACTCAAGCTTGACGCATACAATGAGGCGACCAACACCCAATATGGATTCCACATGCTGGATGGAGAGGCGGATCTAATCCTAATCGACATATCAGGGGGCATAGCCAAGAAGGCTGCAAGACGGGCCATGGGACGCGGCGTATATAATATGACGCATATCATCGTTGGCGACTTCCGCAGGCTTCCCATCAGATCCTCAGCCGTTGACATGTCATGCAGCTTTGGAAGCATAGAGCATGTCCCCGAGTATGATAGGGCCTTCTATGAGCAGACGCGTATCGTGAAGCCTGGGGGAGAGGTTTTGGTGGGTGTGCCCAATATGGCCAACATCTCCCTGAGAGCGCTCTCTACAAAGATACTTCATATGTTGGGGTTGATGAGGAAGATGACCAATCCTGAGAAACACTTCCTCAGACGACAGCTTGTCACTCTGGCCAAAAATATGAAACTAGACGGTATAGTCATATCAGGCTATCACCTATTTCCAAAGCAGCTGAGATGGATGGACCTTTGGATGGAGTCAAGAGATATTAGCACACTTCGCAGGAGCCGTCTATTCAGATGGTTGTTGAAGACCATCACTATCATGGAGCTACGTTATGCGTTTACCAGACGGTTTGCTGAGATGATTATCGTTAAAGGTGTTAGGCCGCCGGTACAGGATACAGGGCTACGAAGTTTAGAAGATGAAGTAATAGGTATAAGGCTGTGAGTCCACGCCATCTTATGTTTTTCGTCCCCCTCTCACTATGGAGCCTATTGCCTAGGTATAGGGATAGGGCGATAATGACAGGCGGCAGTACGATGAGAATATAAAAGAGGTAGAGGAGCCCCCTGAAGACTGTGTTTACGATAAGCCATCCCAGTAGGCCGCCCATCCAGTAGAAGATAGTGAACCTAGCTATGCTGTCCCGCCGTGCGAGCCAGAGCATGTAGAGCATTATAGGAATCATGAAGAGCAAGATTGTCCAGCTCACCTGTATAATGTAAGCATATCTGAGTCCCGATGTGACAAGCGGTCCGGTGGCGACTCGCGATGGGTCGATCTCGAATCCGGGCTGAATTCCCACGGCTCTCGTTACAGGATAGTTGATGAACCACTGCCATAGCTCACTCCTTCCAACAGCCTCTGGATTGCTGATGCTAAGCCTTGACACCATTATGGCCAGTCTCTCAACAAGATTAGGTGCGGAGGGCGCCAGTATAACCCATTCAAGTAGATACCATATTGATATGGTTGACACAGCCGTAGTAACTAGTAGTGTCAACGTGGTCCACATGTCATACATCCTAATTGTTTGGCCCGTCTTTTTCCTCGGCTTCCCCGAAGACCTTAACCCACTGTGGATGATAAGCGGCAGGAATGCTATGATTGCAGCCTCCTTTGAAAGGAATGAGGCCGCAAAGAAGGGTGTGGAGACTAGTTTACGCCATTTCCCTTGTTCCAGCAGGAAGTAGATGCCCGCTAGTAGGAAGAGGAGCATAAATATGTCTATGCGGGCCACCCGTGAGAAGTAGAAGGTAAGGGTCTCAAACGAAAATATATATGTGGCTATCAGGGGCGCATAAGCCACCCCCCTCCTACCCCAGAAGAGGCGTCTGACAAGCAGGTAGAATACAGGTATCGCCAACGTTCCAGCAACGACCGACATTATCCTCCAACCCAGTGGATTATCGCCGAAGAACAGCATCCCAGCAGCTATCAGCATCTTAGCCAAGGGTGGATGCCCCCTGATAGTATCCCTTGGCACACCTTCCTCATTATTACCTAGGATGCTCCTGGCTGCAGGGACATAGTATACTTCATCACCTATAAGACGGTCGGGAAGATCCAGTCTATAGAAACGGAGAAGAAACCCCATCACCGTGAGGCCGATGACTATTAGCGTGGACCTATTCATAATTCAACGACCCAGCTATAGCGTCTAAAAGCCTTATGCCGTAACATGAGACTCCACCATTCGGAACTTCTCACCCCTACCAGCCATTATAGATTCGACAGGAACTATCCTAAAACGCAATCCCCTGAAAAGCAAATTACATCGGTTCTCCAGCTCATCCAACACGCTCTCAAGATCTCCCGACGCCCTGATTAGCACCTCGATGGAATAATCATCTCTCTGCACCACCTTAAACTGCTCAAGTCCACTCGCATCCTGTAATACATGCATTATCGCATATGGTGATACCGCACCACCGTCAGGTCTTCTTATAAAATCCACAACCCGCCCCTCTATATTTTTAAGCAGAGGCAGACCACGTCCACATGGACATTCGTCATCCAACGGTGTAGCCATATCTCCCAAATAGTAACGGATCATCGGAGTCGCCCAGCGGAAAAGACTTGTAGCTACAACCTCACCGGACTCACCAGCTGACACCTCCTCCCCATCCCTGAGAAACTCCAGCACCACCGAGTCAATATTTATATGATATGCCGTGTGGGTGGGGCACTCCCATGCGAGGCCGCCGATCGGCGCCACCTCAGTACATCCATATCCATCAAAGACCTCGGCACCGAAGAAATCGGACACCATCCGACGCGTGCGTCTATCCAGTAGTTCACCCCATGTAACTGCGATCCTCAACGCTATCTCTTTCGAATTAGACTCACATGCCTCCTTTAAGGCCCTGAAGTATGATGGGGGCGCTATCAGGACATCTGGCCTGAACTTTGCCAAGAAGATGAGATGCTCTTGAATTTCGCCGGCTGCCGAGAGACGTACAATCCTTTTGGTCCTTATTTTTCCCCAAAGGCCCGCTATATCTGAAACTGTTTGGACCTGGGCTCTCTCGAGGGGGCCGGATACAATTCGCACCATTTTATCGTAAGGACGTACTCCATATGACCATAGACGACGGAGATGCAGGCCATCAAGATACGCCGCCGAGGCTGGATCCTCCAACACAGTGATCGGTATACCCGTCGTCCCACTCGTTGTCTTCCTAACACATCTTCTAACATCCGTCCCTGAGGCGGTCCTATCTTCCAGGGGAGTTTTCCTTACAATCTCCTTCGTAATTATGGGGAGCAGCCGTATATCATGCACATCTGACATGGTTGGCATATGCTCGCCGTACAGACGTCTGTAAAACACGGTTCTCCCATAGGCGTGGGAGACAATCTCCCGGAGTTTCCTACTTTGGATCATCATTAGCTCATCCCTGCTAAGCCATTGGCTTTTACTAAGCCACCGCCAATTCCTCAGCACCTGCAACAACATGGATATTGGAAGCCGGTTCAGAACCCATTTAAGCATTAAATATCCAAGACCATTTGTGAATGAGTAATGATAGAGCTACTGATCACACTCATAGTAGGGATATTCGTAGCTGTGGCAGTGTCCGTGGCATATTTCTACAGGGATCCGGATAGGGAGGTGCCCAAAATGGGGGATGCACTCCTTTCTCCCGCAGACGACACTATTATCTCAATAAGGAGATATAGTGATGGAGAGGTTCCGACCATAAATAAGGATGGACGATCTTACAGACTGCGGGAGCTGATACAGTCGAAGCTGCTCGACTCCAACGGTGTAGTAGTATCTATACACATATCGGCACTCGATGTCCATACAGTCCGCTCACCGATTAGCGGGAAGGTAATACAAGTCTCACGTATACGTGGCAGTTTAAAATTTATGCATGATCCCACATTTGAATATACCAACGAGCGAGTAAGCATTATAGTAGAGAACTCCTTTCTCAAACTGGGCTTGGTAATAGTAGGAGCACCCATCGCATCATCAGTTAGGACAGTAGTGGAACCTGATGATGAAGTCTCGGCTGGTCAACGTGTAGCATTGATTAGGTTGGGCTCGCTTGCCTCCATCATAATACCGGATTCGGCGGGTATAGGGGTTAAAGTGACGTGTGGAAGCAGGGTTGTAGGCGGTTCAACGATAATAGCTGACCGAACCACCCATGGGACGGGCCATGACATCAGGGAATGCTACATGTATAGGAAGACATCCGTGTTGGAGCGTTTCTACTTGATCTTTCTGGCCGCCTACTCGATGACCAGCAAGATTATGAAAATTGGCAAGAATTCCGATGACTCTTGAGAGAAGTTGCATCCTACCAGCTTTCACCCAATGACCCATGTATTCCGTAAGTCCCAGCGGCCCGCTACGCCTGAGAAGATTTAACCTATGCCAAGCCAGCCTATATGCCTCCTCCAAAAGTGTGCTGCCTCTTCTAACTGCTCCGGTGATGACTAAAACCAGGTTTTGGCATGTTATTGCCTCTATATCGGCCATATCTTCTTCAAATGGTCTTCCGATGATTGAGAGGGCGCTGCCTATTGCCCCACCAGCTGTTGATATGATGTCGGGGATGACCCACACTCCTGATGACTCGAGCCGCCTCGCGGTTGATAGTGAGACTGGATAATTGGCCAGAGGAGCTATCAGTTTACAGGGAGGTTTTCTTTTAATAGCCAGTGGCCTGGCACCAGGGATGTGTATGTCGGCTTCGATGTCAAACACACTCTCTGGAGGCAGAAGCTTGACATACGGAGATCTTCGGGCATAAGATCTTAAACAGTCGTCCCCGTATATCTTTCTCAATTCCAGTAGATAATCTACATCTAGGCCGTCTGGGCTTGCTATTGTTAGATCTTTATTGGATATCGCCATAAGCCTATATCCCTTTTTGCTCAGAAGATACGCTGCCGCCGAGCCCATGTTTCCGAAACCTTGCAGGACAACCTTATCCCCCACGTCTGTTTTCTCAAGATCTGTTATTATTTTGATTGAAGTGTAGAGACTTTCCGCAACAGCCAAGCCGGTATGGGATAGGTATTTTCCACCCCTATGTAGGGTGAAACTAGGCGAGATGTTCAACATCTTGTAGAGTTTTTGCACATCCTCCTCACCAAAGCCCATGTCTGAGCCAGGAATATAGTACCCTCCTAATATGAGGCTACGTAGGTTTCTGGCCAACAGTCTTATGAGTTGTTCCTTGTCCGAAGTATTTGGATCGGCTGCTATTCCTACTTTGGCTCCGCCTATAGGTATCCCTGCTAGGGCTGACTTCAGTGAGATCATACGGGCCAGAATCTCAGTCTCAGCCCTAGTCACATCAGGCCCCACACGTATCCCACCCCATGATAGACCCATTATCGAGAAATCTATGACAATCCAGCCAGTAATTTCTCCTAGGTTTAGGTCGATGATGCGGCGGGACGCTGTTATGATCACGTACAGCTAATTCCAACCCGGCAACCTATATAAATATGGCCGATCCCACTTTTTCGCTATGACAGATCTCATATCTGCTGTTTTGGAGGGGTTGAAGGTTTACGATCTTGGCCAGCCATATTTTAACGGTATGCCGGTACATCCGGAGGATCCACCCTACACCATGGTAATCTACCGCTACCACGAGTATACAAGGCATATCTTTGAGAAGATAGCTCCAGGATTCTCGGATTCGATGGAGCTTGTCATAACTAGTATGCATTCTGGGACGCATATTGATTCGAAATGTCATATGGCCCGTAATGGTATGCTCCATAATGGTGTGAAGGCGGCTGAGATAGTGAGACATAGTGGATATACTAAGTATGGTACTGAGGAGATACCGATCTACTTCACAAGGGCTATTCTCCTAGATATTCCAGCATACAAAGGATTGGATATATTGCCGGCCAGATATGGCATCACCGCCGCCGATCTTGAAGGTTGTATGAGATGGGAGGGCGTTGAGATAAACAGGGATGACGCCGTACTTGTTAGGACTGGATATTCACGCTACTTTACAACGGATAAGGAGAAGTATCTCCATGACTTCGCAGGAATAACGGAGGAGAGTGCATCATGGCTGATTCAGCGGGGCATCTCACTACTGGGAATAGATAATCTAGCCATGGCTGTTCCAAAGCCGTTCCAAGTCCATCTAATGTTTCTCGTAGACGCTGGAACCCATGTCATGAAGAGTCTCAACCTGGAAGAGCTGGCTGGAGATAAACAGTATAGGTCCATTATAGTTGTGACACCCCTTAAGATACAGGGTGGAACAGGCTCCCTGGTAAGGCCAGTAGCTCTGGCTCCTAGGAAGTAGATCAATGGGTTAGGAGGCTGACGGTGAGTACAGCTAGGACAAAGGCTGTAATCAACACATATTTGAGATCCTTCTCAGAGGCGAAGTAAACAAGGGATGTTAGCACCCTTACATAGGGTGTTAGCATTAGGATCACAACACCAGCCGCCAACAGTCCGGTGGCAGTAAAGCTGTATCTCTGCAGGCTAAAGACATAGGCGAAGAAGTTCTCAGCGGCAACCCTGTATTCATCATCCATGATTATCTCCTGTCCAAACCTCAGAGAGTACCCGGCTAAAGCCAGCACAAGCACTCCAAGGCTTAGGACAACCCCTCCTATAAGAACGAGGCTCACCATAAGCTCCAGCTTCTCATTATGACTCATTCCAACACACCCCTAACAAGCATCTGAACAATGAAAAACGCTACAACCACGAGAAAGATTATCCTCGTGGTCTTGTTGCTGAGCCTCCCCAGTATCCGGCTGCCAGCCATCGCGCCCAGAGTTGTTCCAACGGCCATAGGTGCTGCCAGCGTTAAATATAGCAGTCCTGAGTTGAAGTATACGCTTGCACCAGCTAGGGCCGTCATGCCTATGATGAATGTGCTGGTGGTTGAGGAGACTTTCGAGGGCATCTTGAGGATCAGCTCATGCACCGCCACTTTGAAGGCGCCAGCGCCTATGCCCAGCATACCAGACGCTATACCTGCCACAAACATCCCACCTCCAGCGGCCAGTGGTCTTGTGAGCTTGTAGGACACCATCCTACCCAGCTTTTCATCATAATAGGAGCCGGTGAGCCCAAGCCAGCGGGCAGCCCTATCTTGGATAACCTCGGACGGTAGCTCATCACCTAGATGCCTTCTTAATCCGATGAAGGATGTGAGGAGGAAGCCGGCGAAGAGGAAGTAGAGAAGCCGAGGCATCACGAACAGGGTTATGGTAGCGCCCAAAATCGCCCCCACAATGGTGAACATTTCGAGGAACATGGCAGCTCTTAGGTTGGACATCCCACCCCTCACATAGGATGATGCGGCGCCGCTGGATGTTGCTATGATTGATATGATGCCGGCAGCTATGGCGTTCTTTATCGGGACACCCATTAGGGTGAGTAGTGGCGTGGTTATGCTTGCACCACCCAGCCCTGTTATAGAGCCTATAAACCCGGCTAGGAAGGATGCGGCTATCACCTCGGCGAGGCCCACCATGGCTGGAGACAGGACGTGCCCTGTATATTGATGTTGCTATTACTCTGGCTTTATGAACATTTAATAGCGCGTGTGGTTGATGCATCTCGAGGTGTAGGTTTTGAGCTGGGGTAGATTGCCGACCGAGCCTAAGGTTGAGGGTGAGATAACGCCTGTCAGGAGGAAGACACCGCCGGGTAGGAGGTTTGAAGGGTTGAACTGCTTTGTGACAGGGGCTGGACGTGGGTTTGGACAGCTTATAGCCTTGGCTCTGGCGAGAGAGGGTGGGAATGTAGTCGTCCACTACAACACATCCAGGGAGTCCGCTGAGAAAACCGCTGAGGAGATACGTGGGATGGGCTGTAGGGCATACACCGTGAAGGCGGATGTCACCAAGTGGGATGAGGTTAAGCAGGCGGTAGCCAAGACCTGGGCCGAGTTCGGGCCCATAGACGTGCTGATAAATAATGTGGGGGATACGGCTCCAGGCCAGATGTCTTGGAGGGAGGTCACAGAGGAGAGGATCGATAGGGTCTTGGCTGTGGATATCAAGGGAACTCTCTTCATGACGCATGAGGTTGGAAGCCGGATGCTGGAGAGGAAGTCTGGGGTGATAGTCAATGTATGCTCGAATGTCATATCAACAGGAAGCCCGAGGGCTCCACAGTATGCGGCGTCCAAGTATGGTGTTTTAGGTCTCACCAAGTCATACGCCCACGCCTTCGCACCATGGGTTAGGGTCAACGCCGCCGCACCAGGGTATATGGAGACCGAGTCCCTTATCAAGAGGCCTGACTGGACAGCCGAGAGGAGAAAATGGGTGGTGGAGCATACTCCACTAAGACGTATAGGCCGGCCGGAAGATATTGTCCCCGTCATCCTATTCCTAGCCTCAGACGATTCCATACACATGACTGGGAACGTAGTGATATGCGACGGCGGGTTCAGCATGCCAGGGGCCTGAAATCATGACGGTCTCAGCCGAAGACGTAATATCCAGGATAGATGCTGAGAAGACGATAAAACGTACCCTAGATCTCGCCAATGTTGAGAGCCCCACGGGATTTGAGGGTGAGTGTGCGGAGCTTTACAAGAGGATGATGGAGGAGGTAGGGCTTAAGGCCAAGCTTCAGGAGGTGGAGGCTGGCCGGTTGAACGCAGTGGGGATACTGGATGGAAGCGGCGGAGGCGCCTCCCTAATGTTCAACGGCCACTTGGACACATCATTCTCACCCAGAGAGGATCCTGAAATCCTCAGGGCCATATCGCCAGTATATAGGACGGAGCCTCCATGGGCATATAGAAACGGTGACTGGCTCTACGGGATGGGGGTATTCAACATGAAGGGTGCCTTGGCCGCCTATCTATCGGCCGTCGAGGCCTTACATGAGGCGGGCGTGGACCTGAAGGGTGACCTGATGGTGGCGGGTGTTGTGGGCGAGATCGAGAAGACACAAGTAGATCAGTACAAGGGAGCCCATCTGAGAGGCTATGGTCATGGAACAGCCTACCTAGTAACCCATGGGGGCATCACAGACTTTGCGATACTTGGAGAGCCCACTGGACTCCGGCTGATGCTCGCCCACTTTGGTTCTGTCTGGGCTAAGATATCACTGCGTGGTCAAATGGTCCACACAGCCCACTCGGCAGGCACCACCAACCTCATACTCCAGATGAACAGGGTGCTACAGGTTCTTGAAGAGTGGATACCGGGGTATCAGGAGAGGTATGCATACCATGGTGTGAAGCCCACAGTCAACATAGGGGCTATAGAAGGCGGCTGGCCATGGCGATGCTCCAGGACACCATGGTTCTGCAACCTCTACATAGACCTACGCTATCCCCCCGGAAGATCAGCGGCGGATGTGAAGGAGGATCTGAGGCAGGCCCTCAAGATAGTGGAGCAACGCTACGGCATAAAGCCCGACCTAGACATCTACGTAAGCGATGCATGGGCTGAGGTGTCAGAGGATGCCTATGTTGTTAAGGCTTTGGATAAGAGTCACCAGAGGGTTCTGGGACAGCCTCTCGAGAGAGTTGTGTTCTCATGGTCATCCGACGCCAACGTACTTACACGCAACGGAGTGGTGGCGGTTAACTATGGTCCTTCGGGAGGGCCCGGCAAGGAGATGAGGGGTACACTCTACATCCCCAATCTGATATCCTGCGCCAAGGTCTATGCCCTGGCGGCTATGGACATATGTAGCCAGGATCGGAAGAATGTGAGGCGAGAGTTTACAGTGAGGTATGGGTGATTAGCATGGGAAAGTATATTGGTGCTGCGGTGAAGAGACGGGAGGATCCGATACTGTTAACCGGAAAGGGAAGGTATGTTGATGACATAAAGCTTCCTGACACGGTCTATGCTGGATTCGTGAGATCACCCTATGGACATGCGAGGATATTGAGCATAGATCTTTCAGAGGCTATGAGGCATCCGGACTATGTTGGAGCACTTCTTCCCGAGGAGGCTGCACCGCTTCCAGCATGGATGAGATACAAGGGCTTGAGAGAGGTTAAACGTTACTCCCTCGCCCGTGGCAAGGCTAGATTTGTCGGTGAGCCGATCGTCGCAATAGCCTCTAGAGACAGATATTCTATCAACGATATATTGCAGCTGGTGGAGGTGGAGTACGAGCCACTGCCCGCTATAGTCGATGCTGAGAAGGCCCTGGAGCCAGGTTCACCCCTCGTATATGAGGAGTGGGGTGACAACATAATCATGCGTTCAGGCTTCAAAGCCGGCGATGTCGATGGAGCCTTTAGAGCCGCTGATCTCATAATAAGGAGACGCTATACAAATCAGCGATATGCACCTACCCCAATCGAGGGCAGGGCTGTTCTAAGCTATTATGACAAGGCGAGGGATGAGCTAACCATATGGGATTCCACACAGTTCCCCCATGTTCTCCAGACATATTTGGCTGAGGCGCTCGGCTATCCAGAGAATAAGATAAGGGTGATAGCGCCTGATGTGGGCGGCGGGTTCGGCCCCAAGTCAAGCGTATGGCCTGAGGAGGTCTCCACGATCCAGCTCTCCCTCAAGCTGGGCCGTCCTGTTAAATGGGTTGAGACGAGGACAGAGCATCTGCTGGTTTGCGGGCATGAGAGGCAGCAGGTCCATTATGTCGAGGCTGGATTCACTAGGGATGGAAAGCTACTCGGCATCAGGGATAAGGTGATCGCCGATATCGGAGTCTACGGTGCTTTCTGGACAGAGACACAGCCTGTCATGGTCACCATGGCGGCCATACCGGGGCCATATCACTTCACCAACTATGAGTACGATATATACTGTGTAGCAACAAATAAGGCACCCTACTCACCCCATAGGGGATTTGGCAGACCGGTAGCGGCTTTCGTGATGGAGAGGCTTATGGACGATGCTGCACGGGAGCTTAACCTAGACCCTGTTGAGATAAGGAGGCGGAATCTTGTGGGCCCCGAGATGATGCCCTACAAGAACGTCCACGGCATAGTATATGATAGCGGCGACTATCCCCGGGCGCTTGAGACGGCGCTCAGGCAGTCGAGATATTATGAGCTGAGGAGGATGCAGGCTGAGGAGAGGAAGAGGGGGAGGCTTCTCGGCATCGGTGTAGCCATGTATGTGGAGTATACGACACCCAGTAGCGAGAGGCTGGCCAAGGGCTTGGGATGGGAGGTTGGCGGATACGACTCGGCCACCATAAGGATCGAGCCCGAGGGGAAGATAGTGGTGCTCACAGGTACAGCCAGCCAGGGACAGGGACATTACACCGTATATGCCCAGATAGCCGCAGATGTTCTCGGTGCAAGGCTTGAGGATGTAGTTGTATACGAGGGTGATAGCAAGAGCCATCCATATGGGTTTGGAGCATGGGCGAGCCGTAGCACAGTAGCGGTGGGCGGCGCCATAATAAAAGCGGGTGAACAGATAGTCAGGAAAATGAAGGCTATAGCCGCCCATCTCCTAGAGGCCAATCCGGAGGATCTTGAGATCTCAGAAAGCCAGATATATGTTAGAGGAGCAAGGGAGAGGACGGTGTCATTTTCTGAGATAGCGACAATAGCATGGCGGCAACCCACCAAACTGCCACCAGACATGGATCCTGGATTAGAGTTCACAGCCCATTATGAGCCAAAGGCATTCACCACATGCAGCTACGCCATACATATACCGGTTGTCGAGGTTGATCCTGAAACCGGAAGCTTCCAGCTTTTGGAGTATTATGTCTTCGATGACAGCGGCGTGGTCGTAAACCCGATAACCCTTTACGGACAGATCCATGGAGCTATAGCCCATGGTCTAGGCGGGGCTGTATATGAGGAGCTGGTATATGATGAGAACGGACAGCTACTCACGTCAACCTTCATGGACTATCTAATACCCAGCGCTGTGGAGATGTTCAACATAGATATTGAGCATATGGAGACACCATCACCCCAGCCAGGCGGCTTTAAAGGCATGGGAGAGGGAGGAGCTATAGGTGCTCCAGCAGCCATAGCCAACGCTGTACAGGATGCGCTATCCCATCTAGGGGTCACAATCACCGACACACCGCTCAAGCCCGAGTACATCTTAAGGCTGATTAAGGCTGCATCGGCCTCTTCAAGATAATGAAGAGCATCTCAGACTCGAAAGCCACTGTGTTTCTGGTCTTGTTCTCACATCTTATGGCCAGCTTCACCAAACCCCTGTCAGGGCTCCTTGTCTCCCGTTTCTCCGAGACTGTGGCCTGCACGCTCAGCTCATCTCCCGGATGAGTTGGGGATCTGAAGGATAGCTTGTCAATCCCAGCCATGGCTGTTATATGGTCGAAGAGACCCAGCTGGTAGAGGAGCCCTATAGCCACTGAGATGATGAATGCTCCAGGCGTAATTCTTGCCTGAAGCCCTTTTTCCCGGGCTGACTCATCTCTGAGGAAGAGCGGGTTGGCCGCCCATGTCAGGGATGTGAAGAGCTCTATATCGGTGGGTGTAATGATCCTGCTGCGTGTTGTGAATATCTGTCCCTCGGTGAACTCTTCAAAATACATGAGCTATCCCGGCCATGTCCGTTCAAGCTTTTCCCTAGCAGCCTCAACCGCTTCACCCGGGTTGATAGAGAGTCCAAGTCCGGAAAGTGTTTTTCCAAGAGCCTCTATAGTCTTAAGTATCTTCTCCCTGCTCACATTTCCTATGTTGGCCACTCTGAACATCTTCCCCCTATATGGTCCCAAGCCGCCTGCGATTAGTATCCCATGTTCCTTAGCCATCTTCTCCCTTATAGCCGAGTCGGTGAGACCATGAGGTAGATGCATTGCGGCCACAGTGGGAGATCTGAAGTTATCGCCGGAGTAGAATCTTAGACCTAGTTTCTCAAGCCCGGCGTAGAGGGCTGCCGCACCGCTCTGATGTCTCCCAATCCACCTCCCAACACCGGTTTCAACAATGATTTTTAGCGCCATGTCAAGTCCCCAGAAGAGGGATACGGCTGGTGTGAAGGGCGTCTCCATCCTCTCCTCCAGGAAGTGCCTGTATTTCACTAGGTCAAAGTATGGTGGCCGTCTCTTCTTCCCTTCAATCTTCTCCCACGCCCGCTGAGAGACCGATACCAAGGCGAGACCCGGCGGTGCTGCTAGACACTTCTGACTACCGGTCACACATAGGTCAATACCCAGCTCATCCACAGGCATTCTAGCACCGCCTAATATCGATACGGCATCGATCACCACCAGCTTATCCCTCCTGCGGCAGACTTTCACAATATCCTCAAGATTATGAGCTATTATTCCAGTGGATGTATCATTGTATGGGAAAGCGACTATGTTAGTGTCGGGATGCTCATCAAGCTTGGAAGCTATAAGCTCGGGTGTCGGCCCTTCAGCCTCCGGAAGCTTCTCCCTATAGACGGTGGCTCCATATGCTTCAAATGCTTCGGCCAGCCTCTCACCGAAGAGACCTGAGATGGGTATGAGGACATGGTCTCCGGCCTCCACCAAGTTGGATGCAGCTGCCTCTACGCCACCTGTACCGGAAGAGGTCAATACATAGACATAGGAGCTTGTGCCAAATACCTTTCTCGCATTATCCTCGATACTCCTCATCAGATCCCTGAACTCCTGACTCCGATGGTCGATCATCTGCCTGTTCATCGCATTTATAACACGCTCATCCAGATCGGTCGGGCCAGGTATCATCAGCAACATATTCATCACACCATCAGGGTTTTTGCATAACTTAAGCTTGATGGCTCACCGGCCCCGGAAGCTTGGCTTCCTCTTTTCGAGGAAGGCTGAGATACCTTCACGTCTATCCTCTGTATGCCATGTGAAGTAGTGGAGCTCCTTCTCCATCTCCAGACCCGCTGATAGTGTCGTCTCAAGACTCATGTTTACAGCCTTCTTGATGAGGGAGAGGATGACAGGGCTCTTTCCCCTAAGCTCGTCCAGCAACTCACCAACCTTCTCATCAAGTTTCTCCGGCTCCACAACATAGTTCACCAAACCGATTCTCTCAGCCTCTACAGCGTTGATCAGCCTCCCTGTCAGCAGGATCTCCTTGGCACGTCGGAAACCCACAAGCCTTGCCAACCTCTGCGTTCCACCCCCACCCGGTGTTAGGCCAACCCTCACCTCAGGCTGGCCGAAGACAGCCCTAGAGGTGGCCACAGCAAGGTCGCAGCCAAGCATAAGCTCGCACCCCCCGCCAAGACAATACCCATCTACGGCCGCCAGAACTATCTTGGACATCTCCTGTATATGGTTGGTTATGCGTATTGTTCCCAAACTCCTGTGATATTCACGTATACCAGTACCAGTAAGCTGTAGCAGCTCATCAAGATCTGCGCCACTGCAGAAGTTTCCACCAGCGCCTGAGATCACGACCATCCCTACAGATGTATCTGAATCGGCCTTTCTAAGGGCTTCAAGTAGCTCTGACCGCATCTGACGGTTTAGGGCATTTCTCTTCTCGGGTCTATTAAGGGTTATACGGGCTGTGTCACCGTCAACCTCATAGATTACGCTTTGGTTGCCTCCCATGTTCTTTCACCTGCATAACATTTCACGTCTAATATAGTTGAGTATATTGTCTGAAAAGGTTAAACCATGCCTTGGACTGGTTGGATGGGATGTTGGAGCAGCAGGTTCTAGCACGGTATAGGGTTGTGGGGCGTTCTGTCCCCAAGGTAGATGGTGGTGAAAAGGTCACGGGTGGAGCCCGTTATCTGGATGATATTGAGCTTCCCAACATGCTATATGGAAAGATACTCAGGAGTAGGTATCCCCATGCGAGGATCCGCCGTGTAGACACGAGTAGGGCCTGGCATGTTGGCGGTGTGGTAGCCGTTATAACAGGCAGGGATGTGCCTCTCAACAGGATGGGGATCCTGAAGGATCAGCCGCCTCTGAAGTATGATAAGGTTAGGTCGGTTAGGGATGAGATAGCCGCTGTGGCCGCCGTGAGTGAGGAGGCCGCTGAGAGGGCTGTTGAGGCTATAGAGGTGGAGTATGAGGAGTTGGAGGGTGTATTCGACCCCGAGGAGGCTGCTAAGCCAGGCGCACCGCTGGTCCATGAAGAGTTTGGCACAAATATGGTGGATCTAAAATTCAACTTCACAACCGAGGCGGAGATGGATTGCTATTTCAGCTCCTCATATGCGGTGGTGGAGGATGAGTATAGGGTTCACTATGTTAATGCATCACCTCTCGGTACTATGGGATGCATCGCCCACTACAACGATTTGGGCGAGCTCACCGTATACACCAACACTCAGGCACCATTTCTCTACAGGCATGAGCTCTCCCAGATCCTCGGACTCGATCCTGCCAAGGTGAGGGTTGTACAGCCTGAGATAGGAGGTGCGTTTGGTAGGGGGATGGACATATACCCTCTCGACCCAATAACAGCAAGCCTATCCATAAAGACTAGGAGGCCCGTCAGGATCATATACACGAGGGAGGAGGAGCTACAGTATGCACCACCACGCCAGCCCGCTATAATAAGGATGAGGACCGCCGCTGACAGGGGTGGCAGGCTTGTGGCCAGGGATGCGAAGGTGATCCTTGACGCTGGAGCCTATGTATCATGGGGGCCTTTCGACGGCAGGGTTATGATGGCTACAACCACGGGGCTCTACACGGTCCCACATGTCCGCTTCAAGGCTGACGTCATATACACTAACAACCCCTACTGCGGCACCCAGAGAGGCGCGGGCAATCCCCAGATAACCTTCGCAATAGAGCAGCAGATGGATTCCCTAGCTGAGGTGCTTGGGATGGATCCTGTGGATTTTAGACTACTCAACGCCAATAAGCCCAACACAATAACACCCCAGGGCATGAGAGTAAGCTCCTGTGGACTCGCCGAATGTATTAGACAGGCCGCTGATGCTATAGGCTGGCGTGGTAGACATAGTGCTGGACTTGGCAGGGGTATAGGGTTCGCCGCATACTTCCATGTCGGAGGGGGCGCGAGGGTCTATAGAAGTGATGGATGCGGCTCAATACTGACTATAGATGACTATGGTCTGGTCACACTTGTGACAGGCTCCACGGACCTTGGAACAGGCTCGGATACAGCATTGGCTCAGATCGTAGCTGAGGAGCTAGGCATACCCATCTCTAAGGTCAAGGTGGTGAACAGTGGAGAGGCTGTCAGACCATGGGATGTGGGCACGCATGCCAGTAGGGCGACATTTGTAGCCGGCAACTCAGCTCTCATGGCTGCCCGTGAAATGAAGAAGAAGCTCCTCAAGATCGCATCTGAAGTCTTGAATGTGGACCAGTCTAGGCTCACCATAGTCGATGGTATTGTGAGATCCTTGGACGGCTCAGCCTCAATGGAGCTGGATAGGCTTGTGAGAAGGGCCCATTTTAGGAAGGGTGGTGAAACATTGACGGTTGCAGCCTACTATGATCCGCCGACAGAGATGCAGGATGAGAGATGGATTGGAAACCTCTCAGCCACCTATGCATTCGGAGCTCAGGCCGTCCTCGTGGAGGTCGACGATGAGACGGGAGCTATCAAGGTTGTCAGCGTTGTCTCAGCCCATGACTGCGGACGGGTTATAAACCCAATCGCTGCCGAGGGGCAGGTGCATGGCGGTGTTGTCATGGGCCTCGGCTATACGCTCTCAGAGGAGCTGGTCTTGGATAAGGGCCGAGTTGTAAACGCCAGCCTAGCCGACTACCTAATGCCCACCAGCGCCGACTCGCCATCAATAAAGACGATATTCGTTGAGACGGAAGACCAGTATGGGCCGTTTGGCGCCAAGGGTATAGGTGAGACAGGCTGTATTCCCATACCAGCAGCTATAGCCAACGCAATCTACGACGCCACATGCCGGCGGGTTAAAAAACTACCGATCAAACCTGAAGAACTCCGCACCTGAAGATGGTGAATACTGCGGTGGATGTAGCTTAGCTGCTGCCGGATTACACTTCCTAGAATTATTTATAGACCTATTGAAGAATATCATTATAGAATATATTTCATCTTTATGGAGTGGGCGGAATAATTGTATATGAAGCAAGTTGTTCATTAGAATCACCGCCCAGACCTCACCCGCGGCATTTCGATGGATGCTTGTCGCATTGGGATTTGGGATTAACCTCTGTCTAGGATCCATATATTCATACAGCGTCTTCAGGAATCACTTAGAAGCTCTATGGTGTCTGACATCGACTGAGAGCGGCCTGCCTTTCATGGTTTTCCTCGCATCATTTGTCTTCACGATGCCGTTCGCCGGCGGACTCCTAGACAAGTTCGGCCCCAGAACTACCGTATTAATCGGGAGCATAGTGGTGGGGATGGGTTGGATTCTAGCAGGCCTGTCAGCTGACATCTACACCCTGACGATTCTTTACGGAGTGGTGGGAGGGGCTGGAGTTGGCGTGGTCTACGGTGCACCTACTGCGGTAACGGCGAGATGGTTTGAAGAGAGGGCACGGCAATGGGCCTTACACTGCTGTGCTTCGGCATCTCGCCGTTGATTACTGCACCCATAATGTCCACCCTAATCTTTACAGTCGGCCCCCTCCAAACATTCATCTATTTCGGCATAGCATCCCTGGTAATCCTCTCAGTTTTCCCGCTCCCGCTCAAGTTCCCACCAGATAGCAGCAGCCCATCAACCAAGCAGGTCACCTCGACCAGTCAGGAGAAACACTTAAACAGGGCTTGAGATGCTCAGGACAAAGACATTCTACACACTCTGGACCACATATTCTTTGGGCTGTCTAGCAGGACTGATGGCAATCGGTATAGCGGCCACTTTTGGACTTGAGGTAGCCAAGATAACCCCTATTGCATGCGCTATAGCGGTCTCGGCCTTTGCCATCTTCAACGGCGTTGGTTGACCGTTTTATGGCTGGCTCACGGATAGGCTTGAACCCAGAAAGACGGCCGTCGTTTCATTCCTCATGATTGCCATCGTCTCCATCCTCCTCTACGGTTTCGGGGAAGGAAATGAGTTAGTTTACTATATCGGCTTCTCGATACTCTGGCTAAACCTCGGTGGATGGCTGGCTATAGCGCCGACATCTACTAAGATCTTCTTTGGAACAAAGCATTATGGTAAGAATTACGGTGTGGTTTTCACTGCTTATGGTGTTGGGGCTATACTTGGCGGGCTTTCATCAGGGTGGCTTAGGGATGCTACGGGAACCTACCTCACGGTTTTCCCAGTTGTCAGCGCCCTGGCAGTAGTAGGGTTGATCATCTCATACCTAGGTCTAAAGCCTCCAATAAAGCATACAACCTACACAGACGCACAATCAAAGCCTTTGCATTAAAAATAACTTGGCCGCCAAGTAAAATCTGGAGGAAAATTTGAGCATTATGACGTGTTAGCTTATTGGGTGAAAACAGTGATCACGGTTTAGGTGGTAATCCATTACTCGTCTGAGGGTTCTTTGTCGGCCTCCTGACAGGATCTGAAGGTTGAACACCGTCGCCACCACCTAATTCCAAAAGCTCTTCTTGGCCTTTATTCATCAAACGAAGCTAAGACTACCAATACCGAGGCGTTGTTAACGTTTCACATTGGGGAAGGCGCATCTGGTGCCTAACCGCATTCCAATCCAGCCGCTGTTGTGATCGATCTTTGATGCTGTGGGTGAGGATTCTGCTGATAGGGCCTTCTCTACTTTTCTGTTTATGTGTTGTTGGGATACGTATATTAATGGGAATAACGGCGTTATATCAGAATGACAGAGAAAAACATTCTCGACATAGACTACAGCCGGTATAACTTCCGGGACCCCGAGCAGTATTTATACAAATCAAAACCCGGACTCTCACAGGATGTAGTGGAGGAGATATCAAGGCTTAAGGATGAGTCTGAATGGCTTAGAAAATTCCGCCTGAAGTCGTATGAGATATTCCTTAAGAAGCCGATGCCACTATGGGGTGGAGACCTATCACGGGTAGACTTTGACAGCATATACTACTATGTCAAACCCAGTGATAGAAAGGCTAGGAGCTGGGAGGATGTTCCAGAATATATAAGAAAAACATTCGACAGGCTGGGAATTCCTGAGGCCGAGAGAAAATTCCTAGCAGGCGTGGGAGCCCAGTATGAAAGCGAGATGGTATACCATAACCTTCAGAAAGAGCTCGAGAAGAAGGGAGTAATCTTCGTCGACCCTGATACAGCTTTCAAAGAATATGCCGACATCTTCAAACCCTACTTCGGAAGGATAGTACCGCCCGAGGATAACAAATTCGCAGCCCTCAACAGCGCAGTCTTCAGCGGCGGCAGCTTCATATACGTCCCGGAAGGCGTTGAGGTGGAATACCCACTTCAGGCCTACTTTAGAATAAACGCAGCCAACATGGGACAGTTTGAAAGAACTCTTATAATAGCTGAGCCCCACAGCAGGGTCCATTATATAGAGGGTTGCACCGCACCTATCTACTCGACCGAGTCTCTTCACTCGGCTGTTGTGGAGATCATCGCTAAGAAGGGTGCATATGTGCGGTACACTACTTTGCAGAATTGGTCGACTGACGTGTATAATCTAGTGACGAAGAGGGCGCATGCCTATGAGGATGCTGTGGTGGAGTGGGTTGACGCCAATGTGGGCAGCAGGGTGACTATGAAGTATCCCAGCGTTTATCTGGTCGGCCGTGGTGCTAGGGCTGAGATACTGTCTGTCGCCTTCGCGGGACGTGGCCAGCACCAGGATACGGGTGCCAAGGCCGTCCACTTAGCCTCCGACACAACCTCTAGGATAACATCCAAGTCGGTTTGTAAGGATGGTGGACGCACATCCTATCGAGGGTTGCTGCATGTAGCCAAAGGAGCTAAGAGGGTTAAATCTAGTGTAAGATGCGACGCACTCATACTCGATGATATCTCAAGAACCGATACATATCCCTACAATGAGATAAATGAGGAGGACACTACTGCAACCCATGAGGCCAGTGTGGGGAAGATTGGAGAGGACCAGCTCTTCTACCTAATGAGCAGGGGACTCTCGGAGCAGGAGGCTCTCAACATGGTTGTCCTCGGCTTCCTGGAGCCTTTCACCAAGACCCTGCCGATGGAGTATGCGGTGGAGTTCAACAGGCTTATTGAGCTGGAGATGGCTGGGTCGGTAGGCTGATCTCCACCAAGTCACCCTTAGCTATACCAGCATCCTCAGCAAATCCAGCCCTCACCTCCAGCACATACAGCGCATCGATGTCGGGTACATAGCTCTCACACACGCCATCACATGGCTGGGCGTTCTCCACAATATACACCACAACACCGTTCTCATCAATCCAGATTATGTCGAGAGGAAAGAGCATACCATACATCCAGAAAGAGTATCTACCCGGTTTTTCGAAGATGAAGATCATACCCCAGCCGTCGGACAGTCTCCCCCTACCCGAAAGCCCCCTCCCACGCTCCACTGGATCATCGGCTATCTCCACATACACCACCTCGCCACCTAACCTTACCCAGGGATGTTCAGCCATAGGATGGTGTGTTGTGGCTCCATATGTTGTGTTAAGAGTTGTTGCCGGCCTGTTATCATCCATCTCCAACCCTGTGTTGAAGATTATTGCAGTGAATATGGCTGCTACTAGGGCTGGCCAGATATAGGAGCGGCTCAACTCCTCCTCCCATATTTCTCCTCTAGGATGGATGGTGGTAGATACTCCTCCTCCAGCTTCTTGAAGACGTCAAACTCTCCGATTTTATGATGGCTCTCGGTGGGATGACCTTCCTTAAGCTCTTCAAGACGCCATTGAGCCTTCTCCCTATTACGGTGGAGATCTTCTAAAAAGTTCCAGACACTATACATCTCAGCATGTATTGCTCCCATGCTGACGAGTATCAGCTTATACCCCATCCCCGCTATCCTCTCAAATGTAAGCCTATGCTGGCTCTTACTCCATTTGAACGATGATGAGTAGTTGAAGACGAGCGGCATATCTGGATATTCCCTATGGATGCTCTCGGCAAATCTCTCAGCCTCATCAACCTGGTCCGGTGAGTCGAACTCGCACCATATCATGTCAACACCCACCCCAGCGTATGCGAGAGCTCTCCTGATGGCCTCATCCAAGCTTCCGCCCACTGCACCTAGGGCGTCGGTCCTAGCTATGATTATGAAGTCATCATCCTCTTTAGCGCTCACCACTGCTTTGAATTTTAGAACAGCCTCCTCAAAGGGAAGGACGGTCTTCCCAACAAGATGGCCGCATCTCTTGGGCCCCTTCTGATCCTCTACATGGATGGCCGCAACCCCAGCCTTCTCAAACTCCCTCACGGTCCTCATAGCAACTATGGCGCTACCATATCCATCATCGGCGTCTGCTATAACAGGTATCTCGACCGCCGAGCTTATCAGCCGTGCTGTGTGAACCATTTCGGCCATTGAGAGGAGCCCTAGGTCAGCCTTGCCCAAATAACCTAGGGATGCCGAGTATCCGCTGAGGTAAACCGTCTCAAACCCTATCATCTGGGCCAGCTTGGCCTGCAGGGGAGTGTATACACCGGATGTATAGATGTAGGGACGGCTCTTGAGAAGATTCCTAAGCCGGGCTGCCACCCTCATCAAGGTATTCCTGCGGCGTCGATCTATTTAAGCGGGAGTTTGATTCCATCATTATGCGAGGCGGGCGTTTACCCTTATCTCCACATTGCCCTTCAGGGCTTTGGAGATGGGGCAGCCTTCTCCAGCCTGCCTGGCCGCTTCTGCAAACTTCTCAGCGGTTAAACCCTTAACGCTACCCACAACGTTTAGGGTAATGCTGGTGACTTTGAACCCTTCGGCGACTTTCTCAAAGCTTGCCTCCGCTGTGACCTCCAGCTTCTCTGCAGGCGTGCCGTTCTTGGCCAGTATGTTGGATAGTGACATGGAGAAGCAGCTGGCATGGGCTGCTGCCAAAAGCTCCTCGGGACTTGTGGTGCCCTGTGTTCTCTCAGTTCTGGCCGCCCAGCTTATAGGCAGCTCTTGGAAAACCCTGCTCCCAACGCTTATAGTTCCCTTTCCCGTGAACAGGTCTCCACGCCAAACAGCTTCTGCACGACTCCTAGCCACCGACATGTCAGATTCGACTCATGAAGGAACTCTATTAATGTTATCTCACATCTCAGGATTAGGCGATGACACAGCTGCTCCAGCCACAATCCAGGCATCTAACACATCCCTCCTGGAAGGCCAGCCTCGGGCTCCCGCATGAGGGGCAGACCTCGGCCTCAGCCAGGCCAATAGATCTCGGCTTCAACATCATCTTCACACCATAGCCGGAGGGGCTTATACCTAGACTGGCCATCATCATGAGAGTCCTATTATCTGATTCAACAAAGTATCTCCCATGTCTCTGGGTGGGTGTCACCAAGACTTGGGCTGCCTTCGACGAGTCACGATAGACAGTAACACCTTTAAGCCCCATTTTATGGGCTAGCAGGAATGCGTTGAGAACATCCTCGGGTGTCGCCCAGCTGGGCATGTTTATGGTCTTGCTGACCGATGTGTCCACCCATCGCTGTATCTCATACTGGGCCCTTAGATGATCCCACCATGGTATGTCGTAGGCTGTTAAGAAGACCCTCCTTATCCTTTCCGGAACCTCCTCAAGCCCTTGGACAGAGCCTCCGTTCTCCGCCACCTTCGCCAGAAGCTGGTCGCTGTAGACACCATCCAGCCTCAGCCGTCTCTCAAACTCCACATCCACATAATAGAACTTACCGACTGTCACATGCTTCTCATAGACTAGGGCGAACTGGGGTTCAAGCCCTGATGAGACATCCGCCAGCATTGAGATGCTTCCAGTAGGCGCTACAGTGGTTAGATGGGAGTTTCTCACGCCCTTCCTAACCCGTATCGCTAAGCTTTCCCAGTCTAGCGTCCAGTATTCACGTCTATGAAACCCTTCAACAGGTATCTCACCCCTAGCCCAAGATGATAGATGAAAATCGGGGAAAGCACCACGGGCTTCAGCCAGCTCTACAGAGGATTCGACAGCGTGGTACATTATAAATTCCATGACACGGCCCATCATTCTAAAACCCTCCTCACTATTGTACGGGATCATCATAGCATATAGCATATCAGCCAGCCCCATCACGCCCAGCCCTATCCTCCTGCTTCGGAGCGTCCTCTCACGTATCTTGTCCGACGGGTGCTTGGTAATGTCGAGGATGTTGTCGAGGAAATTCACCGCAAGCCTGGTTATCTCGGCCAGCTCATCCCAGTCCATAGTTCCGTCAGATCTGACGAATGCATAGAGGTTTATGGAGCCGAGATTGCATGATTCATAGGGATAGAGAGGCTGCTCGCCACAAGGGTTCACGCATACTATATCACCATAGGCTTCCCTGAATGGGTTATATCTGTTGATATTGTCTTGGAAGAGCATACCGGGATCGGCTGTCTTCCAAGCCGCCTCTGCAGCCATCCTCAAAAGCCTCTCAGGCGATATCGTCTTCCAGACTGAGCCATCCCTAGGGTTGACAAGCGGATACGGGTCACCGCTGTCGCAGTAGGTCCAAAAGTCTGGCGGCACCATAACCGAGAGGTTGAAATTTTCCAGGAACCCGGGCCTCTCCTTACATGTTATGAACTTTTCTATATCCGGATGGCTGGCCGAGAGGACGCCCATGTTGGCTCCCCGCCTCCTGCCACCCTGTTTAATGACATCTGTTACAGTGTCTATTATCCTCATAAACGATATGGGCCCGGATGCAACGCCTTGGGTTGAGGCTACTATATCGCCCTCGGGCCTCAGTTTGGAGTAGTTGATACCCACCCCACCTCCTGATTTGAATATCGCCGCAGCTTCCTTGGCTGTCTCCATTATCGAATCCATATCATCGTCTATGTCTAGGACAAAGCATGCGCTGAGCTGTCCCAGCTGGGTGCCCGCGTTAAATAATGTTGGGCTGTTGGGTAGGAATTTTCTCTCCACCATCATCTCATAATACTTCCTATAGCGTCGGTAGTGGTTGAGCTTCTTAGTAGCAAGCAGATCCAGAACTTCACTGAGGGGTTTCCTCATAGCACCCACGCTGTTGAGACTCCCATACAATGAGGCCAGCCTCTCCAGATGATGTCTGTTCCACACCACCTCAAACCCAGTTGCATCCTCAGGACCTAGTCCAAGCATCCCCTCATATCGGTAGACATCCGATTCACTGAACTCCCAGACGGGTTGGGAGCGGCTTTTATCATATATGCTGGGGTCGTATAGTATGTCTGGTATAACCACTAGTGCGGCCACCCGCTGGAACATCTGTTTAGGCCCTTCACGAAGCCTTCCCTCTTGGTCTCTTAACAGGTATCTAGACGCCATTAGCCGGAGTGCATTGAGAGAGAAGCTCTTATCCACTTCATCCACATACTCCTTCTCGAGGATCTTTTTCTTCTCCTCCCTGATACGTGTCCTCTCATGCCTGTAGAGTATGTATGACTTAGCCACGTCATCAAGTCCAAACCTCATAAGCGTCTTCTCAACTATATCCTGCACATCCTCAACATGCGGTATCCTCTCCCACCCAAACCTCTCAGAGAGAATTCTAACCACATCATCTACAACCATTTTGAGCTTAGCCTCATCAACAAGGCCGACAGAACGCATAGCCTTACCCACAGCATCCCTTATTCTGGAGACATCAAAATCCACAACCCTGCCATCCCTTTTAACAATTTTCAGGGGGATTCTACCCGACAAGCCTCAACAGGAGAAGACCATAGCAGCATTTAAGCTGGATGTCGGATCACAGATCTGAAGCCCCGCTGGGTCTATAGGTTAAATCACACTGGCAAGCTGATCTGAGATAGTTGCTCAAGGGTCCGGATATCATTCAGGAGTATCTTGCCATCAGATATTCCCGAACTGGTCCGTGAAGATGAGGATACTGTGACCGTTAGGCTTGAAGGCGAGGGCGGGGAGGAGGAAGAGTAGGTAGGTTATGGGGGTCAGGCTGGAGTCGGTGCTTGGC
>Ga0272449_1000656_pt1 | contig 39750 bp, 25 predicted proteins | sample YNPCB0241_FD_198679 | JGI IMG/M metagenome (GOLD analysis project Ga0272449, IMG submission 198679) | Hot spring sediment microbial communities from Yellowstone National Park, WY, United States - YNP-CB-024-1 | ecosystem: Environmental > Aquatic > Thermal springs > Hot (42-90C) > Sediment...
CCGGCAGCCCGCTCGGTAAAGACGATGGGAACCTCCACGAACCGAGCTCCTTGCCGCCGCAAGTGCCAGAGGATTTCCTCAAAGAACGAGTAGCCCCGAGAAACGACCTTCTCTAACGGGAGTTTGCGAAGGGTTTCTACCCGATAACACCGAAAAGCCCCGCTACAATCCTGCACCGGTAACCACAAGAGCCACCGGGCGTAGCAGTTGATGGCCCGGGACATCAGTCGGCGAAACCACGGCCAGCCCTCAATCTTGCCCCCTTTTACGTACCGAGAGCCGATGGCCACGTCCGCCGGCGGATCTGTAACCTGTTGCATAGCCCCCAACAATTCCGGCAGGTATCGGGGCCGGTGACTGTGGTCGGCATCCATTGTGATCAAATAGTGATAGCTGGCCTCGATCGCATACCGCATGGCCTGCAGATGTGCCGAGCCGATGCCCAGCTTGCCCAACCGATGGGTTACTTTAAGCCGGGGTTCGTGAGCTGCTTTGGCCTCGCACCACTGCCCCGTGCCATCTGGCGAGTTATCGTCCACCACCAACACGTCCACCTGCGGACAAACCCGCCAAATCTCCTCGAGCAAGCTGGGAAGGTTTTCCAGTTCGTTGTATGTAGCCAGGGCTACCAGAATTCGCTCGGGACTACTCATTTTCTCAACGACTTTGTGGCAAGAAGCCACCCCTGCCACCAAAATCTGGCCTCGGCTCTGGGGAGACCAGTACTACCCAGTTTTGGCCCACATGTCGTACTTTAACCGGGGTCCGCCAGCAGGAACTCAGCGAGAGGCCTATACCTTCCACCAGACGAATGGTCAAAACCCAAGTCCCTTCGTTCGGGTTTTTACCCGGCACAGGAACATATGGGCCGTGATGTAAAGGGTTGAGCCATCCGGATCACCAAAGCAGCAATTCGCAGTGGCTACCCCGGGGCTAATTCGGCCGAGGAATTCCCCCTTCGGGGTAAAGATGTTCACACCGCCCGGTCCAGTGGCCCAAAGATTTCCGTGAATATCCACAGTCATTCCGTCAGGAGCCCCTCGCAATTTGCCCTCGCGAACCCACGAAGTAGCATCGAAGAAGACCCGGCCTGGGCCCACGCTACCATCCTCGTAAACGGGGAAGGCCATCCAAATAGGCCGCTGACCGTCGGAATTGGCCACGTACAAAGTTTTTTCATCCGGAGAAAGAGCAATCCCATTAGGCCGGGATAATTCCTTGGTCACAAGGGTCACCTTGCCGTCGGGAGTAACCCGGTAAACCCCGCAAAAACCGAGCTCTCCCAGTTTTTCCCGCTCCGGCCCAACAAGACCATAAGGGGGGTCGGTGAAATAAAGAGTCCCATCGGAGCGGAACACAAGATCGTTGGGGCTATTAAATCGCTTGCCTTCAAAACGATCGGCCAACACCGTCCACGAACCATCCCGTTCCACGCGAACAACCCGCCGGTCTCCATGTTGACAAATGGCAAGCCGGCCTTGCGGATCCAAAATTAACCCGTTGGAACCCGACTCACCCCCGCGAGGAGTACTCCCCGTGTAACCACTGGGTTTCATGTATATGGAAAGCCCTTCCCCCTCCTTCCAACGGAAGATGCAGTTCTGGGGCACATCGGAGAAAAGCAGGAATCCGCCCTCACGGTACCACACTGGACCTTCGGACCACTTAAAACCTTCGGCGATTTTTTCGATTTTTGCATCGGGAGGGAGCAAATCATCAAGCCGCGGGTCCGCCCGCTCGATGGTGCCGATTACCTGCGGAGGATCGACCGCCTGCTGAGCCGACCCTATCCCCCAACTTAAAGCTGGAACAGTCAAGGCCACGCTTATAATTCTTAACGAGCGGTTCATCGGAAAACTCCTCCACCCAAGGAAACCTAGATCCCTTTTGCCATCCAACTAAATCACCTGGGCCGAACGGAAAACCAACATTTCCGCTTCCACTACCAAAACACCTCAACGCACAAAAGTACTCGCAAACTTTGGGCTTATCGGCTTTCGGAAATGTGGTTTGGGTCACCGATAGAACATCCTCACACCAAATGGCCTTCGCTAATGAGCCAACACTAGCGACGGATTGCGAACCATTCGGTGCTCTTCTAAGGATACCCACCAGGGCAATGTTACGGAAGTCGCAGTTCCCCTTTTCCCCAATCCCCTCATCTGCAAAAACTCAGATCGATCCCAACGTGGCCATGAAGGTTGGCTCACCCCGCCAAAAAACCGAAAACTTCCAGGCTGGAAACACACTCGGTTTCCTCACCGGCCTCTCCTACGAAATTGGGGAGTTGTCCCTGCTCCATTTTCTTCATAGCGACAAGATGGGAGTGTTACCCGAGATGAAGGCTCTTAGTTGGCAGATAGAAGCAAAAAAACGCACCACCCAAAATGGGAATAAACCTGGGTTTCCCCGACGAAGAAAAATTCCCTAACATGCCACCCGGGGGAGAACCTTTCTCCCAAACTCACACCACAACTGGTGAGCTCCTGGGTTTCCCATAGGTTCTGCAAAAGGTAGCTGGTTCCAAAAGAGGCGGCACAAAATAGGGCTGCTGAGGGAAGCGTCGACTGTTCTCACAGGGGCAGGTTGTTTCCCGGGAACCCAACGTAGCCCTCAAAAGAGAGCGGTGCTAGATCACCGGAGGTAAGATTTTCGGCGGGGGCACACCTGCCGAATTACCAAAAGCCGGTTCCTGCAAGGTTCCGCAGGAGGAAAAGAAGCATTCATTTTGGGGTTGCCTGTCTCAATGCTTCTCGGAAGAAGTCTAACTGCTTGCGGATGAGCCGAGAACCAGGCTCTAACTCGGCAGCCCGCGACTGGGCTTCCACGGCCTTCTCCAGTTCACCCCGATGGTAGTACACATGAGCCAAGGTATCCCAATAGGCTCCACTTTCCGGATGAAGTTCCACAGCCCGCTGTGCCCACGCGAGGGCCTTGTCCAAATCCCCTTTTGTATTCCCCACCAGCCAAGCAAGTTGATTGAGATAACTTGCCTGCTCCTCGGGATCGGTACTATCGGCTAGTAACCGTTCCAACTCCCGCCGGACGCCAGCGATCAATTGGGCAGTTTCCTGGCGGAATTCCTCGGGCATATCCGGCAACTGAGCCCGAGCAATCAACGCGTCGATATTCTCCGGATCCTGTTGCAAGGCAAGCTCCAGATAGCGGCGGTGTTCCTCCAGGTTGCCGACTTGTTTGAAGTGACAGGCATAAAAGTAATACATGCGGGATCGAAGTTGGCCCGGGGTGGTTCCCTCCACGTCCAGTACAGGCAATATCCGCTCCTGCAGCAACTTCAGGAAGTGCTCTAACGTTTGAGCGGCAGCCAACGGCTTGTCCTGGTCGTAGTACAGTTCTGCCAACAGCCGCCGGGCCCGAAGGGTTCTCCGTGGATCTCCTTCGGCAATGGCTCGGGAAAGGACCGTCTCAGCCCAATCGACTTTTCCCCGAGCTTGCATTACCACAGCGGCATCTACCATCGCTTGGAGATGCTCCGGATGATCGGGTAGAAGAATCTGGCTGAAGCGTTGAAACGTGCCCTCTGCCGTCTGGGGATCGCAATAATCAGTTTCCAATAGGGCTTGCAAGCAAAGCAGGCCTGCCACAATGATCACGTTGGTTTGATCCTGCTGGGAAGAGAGTAATCTTTGCTCTTCGGCCACCAATTGTCGCCAGCGGGGCAATCCCTCTTGGGGATTTTGTCGCACCTGGACGTAGACAACTGGCCAGTTGGCAGGAGCACGTCCTGCATCCCCCAAGTGCCGGCGAATTACTCCCGCGAAACGTTGACGACCGGCGGGATCCCTCGGCTCGGCAGCAAGCAATGCCAAAGCTGCCAGCTTTGCCCAGGACAATTGCCGCTCGAACCGGGCCAGCCGAGCCAACGCAGGCCAACCTTCCCCTTTGGCCAAGCCGGCCAAAATCCGCAAAATCGATTGCCGAACCTCTGGCGAGCCACTCTCATAATACCCCAACATCTCGCGGACGTCGGCCGAGTCCTCCGCCGCGTCAATCCGGGTGGGGATGATCCGCAGAAGATATCGGGCCCGCGAGGCTATCTCCGGATCGGGATGAGTAAGAGCCTCAAGCAGCGGCTCGTATGCCTCCACTCCCCAGCGAAGTAACTCCCGCTCGGCTGATTCCCGAACCCGGTAATCCGGGTCTCCTAGTTGCTCGATGAGTTGCCGGATTGGAAGAGGGGGGGCGGGGGACTCCTCCTTTCCCAGGCCTTCGGCTCCGCTGGCCGTCTCAGGCCCCTGGCCAACTCCGATTTTTTCGGCCCCCGGCTCGGATTCCTCGCAAAAGGCAACATCAACCCACGGATTTAACCCCAACAAAAAGAAGCTCAAAAGCCCAGCAACCATTAGCAACGCCGACCGGTTCTTCCGATTTGAAGCCTTTTCTCCCCGCATACCTCACTCCCTCCACTACCCCGTAGATAGACTCTATGGGTGCTCCGATAATCCATTTAAGGCAGGCAAAACAAGGTCGGTAGACTGGCCCCTTTCCTCGTGACCAAAGTAAATCCGGCAACCCTTTCTGGTTAGGCCCACGACCTTTTAGGGCTTTTGGTGAATGTGTGTTTGCCAATAGGATCGGAATTTATGCAGATTCCGACTCGCTACTGCATTTGCCCCATCTCTAAAACCCAGGACCGGAGCCAAGGAATCAAGCCCACAGTTTGCGGCAACAGGAATCTCCTTGGAGGGTTAACTCAGGGCAAATTCGGCCCAATAACGAAAGTTGCAGCTTCCCTCCAGAGCAAGCCGATTCCCCCGCATATAAATTTGGATAGATAGGTGTAAACCGGATCACTTACTCAAAAGTTCTTCGACTGCCTCGTCGATTGTTTCCGGCTTAATTGCCCGTCCTCCGCTGGCCAGGACTTTATAAAGATTGCCGTCCCGGTCGTAAAGCTTGTAATGGGGCAAAGCCCCGTGAGTGATATCGAATGCCTCGACGGACTTCTGCGAAGCTCCGTACTTAACAAGATAGTTTTCGATCCGTGCCCCGAAACGCTTGAGCCGCTCAAGGACCCTGTCGTAATCATCGGGATCGTCGAAACTCAGGGAAATGACCACAAGGCCCCGATCCTTCCACTTTTCCGCCAATTCTAATGTGTGAGGAAATAGCTCTAAACAAGCGGGGCACCATGTGGCCCAACAGTCCACCAGTACCACGGAGCCTCTCTTTTGGGCCAGGATCTGGGCAAAATCATTTTCGTCGATCACCCGAAGGGTAATCTCCTCACTTGGAGAGGCCCCCTGCACCTGAGGTGCCAATGGTGCGGATTCGGCCTGCGGGGAAGGGGATGGCGAGCTCGGCCGACAACCCTGCCCGACAAGCAAGATCCCCACCGCTACTCCCACGAAAACCCAAACAAAACCACGCGGTTGATCGAACATCGTCCTCTCCTTCGCTGATTTGAAGAAACCCAAAAAGCCTTTTCTGGTCCCTCCGTGCTTAAACAGGGCCCGTGACCCTTCTCCGAGCATGATCCCTTCCCGAACCTAGCGAACCTTCGCCGGAAAGATGGGAAAGAAATCTGCTTTTCCATCCGGATGAACTGGAAAATCGGCTCTCCCCTCCGGAAGTTGTTCCTGGTCCAGGAAAAAATCGATGTCTTCGGTATTTTAAGCTCTCTACGTCGGCGGGCCACTATCGGCGGGAATTGGTGATCGGAACAATCCAATGAGTTCGCAAGATGATGCAAGGTGGGGAAAAGAGGACGTCCCGACTAACTCGCCCGATCCGGCATATTGGTCGAATTCGGTCGGAACCTTTTTTCCGTTGTTGGGCCGGCTGCCGGGCTTTTTAAGAGCTTACTAGAGGCTCACGCCGAATGACTCAGAAGTTCGAAACTGGATTTTGGGAGGAAACAACCCTTACCGAACACCGGTTGTCCCGGGGAAATAGATCCCCACCTGACGGGCTAATCCCATGGTAGGAGCCACTGCCGAAAAACGATCCCCCCGAGGCCCACAGAGCAAAACTATTCCCGGCTCTTCCAGGGAGACATCGGCAGGCCCCCGATTCAGGACCCGAACTGGTGGAGGAGACCAAAAGGAAGCATTGTCAGTGCCCAGGTAAAAACCTCGCTCTTTCTCCGACCCGGAACCGACCCAAGGACTCTCGCGGTCAAAAGTTAGCCCTGGCACCGAAGAAGTCGGCCCCACGGAGACCCAAGTCACGATGGCAAAGCCCGGCCGAAAAGGCCCCGTGGTAAACTTAACCCCCTCTCTCCCGACGGGATGAAGCCATAAGAAATCATTTCTGTTCCCGAAGTTACCCACCAGAACTAAGTGTTGTTTCGATGGTACTTTACCGGCCCTATCGAAATATCGATATACAGTAGTACAGTCTACAGATCCGACTAACGCCGGGTTATCTCCATCCCAAAGGAAACGATCGTTTCCCCATTTAGCCGCCGGCAAAACGTGGCCAAAGATATCCAGGCCGCTGTTTATCTGGGCTTCGTCAATATGATGAAACCAGATGAGATGTTCCACCGCGGGTTGCAGCGAACAAGCCATCTGGCGACAGTAGGCCGACTTGGCTTGCACCTGGCTGTGGTAAATAGCTGGCGGAATGGCAAGTCCGATAAGAAGCAGGATGCTAACTGCAAGAATCATCCGCCACCAGCCTGCCTCGGAGACCACTCCCGCCAAGGGAGTGTCTGCCGCTGCAGAACTTCGGCCGGCAACGGGAGCAAGATCCCTTATGAACTTGCGTCCAGATCCAGGAGTTGGCCGACTCCGGTCTCTCTCCTTACCTCCACCCTTCCCGGGGCTGCCAGACTCGGAAGAAAGTCTTCCCTGCGGATCTCTGGCCGGAATAAAAAAGGGGCCAGAAGGACCTTCGCCCGCTGGAACCGACCAAAATGGTAGATTAGCAGAGTTTGGCACCCCTAGGCACGCGACGGCATTAAAAGTCCCGACCTCGTGGTCGCAATACTCGGAAGTTTCACCAGAGGGCAGACCAACCGGATCGGGAGCGGGCCCAGGGGAAAGCAGGTCAATGCGAGAAAAGATAAACTGATAAGTACGTTCGGCTAGTCCCGGCGGCGGATCAACCTTGGCTGACGCAAACAGTTCCAGGGGCTTAAGCCTTTTCCGCCACCGCATCAGATGCCGGTTCAGGCGGGCATCCTCGCGACACTTTTCAGCGATCTCCCGTTGCTCTCGGTCTTCCAACGCCCCGATAAGCAAACCGAGTAGATCTTGCTGACGTCGCCTACACATGAGTGGATAACTTGTGCTGTCTGAGGGTCCGCTCTAACTTTCGGATGGCTGCGTGCAACCGACTTTTGACGGTTCCCACAGGCACCCCGAGGACCTCCGCCGCCTCGCGATACTTCAATCCCTGGAAGTAAACCAGAAGCAGCACTTGCCGCAAAGGCTCAGGTAGTTCCTCCACTGCCCGACGGACCAAATTGCGTTCCTCGTCCCGCTCCAAATCCTCCTCGGGCAATTCTGCGGGTGCATCTACCAGCTCTTTCAACTGGTTGGCCTGCTCAGCAGAACTAGCGGCCTGATCCAGGCTAACCATCCGCTCCCGCCGCCGTCGCCGTTGGGTGTCGATCGCCTGATTGGTCGCTACCGCATACAACCACGGGCGGAAACGCCGCTCCGGATCGAACTGGTCACACTTCAGATGGATTTGCAAGAAGGTACTCTGGAAGGCGTCCTCGGCCAGCTGGGTGTCGCCTAAATACTGTTTCAGATAGTTAAAGAGTTCTCGCTCGTACCGGCGAATTAACTCCTCAAACAAACGGCGTTCCCCCGTCTCCCGATAGGCCAGGAGTAGGTCCTCATCCGCCCACTCCCGGATCGGGACATGCCACGGGAACTGCCGTTTTTCCAAATCCGTCCGCTTCATCCAGTACGAGCCCTCATTCCAAGAAGTTCGGTCCTGCGGCAACTTCCGCGTTTTTGCAGGACCTTTATGTTGTAATTCCACTAACGCCTCCTGTACTGCCACCATTTTAGTCCTATCTCCCCAAAAAGGGAAACGCCCTTCCGCACCTCCCTCCTCCACAGAATTTTTTGGATCCTGCGGAGGTCCACCTAACCGAAGACCTCCGGTTCCTTCTGGGCGAACCGATGCCTGCACCCGCAGGGGATTTTCCACAGTCTCCCCTCGCGTTCCCGTCACTCAAAACGGCGGGCCGCCATGGTCTGCTGCAAAATTCGTGCCAATCTCGCTTCGCAAAGAAGGGTTCATCCCTTCTATCCTCCTGCCGAACACAAAACTTCACAGTACACCCTCCCTCACCCAGGTCTTGCCGGATTCTCCATCCGCCTTCTTTTTCCTATCGGCCCCGCCTGACCAACCTGCCAAAAGATCTCGATGTTAACTTCCCTAGAAATAAGCACTTGTAATTTCCTCTATCACATCATCAAAAGTTGAGACCACCGTACCGAAACACAGTTCACCTCCGTTTTAAGGCCACCAACCGCGGAGACCCCATCACGGCACTGCATGAGGGATACAACTCTCTCTCGGGTTTCCCAAACCCCGGTGAAGGTTGTCTCCCTCCGCTCCCTTTCCGATCACCTCCCCTGCCAAAATGACAGTCAACCGCCGCCCGAAGACCTCTCAGTGGCAGGCCTGGCGTAAAACTCCGGGAACCTCACGGCATCGCATGGCCTTCCTCCGGCTCAAGGCTCGCAAGCTGCCTGACAATGCCCCCTGCGGCCTCCGTTTTTCAGTTACCCCCCGCGGCGGGCGGTCGGCGTGTGCATCGAGGGACGGCGAAGTGTTTATGAGGCAGGAGGAACGGTCGAATAACGCATCCCGCAAGAATGTCTCCCAAACACCGGCGGGGCTATATTACCAGCGGCCCAATAAGGACATTACGTGCCTGGGGCCATCAGAATTACAAAAAAGTCTCAAGTCCGCCCTCCGAAGAGACCAATCCGAAACTGGTTTCCACTCCAACTCAGGGCTTATCCTCGTTAGCACTATTTCCCAGCCCTTCGAACTACGATCGGGCTAACGAGGCCCAAGAAATTCGACAAGTTCATTTGGCGAGAGATTCCCCCGAATTTGGTCGGAAAATTGGGGTGATGGGCAAACTTCCCTCAAAGGCGGCGATCAGCCGGAAACGTCGACCAACCCCTTCAACCTTGGCCAAGGATAGTAAATTCGCAAGGCATATCGGGAATTACTCGAAGCGTGAAAGACCAGAGCCCAATCTGTGGATAGTTCCCTGTCTGACTGGGCCATATATGGTGGTATACGGAACCTGATTTCTCTCCCAAGGGATTTATTCACAGGGTCCCAAAAAGATTCGAAAGACAAAGGACCAAAGTTGCAGCAGATCCCTCAAGAACGGATTAGTCCTGGGGGTTGTCCGCGGGTTTGCCGGGGGCTAACTTTCAGACCCTTCGGACCGCGGAATATCCTTCTTGATCCGAGCCGGTTCCGCCGACTTGCCCGGTGGGGATCATTCTTTCAGAGGTCAGCTTTTGTTTCCAAAAGCTGACTTCGGATAAATCAGGATTAAGGAGGAGGTTCCTCCCGGCCGAGCTCTCGAGCCTTCTCCAGACATGCCCGAAGATACTCGATACTTTTACGGGCAAGGACCTCCGGGCCAGGTGTATAGTCGAACACTTCCACCGAAACCCACCCCTCGTACTTAATCTCCAGCAGGGTTCGCAGGATAGGAACAAAGTCTAGTTCGCCAAATCCCGGTCCTTGTCGATTGGGATCATTGGCATGAAAGTGGGCTAGGTACTTGGCATGTTGACGAAGAAGCTGCTCGATGGGCACCGACTCCGTGGCCATCGCCTTACAATCGAGGATCAATCGAACGCACGGAGCATTAATTAAGCGGATCAACTCCATCGCCTGATCGGCTGTACATAGGAAGTTGGTTTCTTGGGGCGAAAGAGGCTCGATACACAAGGTGACTCCATATTTTTCCAGGCAGGGAACCACCGCCCGGAAGACTTCCGCCGCATAAATAAGGCCTTTCTCGTAAGGAACATCCGGAAGGAGACTCCGCTGGGCCGGGGAACCGAAAACCATGATGGTCCCCCCTAAATCGGCACAAAAGCGGACCAATTCTCGCAAGTAGTCGGCAGTATGCCGGCGGACCGCGGTGTCGGGGTGGGTGAGGTGGAAGCCTTCCGTTCTTGCAAGCAGCCAGTGAAGTCCGCAAATCTCCAACCCGGCAGCCTCGGCCTCTCGACGAATTTCCCGCCGCACAGCTGCAGGGATATCCGTCACATACCGGCTGATTGTAAACGGGGCGATTTCTACCCCGGCATAACCACACTCGGCAGCAAAGGCAAATCCTCGCTCCAAAGGCCAATCCACAAACGTCTCGTTACAAATCGCAAATCGCATGCGGTTACCCCCCGATTTCTCCCAGCGTCGACAAGAGCTTTCGCGACTCCCCGAATGATCTTTTTAGCCCGACCACCGGCCCCTGCTTTACCTTTCTAGCCTCCCTTAAAGTTGCTGGATGGCCCGAAGGCAGTTTGGCAACGAGGAATTACTTAGCCTGACCGCAAGCAAATTTCGAACAAGGAAAAACCTCACGCTGACAGCCCAGAATTTCACCCGACGAAGTTAAACCCCTTCCGATGGCACCACCCTTTCTCCAGGACCAGATATCTGCCGATTCGCCACTTTTTTCCTCGGTTCCTTCAAAATTACGACCTGAGATGGGCCACGGTGCTCTCGATCGGAGGTGCTCCGTCCTCTCCTCCGCCATTCACTCTGCCCCAAACCAGGACCATTGCTGCGATCCCGATCCGATGAGGATTTAAGCCCTTCAACAGTTACTTTAATCCAGTTCCGGTTTTTTCTCTACTTGGAACCCCGGTCCGCCAAGCAAGAGGAATCATGTTCCTCGCCGGGCAGTCTCAACGGCTTTAATGCTCCAACTGCGGGAAAATCCGCCTACCCATTAAACCGGCGGAACCACTCCGAAGCTATTCAAATCCTGGGAAAACCAGCGAATTCTGACCCCTCGAAGAACCCAAACCTCGGAAGGTGAGCGTTCACCCTTGCGGCGGTTCAGCAACTATTCCCAAAGCCCAAGCATCGACTTCGGAAATAATCATCGCCGATCATCATCGGCTTGACCTATCCCAAACAATCTTGGGGACTCCCGGGACAAAACTCTCCCCAAAGCTCAACAGAAAAACTTCCGGCAACCCAAGGAACCTGGGGCAAGCCGATTGTTCGGAACTTCGGAAGGGATCTCCCGTGGTTGCGACTACTCCTGTATTTGGGACCGATCCAGCTCAGGCGATAGCTCAAAGAGCGTCAGGTCGTGGAGATGCGTTGCCGCCGCTTTTTCTTTGGGATTTGCAAGGTGCCTTTTCGCAAGGGCAGTGGTTGCAAGAGGCCGACCTGCCGCCGTGGGAGGAGCTCCTCCCAACGGATGTTCACACCCCTCCAGCGGATCCCCCGGCCGGACCTTGGCCAGCCGTTCCTGAATCTTCGCCACATAGTTTGGGGAGATTTCGAAACCCAGAAAGCGTCGGCCCAACTTTTTGGCCACCGCCAACGTAGTACCACTGCCGGCAAAAGGATCGAGCACCAAATCGCCGGGATTGCTACATGCCAAGATAATTCGGGCAAGAAGCCGCTCGGGCATCTGACAGCTGTGCCAACGTGCCCGCTCGCGAAAAGTTCCGCACACCCGCGGAAAGTACCACGTGTCCTCCTCAGGGGTGAAGCCGTCGGGAAGATCCTGAGGTCTTAAGATCCAGGTATCATCCGGAACTCGGCCTTGCGGGGCAGCACGGCGATCCGCATAAACTAGTTGCCGAGCGGAAGGAACCCGAATTGCATCCGCATGAAACGTAAACCGACGCTTATCTTTCACGAAATAAAACAGATGAGTATGAGACCGCGAAAACTTGTTCTTGCAGTGAACTCCGAACGTGTAATACCAGATCACCCAATTACGACAAAACAGCCCGAATTCCCGCTGGGCAATTAATTTAAGTTCGGCAGCAAACTCATCCCCGCTAGCCAGCCAGAAAGTTCCATGAGGCTTAAGAACGCGGACCACCTCGCCGATCCACTGGCGGGACCAATCCAAATACCGCTCAGCTTCTAGCCGATCTTCGTAGACATCGTATTCGTACCCGATGTTGAAAGGAGGATCGGCAAAGGCAAGATCGACCGTTTCCGGCTCCATCAGCCGGAAGCCTTCCAGGCAATCCAACCGGTATACAGCATCTAGGGCCAGCCTCATGCCCGACAAAAGCCCAACACACGCCCGGCCAGGTCTCCCGGAGGCATTCTCTATCCAAAGGAAGGTAGGAGTTACGTCCCCGATTCAGGTCCGATGCTGCCTGCTTTCACCGGCCGTTGGCTCGTTTGTCAGTCCTCCTTTCTAAATACGAGTCGCACGCCTTCGAACAGCAGTACTCCGTGGGACTCAGACCCCCATCACACACGATCCATCAAACCGTACTCCGGAAAACGTGCAACACGTTCCGAAAGCCGCGGCATTAGAAGCCATGGACTGCCTGCGTTACTCTTCCAATTGCTGACTTAGATAGACCTGAATGCCCATCTGCTCGATTTGGTCTAGCTGGGCTTCCAGCCAATCCACGTGGCCTTCCTCATCGTTGAGGATTTCCCGAAGTAGCTGCTCCGTACCATGGTCACCGGCTTCGGCCGCAAAGCGAATGTCCTCGTTGTAAGCTTTCACAGCATCGTGCTCCGCGGTCAAGTCATTTCGGAATTGAGCCGCAACATCCCCTCCGATGTGGATGGCAAGGAGGTTGCTCACAATAGGAGTTCCCTCCAAAAAAAGAATCCGCTCGATAAGTTTCTCTGCATGCCGCATTTCAGTGACGGCCCGCTTTTCGACGGCTTCATGCAATCGCTTATACCCCCAGTTAGCACACATTTCTGCATGCACCACATATTGATTGATGGCCGTCAGTTCTTCCGCTAACCGAGCATTCAACCGCTTAATGACCTCCGGATTGCCTTTCATGCTGGGGTCTCCAAGCTCTCGATGGCTTTAAATCCCGCCTTTTGCCGCCAGCCAACCACTATTCCTTATTCCTTTATTTTTCGATCCTTTCAGGTATTCCCTCGATCCTGTCAGGGAACTCACCGATCGACTTCGAGACTGTAGCCCCTGTTAGCCTTCTGCCTCGCCCTTAGATCGAGATAAAATAGTTAATGCCCCCGATCCAGCGATGCAACTTCGCACCTGCCCTTTTTCTTCCCGAATTCCAGTTGGGTCTTTATCCGGCACCATCCCATGAAAACCAGCCTTGTCCTCTACCGACGGGCGATCCTCCATCTACCCCGAGGCCAAGAAGCTGTGCCTAGGCAAAATATCCTCCGATACACCCCCCCGACCAAAGAAACAGTTCCGGGTCTAAAAATCCCCCGCCGAAGTTTCGACTTGCCAGCCTGGCTGAATCGAAAATCGACAAATACCCAGAGGTAAGAAGGGTACTCCTTGAGATCCCAGAGCTTTCCACGCTTCCGTGAGAACCGACAGTCCTCGAAAAAAAACTGTACCCGCTGAAACCGCTCGTGGTAAGTATACCCGGCGAAGGGAAGTTGGCAAAGAGAGGGAACCTCTCAAGGAGCAAAGCCCAAGGAACAAAGAGAGCCGACAACGCCATCGTCGGACAAGCGGACTAAACTCCTCCGTTGCCCGGAGCAGCAGAAGTTTCCGCCTCTCCGCAGAACTGCAAGCGACGTAAAAGTGGGGAACTTCGCAAATCCAGAAAGGTCCTCACCGAGCCAGGAAGGAAATTACGGAGAGGAGCCCGACCGGGCTAAGGTTGCGAGCTTATGTACATGTATCCACCTTGATCTTGCCGGGTCCCCCAGCCAGGCAGTCGGGCTCACTGATGAGAAAGGAGTTACCTTGGGGAGGATGAGGCGGCCGGGATCCGAGCTGTCTCGGTCCGGGCATTAAGAAAAGATTCGGTAAGCCGGCCAGAATACTGTAACAAGCTCGCCGGTCCACTGAAACCCGTCACCCGCCGGTCTAACTCGATTTGCTGACGAATTAGTCGACCAGCCTCGATGTCGAATTGGGCCACTCCTTCTCTTTCCCTCTGGACTAGCTTGGCCTCAAGACGGGGATCGTTGATAGGGGTTAAGACTTTGGTGGCAATTTCGATGATTGCCACCCCCGACTTTACCTCCCGAAGCTTGTAAATTTCCACCGCTTTGACGACCTTGAGCGTGCCGTTTTCCAAGGGAATTTCTACCTCATAAGGAAACGACCAACTTGCCCCAGGAAGAACGGGCTCTTCCGGGAGGAGAATCGTCATCAGTGGTTCTGTGTCCACTGGGGTTTTCACGGGATGTCGAACTCGCTTGAGAATCTGTCCGCGGGCATCCATGGTGACGGTGGCCAGCGGCACGTTGAGGCTAGCCGCAATGGCCTCGAACCCCCGCGGAGGATCCCCTGGACTGCGGCTGCTATAACGAACCTCCTCACGCCCGGTGAGCTTTTGCCACATCTCCACCGACTCCACTAGGTGGTCAAAGGTGATTGTCCCATCGGGCTGGCATTCCCGGATCCGCCAAAGCTTGACCGACTGAGTCACAGACTCGGCCACCTGAGTGGTCCCCCCGACCGTGGTTTTCACTCGGGCCTGCTGCAGAACTTCCCACCGGACCTCTTCCCCCGGGTGAAAGCGGTACCGCAGTAGGTAGGGTCCCTGAGCTGAAGGTTCCGCCTTCAACGAGCCAGGACCTGGGGCGGCCGGCTTATTTGCCGGCACGTCCGCCTGGGGCGTTCCCTGCCCCCTTGACACAGCCGAGTCTGTCTTTTCCGTGGGCGGGGGCGATTCCGCTGGGGAAGAGGAATCCGCGTCCTTCGGATTTCCGCCTTCACCCTGCCTCTGATTGCCTAACTCCTCACCGGCCGAAGAGAAATTCCCAGAATCGGTCTGGCCTTGGACACTGTGGCCTTCCTTGCCCGCGTCGGTGTCGCTCTGATTTCCTTGCTCGGAAGAAAATTTTCCCGAATCTTTCCCTAAATCAGTTTCCGGAGAATCCACACCCGAAGACCTCTCAGCTGAGGGCAATTCCCCCTGGCCTTCACCGGCCACTTCGGTGGATTCCGTTGCCTGAGCCACTCCCCCCGGCGAAGGTTCGGATCGGACAGGGACCCTCATGCTCGCGGAAGGAAGAACCGCACCAGCATAAACCCCGGTGGCTTTGGCGGGGATTAGGACTCCTTCAGCCTGCCCCCCAACGCCAGCCAAGGTAAAGCTAGCCAAAGTCAAAAGGAGACCCATCGCGATCCCGATTGTCACACAGGTTGCCGAGAATGCCCTCTCCCAAGACCCCCCGCTCTTCCACGAAGGGAGGGCAGGAGCAACCTCACCCGAACCCCCTGCACGAAAGCAACCTCCCCCCTCTTTCGGTGAATAGCTCCGCTCGATGGAGCGAACGGACAAAACCTTTCCTTTTCCCCCTCCATGCGGGTGGGAATTATTTGGCCAAGACCTCGGGGAATTTCCGTGCTTTGACAATAGGGTCAGAAGGCCATTCCGGGATGGAGTCGGCCAGTGAACCCTCCCGGGATGTCCGAAAGAAAAGTTGAAATCCAAGCTCCTCCACGAAATGCCTTCGGTGGTCCTCCCTGAAATCATGAGCATCATACCGGACATCCTTGCCTTTCCTGACCCAGCTTGACCAAGTGCCGTTTGCCCGTGTTTCCGTTCGCTCGGCTTCTTGTGTGCCACAACCCAAGAGGCGGTATTGCCAATTGGCCCTTCCCGCCCGGTTTAGCCGAGATCTGTTAACCCTTGGTGCAATGTCCTCTTTCGGGGCTTCCGGTCAGGCCCAAACCGTGGGCTAAAGGGCTAATCGTTTTCGGAAACTTTACCAGAGAGAACACCTCTCCGCTCAACAAAAAGGGCTTTGGCCTGATCCCGGAAATCCCACTCGAAGCAAGGCCAATCATTGGGGCCTCAGCGACCCCAGCGGTCTCGAGCAACCCTAGCGAGAGAAAGTGGACCGGACTAGGCCGCTCGAAGTCCCCGTGTGCCGAAGCTAGTCCCAGCCGAGTGTGTTCTTAACCTTTTTGGCGGGGGATAGTAACAAGTTCCAGCTGCCCACCCCAGCCCAATTTTTCGCGAAGGGTGCGGTAATACCCGCGATCCGGAAAAGTAACCGTCTTGAACGTCACGGGTGCCCGGCGAACTTGAACGATATCGCCTGTCATGAGATTTGCCACCACCACGCCGTCGACCACGGCAGCGGGGTTGCCCCGAGCACGAACGATCACAATCTCATAGAGGCGATCTGCAGAATCCACGACGGGTCGATGACTTAGAGTATGTGGACTGATTGGGCAAATTACGAAGGCCTGGAGATCATTTCGAAGGATCGGTCCCCCTGCCGATAAGTTATGTGCAGTCGAGCCAACAGGGGTACTTATGATGATCCCGTCGCACCGGTAAGTAGTCACCCATTCTTTGTCCACAAAGAGATCCACTTCCATGATGGCAAACGGAGGCCCCGTCTGGACGGTCGCTTCGTTAAGCCCCAGCCTTGCCGGAAGTGCCTGGCCGTTATGACTAACCTGACAAAGGAGCATCAGATGTTCCGCAACCCGATAATCCCCCTGAGCAATCCGCTGGAGGGCACCTGGCAATTCGTGGGGACCGAACTCCGCTAGGAAGCCCAGTCGGCCCAAGTTGACCGCCAAAACTGGCCGCTGGACCATTTCCATCTGCCGGGCCGCCCGAAGGATCGCCCCGTCACCCCCCAAGACCACCACAAAATCGGCCTCCACTTCCGCCAGATCCGCTTCCCCGGTAAAGTCCTGAAGCACAATCTCTCCAAACCCGGAGATTTGTTCCAGCAAAGGGGCAATTGCGGGACTTCCGCAACTCCACCCTGATGTGCCCAGCACAATAAATCGCATGGCACTCCCTCACCAAATGCTTTAATGAGTACCGCTCATTAAGCGTGCAGCGTGATGGTCAGCCCATAAGCTAACCAAATCCCGTGCCTCGGCAGCCGGGATAACCGAGTATCCACCTATATCAGAAAACTGTTGTCATTGGACTTTGCCCAAAAAATACCCCTTCTTTTTCCCCAGTTTGGAGATTACTGCCGCTTGCGGTCAATCGTACGGTCGGAACGACTTTTTCAAAAGGGTCCTACGGTCACCTCTTGCTTCGAGATCTACCCACCCCACGGGCTATTACATAACTTTTGGCCTGCAAAACCTCTGCAACCCCCACCGCCGAAACTCGCTCGTCGGTTTCAAAAGGCGGCGTCACTCCGTCCCCATAAGGGCCGAGGCTTAAGCCCGAGGGATAAGCGAGAAAGAATAGGCCGGTCAAGCGAGCACAAAGGGAACCGATTGGAAATCAGCCTTCACGCATCCGGCACACAACCGGGCCAATTTGGGAGTTGGTGCTGATGGGACCTCGCCCGAGAACTTCCGCCAAGCCATGCATCAGAAAAGCCTCTTGCAGAAATCACCGGTGGGAACGACCAACTATCCGCCGTAGGCAGAGAAGCCCAATTTCGTCTCACTTGCGGTTAAAGAGTCCCAGAAAGTTCCCTCCAATCCTTTTCGCTGCCGAGTTTCTTGGGAAGGTAAAGTTGCTAGCCAAAAAGCCATCCGGCCGAAGCCGCCGGGGCCCCCGCCTAAAAAAACGCAGTTCGCCCCAGACGGCCCACCTGGCAACTATCCTTCAATAACGGAGGACACAGGAGGGATTTACCTTCCCGTAGGGTGTGTCAAGGTACTCCTATTTACAGGCGATGGTTCGGGCCAGAGGCCGTAACACGTTCTCTATCACGTAACCTTCGAGCACGTTTCGGCAAACTTCCTCCAACCTTGTAAGCACATCTACAAAGCTCTTACCGTGAGGCACACTCCCGTAGTGCCGGGCTGTCACGTAGACACTTAATTGATCCTCCGGATAATCTTCCGTGCGAATGTGATAAGCAGTGGTTCGCGTTTCGATTGCCACCCGGCATTGCAACCGGCAATCCGAATCCAGTGCTAGGGTCAACATCGGTTCATAGTTGACAATTCGTACACCTGGCATGGATAAAAGGCTCTCGTAAGCCGGAGGTAGTCCGAGGGCTTCCGCGACCAGCTCATTGTGATTGCCCTGGTAGGTGTAATCGAAGCCAAAAACGAGGTCCAACGCCTCACAGTCTAAAGGTGTTACGGTAAGCTCGTACGGCACTAACTCCAAGACCACCCGATGCTGCTCAAGAGCAGCTTCTACACTCTCCGGATTAACAAAGCCCGAAGATATTCTCCGTGCTTCCAAGCTGCACCACCGGTAACTGCCCCGGTCTTTATCTTCCTCCAACACATATTCGTCCCCGTGCCGGCAGTAGAAACATTCCATTGTCGGAAACCGCCGACGCATTTGCTCGAAGAAATGAAGGAGCGACTCCCGAGAGGTCGCAAGCTCCATCTCGGTGTTGAGCATCATGTTGACATAAAAGTCATCGCATAACGCCCCAAAGTGTGTCATGTTGATTCAATCCCAGCTTGGTCTCAAGAAATGTGGACACCAGTTCTCAGAAATAAAAAACCGCTGGGGGCAACCTTCAAAAGCCATCACCCGGCAACCCTTGCCCACCAGGAACTTCGTGGATGCACAATGCCAAAATGTTGCATCTCACCCTTGGCCGGCTAAACCGACGTCGGTAGTGCTGCCGGTGTTTCCAATGGTTGCCGGTCAATTCACATGATCCCGTTACCCGCCCCCCGGTGTGAGGCTTTCCCATTTGGCCTTAAAAGGCCACCTCAGCGGTTTACTTTTGCCATATGCGGTTTTTCGTTTCGAGTTTGTGCACCTCCAACCAGTTCCCCCACCGGCCGGGCCGGATCACCGCCACGACACCCCAAACTCTGTTAAACGTGACCGAGATAGCATAGTCGGCTTACCGACCCGGAAAGGGGAGTCCTCATGCTCACCCCTCTCCCAAGTTAACCGACCCATTAAGGGTCTGCCAACTGGATTACCGCAAATTATACGAAGGCCTCACTGACCGTGATATCCCATTGCGGCCCATTGCCATTTGCCGTCTCTAAAATCCGGACCTGCAGAATCTTCCAAACGTACCCACCTTCCAGCCCAAAAAGCTTGGATTACGGAACCATAGAATGGTGATTTTACAACTAGTCATTAGCTTCCATAATTCTAGATGCTGACCTAATTCTTATTACCGGAATTTCAGTCTGCCAGACTCCCTGACATGCGAGCTCGGCCCCCCAATCCGTCCACGTTAACCCCCATCTTAGGCATTAGCCTATCCCGACGGGAGTCTTTTTGCCTCGTTTTGCCCAGCCGTCGACAGGAAGCTCCCATTTGGTAGTCGAATCCTCCGGGGTGCCGGAGTTTACTTGCGGCCAACATAAGCCCGCATGAAAAACCGGAACGCCCGACGAGCCGCTCACCCACTGGGCATCCAACTGCCTCGGCCGGATCCCAAGATTTTTGAAATCATTTCCCAATGCTTCGTTGCTTCGTCATCATTAATCGTAGAACGTCCGAACGTGACACTGTCGGCACCCCGAAAAAGTCCGATAAACCGAAAGTCTCAACTTTGAAGGTTCGAAGCAAACTTCCTGTCCCCGGGCATAGAAAGTTTGTCCGACTTGACCGTCGCCATTGCTTAAGAGTTCCCTCATGGAATAGTTCAGCCTTTGGGTGAAGCTTTTTGGACGGGTGGGACCAGGATTGTCCTTGGCTCTGGCCCATTTTTCGCACTCCCAATGACATTCGCACTCCCAATGGCAGATGAATAGCAGGTCCATGATCGGTGAGGTTCGGTTTGTCCGGATTGTAAGCCCCGTGTTCGCTGCCACGGCGAAAAGCCCGGTAGGCTGGGTCGGAGTTGCCTCCAGCTCCGAGCTTGCCCTTGCGGTGGTCTTGGGGCTTCCCTCACAAATGACCGCCGAGGAGGCCCTAATTATGTCCCTCGGCCGATTTTGTCCGGTCGAGAACCTGGTTATAAAGTGGCAGATCGAGCACCCCTTGCTTTTACGCCTCCTGGCTTATCTGGAGGGGGGCCATGAGGATTTCCGCGAGATTTCCGTGGGAATACCCAGCCAAAGTGAGTTCACCCGCCGGATCTATCAGAGACTGCGGCAGGTTCCACGCGGACAGCTGATCACCTACCGTCGTTTGGCCGAGCTAGCTGGCTTTCCACAAGCTTCCCGGGCAGTAGGTCAATGTATGAGAAGAAACTTAACCCCCGTTCTCATCCCATGCCATCGGGTAATCCGGAGCGATGGGAACCTGGGCGGATTTTCCCCAGCTGGTTATATGAAAGACTCCGGTGAAGGTTTGCGGCTAAAGGAGTGGCTATTAAAACTCGAAAACGTTTTCCGGGGTGAAAAAGTTCGCGACTAAGGTGAACGGATCGTAAATACCCTCAAATTGAAAGACTGACCGCTCCTCCCCTTGTGGACCCCTGCAGTTTAGGGGGAAACTTTGGAACATACATACAGTACACAGAATTGAGCAACAGAGGTCAAGCTAGCATACCCCTCTCATGAGACGGCCGCGAAAGTCCAAAACGCAGCATCTCCCCAGAACCTCATCCCTTCCCGAACCGGTTTTATCCGCCGGCGGAATGCTCGGTGCTTGGAAACAGGTGGACAAACTGGGGAAAATCCATGGGTGGGTCCTTTTGGTCCTCCTAGCTATGTTCTTTTGCATTTGGGCGGCCTGGGAGGTGGCTCCGGAATTTGGCGGTCCGGGACCTACATGTGATGAGTGGTACCACGTTTACCACGGGAAAAGGCTGGTCCAAGCCCTCGGGAGACAAGGCTGGGAGTTTTTCACTCCGGAGCGAATTGCGGAAAACTTCCCGTATGGCAAGCCTTCGGATCCTCCCTTTCATCCCCCGTTGGGACATTGGATCTTGGGGTTTTGGCACGGGATATTCGACTTTTATCCGGAGGACCCCAACGCGGTGTCGGTCGTGAGTGCCCGACTTTCTGGCCCAGCTTTGCTAGCAGGACTTCTTCTGATTGTAGGGATGTGGGTAGGGAGGCACGAGGGTTGGTCGATGGGGCTGGTAGCGGCATTTTCGACCGGGGTAATGCCCCGGCTTTTCGGACATGCCCATCTGGCGGGATTGGATCTTCCGACGGCCACTCTCTGCCTGGCATCGGCGGCCGGTTTGGCCGAGGCAACTCGTTTCCCCCTTCGACTTAGCCGCTTTTGCTTAGCAGGAGCGATCCTCGGCCTGGCGATGCTTACCCGGCTTCACGGAATCCTCATTGTAGTGCCGGCAGGGGCATGGCTTTTTCTTCGCTTGCAAAAACGAGCCGTTCCCTGGGCCGTCGTATGGCTGGCCACCGCCGCGGGCGTGTTTTTTCTCGGTTGGCCCTGGCTGTGGCTCAATCCTTTTGAGCACCTGAAGCAGTTTCTGGTAAGTTCCACGGCCCGTCAACCGCTCCATGTATTCTACCTTGGCCGGGTATGGAACGATGTGGACGTCCCCTGGCATTATCCCCTGGTGATCTTCGCGGTCACTGTGCCCATGGAATTACTCTTTCTCGGGTTGCTTGGGATCGCAGTCCGCGTTGGTAAACTCGTACAGCAGGTAAGAGCTAAACCAGTAGATACTGCCAAGGAAAAAACCCAGCCACAGAGCGACTACGAACTAATGATCCTGCTTCAATTGGTTTTTTGGATAGGCCTTTTCGCCTGGCCTGGAACGCCCGTATATGACGGGGAACGACTTTTCCTTGTGCTCTACCCGCTCTGGGCAGCCCCTGTGGCCTGGGGAACAAGGTTTTTGTACGAAAAACTAGTCGACCGGGGATTCCGCCAAGAATTAGTAGTGGCTGGGTTGGCGGTCCTCATGGCACTCCGGCTTGGGGGAAACCTTGCATTTCGGCCTACATACCTCAGCTACTACAACTTGCTAGTGGGAGGACTTTGGGGGGCCAGCAAACTGGGTTTCGAAGTGAACTATTGGGGGGATGCAGTCACCCAGCAAACCGTGGAACAGGCCTGCAAAGCCTTGCACCTTGAGCAGCTGGCCGGCCAAAAGACCGAGGTCATCCTTTTCGCTCCAAACTTGGCTCCGTTCCAAGCGATCGCCCTGAATGGACTCTTCCCAATACAACAGATGTGCAGTGCAGAGATCATCGGGTATGACTCGAGCTGGCAGAAAGGTCCGGAAGGAATCCACCTGGCAATCCTTTACCATCGCCGGGCCGATCTTCACACACTGCCCGAATGGCTTCTTGAAGGGGAAGTCCTCTTCGAATATTCGAAACAAGGGGTTTGGCTTTCCCGAGTGGTAAAGGTTAATCCTCCCGAAGCCAAGGCATCCCCTCAACGAGAAGCAAACTCCTCAAGGACTTTCAGCAATCAAAGCCCTCCATCGATGTAACGGAAGGCTTTACTGTCTCGGCCAACTTCCCGGGGCCGGAAAAACCCTTTGCTCATCCCCAAATCAGGAAGTTTTGGCCCGAGTGTCGGAGGAACATTTTTCTCTCCTTCTCCTATCCGTTACAACCACCAGTCAGGCCGGGAACGACTCCCATCCGAAGGGTGCTCATGTTTCAGACGGTAGCAACAGCCGCCATCGAGTTCTGAAGTGCCCCGAACAGTGTTCATGCTTCCGGCTCAGGTGGCAAAAGCCTTAGGGGAATCCACCCTCGAAGGGCATTCACACCGTAAAGCCGATCTGCCCGACGAAGTTCCTCAACGGTCACCACTTGCTCTTCGATTTGGCCGGTCTCCAGAAGGTACTCGCGAAATACCCCCGGCAGCAAGCCACAATCTAAGGGAGGAGTTAACCGTTTGCCGTTTATTTCCACCACCAGATTAGCCAGAGTTGTTTCCGTTACTTGTCCCCGGGGATTCCACAGAATTACATCAATTGCATCTGGACAGGTACACAGTTCCTGATATAAGTGCCGAGCTGTGGTTTTATGATAGAGGAGTACATTATTCGGGTCGATCGGAGCTGCCGCCAAACGGACCGGAATTGTTTTTCCGCGGGATAACAGTGGAATGGGACTGACATCGGCCCGGAGCTGGCCTGAACGATCCACAAAAAGCCGAACCCTTCGCCTCCTGCCCCGCCAAGGCTGGACCAGTTCTTGCAAAAACATCTCGGCCGAATCTACTGAGAACGGAAAGCCGAAGTACTGGGCCGAGCGTTCGAGCCGTTGGAGATGCTTTTCGAGAAGGAAGAATCCGTCTCCATCCCAAAGCATCGTAGTGAAAAGTTCGAAAAACTGGGGGCGTGTGGTTAACACAGAGGCTTTTCGCAGACATTCCTCATATTCCCCCTCCGGGGTGGAGTCCCAAACAACCCCGCTTCCCACACTGTAAATTGCTTCCCGAATGGATTTGTGCCACCACAAGGTCCGGATGGCCACCGAAAATTGGCACCGTCCCCCGGGCAAAAGCCAGCCGATGGCTCCGGTGTATACACCTCGGGGTGCCACTTCCAGCTCGCAAAGGATCTCCATGGTCCGGACCTTGGGAGCCCCAGTGACCGAGGCCGCAGGAAATAGGGCCTTAAAAATTTCAACGAGATGAGCATCGGTTGTTGCTTCCACCGTCGAGGTCATTTGCCAGACGGTGGGATAACGCTCAACAGAAAAAGCGGTGGTCACCCGGACAGTGCCACTCTTGGCGACCTTTGCCAGGTCGTTGCGGACCATGTCCACAATCATGGCATTTTCCGCCCGATCCTTGGGACTTTCGGCCAGACGGGCACGTTGAGACTCATCTTCCTGCCACCATCGGCCTCGTGAGGCTGTACCCTTCATGGGCCGACAGACAATCCGACCCCTCGCCAGGCGAAAGAAAAGTTCAGGGGAAACGGAAACGACCACAAATTCCTCGGTCTTGATCAAAGCCGCAAAACTTGTCGGCTGGGCCCCATAAAGCCGGGAAAACCATCCCTCTGCTGAACCCGTAAGCCTCACGTAAAGAGGAAAGGTCAGGTTGGCTTGATAAGTATGCCCCTCGGAAAGGTAAGCGTGAATCTTTTGCCAACGTTCCCGATACCCTTCCGGCGATAACGCCGGCTGGATGGAGAGTACTTCGGTGCACTCACTTTTCGAAAGGGGAAGTTGGCCAAAAGTTTCCACCCGCTCGAAGATCCCGAACCATGCCACAGGTAGCGGCCCCGGAGGCAAAGTCCGCAAAGCCGAATCAAAACCGCCCGCAGCCTCGTAGGTCACAAATCCCGCTGCATATCGGCCAGATTCTACCTCCTCGGCAACTTCCTGGAGGATTGCGGGAACCCGGAGCGGCTCCCGTGTGGAACGAATTTTCACTAAACCGACCAACCGCCAAAAAACCTTTTGCCCAGCTTCTTCGGGGCCACCAATTACGACCAAAGGCTCTGAGGAATCCATGCCGACATCAACCGCTCCCATTACCTGAACCTGTGGTTTTGCCAGTCACCCCGAGTAATTTGGAATCGCCGCGGAGGTGTCGCCCTATAGAAAGTTCCCCAACAACCGGCCCTTCCGAAAAGAACACTATGGTTGCCGCCGGTTTGCTCTTTCTCCGGTGACGAAACATCTTCGGCCGACACATGCTTCCGTCTCCCAAAAGGGAATCTCCCTGGAGGGGGAGGGCATGGTTTGACGCTCCGCAAGGCCTCCTATTCTTTCCCGGAGTTAGCCCGCGGAGAACATGGGGACAATCCCAAAGAAAAGTTCTACCGGATATCCTCGTGCTCTACTTTTCGGATCATCGCCTGGAAGTGCCTCAGGGAAGGGCACCGGCGGTTAGGATCGGGTTCGATGCAGGCATGAATGGCCTTGGCCAGGTCGGGATGGATCTGAGGGCGGTATTCGCGGATGTCCGTTCCCGGGCGACTGTGGGCCATCACGGCAATGGCCGTGGTTCCCCGATTCAAAGCCGTTGTCCCCCGAGGCCAGGGAAGTTGCCCCGTGAGGATTTCGTAAGCCGTCACCCCAAAGGAAAAGATATCCAACCGTTGATCGGCCGGCTGCCGCCGGGCTACCTCCGGAGCCATGTAGTCCGGAGTTCCCGTGCGGTTCCCCGGCCGACAAAATTCCGGGGTGGCGGGAATGGTCAAGCCGAAATCGATCAGTTTTACCGTTTCATTGTCCTCCAGCAAAAAGAGATTCCGGGGGCAGACATCGTGGTGGATAAAGCCGGCCTCGTGAACGGCCGCCAAAGCTTCAGCAGCCTGGCGAATGATCGACAGTCGCCGACCTTCCAAGCGAGGATCCTGAGCTACGAGAAGATGACTGAGGACCCCTCCCTGCAAATACTCCATAACCAAGTACGGTTCGCCCTTGGTGGTCCAACCACACTCGAAGGTTCGAACAATGTTCGGATGATTAAACCGAATTGCGATTTCCCCCTCCCAGGGTTTCTTCAATCCACGAAAACGTTGCTCGAACTGGGCCATTTTTTCCGGGTCGATGATCTTTAGCCCCACGATTTGGCCGGTCTGCCGATCCCGGGCCATAAAAAACCGGGACATCGTGCCGGTAACCGCCTCCCGAAGGAGTTCAAACCGGGCCTGAACGTCGAGGGGCCTGCCACTACCCCGGAATAGCTGGGTCAGTTTATCCCAGATCACCTTTCAGGTCTCCCCAAATCTCCCCTTTAATTTACCCTGAGAGTTGGCAAGAAGCGAACTTTCGCCCGCACACTTTTACACCTTGCCCCAAGGCCCTGCCCCGATCCTGGCACGAGCCCAACGGGTTGCCAAAAAGCCGGTTCCGGCCGGGCGGTAGGGGCTAGCTGGAGGTATCCCAAAATTGCCCCGACCGAACCCCATCCAGGGTGGAACCTTTCTCCACACCCTCGGCTAAAGTTGGACTCCTATCGCCCGGAAGTCGATTCCAGGACGGAATTCCTCCGAGCTTGGCAAGAGGGAACCCGCGGGATCCTCCGCCCCCTTTGTAATTCGCTAGGGTAAATCCCACCTCCCTTAGCAAAAATCCCTGGGGAGTGTTGCTCAGTCCTGCCCCAAGTTGATAGGCAGAACTCACCCGGAGGTATTCTCCTCCCGGAACCGAAGTCGGCCGAAAAAGCCCCGTCGATCCGTCCAGGACGATCCGCCCCCGAAGCACTTTGTGCCACCTCGGCTTCGAAGAAAAACCTTTTCCCACGAGAAATTCCGCTGCACAACCCTTTTCCCGTTCCGCCGCTTTTGCCTTGAACCTTACCCCTTTCTTCTTGAGATTGACCTTTCCACCTGGTAAAAAAACCGTTTAGGACATCGATCGACAGCTGGAAACTGGGCAAAAAGTTGGAAGTTTCCCGGCCAAATCCCCCTGGAAAACAGGAACAGTTCGAGCCACTAGCTACCGTGGAAGGGCACCAGTTACAGGCTGGGGTGCACTGAAGGGGATTTGTCAGAATTTGCAGTGTTCCGCCCATGAAAACGTACACCGAATATCTCACCATGAACATTCCCAAACGAATGGACTTCGTCAACATCACGCCGCAGGTGGCGGAGGCCGTCCGTCGAAGTGGTGTTAAAGAAGGGATTTGTTTGGTAAACGCAATGCACATCACCGCCTCGGTATTCATCAACGACGATGAACCGGGGCTCCACGAGGATTTCCGTCGCTGGCTGGAACAACTCGCCCCGTATGATCCCTCCCCCACCCGATATGCTCATAACCGCACGGGGGAGGATAATGCCGACGCTCACCACAAACGGCAAATCATGGGCCGGGAGGTCGTGGTTGCTATCACCAATGGCAAGCTAGACTTTGGGCCTTGGGAGCAGATCTTTTACGGCGAATTCGATGGCCGGCGACCGAAACGAGTTTTGATCAAAATCATTGGGGAGTAACCCGGTACCCTTGCACGGAATTGAAATCGGCTTTGGAGAGGTTGCCCCCGCAACTTGTTATCAACAAGTGGCTTCCGCCCGAAAAGCAAAAACCTCTGCACAAATTGCCGAGGGAACTTTCGGCGGGTCTCAACCTATCTGGGGATGTCGCCGAGTGGCCGTGGATAACGCCCGGTTTCTTCGGCCAGTGGACTTTGGCCAGTTTTTGAAAGTGGGTTTTCCGCCAGTTTTTAAATCCACGAGTTACTTTTTAAAAAATCAACTCCCACGCCTAGGTTTATTCCTGCATGTGGAAATGTCTTCACGGGCAGCCAAAGAATTTGATTCGAAATGAGGGCAAGCCGACTTGAGATGTCCCCCAAATGCACCGGACTAAGGGTGGATGCCCCCAACCTACCTGCCCGGTGATCCCCAAGGAAATTTCACCTGGCATTCCGAGAGCCGCCACCGGCAAGATAACCCGCCAAAAAAGTTAGGGATTCACAAGTCGCACTGGTTAGGGAGCGACCACTGAGATCAACCAAACCAAGATTTTAAAATGCTGGGGAGGAGGAATCTTTCCGCAAGTTCCTCGCTGGATCTTGCACGGGGAAGATCCCGGAACGAAGATAAAGGGGTAGATCGTTCGAACATTTGGGAGTTCAAGAGGCACGAAAACTGCTGGAATGTCGGGGGCCAGGTGCTAATTGTAGAAACTTACGACCTAATTTTTGTCTACCGGAACATTTGTGACGTTACGAAGCATTTCTAAAGTTACGAAGGAGGAAACGTGATGCACCGGCAAACACGGCGAAGTTTTCTGCAGAAGTCAGCCAGTGGATTTGTTGCAGGTAGTGTGCTTCTTTCGGCCCGATCTTATGCTCGGGTTGTTGGAGCAAACGAGAAAATCCGTGTGGGGGTAGCCGGCATTCATGGCCGAGGCCAGGCTCACATCAACGAATTCCTCAATATTCCTGGTGTCGAGGTTGCCTACCTCATCGACCCGGACAAAAGCCTTTTTGAGCGGTTAGCAGCCCGGGTTAAAGAACGCAGCGGCTTGGTCCCCAAGTGTGTTCAGGACGTTCGCGTCGCCTTGAAAGCTGACGACTGCGACGCCATCTCTATCGCCACCACCAATCATTGGCATGCCTTGATGACCTTCTGGGCTTGCCAACACAAAAAACATGTGTATGTGGAAAAGCCGTGCAGTCATAACGTCTTCGAAGGTCGACAATGCGTACGTGCGGCGGACAAGTACGGAGTGATTGTGCAGCACGGAACGCAAAGTCGATCCTCCACGGGATGGGCCCGCACGGTGGCGGCTGTTGCTAGCGGAAAATATGGCAAACTGATCGTTGCCAAGGCTTATGCCTCCAAGCCGCGGTGGTCGATTGGCTTTAAGCCGATCACTGATCCGCCTCCCCACTTGGATTACAACTTGTGGTTAGGCCCAGCTCCGTGGATGCCCTACCACGAAAACCTCGTCCACTACAATTGGCACTGGTTCTGGGAAACCGGCAACGGCGAGATCGGCAACCAAGGGGTCCATCAAATGGATATCGCCCGCTGGGCTATCACCGCTGTGACCGGAAAAGTCGGTCCCAAACGGGTAATTAGCATGGGCGATCGTTGGGTAGATGAACCCGACCGTGGCTTTAAGGATCAAGGTCAGACCCCAAACATGCATCTGACCGTCTTCGACTTCGACGGTGTCCTCTTGGTGTTCGAGATTGTCGGTTTGGTAGGCCGAAAAGGTGTCGATGGACAAGTTTATCCCCAGAAGGTCGACAATGAATTCATCACGGACGAAGGCATCATTCGCGAAGGTCGGTTCTTCCCCAAAGGGAGCGACAAGCCCGTGGAGCTGAAGGTGGAGGTGAAGCCACGCTCGGGCAATCCTTTCCGGAACTTCATCGATTGCATCCGGTCCGGCCGACGCGAGGACCTCGACGCCGATATCCTCGAAGGACACCTGTCCAGTGCCCTGTGCCATCTGGGGAATATCTCCTGGCGGCTCGGACAGCAGGTGCCGGGCACCACCAAGCCCGACTTCCTCGGCTGGCATGAGGAGATCGCCAAGAGCTGGGAGGTCATCACGACCACCCTGAAGGGCACGCTCGGCCTGGATATTGCCAAGACCACCTACCAGCTCGGGGTGGAACTCCATTACGATGCTGAGAAAGAAAAATTCATCAATAACCCCGAGGCCGACAAATTGCTAACCCGGGATTATCGTGAGCCTTTCGTGGTTACGGAGGAAGTTTGACCAACCTCTGGGTAAAAACGGAGATAACTTGCCAACTTTACGCCGGGCGGCCGAGCTTCCACTATATTCGGGGTTCTTAAGAACAAGGGTCCGCCGGCTGACTGCTAGGCGGCCGTCCTCTCCCTATCACGCCCAACCCATGCTGGGCTAGATTCATGGCCCCGCTTGAGGCTATCCAGAAGGTTGAGCACCGAAGGTATTTCCTCTAGGAAATGCCGAACGGATGGCGGGCTCGTTTTCTTACGGAGTGCTCCCGACTGGTTAGCTCATGCGGGGTTTTTAATTTCACTTGGGAAAGCAAACCGGAGAACGCTCGCGAATCCCTCCAGCTGTTTCCGAAATCCCGTTCCGATGCTCCGACATTCCGAGGAAGACTTTTCACGAAGTCCTGGGATCACCGTCTGTCGGTTGGACTTTTTGGGAAGCGGAAATATTTGCCCAAAACGGTTCTTTTCGATTTCGGAATGGTCACCAACTCAAGAACTCGGTGAAAAGGCCTTGTTGGAACCTCCGAAGTGAGTGACCTTTGGGAGCTGCTCCAGCTACCGGCGAGGTGATTCCCCCAGACACAAAGGCTGGGCCCAACCTGGAGGGTAGCCACAACACCCTGGCCCTCCCAGGGTATACCTGGAAAAATGAAGCATGTGGGACTTTGGAGAAAGCGTGAACTTTGGCTAAGGTTCATCGGCCTCCGGCGGTTGTCCTGGTTTTTCACTGCGGATCCCACAAGGTAGCGGATCCCACAAGGTAAAGGTAATTGATGAAGGACCTTTCCGAATTTTCCCAAGGGCCCAAATGTGGCTCGACAAGGCCGGTACTCAGTGGAGACAGAATGGCTTAAAAGGGAAATGACCCGCTGGGTCAAAGAGGGGATCCTTTCCTCAACTCAGGCCGAGCGAATCCTTTCCCTCTATCCGCCCCCCGCGGAAGAGCTTAAGAAGGATCCCACCCGGTTTTTGGTTGCGATCTTTATCCTTATTGCGATTGCGTTGGCAGGTGTGGGGACAATTTTGTTTTTTGCCGCTGTGTGGGGAAACCTTTCCGCCGGGGAAAGAATCGCGATTGTTCTTGCCGGGCTTGTACTTGCTCACGTAGCTCGAGTGTTCTTTCCACTCCTCCGCCAAGGTTGGCTGGCTAAAGAAGGAACCGAACTTGCTATCGCCTTTCTCTTCGGTCTCTCCATTTTCCAGATCGACCAAAACTTACAGCTTAATCTTTCCACTCAGGAGTTATTGCTCCTTTGGAGCATCGGGATATCCGTTCCGCTTCTTCTCCTGAAAGCAGAATCTACAACAATTCTGCTAGCAGTGTTGATAACGGTGTGGGGAATTCAAGGTTTTTCGGTTGGTGATTGGGATCCTGCAAATCGAGCGGGCTTGGGGGAAGCCCTTCGTTTTTACGGGTTCCTACCGTTTTGGGTATTGGCGGTAGCATCCTGTGGGATGAACCGGCCGGTGGGAATCGCAGTTTTGGCCGGAGTCCTCCTCTTATGGTTAAGAGAACTTCCCCTGCATTGGCCGCCAGGATTTGGATATTCCGGCCTTCTAATGTATTGGTCGGTTATCCCCAGCTACTTTGGCTTTGTGGGAGCTTGCTTCTGGCTGGTGAGCACCGGCTCGCAAGTGTCTTTGCCAGGTTGGTCGGTCATCCGTGGGATGGGCATTCTGCTGGCAGCCGGGGCTCTCCTCGCGGAAGGTGCCCTTCGTTTTCCGGGGGGAGAGCTCCCGGATATCAAAACCCCCAGCCAGGAAATAGCCCTTTGGTGTGCCCTTCTTGCTACCCTTGGGGGAATCACAGGCTTGATCTGGATTGTTTTGCGAGTTGGCCAGTTCGCAAAGAAGGAACAATTGTCGACAAATCTCCGGATACTGGCCCATCTTTTTGCCGAACCTTCGTGGAAGATTCCTGCAATCTTGCTTTTTCTCTTCTGGTTTTGGTTTTCTGGGGAAGTCTTCGTTGCCATCTGGAGCAAAAGCCCTACCTTCAAACCATGGCAGTTTCTTGCCATGGAGATTCCGTGGATCAACTGTTTTTCGGCCACCGCAACCACCATAGCTTTGACAATCTACTTTTTCAGGCAGGGGCAACGACATCAGAAGCCAACTTGGCTCGGTTTGGCAGCGGTTTACCTAGTGGTTTGGATTCTTGTTCGCCTTCAGGATCACTTCGGCTTAGAGATGCGGCATGCTGCCAATATCTTTTTTTCCGCGGCCGTGTTGCTTGGCGGAATGCATTTGCTGGGGAAAAGGCTCCCTCCGCCCAAGGCGGAGGAGCCGGAAGCAGCCGACGATCCATCTTCTCCTGTCGAGCTTCCTGCCCTGCCTTTAAGCTCAGGTAGCAGGAAGCTTGAGCTCCGCGAGCATTCCCCGAGGGCTCTTGGCGGGGCTTTCGCTTGGCAAGTTGCTGTCCTTGCTGTGTGGATGGGTGTAACCCTTTGGCCCCGAGTTACGGCACCTTGGGTTGTGGAAGTCCCAGTAAGTCAAGCCTGGCCAGGGAGAAGCCCGTTTCGCGGAGCCTTTTTGACCCTGAAATTCCCCTTCTCCGAGGTGCCTCTTGCTGAAATCGCCGGTCTGAAGTTGCCCATTGCCGAGGAGGAAATCCCATCATATTTGCCATTCCACAGGCAGGAGGTCATCCGGACAGAAAAGATGGCAAAACTTCAGGGGCAAACTGTCTATTTACAATTTTCCCCGACGGAAGAGGGTAAAGGCTTTCGGCCCGCTGGCGTCTGTGTCCACCGCCCGGAAAAAGGGCCGTTTATCCGCGGCACCATTAGTTCCGTGTGGCAAAGCCCTCCGTGGTCGCCTGAGGTTGAGAGATCCCCACAGGAAAATCCCCCAGACTCTAAGCCAAACAAGGCTGAGTGGTGGGCCACCATGACCTTCGGTATCGAACGGGCAAGTATTCCCGAGAAGACATCTCCCGAATGGGAAGAAGCTATCCGGGCCGGCAAAGTGTTCGCCAAAGTAGCCATCTCCCCCGCCGGCCACGCCTCCCTCCTCGAGCTGCGAGAAAAGGGAAACCCTCCCGGACACCCTCCGGCTCCCCTGGTGCCCGAGGAAGCCCGGAGGAAGTAGACTTATTTTCATGATCTTCCGAACTGACCTCCTGCAAATAACTAAGCTGAGATTTACCTCAATTGCGATTCATGTTTTACTTTTTCACGGAAATACGGCGGGATCCGCGACGTTTTAGTTCTAAAGTCCAGCATAACCAAGGCACCCATCGAAGAGGATGCCGTGGCTGCAATTCTGTACGTTTGAACATTACACGGTTAAATAAGCCGGTTAGGCGGCAATCAGCCCGGTTAATCGCGGAAATAGCTCACCCGTGCTATAGACTAGGAGCCGCCGCGATCGAAATCTCCCCTCGGCCCGCAAGCGATTCATCCCAGACCTGAAATAGGCGGTTCTACCCGGGCTCCAGCATCTACCCCCTCCCATTGACTTTCGAGCGAAAGGATTAACTCTTCGAGGATGGCAGAAAGGCCCGAATCCAGCTGCCGAAGCCCCAAGGATTACGTGTTTGGATGTACACGCGACCAGGACCCCGAAATCTCAGCACAAGCATTTCGCCGGAGGTAACCGACGAGATCCAGCCTCGCGAGGCCTTCTCCACGTGGTATTCCACCGTGGCAGGCCAGGCGACTAGGTGACCGTTATCAATGATCATCTCCTGGCCGGCCGCCAGCTCGATGGGATAAATCGCTCCAAACGAACTTATGAAGAGCGTTCCTATCCCGCTTGCTTTTAGCACAAAGAATCCTTCTCCGGAAAAAAGTCCCTTCATTAAATTCTGTACTTTTGTACTGATGTCGACCTCCGTACTGGCTGCAAAAAACCCATCTTTTTGCAAGATATACTCGGTGTGACCATCGAGCTGGATGGGGACAATCTCCCCCGGCACCGAGTGGGCCAAAAGCACTTCCCCTGGTCCTCGGCTGGCAGTTAGTCGCTGGAAGAAAAACGATTCCCCTGCGAGCGTTCGCATTAATCCTTTGATAACACCCCCTTCCATACTTCCGGCGACATCCACGGTATCGCTCATGGCGATCATAGCCCCCGCTTCAGCCTTGAGGGATTCCCCTGGGGCCAACTTCACCTTAAGCATCACATAGGGACCTGGACAAACCAATTCATACTGCATGGGCTTCCTCCTGAGGAAAAGGCAACGTCTTAAAAATGCTCCAACGCGAACGGCCCCTTTCGCAAAGTCCAGCCAACTTTAGGGCCGGGAACACACTTCCATTCCACCCGGCTTTTCATAGGGCAGACAAGCGACACCAAGGCAACTGCCAGACGGACCGCCCCACCGCCATCGTACCGGACCCGCTTGTCCACCGTTAGGAAAGTTTAGGACCAAGTCGCCATCTTTCAAAGAAACTTCACCCTTTCCGAACCTCCCCCCACATTTCCACTCGGAAGTGAAACCGAAAACCACTCCGCAGCCAAAAAATCAAAAAAGACCAGAATGCCGCTAGACTGCGTTGCCCCAATCTTTTCATGACCCCAGAGGTCACCGCCAACGAAAACGGATGCCGAGAGACAAAAGTCGGCAGACTTCCAGGCTTGATTTTTTACAATTGTCGCTTACAAATTTTTGGAGATCAAAGCCTGAGGTTGGGGGTGGGAGTAACTTTTCGGATCTGAGGGGACTACTGAATTTTGAAGAAAACGTTTTTGAGGTAGAGCGGTAAAACCGGGTGCAAAGGCAGCCTTTAACCGAAGGAGACTGACAATGGCAATCTCTCGATGGGAGCTGTTTTGGCAGCGGCTCAAGGCTTTGGGAACCTTCTTCCTTGCTGTGCCGGCAAGTGCTCTCTGTCCGTGTGCCGGTACGGTCAGCTTGGCTTGGGCAGAGGACAATCCCAAAGGGGAATTGGCGGTAGGAGACGAAGCTCCAGACTTTGTGCTCCCCGGAAGCGATGGGAAAACGTACAAGCTTTCGGACTTCCGAGGCAAGAATATCGTGGTTCTTGCGTGGTTTCCCCGGGCTTTCACGCCAGGTTGCACGCGTGAATGCAAAGCTTTCGCCCAACAGGGTGAACTCTTGTCGAAACTTGGAGTAGCCTATTTTGCCGCAAGTTGTGATAACCCGGAAGACAACCGCAAGTTTGCCGAATCTTTGGGGGCTAAATATCCCATCCTCAGCGACCCGGACCGAAAAGTAGCTCTTGCCTACGGGGTGGTGGACAATCCCTCGGGTTGGGCCAAGCGGTGGACCTTCATTATCGATAAAGATGGGAAAATCGCCCGAATCGAAAAGAAAGTCCAGGTGGATACCCACCCGCAAGACCTTGCCGCATGGATTAAAGAGAATTTGATCCCGAGGCAGTAATTTTCCGAAAGGCCGGCCTCTGAGGTGTTGACAAGGTCATCTCGATGGTCCGGCACAGATTTCCACCCGACGGAAATGGCGTTCGGATTCCCGGCGAGTTGGCACAACTTAAGAATATGGACTGACTCCCCGGGCTCCACTGAACCCCATAAGAGGGCGAAGCGGAACACCTCCGGCCGGCCCAGTCTTCCTACTGAGTGAATCCCATAGTGGTACCGAGAGGCAACCCAGCTGGCTAACCCGCGGCACCAACAGCGGAACTGCTCGTCTCGATAATGAGGATGTCGATCTGGGCAGGGGTGGTGCCGCCTCGTTCTGCACCCAAAGTGAAGCCGCCCGGTTGCTCGGCCGTCCCCGTGTCAATCAAGATATCGATCGACCGGGTGAGCCCTTCCCCCGGGATAGGTTGCTTTAGCTCGATCCAGATTAACCCCGGTTGCTCACGGACCTCGGCTTCCCCCAGTTTGCGACGGAAGAAGCCCAGGATAGTCTTGGGTGCCGTGGTATCCTCCAACCGCCAGAAGCGGATCCGCATCGGATCGGCCTGGACGCCGGGTACTCTGTCGGCTATCACCTGAGCGAGGTCAATTTGGTACTGACCGAGGACCTTGCTATTGGGCGGCAACTCGATCACCGCCTCCCCTTCCTTTTGCTCCTCCTGGGTGGGAGAGAGCGAAAAGCCGCCACCTCCGAGCGTTCGGGCAGCTTCATAAAGGCGATCCGAAGTGGCTCGGAGAATGTCCAAAGAGTGCAGCATCCAAGCCATGGCGGCCCGATCTTTTGGGTCGGCCGACTCTGCACCAGGGATTAGCCGACCCGGACGGGCTGGTTGGTATCCCCCCGGTCCGTAGCCCATTTCCTCGGGCATTCCTGGCTCTCGCATCTCGGGGCCTCCGGGTCCTGGAGGCATTCCAGGACCGGGAGGTTGTCGCCCCGGAGGCATCCCTGGCCGAACTTCCCCCGGCCCAGCCGGACCTCGGCCAAACCGTAATCGACCCAAACTCGGGCGAATTCCACCGCCAGGCTGACCCGGACCGGCCGTCACTTTCGGCATCTTCCGCGGCAGTTCCTTAACTGCCAACAGGTAAGCAGGATCAAACACTACCGACTCCAAGATTCCCGCCTGCTCCAATACCTCCGGACCTTCCTCCCACCGCAGGCGAAGTAATCGCGAAAGGCTCGTGCGAACCCGTCCCACGGGCATCGTGGAAGCCAGGAGAACAATTTCCGGTTTATCCTTTAAGGACCGGATTCCGGATAGTTCCTTTTCGATGAAGGCTGCCGCCTGATCCGACCACAATTTGCTCGCTAACGTCAAAAGCAAGGCGGAATCCAGCGAAGCTAGATCCCCGATTCGCTGAACTATCGGTTGACTTGGCCGGGAAGGCCGGCCCTCCCCGGGGCTAGGGGTGGTGGGCTCCTCCGCAGCAAAGCGTGAAGGCCGACCGCTTCCCCCCCGAGTAGGCCGGGACGGCGTCTGCGGTGGCCTCATCGCCATATCGGGACTGGGCATGCCAGGCTCCATCCCATATTCCGGTCCATATTCGGACTCGTACGGGCCGCGGCGTGCCTGCGGTTGCCTTGCCCTGGAACCAAAGTGAATTTCGTCCACGATTTCCTTGGGAATCCCCAACACTTCTCCCATTGCCCGCGAGCTCAGCTCCAACGCCAGCCCCTCAACCACCTTTCGCACACCCGGATCTTGAGCAAGGGCCGCATAAAGCTCAAGTTGGGCACTCAGGTTGCGGGCATCATCTTCCAACAAATACGGCAGGAATAGATCCACATCCTCTTGAGGAGTTTTGGGGTTAATGATGTGCCGAGCTAATCGAACACGGAATTGCTCGGATGCTACTGGCCTGAGCAAGGTAAATGCCGCCTCCTGCAGTTCTAGAGCGGACATGGGCTTTTCCGAGGCAGCCATCCCTGGACCACCTGGATAACCTGGGGCTCCTGGATAACCGGGACCATAGTCCTCTGGATAACTCGGCCCATATTCGGAACTCTCCCCGGAATAACCTCCCGGAGCCCCCGGGCCATACCGAGGCCGAGCCCGCGGAACTGCTTTAGGATCCAACGGGCGGAACTTTTCCGGAGTGGTCAGGATGGCAAAAAGCAAATCTTCCCGAGCCGGATTCAAATGGTTGACTAATGCCTCCAGGGAGGCTTGTTGAGCCGCCCGGTCGTTATCGGTCTCAAACTTTACTTCGATGACTTCCTGTAAAGTGGCATCCGCCTTCGGAGTACCGATGACCCCGAGGGCATCACACACCGCCTGAATTAAAGGCACATTGGCTTTGGCCTGAGCGGTTCGCCCTGCGGGGCCCGGGGCACCCGGATAACCAGGATAGCCGCCCCCGTACATGTCGGGCGAATCGGCCGGATAACCTTCCTCCCCGGGATAACCTCCCGGATAACTTTCGGACCCAGGATAGGCCGGCCGAGGTGGAGTCTTCGGCTTCGGGGCTTCTTCCGGCGGGAGTTTGCGAAGTAGACTCGCTAAAATCTCCACAGCTCGGTCTTTATCGGGTGCATTAGCAGCCAACCAGCCGACGGCTTCCAAAAGCCGTTCACTACCTTCTTTTCGGGCTTGCTTGAAGTGCTCATCTGTCCAGTCGGCATAGTTCTCCGGCAATTCCACCTTGGCTTCTTCTTTCGCCGGAGCCGGGGCAGGACGTGGGCCGGCTGGAGCACCCGGTTCCGAATATGCCTCCGGCATCGAAGGAGGTGGTGGCGGTGGGCCCTGAGCCGTTCCTCCGCCTCCTCCCCCGCAACCTGATAACATCATCACGAAAAGGATTACCCCAATTCCCAAGATCCAGCTCACACAGATCGCACCTCCGGGCGGAAAAGATAAGTTCCTCTCTCTGGACCGCGACACTCCGCCCTTTTCCCCACGAGAGCGAGATATTCGGGCGTTCACGGGACCACCTCCTTACTCGAGTGGTGAAGGGAAATACAGGATTAGACCCAGCCTCCGAAATGTCTCCTTTCTTATGGCACCGGGTGCCTTGTGTGCTGGCCTCAAGCAGGCTCAGACTCTTACAAGCGAGACCAAATGCCCACAACCAGCCCCCGGAAGCTTTTTCACCGTCGGACAAATCTGATTATAGCAGGATTAAGTTTCCTTATCGTAGCCTTCGCTCTCCACTTTAAATATGACGGTTTGATCCGCTCTTGACTAGATCCTCCCGAAAAAAATTGCGGTATCCCTAGATTAGCCGGGATCCCAAGTCCGCACCAAAAAGGGTGACCGTTTCCGGGGCATTAAGACCTACTCCGAACGGCAAAAACGTCGATCCGTAAGGCCTCCGCCAATAAGCAATGCTCCGGCCGGACCTTTACCACCCCAGAACCCGATAAGCGAGGCGAAAACACTTCCAACGTCCTCACCTAGCATGAAAACCTCTCCACCCCGCTGTTTATGCCACCTTCCGTGAGGTTTCTTTGCCCACTACCGTGAAAACTCTGAAAATTTGCAAGACCCGGCTCGGGCTTGCTTTCGAGTAGCCCCCGCTCCTATCCCCAAATTCCACTCAATTCCCACGGGGCAAGGTAAAACTGGCCCAAGAAGAAGGGAAAAAAAGTTGTTCCAGGGATGTTTTGTATTTCGGTAGGAATGCTTGCTTTCAGCCCCCAACCCCGGGGCCTGACCGGTTCACGGCAGGAGCTAACTTAGATCCGGCCAATCTAGATTCGCCATATTTCCGCGACAAAAACACGCCTTTGGGGTTAGAAATTAGGGATCAAAAGAGGTTTTAGGCGATGGGGGAGCAGTTTCCCCAAAGAGGTCTTAACTGCTCCAACTTCCCCAATCCTTCGGAAAGACCCTACTTTCGGCAGGGGGCAAGCCTTGGACGCAAACCTGTGCTTAGGGGTGTTGGTTTGTGAAAGCATTGACGGCCGCCCGCCCTACCACCGTGGGAGTTTTGGCACAAGCGTTTATCCAACCGAGCCTCTGCAAGGAAAAATTCTCCATTTGATGTGCAAAAAACTTGCCGGAGTCGCCAGTTGCCCGCGGTTGCCTCTTCGCAAAAATATGTTTGCCGAGATGTGGGCCGATAAGTCGTTGCTTCCTCCACCACAGAAGTAAACGTTGTGGTTGATGCTTCAAATTTCTTTGTGGACTCGGGGGCTTTGGTTGCATTTCGTCTTCGGAAACGCCGGAGAACAGTTACCCTAGAAGACAGGGCAATAACTTTCTGGAAAAGGGGAAGGGAATCCACACTCGTTGACGGTAAAAACTTCGCCTTTCTCCTTCCTTCATAACCCTGGGAATGCTTCTGGGGAACCAGTCAGGACACACTAGGAAATTAAGGTTGGCCCCCCAAGAGCAAAAAACATAGCGGACACCCTTGGGCAAAATATTGGTGTCTCCAATCCAAGACGCAGAAAACATCATGTGATACACTCCACGACTCGGGGTTGAGGTCCTCTGGGAATTGGCTTGGGAACTTTTGTTCAAACGGGAAGGTTTCAAAGACCGCGGTGTTAAGGGGTGAGCAAAAGCGGACGAATAGAAGCCGAAGATCGACCCGGAGAGCAACCGGATTTTGGGAATCCCAAGCCGATTTGCGAGCGTCTTTCCTGGGTTAGTTGTGCTCCCAAATTGAGTTTTTTTCGCTGGATAGACTGGACACCTTCAAGACCATCGGACACTTTGAGTTCAGTAGTCTTGGACTGCGGCTTTTCCAAAAGTAGTGGAGTTGCCAGCGGTATTGGGTGTCGTTTGGAGGTGTGGACCTTCTAGCTAAACGGAGGTGAGGCGATGTTGCGACAAGTTGCTTGGCTGTCGATCGTGGTAGTGCTGGCGGGCATGGGGTTGGTTGCTTGTTCCCAGGCCCAGGAGATCAAGGGGGTAAAAATCGGCGATCCCGCCCCGGACTGGAAGGATATCATCGGTGTGGACGGGAAAAAACACAGCCTCTCGGACTACAAGGATGCCAAAGTCATCGTAATGGTCTGCACTTGCAACCATTGCCCCGTGGCGGTGGCATATGAGGATCGAATCATTCAGTTCCAGAAGGATTACAAGGATAAGGGGGTGCAGGTCATTGCGTTCAACGTAAACAACATCCCGGCGGACAGGCTGGACAAGATGATTGAGCGGGCAAAAGAGAAGGGATTCAATTTCCCGTACATCTACGATCCCACTCAAAAGATGGCCCGCGATTACGGGGCCCGGGTAACCCCGCACTTCTTCGTGCTCGATCAGGAGCGGAAGGTCCGGTACATCGGGGCCATGGATGACAACAACAATCCTGAGCGGGTGACCCGGAATTATCTCCGTGAGGCCGTGGATGCCTTGCTGGCTGGCAAGCCCGTTCCAGTGCCGGAGACCCAAGCTCGCGGCTGCACCGTGAAGTACGAATAAGTGCGGCGGAAACTAG
>Ga0272449_1000657_pt1 | contig 39741 bp, 40 predicted proteins | sample YNPCB0241_FD_198679 | JGI IMG/M metagenome (GOLD analysis project Ga0272449, IMG submission 198679) | Hot spring sediment microbial communities from Yellowstone National Park, WY, United States - YNP-CB-024-1 | ecosystem: Environmental > Aquatic > Thermal springs > Hot (42-90C) > Sediment...
TTAAGTTTTACTAAAAATTGTACCGTCGCATGAAGGTTAGACTTCCTATGCGAAATCATGTAGTATAGCTATTTTGCATTTTCCAAAACTTTAAGGCAAACGGTGAAAACATATATGATATTGAGCTTTTAACTCGGGAAAGTTGAGGAAATGCATAATTCAACACATTATGCTTCTTAATTACTATGCTAGGGAATTAGAATAATTTAAGACGTAGGGTGGAACATATTTTCATTAAGAAAATCTAGTAAAGACGTTTTATCTTATCTTCTCACGTCAAGACATAGGAAGGGAGAACTCTTCGCATACGATTCTAATGAGCTGAACACTCTTTCCCTATTAAACGATTCGCTACAAGATTTTTGGGTTTCGAATCAAATAACATCGGTTACATCCCTGTAACCAAGTTACACCCCTGTAGCTTATAAACTATTTCATACCAGTTTGACACTCTTCACGAGTGAAATCAAGAGATCCTCGATTTGCTAATCTCATGGTTTCATCCTACCAAGTTCAGACTGTGTCATTCACCGGAAACCATAGTATTTCTCCCATGCTCTTGCCTTTCAAGTAGGGAATTGAAGTCACTAAGAATAGTCTTCCCAGGGAAGCTTCTTCCAATATGACCAGAAAGGACACCTTTCCTTATTTTATTAAAAAACTTCTTTAGTTAAACTCTCCAAATTTCTCTATATTGGATATTGCCTCCAAAATATGATTTAGGTATATCTTATCTTTTTTCATAGATGATTCGCATTTCCTTTTTTACGTCTTCTATTATATATGGATTTAAGCTGCTAAAAATTCCGAGGTCAACCTTTCTTTTGAATACTTTTCTCAACTCATTTTCTATCCGTACTAAGTCGAGAAGACTCTTTTCGCTATTTTGCTCAAATTCGATTGCAATATCTATATCACTTTTTCTGTTCTGTTCTCCTCTGGCGAAGGAGCCGAAAATGGCCATAAAGGCAATCCCATTCTTTCTACAGATCTCGGCCAGTTTCTTCTCTAGGTCTTTCCTCCTTAACTCTTCAGGCAAATTTTGAATTTCAATTTTAACATTCATGTTTTAGTTATTGAGGACTCCCTTAAATTTAAGCCTTTTCTTTAATTTTAAAGGTTTGTTAAAACGCTTTTAAAACAATTAATGGAAGAGTTAAGACTTTTTGAAAAAAGGAGGTTCTGGAAATTGTTCAAATGTGGCTGGTGCAGGGGGTGGGATTTGAACCCACGAAGACCTTCGTCAGCGGATCTTAAGTCCGCCCCCTTTAGCCGCTTTTAGGGGCTTTGGCCTGGCTTGGGAACCCCTGCACTATTGTTTAGGGTTGTCTACATCTTTTATAAAAATTTTGTATTAGCTTAACTCAGATTCTCATATATTTCGTTTTATGGTTTAAGGAAGTTGTTGAGGTGTTTTTGTATTTCTTCTGGTGTTGGGAAGCCTGTTGGTCCGCTGAATCTTATTTTTAGGCCTGCTGTGATGTTTGCGAATTTTACAGCCTTTTTTATGTCTTTGCTTTTTAAGTATTCTGTTAGGAATGCTGCTCCGAATACGTCTCCTGCTCCTGTTGGGTCTTCTACGTTGACGTCTATTGTTTCTGTTTCGAAAACGCCTTTTTCATATGATACTATTACTGGATCTTTTCCTCTTGTCACTATTCCTATTTTTGCTCCAGAGTCTCTTATCAGTTTTAGTATTTCTTTTTCATTTAAGCCTACTGCTTTTGCTTCATCTTTTCCTATTTTTACGATGTCGACTTTTTCAAAAAATTTTGTTAAACGTTCTTTTTCGAAGACTATACTTACTTTCCCATCTTCGTCAACTTTTCTCATGATACCTTGAGGGTCAAGCATTAGAACCTTTTCCCCACATCTTAGGGTTTCCAAAAATTTTAATGTGATCTCGTTCATTAGAGGCGATATGTAGTATGCTGTACATTTTAGATATTCTTTTGGAATGTCTTTGGTAGAAAGTTTTCTGGGAACGTTATAGCATCTTTGGAAACGGTCACCTTTTTCATCGTAATTGTTTTGAAAGTGTAAGGTTTTTGTTCCATATACTCTTAAACCTTTATAGTCTATGCCCATATTTTTGCAGAAGTCTATTGCACGCTTGTACTGGTCTTCACCTATGTAAGAGCATATTCCAGTCTTTACACCGAGCATGGAGAAGGTTGAGCCAGAATATATTGGCGCACCTCCCAAGACATTCGAGATTTTAGCCTTTGGACCGATGTTTTCGTCTAGGGAAAAGTGTCCTACAACGACTACTCTAACATCTTTATCTTGCTCCATCGACTTCGCCGCAGAAACCTAAACCTATTTATAAAATAAATTTTAGTCTAATCTTCTTTAAAAAATTTTTAATCGTGCCTTTTAAAGCATTTTTTACTAAAAAAATTTTTTACCAAGTTTTTGAAAAGTTTATATAATGTGGAGGCGTGTTTAGTGTCGGATGGATTAGGTTGCCCCGCATTCTTCCGGGCGTAGAAATACGCGTAGTAAAAGAAATCGTTCCGCAACAACTGCACCCAGCTGGTGTGGTTGGGCTTATAGGAACCGCAGAAAAGGGAGTTTCATTTGAGGCAGTGCCTGTAACAAGCTATAGGGAGTACATGGACAAGTTCGGCTCAAATACAGAATATACTCTAACAAGAGACGCTAGACTCGCATTCTTGAATGGTGTATCCGAAGTTTTTGCTGTAAGAGTTGAGGGAGAACCTGGAAAGGCTGCTGAAGCAGTATTGCAGGACGCTAACGGTAATCCTGTGATGAAGGTTAAGGCAAAGTCTCCTGGACCGGCTGGAAACAATATTGAAGTCGTGGTCATGAAGGGTTCGAAGGAGGGATTGTTCAGGATCGAGGTAAGTGATGGAAGGGTTTCAGAGGCGTTCGATGACCTTACAATGGATTCTGCCAGTGAAAGATATGCTCCAACTTTAGTTAGTGCAGAATCTAAGCTTGTTTCTGTAGAGGACTTGAGTAAGAAGAAGGCGGCTGCAGTTCCAGCGCCGGTGGAAGTTAAGTTGGCTGGTGGAACTCCTGAAACGATCTCAAAGAGTTCTGTGGAGAAGGCTTTGCAGGCTCTGGAGCTTGAGCCGGATATTGACATTGTTCTGGTGGCTGATATTAGTGATCCAGCTGTCCATGCACTTGTTGACGCACACTGCAAGAACATGAGTAAGGATGCTATGAACAGGATAGGTATTGGAACAGTTGCTCCTGGCGAAAGTGTTAAGGATATTGTTAAGAGGACTGAGGCTCTAGCAAGCGACAGGTTTGTTCTCGTGGCACCATATGGTGTTGCTGGTGCAGTTGCAGGATTAATAAGTAATCTACCATATTATGAGTCGCCAACATTTAAGCCTCTAACTGGAGTAGACACTGTTGAGAAAAGGTATTCTCCAAGCGAGTTAACGGAGCTTGTCAAAAACGGTATACTTGCTGTGGAAATGAGGAGAGGTAGAGGGATTATTGTTGAAAAGGGTATTTCAACAAGCAAGGAGCAGATTAGTGTTACAAGAATAGCTGACCGTGCTGTTCGTGGTGTAAAGAATGTTGCAGAAAACTTTATTGGAACATTGAACAGTCCAGGTGGAAGACTTGCTTTAAGGGAAAAGATAACAGAGTTCTTCCTTTCAATGGAGAGGGAGGGGGCTATTGTTCCAAGCGTTGACGGCAAAAAGCCTCCATTCATGGTGGACGTATACTCTTCAGAAATGGACTTCGCACAGGGTATTGTGAGGGTAGATATTGCGGTGAGGCCGGTGAGAGCAATAGACTACGTTTACGCAACCATAACGGTGGAGGTGTAGAAGTAGATGCCTGAACCTGCAGTTGCTTCAGCAAATGTGAGTAGTGTTAAGGTTGACGGAGAAGTTATTCCAGGACTACAGTCTATAGAATGGAAGATTATTAGAAACAGGCAGAACGTGTACAATATTGGTGGAGACGAGAGGGTTGGAGTCGACTATGGGCCATTGTACGTGCATGGTGTTATAAGGATACGTTCAACATACCCGAAGTTCGACAGCATACTGCTTTCACCACTTCCAGAGGTCAAATCATTTCAGCTTGTGATAGAGTTAAAGATGAGGGGGACGGCTGTGAAGACTATCTCTTTCGACGACTGCTATCTTGAGGACAAAACCTTTACTCTGGACGCTAACGGTGTAGGAATAAGCCTATACACTTTTACAGCAACAAGAGTTAGGGAGCAATAGTATGACTAGGAAGCTTACAAAAGACATCATCTTGGAAGGAGCGGGCAGAAGAGAAACTCTATACATCAGGGAATACGATGCTGAGGTAACGATAAGGCCTTTAACTGACGGAGAGCTTTCAAAAATCTTTTCATCAATAGGAAGTGTTCCAGTGAAAGAGGATGGGACACCAGACTTTAGCAAAATAGATATTTCAAAAAATTTTGAGATATTGAGGAAGGCGGCTTCAGAGGGGCTTGTAGAGCCTAAACTTACACTACAGGATCTTGAGACAATGAAGTTTGGTGTTCCAGAATATATTGGTATGAAGGTTTTCGAAATAAGTGGTGTTGTAAGAAGCGAGGAGGAAGCTAAAAAAAAAGTTAGAAGTTGAAAACTTTGTAAGAAGCCCTGACGGAATAGAGTTGGCTACTCTCTGCCTAGACTGCGGCTATAAGCTTGCGGAAAGTCCCCGAGACCTAACTCGGGACCAAATCCTTTTTTTGATTTCAGCCCTAGCATATCGTGCTGAGCAGTTGGCTCAGTCGAGGCTTGCAGCAGAAGGGGTGACCAGGATAAAGATTGAGGAGGAAGGTGAATAGTGTTTGAATCAGTTTGGTGGAATCTTTAATAGGATAAGAGATGTTTTATATGAGCCTCTAGCTAAAATTATCTTATCCTATACCAGATTTTTTAAAGACCTTATGAAGGTTTTTGCGAACATCAACAGTTATGTTTCAAAATATTATATTCCAAGAACTTTTGCACAGCAAATGGCCTTTCCAGCCCCAATAGAAAGGGTTAGTGGAGAGGCCTTTGAACCATTACAGAGGATAAGTGTTCAGCCCAGAATATCTTATACAATAAACCTGCTAAGAAGAATTATGGCAGGAAGGCAGGCGACAGTATCACAGGATATAGTGAAATCGGTTGAAGTGCCAGAAGGCTTAAGTGAAGCTTACAAGATCATGGGAGAAAGCACATCACAAATTATGAAGTTGGAGAAAAGTTTAGGCCAATATACTATAGGAAGTAAGGTTTCAAGAGAAGCTTCTGAGATAGAGTATACTGTGCCAGAACATGTTATTGGAGAAAAAATAGAGTTCAGGGAAAAGATGGTGCCTGAAGAGAGGGTGGAGGGTGAGGCAAGAGCTGTAGAGGAGAAGGTTCCTCAATTAGAGGTTATAGAAGAACCGGCTGAGGTAGGCGAAAGAGAGAAGATGGTTGGGATTAGGCAGGAGTGGAGTGAACCATTTAAGTACATAAGCAATTTAATGAATGTTCTCACACAATTGGGCAGCCAATTGCCTGGAACAAGATATTTTATTCCAACCCAATTTATGATATCAGAAGAGGCTTTCACAGGATATTATATGTTCAGCCCGTTAAAGGAGGCTGTGGAAAGGTTGGAGAGCACGAGGTTAACGTTTGTTCAGGCACTGGCCCAAAAGACTTTCACAGAAACTGGTGCGTTAGAGTATCCAGTAAGCGAGTACAAGAGTATATTGGGTATCCCATACATTCTATCATATTTTATGCAGGCAACACAGGCGCCAAGATTCCAGGAGACATTTTCAAGGACACTATCGTACAGTCTACAGCAAACATATCCGAGAGTAGGAGAGGAAATGGGAGTAGAAGCTATAAGATCAGCTTTCACTTCAACACCATTAACCTACTATATGAGACTTTTAGGAAAAGAATATCCATTCTACATTTATAGGGCGCCGGAAATAGCTTACATGCTAACATTACCTTATATCGGCTCAAGCATGTTAGCTGAAGCGTACAAGCAGATTGTGGGAGAATATGCACCAGAACATGCAACCTTTAGGGTTGAAGAATTTGCTGGAAAAGCTGTCTTCACAAAAGTCTTGAGCATTCTAGAGACACTTCCAGCATTGGTTCAAGAGACAGAGGCCGTAAAATATGTTGGCTTAGAAGCATACTATCCACTAGCAACAATGTCAAAAAACTTTCTCCAGAACCTGATACAATTGTATGATAGAATATTGTATGAGGTTAAAGTTGTAAGACCTTCAGAGGCTTCTCCAATGGTGACGGCAGCATCACAGTACCTAGAAACGGCAAGGATATTTAGAATTGCTGAAGAGGAGGCAAGACGGGAGACATTACCTTCAGCCCTGAGACAAGCTTACACGATACAGCCATCGCATCCGAGCCAAACATTGATGGAGCGCGAGATACAGAACATTTTCAATATAACAGTTCCAGAGGGTGCAGAAGTAGACATGTGGGAGCTAGAGAGGAAGATTACACAGATACTTAGGGAGCAGTTTAGAAGATACTATGGCCCAACATTTTGAAGGTGAAGTATGGTGAATATAAAATTAGATGACCTCGAACTCGTGAAAAGAGTGGACGAGGAAGGAGTTATGTTAGAGACGAGAAGCATAATCAATGTTGCACTATCTAACAGGAGACAGGTTAATGAGATAAAGATACCTGGATATGATGGAAGCGTCTTCCAAGACTTTGGAAGATATCCTGTAACAATTGTGGTGGAGGGCCTTCTAACTGGACCGAATTCGAAGAACACTTTCAAAGACCTAGACTCCAAGTTTAGACTCGGTAAACCAGTACAGTTTGTTTCAGACATACCGTCTATTACAGAAGTTTCTGAGGTTGTGATAGAAAGCTTTAGGGCTGCAATAGTGAGCTCTTCACCTACAAGCTACTGGTACATTTTAGTCTTAAAAGAGCACAAGAGTGTTGTGCAGGAGGAGAAGGAGGCTCCAAGTCAAGAGGAGACTGCGAAGGAGGAGACAGACTCCATGATCAAGGAAACTTATGATAAGGTTAGGAAGGGGAAATGAAATTGTATTATCCCAGCTTTGAGATAACAGTAGGCTCGAAAACTTTCACACCCTCTTCAACAAAAATTTTTGACGTGAGGGTAAAATGTGGGCTGTGCCCTAAGGTTGACACACTAGAATTAATCTTTACACGAGATGATGAAACGGAAAAGGTTCAGATGGGAGAAAATGTTATCGTGAAAGCCGGATACGAGGACAAGCTTCAAACAGTATTTTCTGGGATAGTTGACTCGATAGAGAAAAGCTTTAGGCAGATAAGGGTTCAAGCACTAAACCGTGCACTTCATTTCACAATATTTAGACTAAATAGGGTTTACCTAAGCCAGACAGCTGGAAAAATTGTTTCAGACATTTTAGACTCATTAAACAAGAGATTGGTTGAAAAGGGTGAAGAGCCTCTAAAATATGAGAAGATAATGGATGGTATAATGTTCCCATACTATGTTATAGGAGAAAACATTTGCGCATACGAGCATATTGCAAGGTTAGCTGAAAAATCAAACTACATATGCTATACTACACCAGAGGGGCTACTAAACTTTAAAGAGTACGAGAGAAGAGAACCTTATACACTTAAATATGGAGAAAATATAATAGAAGTAAGCATGGTTAAATTGTTTAATCCAATTGGTGGTGTAACAGTTTATGGAGAAAGCCCATCAAGCTGGGCTGGAAGAGAAACATTTCACTGGCTTTCAAAAAAAGATTATTCGGGAACATCGGGGAAAGGTGTTCACGAGCTTATTTTAAAAGACCCTTCAATAAAGGACACGGACACGGTTTCGACAGTAGCAGAAAACATATACAGTAGGAGAAAAAGAGATTTCATGACATTTTTGAGGATCCTGGGAGAGCCTAAGATTAAGGTTGGTGACACGGTTAAGGTGGAAAATGTGTTGGGTTCTCAAGAACCTATAGAGCTCCAGGTTGTTGAAGTAGAGCATCACTTAAACTTTGGTGAAGGATTCACTACGTTAGTTGGGGGAGTGGAAGTGAAATAGCGTGAGCATAGTTGAGCTTATTAGGAAGATAGCTGAAAACGAGGCTAAAAAAATTTATACAATAGAATTGGGTGTAGTAACATCAGTCTTTCCACATAGCACATCAAACGATAAAGACAATTACGAATGCAATGTTAAGATTAAGGGTGGAGAAATAGAGCTCCAGCATGTTCAGATCGCAACACAAGTGATTGGCTTAGCCTGCCCTCCAAGAGTAGGAGATCTAGTCCTCGTATCCTTTGTCAACGGGGACATAAACCTGCCAGTTATAATAGGTAGGCTATACAATGACGAAGACAGGCCTCCAGTAAACGATTTAGAAGAAATTGTCTTCATACCACCTTATACAAAGAATGCTGACAAAAGGAGAATATATCTAGAGTTTCCAGAAGGGACAATGATAAAGATCACAGACGAGGACGTTATGGTTAAGACGGGGGAAACGAAGGTTATAGTGCACAAGGATGGAGACGTTGTAATAGAATCTAAGTCAGACGTTGTCGTTAAAGCGAAAGGTAACACAAAAATTTCTTCAGGGGGAACACTTTCACTTTCAGCCTCAAAGATAAAGGTTGAAAGCGATAAGGAACTTGAGGTTAACGCTGGAGCAGACTTGAAGATAAACACGGACGCAAACCTCAAGCTGACATCTTCAGCTGACATGAACGTTGAAGCAAGCGGTAGAACTACGATAAAGGGTGCGACTGTGAACATAAATTAGGGTGATAATGGTGTCTTTAAAATCTGACCTAAAATTAAAGTTTGATGAAGCAGGTGCAGACCTTCAAGTAGAGAATGGAGACCTACAGATCGCACATGAAGAAGAAAATCTTGCACAGGCAATAGTGCATAGGCTGATGACGGACATAGGTGAGCTTGAAGAACTAGGCCATCCAGACTATGGTTCAAGATTATATGACCTACTCGGACAACCTAATACTGAGGAGACGAGGAGCTTAGCAAGAACTTATGTGCTTGAAGCCCTGTCAAGAGAGCCTAGGATCAAGGAAATCGTTAGCGTCACGGTCACACCAAACAGCTTAGACTTGAACAGGATAGATATTGAAATCATTGTTGTACCGGTTGGGAAAAGAAGACCTTTGACAGTATTCTATTCAATGTTGTTGGAGGTGGTTTAGACGCCAATCGAAAAGAAAAACTTCCAACAGATTGTTGGAGAAATGCTTAAAATGTTAAGTGAGGCGACAGAAGAGTTCGTTTACTCAAAAAATGTTGTAAGATACATTTTACCTGGAAAGGTTTTGGACGTTACATCAGTTGAGGGAACAGTTAACGGGATAAAGAGGACCTTTACAAGAGATGTGGACTATAAGTTTTATGAAAACTATGTTGAATGGGTTTATGGAGGCAGTAGACCCGATGATGGAACAAAATTTGTTGTAACATATAAGCCTGAAAGAGTAGAGGTAACTGACACTTCTCCTGGAAGTGTTGTTAGAACACTGCTTGAGGCTGTTGGGAGAGAGATAGAGTATCTTAACCTTTTAATAGAGCAGGCTTACTATTCAGGCTTCATAGACACTGCTTCAGGAGAATCACTTGACCTTGTTGTAGCGGTACTCGGTATAAGAAGAAAGCCTCCGCAACCGGCTTCAGGCTACGTAACGTTCGGTAGAAGGTCAGAGCCTGAAACAATTCAAGTTAATGGTGAAATAATATTCTATGATGGTTCAGTAGAATATGTTTTAAAGAACAGGTTTGTCAAGGAAGTTTCAAAAGTTAGGGGCCTATCAGATGGTGTTGCGACAGAGTTTAGAAGGGAAGTCGATTACACTATCTTAGGTAATAGGATAAGATGGCTTCCTGCAGGAAGAGGACCAGACCAGGGGACAACATTCACCATAGACTATACTGCATACCGTGAAATTACCATTCCAAAGGGTACAAGAGTGTCAACATATTCTCCGAAGCCAGAAGAGATTATAACATACACTACAGTAGAAGATTCAATATTGAAGCCTACTCCAGGAGGAAGCTGGGAAGCTGATGTTCCAATAGTCTGTACAGTGCCTGGACCGAGGGGAAACGTTTTAGCAGGCTCTATAACGGTACTACCACAACCTCTTGTAGGAATAGAGTATGTGATAAACAAGGTTGACATAACAGGCGGAGTTGACGCAGAAAGCGATAGAGAGCTAAGAGATAGGGCGAAACGGGCGCTGGAAATAGCTGGTAAGGCGACGCGCCCATCACTTGAGACAACCATAAAGTCTGTCGAGGGAGTGAGCTCAGTGCTCGTGAAGGAGGCTGTAGACAATGTTCCAGGAATAATAAAGGTTATTGTCGATGGAGGGGACGCTGAAAAAATTGTTGAGGCAATAGAGAGGACGAGGGCTGCGGGTATAAAGGTTGAATTTTCAAGACCTAAACCAGTCTATGTTGACGTAGACATAACATTGGTTTTAGAAAAAAAGTTTCCAGAGGCAGAAGTTTCGAGAAAGGTTGAAGAAAATGTTAGAAGCTATCTTTCAAGTCTAAAGATAGGGGAAGATGTACTATTCTATAAGGTTGCAGCACTCGCACTCGCTGTAGAAGGTGTAAAGGATGTTGCTGAAATAGTTATAGAAGCGCAGAGGGCGGAAGGTATAGTGAGGAGCGAGAAAGAAAATATTGTGGTCAGCGACGAGGAAAAGGTTCTGGCAAGGAACATTAGAATCTCTTATAAGGTGGTTGAATAGATTGTCAAGCTCGGATAAAATATTTTCTCGCCTGCCAGACTTTTACAAGTATTGGTTGAAGACTTCAGTAATCTTTAAACTTGTTAAGGCAATAGGAACAGAACTTGATTATGCAAAAGAGTCAGTATATAATATGATGCTTTCCCACTGGATAGAGACAGCGTCAGACGGGGACCTAGACCTGATGGGGTCAATATTTAACCTAAAAAGGATGGAGGGGGAAGATGATGAAAGGTACAGGGGTAGAATAGTTAGGGCAATAGTAGATTTTACAGGAGGAGGAACCCTATACGCTTTATCGTCAATGCTAAAGAATATGGTTGGAGAAGAGGTTCAAATAGTTGAAAATCCTCCAACTGAAGCAGCCTACGAGGTTAACGTTATGTCAGGAGACACGTGGACGTTGGGCAGTGACAGTGTAGAAGAGAAGGTTACACCGACTATAGAAATTGAGGCATCAGACAGGATAGAGAATCCTTCAATATCAAATTTGGACTTTAACACTTACGTAAACATTAAAGGAGTGTTTGAGAAGGGTGACAAGATAGTTATAGAAAAGGATAAATGTTATGTTAATAATGTTGAAGTAAGTGGGAAGTTAGAATCTAAGACTGTATTCTTGCATAGAAGGGCTTCAACATGGAAATATTCTGAGCTTATAAGGGAGAAGATAGGAGTCTTTGACTCAAGCTACTTTGACGAAAGCATCTTTGCAGTGAGTACGCCAAAGGCTAAAGTTAAATTCAAATGGACAAGATTTCAGCCTGCAACCATAGCAGTTAAAATAAGGAGAGAGGCTTTAAATAGAAGCAATTATACAAAGGAATATGTGAAGGAAGTATTGGATTCTATAAAGGCGGCTGGAGTAAATGTTATTGTGGAGGGAACAGAATAGTTGCCGAAGTTTAAGCCAATAACAAAAAAGCCTGGAGAACTTATAAAGGCTGAAGACTGGAACAGGATACAAGAGGACATTCTTAAAGATTTGGAGGAGATAGAGAAAAGTGTTGTAGAACTCAAGAAGTATGTTGAAAGCCTGACAGAAAGTTCTACAATATTAAACCCCGCTAGCCCTGTTGGAACAAGCTACGAACTAAATGTTCCAGTTCCAGGGGAAACTGCAAGCTACATGGCTACGGTCGTGGGCCCGATAACAAGACAGTGGGCTATGGAAAGGGGGAGGGTTGGCGAAATATGCAGGTTCGGGCTTGCAGCATACCTTGAAGTGGTAGAATATTGGGCTGGCGCGGAAGATGGTGACAAAAAGGCTTTGGACATCGTCTTCGAATACCTTGATGGAACATCAAGCGTTTTAAGCGGATTATATGTTAATGAGTGCTCAAAATTGAGGCCGAAGAGTCCGGAGAACCCTTACCTCGAATACCTTCTATCTCCTAACGAGAGGGTCTGGTACAGGTATAGGTTGAGCAACCCTCACCCTGAAAAGGAAGTCTTCAACATATCTTTTAGGAAAAGTGAAGCAAACTGTATACTGAAGATAGGTAATGTGATACATTATAGGTCGAAGATGACTCCAATATGAGGTAAACCCGATGCTCTATGAGCTTGAGGAAAAGGTTCTCGAAATATTGAGAAGAGAGGTTAAGGAGGTTTCTGAAGAAAATATTATTGTGGGATTCGAGACTCAAGCACGCCCATCGATATTGCTGAAAAATCTTGCTTTTAAGGTGGATAAATCGAATATTGTTGAAGAAGAGGGTGAACCTTTAACGGAGACATTTGATGGAGACGGGGAAAGAAGAGATTTCGTTTTAAAAGAGGAGCCTTCAAGCATCATATCCGTTGAACATCCGTCAGGAAAGAGGATGGAGGAAAAACAGGATTACATAGTAGACTATGTTAAGAAGACTATAATGTTTAGGACACCCCCATCAAAGGGTAGCGAAAATGTCATCGTAAAGTATAGCACTAGAACAAAAAGGCTTGAGGTGACAAGGCTCAAGGTTGAGGCAAAATATCATTTGATCATATCATCGGATAGCAGAAGAAATCTAGACCTGCTAATGGAGAAGGTTATGAAAGCAATATATCAGTCAGAAAAAAGCTTCGAGGAAATAGGGGTGGCCTTCAAGCCCGTCTACGGGAAAATGTTAAACGAAAACCAGGCAATACTTTCGTGTCTAGCTGAACTAGAGCTGAAGCTTACAAGAGTTGTTCCAACAATAGAGAGGATAGAGATAAGGGAGTCAAGAATGGGTTGAGCCAAAAAAGTAAGGTTCCTCTTGGCCCAGTAAAACTCTGCGTTGACACAAAAGGCTTCGAAGACGGTAGACTAGTACAGTTCGAAATCTGGATGAAGAAGGGTGGTGTGGAAAAGGTTGTCGACCAAGTTAACGGGACAGTTAGAGGAGGCAAAGGTGAAGCAGTATGGACACCTAAGGCAGGCGAGAAAAGGGATTCCCTAAAAAAGAGTGAGCCTACAGAGGAAGAGGGTGAAGCAGAAGAATACTATTTTAAGGCGAAGGTCGGAGACCTAGAAGTAAAATCAGACCCATGGATATTTCTTTACCCACTAGAAATATATGTTACAGACGACAATGGAACGCCATTGGATGGTGTAGAGTTCGAGATAGAGTTTTCTGACGGAAGCAAGGAGAAGGGAACGTTCAGACAGGGGTATGCAAAGTTCAAGGGAACGCCCAAGGGCAAGTTCAAGCTTAAGGTGAAAGGCTACAGCCTAAAGGAGGAGAGAAGGTGAGCGATGTAACAGCACACGGTATCGTGGGAGAGGCTACAACCGTACTCCAGGGTGCACTACAGCGTGAGGTAGCTTACACGGTCTCCTTAAAGGTGCAGCCTCCACCACAAAACGAAAATTATACGATCGAGAAGATATCAAATGTAGACCCTGTGACTGGGAGAAAAGTTTACTCAAAAATCGAGGGGGAAGTCGACCTAATAGAGTCACATGAAGAGTTTAGAATATGCATTTTAGAAAATGTTGGAGACGATGGCCGCAGTATCACAGACAAATGCCAATTCTACTCACACTGGGACATCATGCAGAGGATAGACGTTTACATTCCAGTAAAGATAGAGGTTTCAAAAATATCCCTAAACACGCTTGAAGACTATGTTGAGGGGGAGGTTTCAGCGCTGGTTGAGCTAGTTGACCCGCCAGAGGACATAAACACAATAAAGGGACCTAAAGTTGGAGGAAGAAGTGGAGCAGACTTTGTGAGAAACCTAGTGTATAAGGATAATGGAGGAGACAACTGTCCAAGCCCATATGCTCCAAGTGAGTTTAGAGAAAGATGTAGAGGTTTACAGGATGATGTTGACAAAGTCCAGGCCATAGTTTTGAATGAAGGAAGAGAAAGGTTTCAGATTCACCCTGAAAACCCTAACGAGGTTGTTGTACCAATAAGGTCCTTAGAGGACAGGGTTGACGAAAACTCGAGCCAGGCGAAGAAGATAGGTTACGCGAAAATACTACTACACTTTCCACCAATAGCAGGAAACAATTATAGGCTTAAAATAAGGCTTATCAAAGCAAGTGGGCAAGAGGCTAAGATAAGGGACAAGAGCGTCCCAGACCTCCACCCACTCTACCTCCAAACACCCACAATAAACATATGGAAGAGAATAAAGATAGAGATGGTCACACTGCAAGGTGACATAAGATATGAGGATATAAATTGGAAAGTATTAAAATCAGCTTTCGCAGACGCCTTCATAGAAGTAGAGGAGCCGCCGCCAGAAAAAAGGTATACGATAACATTAGAGGAGTGGAAAAGATATCTCAGTGAAATAGTTTATAGAAACTGGCGTAAGAGAGAATGGGACGAGTACTCGAAATTAGATAATGTGGTAGCACAGATCATCGATTTAACCAATTACTCGTTCCCGCAACATCACGACAACATACCGGGCTCCGGAAGGCTAACACCACCGGACAACGACCGCAGAAACCCCAACAGGACAACTTGGACATTCCTAGAAAATATTGCAAAAAGAATTTTTAGAGAAAAGCTGGGCACAGCAGCCTACAACCGTATAAGGAACCCTCGCCAAGGACACGACATAGGAGTCTGCGTGCTCATATACAGGCCGCCTTTCAGGAGATCAGGCGTAGGGGGGCTCAGCTTCTTCAACAAAATGTTCTACCTTGTTTCAGGAGGAAGCATGGAGCAGAAGTTTGCCCACGAGTTCGGGCACGCCCTCTTCCTAAACCATGGACCAACATATTTCGTGAGAAACGCTGATATTCCATTTACCACAAGGTGTGAGACAGGAGGCTCATGGGGGCCATTCTGGGACGAACACGACAGCGAGGACATGATGACATGTACTATGGCCTATCGTATAGAAAATGTCGAATGGCACTTCTGTGGACTGTGCCTTCTAAAACTTAGACTTTACGACGTCAGAAACATGATAAGAGGACAGGATAGCACTTTAAGGAGAACATTGTATGTGAGGAAGCCTAAAGTTTACTGGGTTGAAGAGGTAGACAGAGAGTACCAGGACGAAGAAGGCTGGACCCACTTGGAGGATTGGCTGAACATGCACGACAGCAAGCCAGAACGTCTTATGATAGGAGAAGAGTTAAGGCTTGTAGCATTATATCCTCCAGAAGGTGTTGTAAACGACGACAACATTGACTACCATAAGGACCTAACAAGATACGATAGGGGGAGCTGGGTTTCGACAAACGAGAGGGTTGGTAGGGTGAGGGTTAGAAGACAGGGTAACATTTGGGTAGCCAAGATCAAAATAACTGGCAGAGGTAGGACAGAAATAAAGTATAGGATACGCCGTGACACAAACGACTTTATAGAAAGCGACCCCCTTGTTCTGGAGGTTTCATGAGGTTAAACGGTCTTGAGTTTAAAAGAGTGTTTAAAGCTTCATTTGATCTTTGAAAAAAGAAAGTTTGTTAGAGGAGAATCTATACCTGTGAAGGTTTGCCTAGAAAACCTTTGCTCAAAGGCGATCCTACTCGATGAACTTTCACCATTAGCTAGTTCTCTTTACTTTAGAATCTTGGGAAAGAAGGGTTTCAAGGGCTCCTTTTCCCTTTTAAGCTGGCTTGACCGTGAAGGCATTATCTTACACCCTCCTGAAGAAAAAACCTTTACTCTTCCTCCAAACGGCAAAAGGGTTTTGGACTTGGATTTGTTAAAGATTTTTGGAGAGCTTTCCGAAGACCTTTACAAGATAAGGGCAACGTACACTTCCCATGGAATACTTTTTATAGAATCTGACATAGTTCAGATCAAAATAGAGCCCTCTAACCCCATTTACATTTCGTCCACAAGAGACTATTTAAGGTGCACATATGATCCAACATACAGTGCGTGGGTAAACAGGAAGGGTGGGGAACATGTCCTATATTTTATGGTGAACAGCCCAAACTTTCCACAAAACATTTGGCAAAATAGGCTTATAACGAGACTGGAAAAGCCTTGTGAAGCACATGTGGCTATACCTGAAAACTATGATCAGGCTAGAAACTGCATTGTTTGGAGCGAAAACAGTAGGCTGTACACGTGTGTTGTTGGAGACGAAGGCTTTTCGTTAAAAAGTTTTGAACTGCCTTTCAAAATCGAGCAGATACTTAAACCACCATATTTCAGCGAAGAACAGCGTCTGACCATGTTAGCGTACACCAGCCGAGGCGGAAGCCCAGCAATATATTTGGTTAAGGTGACAGAAGAAGGTAGGGTGCTCGTGGAGACATTAGAAACTTTAGAAAGCTTCCTCGAAGAGTATAGCCTGGTTTTTGAAGAAGAGGCACACGCACACCTAGTTTACACTAGCAATAGGGGGTTCGAGTGCAACCATGTTGAACTTTCAGGAGTAAACTTTGAGGATAGGGTGAAGAGGAGACTTTTAAAGGGGGTAAGATGCTTTGGACTAGAGCTTTCAAACAACTGCTTGGACGAGAGGGGGGAGAGTTTTTTGGCACTACACTATCTAACGCTTGAAGACGGTAGGTTTAATGCACACATAATGGATGTTATGAAGAAGGCTGAAATAGTCAACTTTTTCATACCCTTCGAAAAGGAGCTTGAGTTAAAGTGTATTGATGTAATATTGGACGAAAACTGTTTACCGCACCACCTTTTCCAGGACAGGAATGGAATCCTATGGTATCAGCCTTCAGAAGGTGGAATGATAAAGGCTTCCGAGGAAGGAGAATATTGTCCAAGAAACATCCAGTTTCCGAAACTGATACTTTCTTCTGAACTTAGCAGACACCACGGTATCTTTGTAAGGTACGTTAAGGACAAAAAATATTTTGTTTACAGGAAATTGGAGGACCTCTAGCCTTCAACCTCTATCCTAGGCCTAGTTAGAAGCCTATAATCTTCAACCCTAGGCTTCTCAAGCCTCTTCTCCTCCTCTTTCTCGGGAGCAGGGGGCTTAGGTATTGGAACACCCATGTCTCCGATAAAAACCTGTCCAACTGCGACAACCTTGCCAACAGGAAGGTCTACAGGATCATTACAAGTTAACGCAGTGTCACCGTTTCTTGCAGCAGGCTTACCGTTAATGAAAACACCCATGCTTCCAACAAGTATTGTACCCTTATTTTTTGGAGGAACCTGAAAGGATACACCTCCAACCGGCGTATGTGGTGGAGTGTTTGTTGCAGTACTTCCAACGACAGCCGCAGGCTTACCTTCAATAAAAACGTCACTGCTCAAGTTACCGTCGATGATTCCGTTAAATGGAAGTGGTGTTGGAGTTGGCACTAGTCCCGTTGGAGATGGTACCATAACGATATGTATGTCCTGCGCTACTATCTTGTCACCCTGCTTAGCTGCCGGCTGACCCACCCTTTTCACCAGCTTTAGGCTGTGCTGCACCACATTTTGGACAGAATGCTGCGACCACGTTTATTACAGAGCCACAGTTTGGACAAATTTTTGTGTCAGGGCCTCCAGCAGGCTGTTTCCCACACTTTGGACAAGATACTGCGTCCTCGGGCATTGCGCTTCCACAATGCATACAGTACCTTTTTGCTGGAGGTGGTGGGGGTGGTGGAGGCTTCTTTCTTAGCATGAAGAAGGCTATTGCCGCAATTACTGCTATTAAAATTATTGCAATTATTATGATTGTTGTAGTGTCTATTCCCCCAGATGGTGTAGTGGATGTGGTTGGTGTTGAAGTTGTTGTCGTGGGCGTGGTCAAGGTTGTAGTGGTCGGTGTAGTTGAAGTTGTGGTTATTGAAGTAGTTGTTGGAGAAGTTGTTGTGGTCGTAGTGGTTGGGGGTGTGGTTGTTGGTGTTGTAGTAGTTGGAGTTGTTGAAACTTGAACCACGTTTACAGTGACTCCTACACCCCTGTTCATTGTACCGTCTGTTGCGTTAATGAACACCTTATAATTTCCACCTGCAACAGTTTTTGCAACTGAAATAAACGCTGTCGTGCTTATGTTACTGTTTGCTGGTGGTGTAAGCTTGTTTAGGGCAAAGTTGATTGTAAACCCCTGCGGAACATTTGATGTGTAAAGGGTTACTGTTTTATTGTATCCAAAAATGGATTCTACTGTGACTTTTACAGAAACTTGTCCACCCTGTTCTAGGGTAACATTTGAGGGATTAACGTAAAGATTGTAGTATGGGCGTAAAGTTATAGTTGGAATTGTTGGTAAAGTGGTTAATGTAGCCTGTGGGGATATTATATTGTATAATGCGAAGGTGGGTGAATTAAATATGATCATGAAAAGCATTATTGAGATTAGAAGGGACGTTAAAAATTTTTTTATTTTCAAATTTTGCATCAATATATTACTGAGAGGCCCTTTTATATACTTAGCGGTAAAAATTTTTTTTAAAAAATTTTTTAAAATTTTAACCGCTATATTTAATTGCTCTTATACCTATGGGTTTTTGGATAAATGATGCCTATTTCCAAGGACGAGGTTGAAGAGGTTGTTAGGAGGTATGATTTCAAAAACATTAGCATAGGTGTGATTGGCTCACATTCTGCTGAAGAAGTTGGTTCAGCCGCTAAGGCGTTCGGTTTTAGGACGGTTGTAGTATGCCAGAAGGGTAGAGAAGACTTGTACGCCTACTATAATAAACACTTGTTTGATGAGGTAATAGTTTTAGAAAGGTTTTCGGATATTGTTGATGAAGGTGTTCAGGAGAGGCTTAGAAGCCTTAACACTATCTTTTTACCTAACCGTTCTCTAACAGTTTATGTTGGCTACAAAAATCTTGAGGAAAAATTTCTTGTTCCAATGTATGGGAACAGGTTTATGTTAAAGACTGAGGAAAGGAGGCTTGAGAGGAACCAGTATTGGCTTCTGGAAAGGGCTGGGGTTAGGACGCCTAAAAGGTTTTCTTCGCCTGAAGAAATTGATAGGCTTGTTATTGTGAAGGTTGCGCAGAAGGCTAAGCCTCTTGAAAGAGCCTTTTTTACAGCAAAGAATGTTGAAGAATATTGGGTTAAGGCTGAGGATCTTGCTAAAAGGGGTGTTATAAGTTTAGAAGATTTAAAGAATGCTGTTATAGAAGAGTTTGTTCTTGGACCAAGATATAATGCGAACTTTCAAGCTTGGGCCCTAAAAGACGTTTTTGGAAAGTTCGATTTTCTAGGATTTGATGATAGAAGACAGGTTAACCTTTCAGGGATATTGAATTTGACTGCAAGAGAGCAGCTTGAACTTGATGTGCCGATAAAGAATGAGGAGATAGGCCACTATGGTCTGACAATGAGAGAGTCTCAGAAGCCTCTAGTTTATAGGGCTGCAGAAAACTTTGTGAAAGTTTGCTGTGAAGAGTATCCTCCTGGACTCATCGGCCCCTTCGCACTCCAGGGTGCAATAGCATACGATCCAGAAGACCCTGAAGGCAGGAGGCTAGAGTTCTTTGTCTTCGATGTCAGCCCAAGAATACCTGGCTCACCATGTGTTGGACCAACATCTCCGGAAATGAGGAGACTTTACCTAAAATATCATCGCATGCTAGATGAGCTTGGGATAGGATTACATGCTTTCGAGTCCGTGCTAGACTTTTCTATGCTAGAAATATGCTATGCCATTTCGAAGGGTAGGCTCACTGATATAGTAACATAAAGTTTACCGCATTAACTTTTTAGATTTTGATTCTATCCATTCTGTCAACAAATATTGGCAGGTTATATAGGAAAACTATTTCCTTCACATCATACCATGGTCCCTCACGCCAGACAGCGGCCTTGCAGACGATGTCTCCACCAGCCTTTTCAACCAGCTTCACGAGAGCTTCTATTGTTCCACCTGTTGAGATAACGTCGTCCAAAACGCATACCCTCTTACCTCTAACTTTTTCAACATCGTCTTCTGTTAGTATGAGAGACTGCTTTTCCTTCGTTGTTATCGATTTAACGGTTTCGATAATATATTTTCCCATATAAGCTTTAGGCTTTTTCCTCGCAATAACATACCTTTTTAAGCCAAGTATTTTAGCAACCTCGTACGCTAAAGCTATAGATTTTGCTTCAGCAGTCACCAAAATTTCTGGACTATAGTTTACAATCTTTTTTGACAAAAGTTCAGCAGCCTTAGAAATGAATTCAACGTCACCTAGCACAAGTGAGGCGTTGGAGGCTATCCAGACACCCTCTTCAACCTTTACAATAGGCAAAATTCTCTTTAAACCGTCAATTTCAACTTCATAATATTTTTGGCCAGAAAATAATAGAACATTCTCCATAAATTTCACCATACAAAGACTTTTACAATATAAATGGCAAGTGTTATGGCCATAGAGATTATCACAATATAGTCTATGCTGTTAAGCTTTCCAATAGAATATCTTCGCCTATTATTTAAAGAGAAGGATTTAAGCTCCATTGCGAGAACAAGCTTTTCAGCATTTTCTATACTTCTCACAAGCAAAGGTAATACTACACTATTATAGTTCTTTATCCTTCTAACAAGAAAACCCTTATCAAGTTCCAAGCCTCTGGAAGTTTGACCCTCCTTTATCGCAATATATTCATCAGATATTGTGCTAATGTGCCTCAGAGACAGGCCTAAAGTGAAAACAAGCTTGTATGGAAGCTTGAACGAGGAGAGGGCGTTAACCAATTCAACAGGGGTTACAAATGAAACGAAGGCTAGGGAAAGTATTATAATGAGTAGGAGTCTAAGGGTCATGAAGGCTCCTGTTAAAACGTTTACTCCACCATTACTTGTGTGGAAGATGGAGAACTGGTTTAAGAATGTCCAGAGGATGAATGCTACAACAAAAACTGGAGCCATGATCTTAAGCCTTCCAAAAATCTTACCCCTTTCAGAAGTTATAGAGCATAGTATTAGCAAAATAGATGTGAACACTATCACTTCAGAAATTTCAGTAAACATGAAGGCTAATGCGAAGGCAAATATGAAGAATATGATTTTTGTTCTAGGATCAAGTTTAGCCAACTCATTTCACCCTCTCTTCGATTAAGGTTGGAGGCTCAAGCTCATACATTTCAACCTTACTGGGGTCCAGGAGCACATTTTTTGCATTAGAATATTCGGCAACACATCCGTCCTTTACTATAATGGTCTTATCGCTAACCTTTAAAGCGAAGTCTGTGTCATGTGTTACAATTATGACACTTTTACCTTCAGACTTCATTTTAAATATTACATTTTCTATCAACTTTAAAGTCTTATCATCCTGTCCAGTAGTAGGCTCGTCGAGAACAAGAATTTTGGGGTCGATGGCTAAGGCTGAAGCGATCATTAGACGAACCTTTTCACCCATGCTTAAGAGATACGGTGGCCTGTCTCTTAAATCGTGCAAGTTCAATGTCCTTAAAGCCTTCTCTCCACTATCCAAGGGTAGGCCCAGATTCCTGCACGCGAATGTAACCTCGTCCCAAACGCTTTCTGAAACAATGTGCCTGTCAGGGTCCTGGAAAACGAAGCCAATATATTTTGAAAGCTGAGCTGGACTATAGTTTCTAGTGTTCTTCCCGTCCACGATAACATCACCCTTTGAAGGCTTAAGGAGGCCGTTAAAGTGTTTGACTAAAGTAGTTTTTCCGGAACCGTTTGGGCCCATTACAGACACAATAGTATTGTATGGAATTTCTAGATTAACGTCCTTTAGTACATAATTTTTTTCATACTTAAACCATAGGCTACTGATTTTTATTGCAGCACCATTTCCTGCAACATTTTTTTGCAAAAGATTTTCTGGAAAAATTTGGTTATTGGATCCGTTTTTGGCTTGAAATTCAAAAATTTGGCCGTTAAGATAATAGGTTCTATCGAGACAGTCTTCTAGACCCTTAAGCCTTCTTGAAAGGACTAGGACACCCTTGCCTATTTTCTTCAAATAAAATATTGTGTCCCTCAAGCATCTTATACCGTTCCAGTCAAGGTTTGATGTAGGATCGTCCATTATAAGGAAATTTGATCCCATAACAACGGTTGAGGCTATAGCAAGCCTCTGCTTTAATCCACCAGAAAGTTTTGAAGGCTGATAGTATCTATAGGCTTCAAGACCGAAACTTTTAAGAGCCCAATCAACTCTAGCACTAATCTCATTCTCATCAAGGCCAAGATTTTCTAACCCAAACCGGATATCCTCTTCAACCGTAAGCCCGAAAATTTGGCTTTCATAATTTTGCATAATCAAATTCATTAAACCAACAACTTCCCTAACATTCTTGCCCAAAATATTTTCATCATTAAAATAGACTTTACCCCAAACTTCAGCCTCTATCCTGTTAGGAATTATACCCATAAGACAGTATGCTAAAGTAGTCTTACCTGAACCACTTGAACCGATAACGCCTACAGCTTCACCCTCCCTTAAAAAAAGGGATGCGCCGGATAAAACCGGCCTACCTCCATTATACCTGCAGCCAAGGTCTTTGGCAGCTAAAGTGTTCATAGCCTCCACTTGAGTAAGCCTCTTCTTACCAAAGATGGTGCAACTGCTCGAACAACAATGGGTGTGCCAACAAGTATTGGTGGAAGGTCACTTAATGCAAGCATAACGCATGCGGGAATAAATGGGGCCACACCAACCCAGTCAAATCCTATAGCAACAATTGGAACCATTATTACACCCGATATGAAGGAAACAATTGTAGCCTTAACAAGGCCCTTTGATGTAGAAGATTCTTCAGGCTTAACCAGTAGTCCAGGTATGAGGCCTGTTAAGCCAACACCTATAAGGTCAAAGATTGGTGTTGCTGGATTAAAGTATCCGCCTAAAAGAGCCCAAAGAGTGTTACCTATAGCTCCAGACAGGAATCCAATAATGGGTCCAAAAAGTATGCCGAAAACACATGGTAGGAAAGCCAGCACCCTCCAATGTATTGCACCAGGTATTAGGGGAATTGGTGCAGTCAGAAGAAAGCCTACACCTGTCACTGCAGAAGTTATAGCAATATAGGCTACTGCAGTTAATGGGTCAACTCTAGACTTGGACAAGCTCATATGCAAGCTAAAAAATTTTTGCAAATATAAATATTTTTTACATGATTATGTTAAAAAAAATGTGGGGGGTGGTGTGGCTATTTTGCTTCTACAACAATACTATCAGCCACACCATCGCCAATTACAGCTACAAGATACTTGTTTCCAGAAGTTGTTGGAGTAGGCATGCCCCTTAAGCGTATTCCGTATTCGAAAGAGATTTTGCCAATGTACTCGAAGTGCGCTGTTGAGCCTTGCATAAGCTTGTAGCCTCTACCTATTAGTAGTTGAGACTTAACTTCTTCACCCATGTTCTGCTTGTACGTTAGCTGAAGGGGCTGGAGTGTTCCATCTTCCTTTATGAGGAAGATCGCGGCTCCAACAAATATTTTTGGAATATAGCCTCTGTCCTTTGAAGTTTGGAGTGTGTAGAGTGGGGCTACAATGACAAGCCTTAGCATTACGTCACCTTCACCCTTGTTTTGGACAGTAATCTTCAGCGAGTCACTAGACAAAGTGGCTGAGGATATTTCTATGCTTGATGCGTGCATTTGGCGAAGTCTATGCCACCAAAGCCTATCCTTTAACATGAGCTTGAAGCCTGGAACTGGCATTTCGTCACGTACTTCCTCACGTGGAACTGGGTAGGCTTTCGCTACAGCGCTAAGAACAAAGAAAGGTTCGTCCTCTGTTCCCATATTAAATACTGTTGGCTGAATGTCGAGGAGTAAGGCGTTCGATCCTTCAACAACTTCTAGGCCTCCGATTATCGGGACTGTCAGGTTTTCAGTGTGAACGTAGGCTGTGTAATTTTTGTCATTATATGTTACTACTGCGCCTGTAATGTTAAACCTTACAATGTTGACGTAAACGTTTGAATCTATTTCGAGAGAGGCTATGGTCTGAGCAATGTCCACAAGTGAAGTTAGGTTAAGACTCCCTCCCTTGTTAACCCATATCCAGCCGTGAGTCTTATTTGACCGTTCAAAATGTATGCCTATCTTGCTATAGTTTATGTATACAGCTTCAACACCTTCAGCCAGCCTCGGAGGGTCAGTAAACATTATTGCTATAATACCCTTACCTGACGGGACTGTAGTGGAAGTTTGAACTGTTGTTGAGGTTTGAACTGTAGTGGAAGTTGAGGTAGGTTGGGTTGCCGTCGTCTGAGTAGTGGTTGTTGTTTGAGAGGGCTGAGACTGCGTTGTAGGGAATGAAGTAGGCTGGGCTGTGGTTGATGTCTGTATCTGGTGCGGTGCTATTCCGGCGAAAATGCTCGCTGCTATTATAAGTATGGCTGCTGCCAACGCGATGGTTCCAGAAATGATCACGTTTTTCTTGTTGCTCATTTTCCATCGGCACATATTTTGTAGCCTGGGGAATATAATAGAGCACTTTTGAACGTCGTGTTTAAGAAAATTTTTTGTACGTTTAATTTTTTTGAACACTGTTCTATAGTTTAAAAGTAGATATATTGTAGCCTATAGATGATATCGTATATGAAAGAGGATGTTGAGTCAAGGCTTAAGGGTAACACTTTAAGAGTTTACGTTTACGTGCTGAAGAAGGGTAGGGTTGGGGTTAGGGAGGTTCAGAGGAGTCTAGGATTTTCTAACCCTTCTCTTGCACAATATCATTTGAATAAGCTTAAGGAGTTGGGTCTAGTTAGGGAGGATGGTGGAGAGTACGAGGTTGTGAGTGAGGTTAAGGTTGACGTTTTAAGGGACTTTCTACGCTTCGGCACACTTCTTGTTCCAAGGTTCGTGATGTACGCGATGTTCTTTACAGTCTTCACAGTATATCTTACAATAGTTTCTCTACAAATGTACTCTAATGTTCCAATAGTCTACTGGTTTACTGCACTTCTAACGCTTTCGACAATAATATTCTGGTACGAGTCTCTTAGAGCATGGTTTTCTGCACCGTCAACCTAAAGCTTAATAGACCAGTTTATTTCAGAGGCCTGTGAAATTGATATTTTGTGATATAAGAATGTAAAGGGTGTAGCGTTTGAGCATAGAAGCGGGCTCGGTGGGATTTGAACCCACGATCTCCAGCTCCGGAGGCTGACGCCTTATCCATACTTGGCCACGAGCCCATCTTATTTTTTACATTGTGATGGTTTAAAATTTTTATCTTATGATATTGTTTGAGTTTTGGATGGTGGAATCTCTACTTTATCCTTCTCTTGAGGAGGCTTCAGATTTTATTAATTCTGCTTTGAGGGTGAAAAATCTTGTTGTATGCTGTGGGCTTTTTAGTGTCGAGTATGTTGGTAGAAGCTCTTCTACTTTGGGTGCTGGTGAAAGGATTTTGATTATTAAGGGTGATGGTTCTGTTCTCGTTCATAGGAGTAAGGGGTATGAGCCTGTAAATTGGCAGCCTAGTGGTTGTATAATAAGGTGTAGGATTGAAGATGGTAAGATGATCGTTTTTTCTGAGCGTAGGCGTCCAAAGGAGTTTCTTAAGGCTGTTTTCGAGAAGGTTTACATTGTTTTTTCCACGTGCTTGGTTGATGAGGCAAAGTTTCTTATGGGCCCTTCTGAGGAAACATTTTATAGCATACTTTTCCAGCATCCGGAGTTTATTGAAAAGGGTTTGAGGCTGACTTCTAGACAGAAGCCTCTTTCAACGGGTGTTGTAGACTTTACTGGCGTTGACGTGAACGGTAATTATGTTTTTGTAGAGGTTAAGAGGCGTACTGCTGGTGTTGATGCTGTTAAGCAGCTTGATAGGTATATAAAAAGTCAGCCTACAAGGTTTCGCGGCATACTCTGTGCACCTTCAATAACGAAGCCCGCACTATCCTTGCTTGAGAAAAGGGGGTACTCTTTCAGAAAGCTTGACCTGAATAGGATATCTAAGCTTTTAACAATTGAACCTTTTGAAGAGACTTTAGATAAGCATTTTTGAAAAATGTTTATAGGGGCTGCTTCTTGTTAAGCCTTGAAAGATTTGATATTATTTCAGATTCTGTTGCAAGTGTTGAAACTCCGAAGATTATGTTTTCTTTTTTAGAAATTTCTACTGCAAGTGGGTCAACCTGTCTTGGACCATGCAGTATCACCATTCTGGGCTTTATCTGTGAAACTCTTACTGCAACGATTGGCGAACGGCCTAACCCAACCTTCGTGAAAACGAGAGCGCGTTCGGAGTTGAAGCCAAATATTTTTATGAAGTCTAGGCCGGACATTGAAAGTATTGTTTTAATGCTGTCTAGCACTGTGTAACCGTGTATTGGTTTTTCTAGAAGTTCTTCACCGCCTAAGACGTTCACTTTTAAGACTTCCACGATAGTCTTTGCCTTTACTGGAGCATCATATTCTCCTATAGATAGTATTGCTGACTCGCTTGTTGGAGCATCAAGTTTTCCTAGAAGCCTGTTCTTCTGCTGGTCGAGTTCGACAAGGGCTTTAACATATTTTTTAACAAATGAGGTTCCAGGAGAACTTCTCCTACCGCTTTCGTAGTCGCTTAAAACTGCTGGTGAAATGTTAAGCTTTTTCGCCAAATCAACCTGCTTAATGTTCAACTTTTCCCGCCACATTTTCATCGATAAGCCTACGTTGTCGCTTAGAACAATATCGCCTATTATCCTCTTCAAAATTTCATCGTACTGTAATGACATATTTGTTAGTGTGTATTTTAGGGTTAAAAAATTTTAGTGCTCCATCCTATTAGCTAACTTTTCAATGCACTTGACACGTGTTTTGAAGAAGCGTTTTGTTTCACCTAAGGCTTGGAAGTTTGGTGAAGCAACCCTTATTAGACATGGTAAGTTTCCAGCAGCCTTGCCTATAACAAGACAGTGTCTTGGTGGAAGTGTTCTCACCAAAGATTTTACGGTGTCAACATCAACCATCGAAGCCTTTGAAACCATTTCAAGGTCGTTAGAGTTTATGAAATTGAATAGGAAGATGTTGTCAGCCTGCCTATATATTCCTACAGGTATTGCGTCAGGCTGGTTTGTGATGAAGGTTGTGAAGACACCGTAGTGTCTCATTCTAGTTATTAGGTCGTCCCAGTATGTTTCTCTAAGATAGAGGTGTGCTTCTTCTGCGAAAAGGAATGTTGGGGGGATTTTATTTGATTCTAGTAGGTCACAGATTTTGTTTAGTACAGCTTCAACCACGATTCTCCTGGCTATTGGAGGCTTGTTTCCAAGCTGAATTATCAGTACAAGGCCTTCCTTGAAGTGGTTGAATACGTCCTCGAACTTGAAAGAGTCTTCCATCGAGTCGGTGAAGAGTTTTGAGGCGAGTATTGAATAGTATCTTGTTAACATCGCGTCCCTAACGAACTCGTTACATTTCCACGTCTGTATTGTTTCACCTAAAGCCTTTAATGTTAGGCAACCCTTTGACTCGAGATCATCTAATATTCTGATAAACTCTCTTAAGGTTACACCTGGAGTGTCGAGTACATTTTCTAATATGTTTATTAGGGTTCTTCTACCAATATATTTTATAGAGAATGTGAAGTTTTCTCCAGGTTTTAGGGCTAAAATTTTTTCAGAAATCTCGTTTTCTACACCATCCCTTCTTTTTCCTATTCCACCGTACTCGTTGTTTATGTCAAATACTATAATGTATGCCCCATTTTCAGCAAGCTTTGAGACAAGAAGTTTTGAAAGATGGGATTTTCCAGACTCCTTTCTTCCCGTAATGATATTTAGTTGGCCGTCAAGATTATGTAAGCTTATGCTATATGGTTGATTGTCTAAAGTTTGGCCTATAACGATATCCAAGTCAGTTTTGCCGAAAACCTTAGAATATAGCTCGTTTGCTGTAATTGTTTTAATCTTGGATGAAGCTCTAGAGGGCAGCCAGTTTGATGATGGTACAAAGGTTCCGTTTTCGAAGCACCCCCTAATTTTGCATTTTAGAAAACGTAGGTCCATAAGCATGTACGATAATGTTCCAATTTCAAGTGGATCATTTTCTATTGACGGTGTAGAAGATTTTATCACCTCATCCCTTACGATGTCTTCTAGAAAATTGTTGGAGTCAAGGTATGTTTCATCGTAAACTTGTACAACCATTTCCCTTTTAACATTAGGGTCTTCTATTAGAAGGTAGTCGCCCTTCTTAACCTCTTCACTTGGAAGGGCAAGTATTATTATCTCATCATCCTTTTTTGATACGATCCTCAAAATTTTTCATCCTCCTTCAAAATTTAGGCTGTTCAAAAGCATTTTCCTAAGATTCTGTGCAGGAACCTGGATAATGTTAAGAGACTTTGTTATAGCACTTTTCACTGAAACCTCTTCAACCTTGTCGAAGACTGAAAGGTTGTGTGCCATAACAAGTGATTCAGGGTAACCGTATCTGAAGCTGTCGTTCCATAAAATTTTACCCAATATCGTGTCAACTTCGAATATTAGATCAAACGGTATGTCTACTCTGAAAGCGTAGCCGTGCCTTTTAAACTTGACGATAAAGGCGTGACCTTCAAGCCTTTCAACAACATCTTCTAGTATGTGGTGGACGTCAACCTTTACAGGGGCATAGTTTAGAAGCTCTATATAGTTTGCAACCTTTTTAACAACTTTAAGCCTACTACTTTTAGATAAGCCTACAACAACATTACCATTCTCTAAAGAAATTTCAAGAATCTTTTTCAAGGAAATGTCATCCAATTCAAGTGAGGTCGACTTAAGTGAACCGTCAACCAATATGATACTATCTTTTAACATAGAAGAAAATTGCTTCAAAATTTCTCTTTCAAAAATTAGTCGAATAAGCTTTTTAGCGTAATCTGAGTCTAACGCTACAAGTCTGACGACCTTTTCCCTTACAGCGTTTCCATGATAAATTCGCCTAATAACATCATCGTCAACGTAAACAACATATGGTCCAAAAGAATAGTAGTTTTTCGGCCTAGAGCTCGAGTAAACGAATACGCCTGACTTAACAGAATAGAGGCAGCCTTCCTCAGTTTCACCGACTGTTATGCAGGAAGAGTCTATTCCAACAACGTTACAGTCCACCTTTACTGGCTCAAAAGGCTCAATTTGAAGCTGGAGGGGAGAATGTGATATGGAAAATATTGGCTTAAGTTCACCCCCGTCCCTTTCGTGGAACACGACCTTTTTGCCTACGACCCTCCTATAGTCTATTAGGTGGCTAATTATGTTGCTTGAAAGGTTTAATCCTATTTCCGGCATCTGATTGACAGGAACATTTATTTTGTTGTTCATGTTGAACAATATAGGTGGGCAAAAGGAGGATTTAAATGTTGCGCAACTTGAACAACAACAATATGGTGGTGTGTGTTGAACAACCTAGTTAAAATAAGGCTAAAGAGAGGAAGCTGGGAAGTTGAAGTAGAATGTGACGAGGAAAAGGTTGCGGAAGTTGTTTCAAAAGTTTTAGGAAGCTTCGAAGGCGCTGCCCAAGGAACATCTGTTCACGAGGGAAAGGATTTCGGTGGAGTAACGTGTAGGGGGCTTCTTGAAAGGATGTGGAGAGAGGGCTGGTTTATGGTTTCAAGAAGGCTTTCTGAAGTCGATGAAGAGCTCGCTAGGAGAGGATACCATTATGATAGGTCAGCCATATCACATGCTTTAACAGATCTTGTTAGAGAGGGGATTTTGACTAGGGAGGGTGAGCCCAGAAACTACCACTATGTTCAGAAGAAGCCTCCAGTCTAGTTTTGAAAAACTTTTTAGGCTTTAATCTTTTTTTGCAGCTGCTGTCTTAGCCATTCTATGCCCATGGTTGTTATCTTGTAAGCGTTACCCTTTTCCATTGGTATTCTTTCAACATTGTTTGCTTTAACGAGTTCACTTATTCTTGAGCTTACACTTTTCGCGTTTATTCCTGTGGAAGACTGTATTTCCTGCAACTGCATAGTTTCAGTAGGCCTCCTGTTAAGTAGGTACTCTATTTTTGCGGCTACAAGCTGTAATGCGATAATTTCCTTATCACTTAAGTCCGTTGACCAAACCTTTGCACCTTCTGGAGTTATTCTAATAAAATTTGAGAAAGATAGCATTAGGTCGTTTAGGCTGAAGTTTAAGGAAATCTTTTGAGCCAAATCATATTGTGGAAGCTGTTGTGAAACAAATTGGTTGAACAAGCGTATGACCTCTTCTGGAGAGCCTGAAAATTCTGCTCTAAGGAGCCCATATGTTATTGTGACATTAATCTTATTTTGTTCCGACATTATACATTACCTTACAAGAGCTATGATTTATGAATTTCGTTTAAAAAATTTTATGCTTGGATTTGGGCTTCAATGTTTGATGCTAGGGTAGAGTAACAGAATTCACCCTTATCGTCCTTAAACCTCCTAAGTTTACCGGACTGTGTTAAACGTAATAGGGTTACAGCTACAGTTGAACGTGAAAGTGGAAAACCCAGTGTTTCAAGAACCTTCTTTATGTCTTCAAGGCGCCTAGGTTTTCTACCCCATTGGGAACTCATTATCTTCATTATAATGTCTGCTATAGAATCGTCTTTTGAAATCTGTATTGTCGGCACCTCTTCAGACGCTTGTTCTTGTGCGACAGCCTCAGGCTTTTGAATATCCTGTGATATTGGAGCGGCTAAAGTGTACTGTGATGTACCCTTTGTGGCATCAATTATCTTTGGTATAATATCGAGTATTGAGGATATTTCGTTTAAGTCGCCCTCGAATTCTATTTCTGACGAACCTATCTTTATCTTTAAACGCATTCCTCTCTAAAACTTGCTTCCAAAGTATATGATATAAATATTATTCGGCCTCCCGAAGCTTCTGCAACATTCTTACTATTTCTTCCTTCAAAATTTTGGAGACTTTTCCACCATCAGCTTTACCTCTAACCTTCTCCATCACCATACCCATCATCGGCCCAAAGCTTCTCTCTCCCATAGAATTTAGTAGACTAATATTTGATGCTACAATTTCATGCACTATCTTATTGAGTTCTTCATCGGAAAGTGGTTTAAGCCCAAGTTTTTTAACACATTCACTTACATCAGCCTTTTCACTACACATACACTTTAGTATTTCGACAACGCTTTCCTTTGAAACCTGTCCAGAGTCAAGCAGTGTAAAAAGTTCCATGAGCCTCTCATCATCCAATAATGATGTATCGAAGCCTTCTCTGCTTATGTTCACAATATGTTCCGTTAACACGACAGCGACCAGTGTTGGAGAAAGCTTTGTTGTAGAACAGACCTTTTCAAAGAGGTTCAAGTATGGTGAATCAAGAATCTGGTTAGCAAGCTTTTCATTCAAACCATACTTTTGCATATATTCTTTCAACACTTCTGTCCAAGGCTTTGGAACATACTTTCTACATTCTTCAACAAGCTCTTTCGTAACCCTAATTAGCGGTATGTCTGTTTCAGGATACATTCTAGCAGCGCCCGGCCTAGGCCTAGAATATCTTGTCCTACCATCGCCTGTTGGACCCCTGGTTTCAGGCACTGGGCCGTCAAAAAATTGTAGTAGCCTCTGCCTCAAAGCTGATAGGGCGTCAAGGTCCCTTTCATCCGCCAATATGAGGATGAAGGCGTCTGATTCTCCAGCTGAAAGGCGGCTCTTAACCTTTTCAACATCCTCTAAGCTTATCCCGTAGCCTGGTAACTCGTCAGAATGGATTATACCTCCTAAACCGTATGCCCTCGCCATGTCAGCTAATTCTAGGCCGAGCCTAACGTTAGGATATGGCTCCATTTTAAAAAGCCCTTTAAACCCTTTAACCTTTATTCCATAAACTTTTTTCCCACCATCTAATGCCTTTCTAATAACCTTTGAACCAGTATTTTCAAACAATTCTGTAATATCCTTATATTCTCCTACTGAAGAGGCAGGGTCCAGTCCTCTTTCCTTCAAAAGTGTGGCAACATTATAGAGATGATACTGTCTCATTATCTCGTACTCTATTACCTTCGGTATGAGGTCAAGTTTCTGTACACCTTTAACTTCACATGGTGGGAAGCCTTCAATTGAAATGTTTATGTCCTGCCTTATTGTTCCAAGCCCTCTTGCAGCAAAACCTGTTAAACGTAAAAGCCTACCCAAAGCTAAAGCCACCTTTTCAACAGTCTTGGGGTCTGTTTCCATCGGAGCCAAAGAGATTTCGATCAAGGGTATACCGAGGCGGTCCAGTGAAAAAACTTTAGCATCCTCTCTTTCCTCAATAAGCCTTGCAGCATCTTCTTCAACGGATATCGTTTGTACGGGAACATCTATGCCGTCAGCCTTCAAGACACCGTCTAATGCGACAAGAACGGTCCGCTGGAATCCGGTAGTGTTCGAACCGTCTATCACAATTTTTCTCATGACATGAAGTTCTTCAACAATTTTAGAGTTTAGGGCGAGTGCGACGGTGATTGCTGCTTTGACCGCGTCCATGTTTATTGGATGGGGAGGCTCCTCATCACATTCTACCAGACAAGCGCTTTTACTGTTGTAAATGTAAATGTTCGCCTTCCTTTTTCTAAACTCGAACATTACAGCAGGGTCAACTTCTCCAAGCTCACTCTGTGTTGGCCTAAGATATCTTAAAATCTTGTACTCGACTTCATCGGATTCCGTTATAGGACATTGGCAGAAAAGTTTCCTTCCAACATTAAGCTGCTGATGGATTTCTAAGCCAACTTTAGCCTTAAAATTTTTAATTTCCAAAGCATTCACCCTCCTCTAGAACTGTTCTGGAAGAATATTCGTTCGCAATGTTAGCCTTCATAATATCCAAAACCTTGTCCTCTCCAAAGTTTCCAAGACACCATGATAGTTTAACGAAAGCAGTTTCTGGGAGCATGTCCTCTAATGGTATAACACCTGCTTCAAGAAGGTCCCTTCCAGTATCGTATACGGTTAAGCGAACCCTTCCAAAAATACACTGGGACGTCATGAAGACGAAGACACCGTCTCTAATAAGCTTCCTCAAAACAGGTATAAGTGCACTATTTACATGACCTAAGCCAAAACCTTCTAAAATAAATCCCCTGTATCCCCTACTATGCAAGTGCATGAAAATTTCTGGATCCATGTTAGGATAAAATTTTATCAAAGCAACCTTTTCATCAAAGTTTGGAAATATTTCAAAATCTGATGGAGGCCTCCTTTTAGGAAGATTATCTAATAGCACATGAATTTTACCATTTTCATATAATGCTGCTGGCTTCGTGTTAACAGACTTGAACGCATCCCTCCTACTAGTGTGCAGCTTTCTAACCTTCGTACCCAAATGTATCGCCATCCTTTCGTCTGAAACCCACCCGTGCATTAGCACATAGACTCCTGAAAACGGAGCCTCGATGGAAGCGCGCATGGCTGAAATAAGATTTAATGAAGCGTCAGACGAAGGCCTATCCGAAGACCTCTGTGAACCAACCAATATTATTGGTACTGGAGTGTTCTTTAATGCGAAACTTAATGCGGCAGCAGTGTAGCCCATCGTGTCCGTGCCATGTGTTACAACAACACCCTCATAACCTCTACTTATGTAATCATGAAGTTTTTTAGACAAAATAGTCCAATGTGATGGCGTCATGTTTTCACTATATATGCTGAAAAGCACTTCAGCGTCAACTCTAGCGATTTCCGCAAGCTCTGGTACAACAGAAAGCAGGTCGGACGCGGTTAAAGCAGGCCTCACACCACCAGTTCTATAATCGACTCTACTCGCTATGGTTCCACCAGTACTCACTATTACTGCATGAGGCAGGTTTTCACCCTTAAATGTTGGCGGCGTAGACTTAAATGATGGAGGCGAATGCTTTTCAACAAGACTAATGGACAAGATTCTGTCAAATTTTATTCCAATGTTGTAGCCGTTCGAAAGCTTTAAAGTTAGAAAGTCCTGTGATGCGTACTCGTATCTTGGTATAACGGTTCCAACATATTCCCTGTCGACTGTCACAACCCTAATAACATCTCCTGCCCTAACATTATTTTCCTCCAAAAGCCTTTTAATAGGCCCAGAGTAGCCGTCCAACTTTTCCAAGCTTCTCGAACCTGCATAGAATATAACTTAATTTAACCTTTTTGTAGCAAGTTAAAGTTGATGGAATATAGTGTAAGCTGAAGGTTAAGTTGGCCCTTTTCAAAAAAGATTTGTGGGGAAGAGAGAAGTTTAACCCTATATCCGCCACCATCTTCCACAAGACTGGCTTTTATAGGACAATCTTTGCCATGCTCTTCAACAACACGCTTGAAAACATAGAGTGACTTTAATAAGATGTATTTGTCGTCGTATATTGTTCTGAAATTGGCTTGATCATCAAATCTAATTCCGTTGGTTGAACATCTTTTCTTAATCGAGAGAATGTTTAGGCCGCTTGAATCACGTTTGAAGATAGAGTATGATCGAATGCTTCCATTTTTTGGAAAATATATTAGGTCAAATTGGTGCATATTTTTTGAGGACATGGGTTCAGCAGGAGCATAAAGTCTGTTGATTACTTCACAAACTTCTTCATATGATGGGACCCTTAAGTGGCAAAAGGTTTGGACAACATCTTGGGTGAAGCTTAGAAAATGTTTTAGAAAAAATCTTTTCCAAAGCCTGTATGAAAGGCATAAGGTAGTACGTTTAAACAGTATTATGTAGCCGAATGGATTCTTTACCAAGAATATTTCACCATATTTTGTAAGCTTGTTTACTGTATCCTCTAATGAGGTTGAAGGGTAGACTTGGAGTAGTATAATAATTCTTTTCACAATATAGCCTTTAACTATAAACCCGTCACAGAAATTGTTTTTTGATAAAGTTATTTGATGGTTTGCTAATGTTATCTTTGATAAGATGGTTGGTAAAGATATTATGGTAACATGTACTAGTAATGCTGGCATCCTATTATGTAAGAAAATGTAGGGTATAAGGTAGGAGGAGGTTAACGGGAGAACATATTTTAATGTCCTTTGAAGAAGAATCCTAATTTTATTGAAAACCTTTACTTTGAATAAGGTGCAGGTTATGTAAGATAATGCTAGCGTGTAGGTTAATGTTGATGTGAAAAACAGATATATTCTTGCTAAACTATCATCCATAATATTCAGTAGGATAGTGAGAACTTGTAGGAAAAATGGTAAAGTGAAAAGTGCTACTGTAAAGGTTACGATTATTTTAAAAAGTTTTGCAGCCAATGCAAGAACACCCTTTTTTAGCAGAAGAATCCTTCATCACAAAGTTTTAGCGCTATCGAAAGCGAATATTCTGGGAAGGTTGGATGCCTATGCACTCTAAGAAGCCTGTTCGCTTCACCCAAAACCTTTTCGTTAACAATAGACCTGTCGTTGACTACACCAGAGTATGCTCTTTCGAGGAGGAAGCTGAACTTGAAATCGTATCCCACAATCTGTCCACCATACGGTTTATTTTGTCCAGTGATAGGGTTCACAGTTATATGGTTCAAGGCTATAACAGAAAGGTTTAGCTCCGAACAGAGCTTCTGAGTTTGGCCCAGAATCAACGCTGTAGCTGAAGAGCGTCCTGGAAAATCCTGTGTGCCTATAAATGTCGACTTGAGAGGCATAGATATACTATCGTAAACTAGTAGAGATATCTTCGCTTCCCTAACAAATTTTCCGAGAACACTTTCTGAAGCCTTAAAGGTTGTGCCAGGAAGAAGCCTTATTTCAACACGTCCCGAATCGCTTATTATAAGGTCGCATCTTACACCATTTAGGGATAGGATGTCCTGTAGGGCTGGAGCCTCGATAACGTATAGGGTTGGCTTATCATTTACTGTGTACTCAAGTTCTATGCCTTCAAGGAAAGGCCAGCATGCCTGCTCAAGCTGCGCCCTAGTATAGTTTATCTTCATTGACGACAGGGCTGATTCTAGAACTGACTTTAGCTCTGATTCAAAGACCCTCTTCTCTCTACCCTTTAACGCAAACCGTTTAACTTTAACATACTGCACGTCACATTCAAGATTAAACCTTTTCTTGAACCTTTCATGCCAGTATGAGCCTATCGTGTTCTTGAAACCTTGCTCTGTGTCTATGATTAGGCTACCCAGTTCTTGACCAAGATTCTTGTAAGCTATCTGGGAGGAGAAGATACTTTTTCCAACAGCCTTTTCACCGAAAACTTGTACAAGAACACCTTTAGGTAAACCGCCTCCCAAAATTTTATCAAATGCTTCAAGCCCAGTCTCTATATAATTCAATTGTCTTCAGCCTCCTTTTTGGACAAGAGAGCTCTACCGTTCATTGAAATCGAAAGTTTAGCGAACGAGCCTGTCTTAGTCTTCTCCACCTCAACCATAATGTACCCCTTTTCAATTAACTCGTTTAAAACGTATTCTACAAGTTCACTAGGATAGTCTATTGAAAGAGACTGTATCAGACCCTGTTTTGTCACATTAGGATACTTTACTACAACATCAAGAATCTTTTGAGCGAGCGCATGATCTTCAACAAAATCTTGTCTTGAACTAGTTGAACCACTTTCGTCAACATTGATATTGTAGACGATTTCTGGTTCATCATAGAAAAATTGTATGATGTTATCATTTTTTATGTAGAAGAGCTCTCCTTCTAAGCAGGCTTCTTTAGAGAAAATCTTGTAAAAGGTTTCACATTTTTCTAGAAAACTTTTATCGGCAACAAATGTTCTAAAAAAGTTGAGATACTTTATCGGGAAACTTTTGCATGCTACAATAGCCTGTATAGGCCCTGTAAGATTCTGCATAAATTGAAGAAATCTTATTAAGCCTACTTCAAAATTTTCTGGGCAGTCGCCTAAAAGTATAACATTAAAACAGCTTCTATCTCCCACTAGGTTCTTTGACAACAGTAGCAGGAGAGACAAAAGCTTTGATTCAAGCGAGTTAAGTGTTGAAATGTTATAGAATATGTTTTCTTTCACAAAACCTTTATCTTCTTTAATAATGTGTGGGAAGAGTTCCTCTATCAAATGTAGACGCCAATCAAGTTTTAGGGAAGAGTTTCTTTCTAGAATACTTGACTCGCTTCCATAAAAAGACTTTACACTGCTGACGATCTGCAATAGGTTGATTTTATTATTCTGTTTTAAGAGAGAAATTAGTATTGAATGGAGTAGGAGAAATTCTTCTTCAGATAATGTTAAAGAGTGTTTGAACGCTTCAGCAATAATTCTTGATGAAATGCTATAGTTTAGTTCCTCGAACACTAGAATATTTGGCAGCATTTTTGTAACGTCAACCACTTCAAATTGTCTAGAAACATTTTCTGAGAAAACATTTTCTATGCTATAGAATTTTACTGGAAGCTTTTGAGCAAGCCTTTCAAGGAGATAGAATGTATACTTTTCAGGTTCATCGCATACTATTAGTAATCTTCTGACATCCTCCAAACTGCATCTTAGCATACAATCTCCTGAAAAACCCAAGACTATCTCATCATATGCGCGCATGTTCATCGAGAACTTTTAATTTAAAAAGAATATAATTCCATATGCTATGGAAGCTTGTATACTTGATTCTATAATTTTATAATATTATTGTCGACAAAAAATTTTATAACATATGATAGTAGACCAAGTTTATGGTTGAAGAATATCATCTTGAAAGCTGGGTTGAGGTCGCTGAAAAGCTTAGCCAAGGATACACTACAGTGATATTACCTGTTGGAACAGTTGAAGCACATGGAACACATTTACCTCTTTCAACAGACGCTATCGTTCCAATAGAGATAGCTAGAAGATTAAGTGAAAGGGTTAAGGCTCTCGTCGCACCACCAATATACTATGGTGTTACACAGACTCTAAGCTGCTATCCAGGCTCAATACCTGTTACAAAAGCTTCCTTTACAGGCTACCTATACGATATCTTTGTAGGCTTTGCGAAATCAGGGTTTTTGAATATTATTGTGATAAACGGACATGCTGGGAACACTGACTGTATAAAGGATGCTGCTGAAAGAGCTTACGCCAGTAGTAGGATTAGGGTCTTCGGCAGTTTTCCGAGTAGTTAACTTTTTATAACCCTTCTCAACAATTCTTTACATAATGTATGAAAAACTGCTAACTCTCCAAGAGGCTTGTCGAAGGTTAGGGATTCATCCCAATACGCTCAGGAAGTGGGATAAACAAGGGAAGATAGGGGTCGTCAGAACTATCGGCGGTAGGAGGAGGATACCTGAGAGTGAAGTTGAGCGTTTAATGGGATTTGTTAGGCCTGATGTCTCGAGGAAGGCGGTTATCTATGCAAGGGTCTCTTCCCACGACCAAAAACAGAGGGGCGATCTAGAAAGACAGAAGCAAAGCTTGCTGGAATACGCTAAATCAAGAGGATACGAGGTTGTTGCAGTTTTAGAAGACGTGGCCAGCGGTCTTAACGAGAAGAGGAAATCGTTGAGTAAGCTCTTCGATCTTGTTGAAGAGCGAAGGATTGGGGTCGTAATAGTAGCTTTTAAAGATAGGTTAACTAGGTTTGGCTTCAGCTATCTGGAAAGGTACTTTTCATCACATGGTGTCAGGATTGAGGTTGTTAACGGGGAGGAGCCTAAGGACGCTTATCAAGAACTTGTAGAGGACTTGATAGCCATAGTTACAAGCTTCGCTGGGAAGCTCTATGGTCTGAGAAGTCACAAGTATGAGAAGGTGGTGAAGGGTGTCAAACAGCTTATTGCTGACTGAAACATGCAAATTCAAGCTTGAGCCTACAGAGGAGCAGAGAAAGGTACTGGAAGAACTCTTCTCCACTTATAGGAGTATGGTTGAAGAGTGTTTGAAGAGTGCAATAGGCATGAATATAACATCTAGGAAGAGGTTACATGAATCAATCTATGGAGAGTTGAGGAGGAAATTTAGGGATTATCCATCACACTACATTTACACTGCTATAACAATGGCTTTAGGAATGTACAAATCGTACAGGAGAATTTCAAGGAAAAGGAATAATATCAAGCCTCCATCGATAGAGCGGTTGAAAGCGGTTCTCCTCGACGATACACACCTCTTCTGGTTCAGCTGGGGAAGCCTTAAAATTGCCACGCACAAGGGACACCTTACAATACCCTTAAGGCTCCATGAACATGCTGAGAAATTCAAAGGCTGGCAGGTTAAGGGTTCAAGAATAATAGTGCTTGGTGATGAATACTACCTTCATGTAACGTTCAGGAAGGCTATTGAGGAAAAGGGGTATGAGGGGCTCTTAGGGATAGATGTAAATGAAAAGAGCGTAGATTTAGCGATAATTAAGCCCGATAAGGCTAGGTTTGTAAAGATAGACATAAGTGATGCAAAATATATTAGGGATAGATACTTTAAGAAGAGGCGGAGCATTCAGAGGAAGACAAGGGGGAAAGTAAAGGCTAGACTACTGGCTAAATACTCTAAAAGAGAGAGAAGACGTGTAGACGCTATCCTTCACAAAGCGAGTAAAATAGTAGCTGAAATAGTGGCTGAGGAGAAAGTTAAGCCCGTGATGGAGAACTTGAAAAATATAAGAGAACGGATAAAATATGGAAGAAGAATGAATAGAAGACTGCACAGCATGCCATTTAGAAAGGTTCAGTTCTCAATTTCCTATAAGTCAATTGAGAGAGGCTATAAACCTGAATATGTTGACACTAAAAATACTTCTAAGATGTGCCCGATATGTGGCGAATTAAACAAGCCGAATGGGCACATCTATAAGTGTAGAAAGTGTGGCTTCCAAGCGGATAGACATTTTGTAGCCGCTTGGAA
>Ga0272449_1000658_pt1 | contig 39725 bp, 35 predicted proteins | sample YNPCB0241_FD_198679 | JGI IMG/M metagenome (GOLD analysis project Ga0272449, IMG submission 198679) | Hot spring sediment microbial communities from Yellowstone National Park, WY, United States - YNP-CB-024-1 | ecosystem: Environmental > Aquatic > Thermal springs > Hot (42-90C) > Sediment...
TTGTTTTTTGTGGTTTTTTTCTCTTAAATTAAAATTATAACACAAGGGGGCTTTTTTTTATTACTATGTTTACCCTATATGGTTATTTCTTTTATTCAACAACCTCTTATAATATTTTAAGCCAAACTCCCACCAGATGTCAACCAAAAAGATTTTCAATTTTTCCAAGATGTTAAATCAGTCAAACCTCTTTGAAAATCTCTTTATTGAAATAAAAAGAAGTACAAGCCCTAAAAATATTAACACTAAAACCTCATCCCACAGATATTCTATCCCGACACCTTTGAGAACAATACCCCTTAATATTATCAAAAAGTAAGTAAGAGGAACAAAATTACCTACAAACCTTATCACAGCTGGCATTGCTTCACGGGGGAACATAAAACCTGAAAGTAGCACACTTGGCAACAAAAACAAAAGTGCAAGCTGCATTGCCTGAAGCTGTGTTTTCGAGACAGAAGATATGAGCATTCCTATCATGAGCGCACAAATGACAAATTCCATCCCCAAGACAAACAGCAAAAGAATATTGCCTCTCACAGGTACCTTAAACCATAGTATTCCAAACAGGAGCGCAACTAAAAAGTCACCCAGTCCAAGAAATGTATAAGGAACAAGTTTCCCTAAAATTAGCTCGATTGATTTTATTGGAGTTACTATTAACTGTTCCATTGTACCTTTTTCTCTTTCTCTTACAATTGCAAAGGCTGTAAGTATTATGGTTATATTTTGCATAATAAGTCCCATAAGACCAGGGATTGTAAAAAGTTCGCTTTTCATAGAAGGATTGTATTTTACACGTGTTCTGACATCAACAATAGGTTTTACAGCATAGTTTTTCTGTGCAAAGTTTTGCATTGTCAAAATACCGCTTGAAAATACTGTCTTTGCAATTGTGGGATCTGTCCCATCTACTATAAAAAGTACTTCAGGACTTTTGTTTTGTTTAAGAAGTTTTGTAAAGTGAGAAGGGATAATTAAAGCTGCTTTGATTTTTCCACTGTCAAGACTACTTTCTATCTCTACCTGATTTTGTGCAAAAAAGGTTGGCTTAAAATACCTTGTGTTCTGAAGTTTGCTTACAAGTTCTCTACTCTCTTGTGTCTTTGCCATGTCAAGTATTCCTATGCTTACATTTTCGATATCCATTTTGACAGCATAGCCAAAGAGCATAAGCATAATAAATGGTGCCACAAATGCTAAAACAAAACTTGCCTTATCTCTTTTAATTTGTATAAACTCCTTTTTCGCAATGGCAACAAATCTTCTTATTGAGAAACCATTCATTTTAAATCTCACCTCTATCTTAAGCAATCTTTTTACTGTGAGAATACTTTCATAAACACATCTTCAATACTATGTGACGAATACTTTGTCTTGACATTTGCAGGTGTGTCTACCTCTTTCAAAATCCCATTGAACATAAAAGCAACATAGTCACACCTCTCAGCCTCATCCATATAATGGCTGGTTACTAATACCGTAACACCACTTTGAGAAAAAACTCTTATCATCTCCCAATACTCTTTTCTTGAAATAGGGTCAACTCCAGCTGTTGGCTCATCTAAGATTAAGATTTGTGGATTGTGAAGTGTGGCACAAGCAAAAGCAAGTTTCTGCTTCATTCCGCCAGAAAGTGTGCCAACAAGTGATTTTTCTCTGCCTTCAAACCCAAAAAATTTAAGTAGCTTTGCCTTTTTCTCTTCAATCTCGTCCTTAGAAAGGTCATATATCGCACCATAAAATTCAATGTTCTCTTCAACCGTTAAATCCTCATACAGACTAAACTTTTGAGAAACATAACCTATATTTTGCTTTACTTGTTCTGGATATTTTGAAACGTCATTTCCAAGCACTTCTACGTATCCTTTTGTTGCTCTTAAAACACCACATATTATTTTAATTGTAGTTGTCTTCCCAGACCCATTTGGCCCAAGCAAGGCGAAAATGCTACCTTTGGGAATACTAAATGATATGTCATTTACCGCAACAAACTCTCCAAACCTTTTTGTAAGCCCCTCTACCTTGATTGCATATTCCACCTATCATCACCCCAAATTTTGTAAAATTAAATCTTTACATTAACAAGCATCCCAGGTCTTAAAATCTCTTTATCCTTTATTATCTTTAGCTTGACCATAAAAACCACTTTTTGTTTTTCCTCTTTTGTCTCTACGTTCCTTGGTGTAAACTCTCCTTTATCAGAAATAAACACAATCTCACCATACGCTTTTTTGTTGCTATCTAAGATAATCTCAACCTTCTTACCAAGCGAAAGTTTTTGTAGCTGTGCTGAAGGAACATATATCTTAAGATAGTAGTCGCTTAAGCCTATTTGAGCTATAAATGTACCAATACCAACAAACTGTCCTTGGTCAACCCCTTTTGTTAAAACAATACCATCAACAGGTGAGGTAACTGTGGTTTTTTCCAAATTTAAATCAGAAATTTTTAAGTTCTGCTCTGCCACTTTTACATAAGAGAGAGCTTGCAAATAGTTTCTCTTTGCAATGTCAACAGAAATCTCAGCAATCATTTTATCCTCATCTGTAACAGATTCGTTTTTCACCATTTCAAGTTGGTTTTCTAATGAATTAATCTGATGTGTTAGACTACTATTTTGAGCCTTTAGGGAATTTAATTGCATTTTTAGTTCTGATAATAGCTTTATTGTGTCCAAATCAGCCATTTTCATCTTTTCTAAATTTTTTATGTTTTCTTCTAAAAATTCAATGTTATTTTCATTTCCTAATTTTATGTCTTTTAGCTGTAGAATATTTTCTTTTATCTGATTAATCTGGTATTTCGATGGTTTTTTAGAAAGAAGCTGATATTTTAGCTTTGCTAATTCCCAGTTTTGCTCAGCGATATCCGCAGACAATTTAGCAACTTCAAGGTTTGCCTGTGCAATATTCTTTTGAACTTCATAAAGGCTTGAATCAATCTTTGCTATTATGTCACCTTTTTTAACTTTAGAACCTTCTTCAACGAAGACTTTCACTATTCTCCCAGCAATCTCAGTGTTTATATCAATAGTCGATACCTCTACAGTTGATGAGTATACATCTTCAGTATTTTCTTCTCTGCACCCTGTCAAAAAGAGAGTAAAAATTGAAATTAAAAAAAGGACAGTAAAAAATACCTTAACGTTTTTAGATTGCAATATCGCCTTTATCATCCTTTTACTCCTCCCCAATGGACTTTTTTATCACATTTAATACATTTTCTATCTCCTCTTTAATCTCATCACTTGTTGTCTCAATGCCCAGAATATATTTTTGGAATAAAAAAGTAAGAAGAGTGCCTATCATCATTCTTGAAATGCCTTTCGCCATCTCTTTTGAAATATTTCCTTTTCGTATTAGTATCCTCTCAATCAAACCCTTTGCCTCACAGGTTTTAGGCACCATATTTTTTATAACCTCATTTTTGAGGGAGTCATTATACTGAATCTCTATTAGAACAATCTTAAAAAGGTCAATGTTTTTGTCCAGCATCTCAAGTCTTTCATTTATTATAGACCTCAAAAATTCAGAAGCTTTTAAATCCTTGTTCTTTTCGATATTTTCTTTAAGAGGAGAAAGAACAACAGAATCTAAGATTTGTGTCAGGGCAACACTTACAACTTTGTTAAGTAAATTCTCCTTATCTTTAAAATACTTAAATAGTGTAGCTTCAGAAATCCCTGCATCTTTTGCTATTTGTGCTGTTGTTGTGGCAGCATAACCATTTTGTGAAATCAACTTTATGGCTGATTGAATTATTCTGTTCTTAGTATCTTCACTTTTCCTCAATTTTAATATCTCTCCCTCCCCTAAGTTTTTTTAGTAAGTACTTACTTACTTTTATTATAAAAAATTTTTGTATTTTTTCAACTAAAACAAAAAAGGGCTTTTTAAAAGCCCTTTCTGCTCATATTTTCTGTTTTGGTGACCCCGAGGGGATTCGAACCCCTGTTACAGGCGTGAAAGGCCTGTGTCTTAACCACTTGACCACGGGGCCATACCTCTTTTTACATAAAATGGTGGCGGCGAACGGATTCGAACCGCTGACACTGCGGGTATGAACCGCATGCTCTAGCCAACTGAGCTACGCCGCCATCTCTTTTATTTAACTAATTTTTTGGTTGCGGGGGGAGGATTTGAACCTCCGACCTTCGGGTTATGAGCCCGACGAGCTACCAGCTGCTCCACCCCGCGATATCTGGTGCCGGAAACCGGACTTGAACCGGTACGACCTTATTCAGGTCCCAGGATTTTAAGTCCTGTGCGTCTGCCAGTTCCGCCACTCCGGCATCGCAATTATATATTTTAATAGGGTTTTCAAGCGTTGTCAAGAATTTTTTGCTGGAAAAAACCACCAAACACCTTTAAAAAACCTCATTTACCGCACAGGACTTTCAAGTGTTCTCAAATCAAAACACTTTAAAATCCTGTGCGTTTTGTTCGTTATCAGTTTAAACCTAAAATTAAGAATTCTCAATAGAGAAAATTTGTTTTTATATAACTGTCATGTGTTGCCATGCCATCATATAATAACTTTCAATCTTATGCTTCAAAATATCGGCTAAAGGGTCGACGCAACAATGAACCTTCTCAAAATTCTTGCCCCCGCCCCTTGTCTTAAATTGCTTCATAGTTTTTTCTTGTAATTGCCACATTTAAACATTGCACAAAACAATTATTTTGTGCAAACATAAATTAACAATGCTGTCTTATTTGTTTTAGGCTACCACAACATTGACATGCTAAATACCAATAACAAGCTTTAATGTAAATTAATATTTGAACTGTAAACTGTCCTGTTTGTTCCTTTGCCAATTATACAATGTCACACTTTGACTTTACTTTTCTAATTGAAAATCATTCTCAATTAGCCATTTATCAAAGGCTAAATATGTAAACTTAATACCCAAACATGGCTTACTCATTTTGTGCAATTCTGTCGCATTATGTCAACCTTATAAAATCCAGTCTTTTACTTTTCTTCTTCTATATTTTAACTGTAACTTATGTAAACCATTTCAAAAATCCACCAGTTTTTTATAGTTTCATATCCAAACATAAACAATTCAATCATCATATCACAAATACCATTTTCAAACAAAACCTGAAAAGTCTTGATATTGCTTGATTAGAACCAAATTGCCTTCTATTCCTTGATACTTCTAATCTCAAAGACAATTTTTCAAAACAAAATCCTTTGAAATCGGTTTCTTTTGATTCAAAATTCAATGGGTAATATTTTTATACCACCATTAACTTTGTTCGCTATATGTTCGCTATGGTTTTTGAAATTTCAAAAATGTTTTAAGGTCTCCACAAGTTAGGGATACCTTTATAAGATAGTCAAAAACAAAAAATGAAAAAATCCTGTCAAACCCTTGATACTGCTTGATTTGAAATGATTTTCTGCAAAACCTTGATACACCTTTGATAAAAGCCATTTTCACAATAAGATTTGTGTATAAAGCCTTTATAAGCTTCAAAAAATAGCTGGGTAATATATTTATACTACCTTTCAAATTTTCGCTTCTCTATGAGGCTGTATTTTAAAATTTTGGCTATTTAAAGAGTGCTTTTGAAATGATATAAAATTTTAGCTGATATTTTTTAAATTATATTTACTGGTTAGGATAATATTTTTCTGGATATAAGCTATATTAATTCTTTATTCAAGTTTAATTTCTTTTAGTTTTCAGCTTGCTTATTTTAATGTTTTTATGCTAAATTTATCTTTGGTAATTGGTTTTAATAAATATTTAAAATTTAGTGCATAATTATTTTTTGATGCGGACAATTAGATAATGTTTTTAATTGCAAACTTCCGAATTTCAAGGTGCTTATCACAATTAAAACTAAACCAATCAAATAGATTGACAATCAAAATATGAATAAATTCTTGAATCCCAATATTTTACTTTTGCTTTATTTAGAATATAATTACTTTTAAAATATTTTCAGTTTTAAGATTTAATTTAATCTTTAATTTACTTTTATTATTTGATTTAGCTATTATCAAGCAATTTTTAATTTAACAGCTGTTACTACCTTTATTTCCCTTATCTCATCCAGTTTTTTAGCACATTTTAAGCTGGTAGGGTATGAAATTCTACAAAGCTGCTATAAAAAGAAAAGAGTCCACAACCAAGGTGGACTCTTGTTCACATTTCTGTGTATTTGGGACAATGTATTTCTTTCACTCTAAAACTCTGTTTGCACTTTCTTTTGCATTTCTCACAAAGAAAATGATATTGAATCTTACCCTTGCTGTTTTTGAAAAAATACCACTCATCAATGTAATTTCTCTTTGTTTTTGTCATCATGATAAAGACCCCCTTTGTTTTCTGTTTATATTAAACCACTTGATTAAAAACAATATCAAAAGGGCAATGCAGTTTATTATTGAGGCAACAAAAAAGATTCTGTTGAACATACCAGCTAAAGATAAAAACAAACTATGCTGAATTGAGAGTGCCAATTCTTTAAAGTTACCAAAACAATAAACTGGCAGAAAGATTAAAAAAGTAAACAGGTATAACAACAAAATTATTGTCATTTTAAAACACCTCTCTTTGTTTTTGGTTTGTATCGAAAAATAAAAGCAGCCTTTAATCGGCTGCTTTGTTTTTAATCAAAATTCAGGTGCTATACATTTAACTTCATGATAGGCTTCTCTACATTCTTGACACCAATACCGTCCTATAGCTGGGAAATAAACAAGTCTGTGACCTTTAGGACAGGTTAGCACTTCCTCAAACCTCTTCATAATCCAGTCAACTTCAAAAGGCTTTAACTTCCTGTCAGCATATATTACTACTGCGCAGGTGCTTCGTGAAATCTCGATTTTTTTAACGTGAGAGACTAATTCTTTATACTTTTTTTCTTCAGTTTCCTGCTTTGCTTTTTCTTCTTCAAGCTTCTGCATTAAAACATATTGCTTTAACAGCTCTAAAGCCATTGTTTATATTCGCCTCCTTGTTATTTGCTGTTCCTCTTCGTTGGGTTTAAACAAGTCAAACCTTGGATAATAATCAAAATGGCAGCTAAAAGAAGGTTTGCCACTTCTATTTTTAAGGCACACAAGTTCAATTTTTCGTGGTTCTTCAGCTAAAGCGTTTTTTATTTTTTCTCTTTTTTCTTTTGTTTTTTTGTTATCTTCAAAGATTTTGTCATTTAAAACTTCTAACTGCAAACCAAAAATCACGTCTGCGGTATATTCAATGCCACCACTCTCTTTAAAACTTGTAAAGCTTATAGGCATTAAATAATTGTCTCTGTTTAAGCTTGAAATCACAAAAATTGTTACATCAAAATCCCTGCTAATTCTCTTTAGTTCGGTTAAGACAAACTCTATTCTTTGCTTGTCACTGTTTGCTGCTTCTTCTGGTATGATTTGAAGATAATCTACTACCACAAAAGGTTTAACATTGTTCAAGCTGATATATCTTGTTATATAATCCCTGATATAGTTCACTGTTGTTGTAAAATTGCCTTCTACTATGCTAATCCTATCAGCAAACTTATTGTATTCTTCTATAGCTTTCAAAATATGTTCGTCTATATTTCCATTTCTTATTGCCAAAGCTGTTTTAGCTCTATTAATGTCAAGCTTGGCTGCCATTCTTGAAATGCTTTTGCTTACTAATTCAAACTTGCTTTGTTCAAGGCTGAAATATATAACGTGTTCACCCTGTTCTGCCAGCTGGTCAGCTATCTGATGAACAAAAGTTGTTTTACCTAAAGAAGGAATACCACCTACAATATAAAGCCCGCTGTAAAGTCCATTTATAGCTGCGTCTAAATTTTCAAAGCCAGTCTTTTTGTCTTTGTAAGCTTTAAATTTTTCAATGTCTTGAACGAAAATTTTTTCAAGATATAAACTTACACTGTGCGGTCGTTTAAGAGACTGCACAAAAAGTTCTGGTTCTTTAACTGCCCACTCGTTGACGTCTTTGTAATTCGCAGGAATCTCCAAAGACTGATAAGGGAATAATCTCCTTGCGTCGTCGCCTGCTGTGTCATTATCAAATGCGGTTATAAAAATATATCTCTCGTCTGCCTTTTCTTTTTGTATCAGGTCTATAAGTTTATTAGCATGTTTAGTACCACCTAAGGCTATGGCTTTATATCCTGCACTTTCAATTGTTAATGCGTCAATCACGCCTTCAGTGATAAAAATTGTCTCACCTTTGGCCACCGTTTTAAGGTAATGACCATTAAAGACAGGAACGTTACCCGAGAAATTTTTGTAACGTGTTTTTTCATCCCCTAAAGCCCTAGCTGTGTAATAAACAACTCTTTCATTCTCCCAGTAAGGAAGTATAGCCCTTTTAAAGTTTTCCCCTTCAAGCTGCCCAATACAAAGCTTGTATTTGTCTATGATTTCATCTGATAAGCCTCGTTTTCTGAAATATTCTTTATCCTGTTCCGTTTGCCTTTTGTAAAGTGTCAGTATCCAATCTGTTAACTCATCAACGTTTACTTTTTTCTCGACTTGTTCAGCAACTTGTTCTGCTTGCTTGCTGTTTTTGTTTTTTCTCGCTGGCTTCATTTTGATATCAACTCCCGCAAGTTTTTTCAATTCTTTATAGGCTTCATCTTTGCTTAAGCCCTCAACCTCAATCAAAAACTTATAGACGCTTCCACCTTCACAGCACCCGCTAAAGCTGCAGTATGAGTTTGTGTCTGGATAAATTGTAAAGTGGTCTCTGTGTCCACAGATTGGACAAGGTTCAATTCTGTAGACGCTGCCTACTTGCTTGACATTATACTTTCTCTCGGCTAATGTAAGCAAATCAACTTTTTGTTCTAAGTCTGTTATTGTCATACTTTTACTCTCCTTTAATTGTGTCTATTTTTTTAGTTTTCATATTTATATTAACAGCTTTTAAGGGAAGGGACGCTGCCGTTTAGGCGGCAGCGTCCCTTCTCTATAAAGCTTATATAGCTTATAAAGCTTACATGAATAATTTAACTTTTATGCAATATATTGATATATCTGGCTTTAAAGGCATTTTTTTTATCTTTCTATGTTACTGTTTTTTCCCTATCATGTTACTATTTTTTCCCCTTTATGTTACTACTTTTTCCCTATGGTGTTACCGATTTTTCCCTATGTCATTATAGTTATACTGTAAGCTTTTTTCCCTTTGTTGTTAACTTTGAAGCCTTTAATAAAACCCTCTTGCTGCCAATATGTTAGTATTTTATAAATTATGTCTCTTATTTCTTTTCGTTTTTTTCTCAAAAAACCTCCTGAGTATACTGATATTCCACATTCTTCGTAAACCTTATCAAGAAGTATATCTCTATTCAAAAAAGGTTGGCTCTTCATATCTAAAATACGCCTTTGGAGATACATTTGTAGTTTAATAGTTTCTTTAGTTTTACTAACTGGAGTGTTTAAAAGTTTTAGGTCTAATCTCGCAATTTGTTTTTTGGCTTCTGCGTATTCATAAAGGACAGGTTTTTGTAATATTTGATACCATTCACCTGTTTTTCCTTTATGAATGGCTTTAATCTTTTGTGCATTTATTAAATAACCTTCAAAAATTACTTTTTCAAATTTATAACCTTGTTGTTCTTTAGTAACATCAATCTTTACAAATGTTCTTCTCATTTTGTCAATTCTTGTTTCAATTTCTTTCTTCATTTTTTCTGTTAATTTTGCTTTTTTGTTCCCTGTTATTATTCGGTAAACTGTTAAAGGTGTAAAGTATTCTATGCCTTCTTGATACAGACTTACCACAGTCCCAAAGACTGCATAATCAAAGTAATCAAGCTGTTTGCTTAATTTAATATTTGCTATATCTTCAAAAAACACTTGCACAATTGCCGACAACTCTTTTGCAGAGTTAGCTTTACCTGTTATAACCTCTACTTCACCTTCTGTTATTTCACCGTTGAAAAGCTTAGAACTCACCTTGTCTTTAGGCATAATGTATTCCTGTAAAAGCTTCGTTTTTCTTTGCATTGGTGCTTCTACGTTAGCTTGTGGTCCGTCTTCCGACCCGTCTTTTCCAATAATAAATATTACTTCTGTATCTAATAGGGTATTTTCCATGTGTATCACCTCTTTTGGTTTTTAAAAGCGAAAATAAAAGCTAATTCTTTAAATTCTAAAAAAATCATATTGACTATTTAAAAACAAGAGTTAAAATTAAAATCAATAAAAAAGATAAAGTTTAATGCTAAAAACATAAAAAATGTAACAACTGGCTTTGTAACCAAAGCCTATTTTTTTTACCCACTCCACCCTATATATTGTGTTGTTTTGTTTTGTCCAACACAATATATTATACTCACGCTTTATTTTCTTTTCAATAGCTAACAAAAAGTTCAAAATATTTTTTTCTTAATTATTTCTTTCCAATCTCTTTTAAACTTCCATCATCATTAAACAACTCATCTTCTGGCACATTGAAAAACTCTGCTAATTTCTTTCTGACTTTGGGATATGCTTTTCTTTCTCCTCTTTCAATTGACGTCAATAAAGTGTAATTGATTCCTGCTGTTAAAGATAGTTTTGCAGATGATAACTTAAGCTGTTTTTTCAAATACTCTAACTTTGTCATTTTAAAACAACTCCTTTCTTGATTATTTGGATAAAAAAATAAAAGCTGCCTCAAAGAAGTTAAAAACACTTCTTTGAAAAGCAGCTTTTTATTTATGTGTTCACTTTTTACCCCTCTATATATATATTATACCACAAAACATGTAAAAAAGCCTTATTTTTGACTATTATGTGGAAATTGCACAATGAACAAAAGCTTGGTATTACTGTATTACAAGGTTTGACAATGTAGCATGATAGTAAACACTATATTTTATTTGTGCATTTTGCCATCATTCCAAATTATTGGTATTGCTTATATTTTTCTTGATACCCTCTAAGGGTATGCCTTATTTTAAGCATTTGTTTATATTATCAAGGATTAAAATTTAACTTGTGCATACAACTTTTTTATTTTTAGTATGTCATAAAAGCTTTTGTTTGTTTTAAATGCTGCTGTTCTGTGTCATCTTTAGCATTAACCTTATTCCATCTCTAAAACCTTGTTTATATGCGTTTAGCATTTGATTAGCATTCAATAAAGCATAATGTTCGTCCAGTTTGTCAAAATCCTTTAAGCATTCTTGCGGTAAAGATTTTCTTATGCGGTTTAAAAGTAAATCAATCTTGGATTGAATCTCTTGACTTTTTGGTGTCCTTATAAACTCATTTGAATATTCACAAACAACCTCATCCATGAACTGATTGAATAACTTTTCAAAAGTCTCCTCATAGCTTAACATTTTAAACTCACTCCTTCTTTTTGTTTTGTTTTTTTATATTCCCAACCCTGTTTAAGGGTTGTTTTAGTAAAGTGTTAATCGGTGTGGCCTTTTCATGGATATCTTTTAAATCCTGCTGTGTAAAGTGGACATACTTTTTTGTCATTTCCAATGTTGTATGTCCCATTATCTTTTGTAAGCTTAATTCATAACCGCCATTTTTTAGATATAACAAAGCAAACATATGCCGCAAGTCATAAGGTTTTATTTTCACTCCTAATTGTTCGCTGTATTCCCTCATTCTTTCATTCCACCTATACCTGTTAAAAAGCTTTCCTGTAACTGAACAAAATACAGGTACGCTGTCATCCCATTGGGGATGTCTTGATGATATGAGTTTTTTAACTGCATTTGCTGTTGCTGGTGTGATTGGTAGTACTCTTGATACTCTTGTCTTTGCCACATCAGAAGGAATTATAACTTGCAAATTCTTAAAATCAAAATGTTCTTTTAGCAAAGAAAAGGCTTCTTTAGGTCTTATTCCTGTATCAAGTGTCAATAACATTAATGCATAATCACGCAAACCTGCAAATGTTTTTTTGTCTGGTAACTGGAGTAGCTTTTGAAGTGTTTCAATTTCAATCTCAACAATTCTGTCATCTGTCTTTCTTGGCTTGAATTTAGCAATAGGATTTGCTGGAATAATACCTTCTTCAACACACCAATTTAAAAATGCTTTCAAGTTTTTCATTCTTAGATTGTAAGTGACTGGTTTCATAGGTTGCGATAAGTATTCAATCAAACACTTTCTTAACTTTTGTGTGTCATTAAAACAATCTGGATAACGCTTAAAAAATGAACGGATTTTACATTCATAATCTCTAATTGTTAAATCACTTCTGCCCTGGGCTTTTTTGTAAGATAAGAAAAGTTGTAAGGCGTCTTCCCAATCTGAGTTTGAATTGTTCACCTTAAGTTGTTTAGGCATAATAAAACCACCTCACACCTAATTTTGTTTTTCGGTGTTTGGTGGTTCTGTTCGGATAGTACTTTGTTCGATAGTTTTCATTTCTCACCCATACCAGACCTTTTTACACAATCTCATTTAGCAATGACGTTCAAACCCTTGATAATTCTGCATTTCTAATTACATCCATATCTGGTAGTTTTAAGTCCTGTGCGTCTGCCAGTTCCGCCACTCCGGCATCGCAATTATATATTTTAATGATTTCACTTACTTTTGTCAAGATATTTTTCTCTTGGTGCGGGTAGAGGGACTTGAACCCCCACGGCTGTTGCCACTAGATCCTAAGTCTAGCGCGTCTGCCAATTCCGCCATACCCGCTTGTTTTTGCGTATTATATTTTAGCACAAGCTTTCTTCTTTGTCAAATATAAAGGTTTTTGCTCCGAACACCTGTCTTAATTCTTGCAATTAACTCATAAGGTGTTCGGAGCATAATAAATTTTTATTTTATATACACATATATTTTTCTTCTCCTTGGACCATCAAACTCACAAAAGAACACACCCTGCCATGTACCAAGCATCATCTCACCGTTTCGAATTATAATGTTAACAGATGAACCTATCAAGCTTGCCTTTATATGCGCATCAGAATTCCCCTCACTGTGACTATAGCCATTATTTGCTGGCACTAACTTTTCAAGTTGTTTTTTTATATCATTTACAACCGACGGGTCAGCATGCTCATTGATTGTAATACCTGCAGTTGTATGTGGAACAAATACTGTCATAAGTCCTTCTTCGATATTAGACTGTCTAACAATTTCTTTTAATTTACTTGTAATATCAACAAAATCTACTCTATCTTTTGTTCTTATCTCAATTTCCCTAAACAAATTAGAAATTCCCTCCCGAATTATTTTCTTTGGTACTTATTCCAGTGAAGTATTGAAGATAGGAGCTTTTTGTTTCTTACAGGTTCTTCATCAGCATAACCTATTGCAATGAGCGCACAAAGTTCTAAATTGTCTGGAACGTTTAGCAGCTTCTTGACATCTTCTGAATGCTCCTTTTTATAGCTTGCAACCCAACAACTCCCAAGCCCTAAAGCTTTTGCAGCCACTAAAATATATGTTGTTGCTGCTGACATATCTTCTAAAATATATTCGAAATCTTTCTCATAAAGCACAGCAACACAGCATGAAGCATCTTCTATGAATCTGCCATATCGAGCCTTTTGAGCAATTTGTTTTTTAATCTCCTCATCTGTCACTACCACAAATTCCCAACCTTCATTTCCTCTTGCAGTAGGTGCAAATCTTGCAGCATCAATTATCTTTTCAATAACTTCTTTGCTAATAGCCATATTCTTTTTGTATTTCCTGATACTTCTTCGAGACTTTAAAACTTCTAACATATCCATAGACACCTCAAAATATCTCTCCTTTCTTACTCATCTTTTTTATCACTAAGACTTACCAAATTATCTAAGTATCTTTTTAGCTTTTGTCTTGCCAAAAGTACCACTTCTTCAAACTTTTTGCCTGTCAAAATCTCAACAGCTTCATCGATTGTTTTTACTGCCCAGATGTGAAAATCTCCATTCTCAACTTTTTCTACTATCTCGTCACACAATACCAAATTTTTTATATTTTGATGTGGGATTATAACACCCTGCTTGCCATTTAAACCCTTTTTCTTGCAAACATAATAAAAACCTTCTATCTTTTTTGTCACGCCACCAACAGGCTGAATCACTCCCTTTTGGTTTACAGAACCTGTTATTGCTATTCCCTGATAGATGGGCACATCACTCAAAGCTGAAAGCAGTGCACAAAGTTCAGCTGCGGATGCAGAATCCCCTTCAATGCCAGAATATAACTGTTCAAAGCATATGGTGGCGTTTAATGCAAGTGGCATATCTTGGGCAAACAGCTGGGAAATATACCCTGAGATAATCAAAATGCCTTTGCTATGAGTTTTTCCAGACATTTGTACTTCACGTTCAATATTTATTATACCACTTCTTCCGCTACTTGTGGTAACTGTTATTAAAGAAGGTTTGCCAAAAATATAGTCACCAACATCCAGAATTGCAAGAGCATTGATTTGCCCAGGCTTGTAGCCATCCACATCAACTAAAATAGTACCTTCCTCAATCATCTGGTTTATCTTTTCTTCATATTTTGCACTTCTAAATTCTTTTTCGCAAATTGCTTTGCTCACATGTTCTTTCTTCACCACTTTGCTCTTTTCCAGTTCAGCCCAGGTGTTAGCTTCTGCCAATATCTCAACAATTTCATTAAATCGCGTTGAAAGCTTTTCCTGATTCTCAACAAGTCTGCAGGAATATTCAATCACTTTCTCAACAGCATCTTTGGAAAATGGCAATGCATTTTCTTTTTTACAGAACGAACTAATAAACTGGATCATATTGTAAAGATTATCTTGATTGTAATCCATTTCGATGTCAAAATCAGCTTTAATCTTGAAAAGCTTTCTAAAATCTTCATCATATGTGTATAAGATGTTATAAATATACTCACTGCCAATTAAAATAACCTTTAAATCAACTGGTATAGGTTCTGGTTTTAAGGAAGGAGTTATAAATAGTCCATAGATATCCTTTAGATTTTCAATGTATATCTGACCTGTTTTTAGTACTCTTTTCAAAGCTTCCCATGCCTGTGGATAGCTCAGTAAATCTTTTGCCTGAAGGATGAGATATCCTCCGTTTGCCCTGTGAATCGCTCCCGCCTTGATTTTTGTGTAGTCTGTAACAAGGATATTGCCCATCTCATTATCGTATTCAATTTTACCTATAAGATTGTAATAGGTCGGGTTTATTTCATAAACAACGGGTGCCCCTTCTAATTCTGAATTATCAACAATAACATTGACCTTATATCTATCAAGTCTTGACATCTTTTTGTAAGAAGCAAATTGCAGAGGAAGAGGTGTATCCTCTTCTTCTTTATCTAAAAATTCTTCAAGATTGTCAATTATGTCATCTGTTACATTATCAATATAGTCCAAAATTTTTGTGTTATCTTTATACTTGCTTCTGATTTCATATACATAATGACTTATCGTGAAAACGGCTATTCTCTTTTGTAATTCTTTTATTCTTTCTTTCAACTCTTTTTCAAGAATCTTTATCTTCTTTAAAACTTCTTGAGTCTCAAGTTGAAGTTTTTTAACCTTTCTTTCTATCTCATCTCTAATAGTCTTTTCCAGCTCAGGATATTCCTCTTCTGAAATAGCCCTACCATTTACAATAGGAATAAAATATACCCCACTTGGAGTATACTTTATCTCAAAATCATATTTCCTTGCTTCTTCAGCTAAACTATCTAAAAGCTGTGTCCTCTTTTCTTGATACTCATTGTAGATATTATTTTTATCATTTTCATATTCCTCGCTGTTAAAAACCTTCTTCAAATCATTAATTACAAACTCAAGAAAATCTGCCATATCCTTTTTGAAAACTTTACCCATTCCTTTTGGCAGAGATATTGCAATAGGTGAGTCAGGATTGACAAAATTATAAACATAAACCCAGTCGTTCGGAGCAGGTCTGTTTTTTGCTATCTCCTTTAAATAATTTTCAGCAAAGCTTGTCTTACCTGTACCTGTGGGACCACACATGTAAATGTTGTATCCTTTTGTGGTAACACTCAGCCCAAATTCAAAAGCTCTTTTAGCCCTTTCTTGACCAATTATTGTGTTCAAAGGTTCTATTTCGCTTGTTGTTTCAAAATCAAAACTAGATAAATCTACATTCTTTTTTAATTTATCTGGTGTAAGTTTCATAAACATTTCACTCCATCTTTGCAGTTTTTCTTTAAAAATTTTATACCCTTTTTTTAGATATTTATTCTTTTTTATAAAAACAACTTTGTTGTTGTTAGAATGAGAAAATGGCTGTAAAATAAATGTTATGAACCATTTTAAAACTGGTAACAATTAATAAAACAAAAAAAACAAGGAGTTGAATGCACATGGGAAACGAAAAGATATATATGATTCCTGTCAACGACGCTTTTTCAATAAATTGCGAATGTGCTTTTTGTTACCTTGAAAACAATTTCGAAAAACAATGTATTGAAATTGTGCTTGGTGAAAGTGTTATGGAGGTTGATGCAAGAATAGAGACAAACAAAAAAGGGTTTTGCAGAAGGCACTTTCACATGCTGCTTGAACAAAAAAATAAACTTCCTTATGGACTTATATTGGAAACTCACCTCAATGAGATAAAAAAACATCTTGAAAATCTTATATATTCCAATTTTTCAGAATCAAACTTGCAACAAAAAGAAGGGTTCATCAAAAAACTTTTTGGCAATCAAAATTTGAACAAAAACAAATTGACAGATATAATCCAATACTTGGAAAACCTCTCTTCCAAGTGCGTTATCTGTGAGAGGATTCAATCAAGGATGAAAAATTATTTTGAAGTATTCTTTTTCATGTGGAAAAACCAGAAAGAATTTCAGCAAAAAGTTCTTTCTTCAAAAGGATTTTGCTTACATCACTTTAATGAACTTTTGAAATACTCTATAGACCACTTGTCTGGAAAAGAATTTAATAACCTTGTCGAAAAAATTTGTAAAATTGAGCTTGACAATCTTTCTCGAATCTATACAAACGTCTGTGACTTTAACAAACAGTTTGATTATAGAAACGCAAATAATACTGTTACTGAAGAGATAAGAAACTCGCTTTTGAATGCCACTGAAAAACTTGGAAAATACAAGTAAAAGTATTTTTACACTTGTACTCCTTTTGCAATGATGTGAATATACTCTACATTTATTGAGGTATAATATTCTATCTCCTCTTTTATCTCTTTCTGTATTCCTTCAAGTACAGATTTTATGTTGCAACCAAATTTTAATATAACCTCAATCTTTATATACAACAGATTATTCTTGATAGCAAGGTCAATTGAAAGTATTTTGGCAATATTCTTGCTTTTTTTGAGTACTCTGCGAACATATGCAATCAAGACATTTTCTGAAATAGTATATTCACCCAAATAGCTAAAGGTAGGTCTTACTATAGTTTTTTCGGCAACAATATAATCATTGAGGTTAATTTTCTTAAAAAGCTTTAAAGGATATATCAGCAAACCCGAAAAGTCCTTTTTTATTTCAAAAGTTGGAACAGGTACAACGTGTTTTCCTTCTTTATTTCGCATGATTATTGCTTTTTTTATCTCAAGGTCGCTCGAAACTTCTTTGATATCAACAAACCTTTCAATACTTCCCAATTCTAATCTTTTAGCTATCATCTGTGCCATCTGTTTGGATGTAGCTAAGATTAAAATAGAATCAATGTTCAAATCTTTTATGGCCTTTTTTACCTCATTTGCATGATCATCTTCCATAAAAAGTGCTCTCCTGACCGAAGCCAAATAAGTAGGTTCTTTCTTTGCAGACTTTCCTGCAACAAGCTTTGAGTTGTAAACTAAAATGCCGTCGTCTATTATAGCGCTTGCTCCCAGCATCTTTGCAACCACTATTGCCTTGTAGCTTTTACCTGTACCACTTGGTCCAACTAAAGCATACACTTTCACAGCATCACAACCTCTTCAAAAAGTTTTAAAACCTTTCAAAAGATATTTTACTACCAATACCCCTTTTCTACAATAGCCTCCGCAATCAACAGATCTTCTTTTGTGGTTATTTTGAAATTTACGCTACTATTTTCAATTATCTTAGGCTTTATACCCATCAACTCAACATACTGAAGGTCATCTGTAAATAACTCATTCTTAAACATTTCATATCCTTTATATATCAAATCAAACTTAAAAACTTGGGGGGTTTGTATCAGACAAATATTAGATCGTGGCAATGTCTTTTGAATGTGACCACCAACTACAAACTTTACAGTATCCTTTGCCAAAATGCCAGGTGCAACTGCAAAATGAACCTCAACCTCTTTAACAAGCTTTTCAATCAGCTGTAAAGTAATAAAAGGCCTTGCAGCATCGTGGATTGCAACAATATCACACTTGTTTTTTAAAATCTCCAATCCCTTTTTTACAGTGTCTGCTCGCTCTTTTCCTCCATAATCCCAATAAACAACTTTACTGTATTTTTCTTTCAAACTCCTTGCAATATCTTCAAAACCTTGAGGTACAAGCAGCACAACTCCGTCAATAAAACGCGATTTTTCAAACATTTCAAGAGAATATTCAATTATCATCTTACCCTTTAAAAATAAAAATTGTTTGGGGGTATCCCCCCCAAACCTTGTACCTTTACCTGCCGCACACAAAATAGCGCATATTTTCACCCTTTTCCCTCCACTTACTCTACCATATCAGGATAGTACATTCTCCATGATGTCCAGCCACCGCTCATATTCAAACAATCAAAACCATTTGCTTTTAAAATCAAACATCCATGGTATGACCTGAATCCAACACCACAGTAAACAATAATCTTCTTGTCCTTTGGAAGTTCACTCAGTCTATTTCTCAGCTCATCTACAGGAATATTTACTGCTCCCTTTATATGTCCAAACTCGTACTCTTCTGGTGTTCTTACATCTAAAATAATATAATCTGGGTTATCAAGATGTTCAAATACTCTATCAGGCAAAATATTTTTAACCTCTCCACGTATTATATTAGAAGCTGTCATGCCAGCCATTATAACAGGGTCTTTTGCAGACGAAAATGGCGGCGCATACACAAGATCAAGATTTTCCAAATCAAATACAGTCAAACCTGCATATATTGCAGTTGCAATAACATCAGCTCTTTTGTCTACTCCTTCTTTTCCAATAACCTGTGCACCATAAATTCTGCCAGTTGTGCTGTCAAATATAAGTTTTATTGTCAGCTGCTTTCCTCCAGGATAGTAACCAGCATGATGAAGAGGATGAACAATGGTCACATTGTAATTAAGTCCTTGGTCTTTACACTCAGTTTCGCTAAGCCCAACCTTTGCCAAAGCCCAGTCAAATACCTTGATAATAGAACTACCCACAACTCCTTTGAATTCCAAATTTCCGCCTGCTGCATTGCACCCAGCAACTCTTCCCTGCTTGTTTGCAGGTCCTGCCAAAGGAATCCATACATTTTTGCCTGTGATAATACTTTTTACTTCAACCGCATCGCCGGCTGCATAAATGTCAGGGTCAGAGGTCTGCATCTTGTTATTTACCACAATTCCCCTGTTCACTTCAAGACCTGCTTCTCTTGCAAGCTCAACATTTGGTATCACACCTGCTGTCTGAAAAACAACATCGCATTCTATCTCTTCACCGTTTGAAAGTTTTAACCTCTTTGCAACCCCGTCAATAACATCTGCATCAACCACAGATACGCCCGTTTTCACATCAACACCTTTTTCTTTTAACGTATATACAACAGGGTTTGTCATCTCTTTGTCAAACTGAGGCAAAATAGAACTTTTTAATTCAACAATGGTACAGTCGACACCCAGAAGATTTAGCTGCTCAGCAAGTTCCATGCCAATATAGCCCGCTCCAATTACAACCGCCTTTTTTACTGGAGCTGCAGAGAAAGCCTCTTTTATTTTATCAACATCATAGAGTGTAAAACATGTGTAAGAGTTTTTGCAATCTTTCAAAAAAGGTAAAACAAAAGGTCTTGCACCTGTTGCAATGATAAGCTTGTCATAGCTTTCCTCATATGTTGTATTATTTCTTTTGTCTAAAACGGTCACAGTTTTCTTACTTCTGTTGATTTTTGTAACTTGGGATAACGTGCGAACATCAATGTTATATCTTTTCCTGAACAGCTCTTCTCTTACAACAAGCAAGCTATCTCTTTTTGGGATTGTTCCACCAACATAGTACGGAAGACCGCAGTTTGCAAATGATACATACTCTCCCTGCTCAAGTAGTACAATCTGAGCATTTTCATTTGTTCTTCTGGCTTTTGTGGCTGCCGATGCTCCAGCTGCAACTCCACCGATTATCACAATTTTCATTTGTTTGCAATTCCCCTTTCTATCAGTAATTTTAATTTTATACGTCATTTCTTTATCAAACTATCCTCTCATTTCATTTTATCACTTTAGATATTTTTTGCAAATATATTATGAAGCAAAGATGGAAATAATGAGCAGATTATGATAATAACCCATTCGAGACTTTTCAAGGAACTCACTTCAAATACTATACCCAGCTGTGGTATATATATTACCAGTAAAAATAAAACAAATGATGAAATTACAGCAATCAAAAGATATATGTTCCCAAACAACATTGAGAGTATGTTTCTTTTATTTGTTGAACACTCAAAGACAAAAATGAGTTGAGATATTACAAGCGTAGCAAATGCAACTGTTCTTGCTGTTTTGAGGTCATAACCTTTTAAAAGGGGCAAATAGAATGATAAAGTTGCAAATACCCCAATTGAAATACCTCTCAATATTATCTCCTGCATTAGTCCACCTGCAAAAAGGCTTTCTTTTTTTGGTCTTGGCTTTCTCTTCATTAAGTCTTCATCGCCTCTGGAAAGAGAAAGGGCTGCTGCGGGAAGACCATCTGTCACAAGATTTACCCACAAAATTTGCATGGGCAAGAGTGCAGTTGGCAAATTTAATATTGAAGTAAAAAGCATTATCAATACCTCACCAATATTACAAGCAAGAAGATATTTAACAAACTTTTTTATATTGTCATATATAACTCTTCCCTCTTCAATAGCATGAACAATTGTTGCATAATTATCATCAAGCAATATCATTGAAGCAGCTTCTTTTGTAACATCACTCCCACTTATTCCCATAGCAATACCAATATCTGCTTCTTTGACTGCTGGTGCGTCATTTACTCCATCGCCTGTCATGGCAACAATGTTTCCTTTTCTTTTTAAAAGTCTTACAATTTTCAGTTTGCAAAGCGGGTCTACCCTCGCAAATACTGAAATATTGTCAATATTTTTCTCGATAAACTTCTCATCTTTTTCAAGCTCCTCACCTGTAACAACCTCTTCAAAGCTTTCTGTAATTCCAAGTTCTCTTGCTATTGCAAACGCTGTAAGTTTATGGTCACCAGTTATCATAACTGTTTTAACTCCAGCTTTTCTTGCCTTATTAATTGCAAGCTTGACACCTCTTTTAGGTGGGTCTATCATTCCAATAAGTCCTAAAAAAATCATATTATCTACATCTTGTGAATTAAATTTCATGCACATAAGCAAAACTCTCAATGCTGCACTGCACATCAGTTCATTTTTCTTGGCAATTATCCTCTTTTCATTGGATGTAAGTTCTTTTATTGTCCCATCTTGACACATATAAAACTTGCATCTTCCAATCAAGCTCTCATATGCACCCTTGACAAATAAAATACTATTATCACCATATCTTACTGTTACACCCATATACCGTTTGTTAGAATCGAAAGGTATTTCTGCCACTCTTTCTTCTCTTTTTATATACTCTTTATATTTTTTTGCCAAAACCAAAAGTGCTATTTCAGTTGGGTCACCGCTTGTTTTTAAGTCATTTCTAATTTTTTCTAACTCTGCATTGTTGCAGTTAACAGCACACATCATTATGTAATCAAGAAGCTGATTTTTTACAATTCGGCCGTTTAAAAGAATCCTTCCTTTCAAATCATACCCTGTCCCTTCAACCTCTATGCTCATGTCAACTGTCTCTATCCTTTTCACAGTCATCTTGTTCTCTGTCAAAGTCCCTGTTTTGTCTGAACAAATAACATTTACACACCCTAAGGTCTCAACAGATGAAAGCTTTCTTACAAGTGCATTTTTCTTTGCCATACGCTGAACCCCTATTGCCAAGGTAATTGTTACAACAGCAGGAAGACCTTCAGGAATTGCTGCAACTGCTAAACTTATTCCTATCATAAACATATCGTAGATATTTTGTTTTCTAATTATTCCCAGTATTACTATTACACTGCATATAGCAATACAAATTACAGCAAGTATTTTGCCAAGCTGGTTTAATCTGACTTGCAAAGGTGTTTTGGTCTCATGTGTTTCTCCCAGTACCTTTGCTATTTGTCCCATTTTGGTGTTAAGCCCTATTGAAGTAACCCTCATCAAACCCTTACCTTTGACTACGTATGTGCCCATATAAAGTTTATTTTCAGTGTGAACATCCTTGTCCACGGCTATAGACTCACCTGTTAAGATAGACTCATCAACTTTCAGTGAATATCCTTCGACTAATATTCCATCTGCTGGAATTCTGTCTCCCTCTTCAATTACTACAATGTCTCTTACTGTTACATATTTTGCTTCAATTACTTCTAATTTTCCGTCTCTTATGACTTTTGCTTTGTAGGAAATATAGTTTTTTAATGATTCCAAAGCTCTTTCGGCTTTGTATTCCTGAATAAACCCCAGCGTTCCGTTTAAAATTATAAGAAAAAAGATAACAATAGCATCTAAAAACTCGCCGAGCAAAAATGATAAAGCTGTAGACACAGCCAAAATCAGAACCAGAATGTCTCTGAACTGGTCTAAAAATATTGAAAGAGGTTTCTTTCTTTTTTCAATTTCAATCTCGTTTATACCAAATCTTTCCAAATTCTCTTCAGCTTCTTTGAAAGAAAGCCCTTTTTCAAAGCTTTTAAGATTGTTCACCATCGTGGTTTTATCATCCTTGCCTGAATATCTATAAACAATATTATTAAAAAGCTCAATGTTTTATGAAGAACAAATAAAGGCTTAAAAAAGTGAGCTAAATATTAAAATTCTCATATTTATTTTCACATAAAACAGGTTTATAATGTATTAAAGTGGCCAGCGAATAAAATTTTAAGTTTGGAAGGGTGCTGCTCAAGTGAATAACTTAAAAAGACTGTCACCATATTTCCAAAAATATAAAAAACTTTTAATTTTAGGTTTTATGCTTATTTCCATATCTATAACCCTTGGAATGGTAAATCCATATATCTCTAAACTGATCATTGACGAAGCAATTTCAAAGAAAAAGTATCATTTGCTTTTACCATTTGTCCTCACAATGCTCTGTGTGAGTTTGGTGCGGGGTCTTATAAGATATGGCCACTCCTACTTATTTGAAAACGTATCCCAGAATATACTGTATGAACTCAGAGAAACACTTTACAATTTTTTACAAAGACAGACCTATGAATTTTATGACAAAACTCGAACAGGAGAAATCATGGCACGTATGACAGGTGACTTGGAAGGAATTAGAATGTTTTTCTCCACTGCCTTAGCTCTGCTTGCTGAAAATATTTTGAATTTTTCGATATCTCTTACCATAATGTTTATTTTAAATGTAAAGTTGACATTTGCTTTGCTTCTCTCAACACCTATATTGTTAATCTTGGTTTATATTTTTGACAGAACTATAAGACCAGAATTTATTAAGATACGAGAAAAGTATTCTAAACTCAACACAGCAACTCAGGAAAATATTACAGGTATCAGAGTTGTAAAGGCTTTCTCACAAGAGAACTTTGAAATAGAGAAATTTTCGTCTGCCAACGCCGAATACAAAGAACAAAATATAACAGTGGGACTTATCTGGGGCAAATTCTTTCCTATGATTGAAGCAGTGACATCATTACTTGTTCTGATTATTTTCGCGCTGGGTGGTTTCATGGTAATTAAAAATACAATCACGATTGGAACACTTATGGCTTTTCAAGGTTATCTATGGGCTATAATTTGGCCTTTGAGGTCATTGGGATGGATTATAAGCATGGTGGAAAGAGCAAACGCTTCTTGTGAGAGAGTTTTTGGATTGCTCAGTACACCTGTCAAAATCAAAGGAAAGCCAACTCCATTTGAAGTTAAAGAAGGGTATGTAAGGTTTGAAAATGTGTATTTCAAACACTCTGGAAATCTTGTGTTAGAAAATATCAATTTTGAAGTAAAACCTAAAATGAAGGTTGCTATAATGGGACCAACAGGTTCAGGAAAATCTTCTATTGTAAATCTTATACCCCGTTTTTATGACGTATCAAGCGGAAGAGTACTAATAGATGAAATAGATGTGAGGGATTACGATCTTAAAAAGCTCAGAAGCGCAATCTCTGTAATTCCTCAAGAGACATTTCTATTTTCTGATACCATCGCAAATAACATAGCGTACGGTGTGGAAAATGCTTCTCTTGAAGATATCATAAACGCTGCAAAACTTGCTCAGGCACATGAGTTTATTGTTCAGTTCCCAGAGGGATATGATACTCTTGTTGGAGAAAGAGGAATTGGCCTCTCAGGTGGTCAGAAACAGCGAATTGCAATAGCAAGAGCTCTTTTGAAAAAACCCAAGATATTGATCCTCGATGATGCAACATCAGCGGTTGATATGGAAACAGAATATTTGATAAGCAAAGCGTTAGAAGAATATTTCAAAGATTGTACCGTATTTATCATTGCTCATAGGATTTCAATGGTAAAAGACTGCGACCTGATACTTTACCTTGAAAATGGAAAGATTGTAGAACAAGGAACCCACAATGAACTTTTAGTTAAAAAAGGTAGATATTACAATATATTTGTTCAACAATACAAAGATATTCTGAGTACACAAAAAGAAGGTGATAGGTTTTGAACAATTCCACAAAAAGACTTAGAATTGAAGAAGATGAACCAATAACAAAACCTTTTAACTGGTCACAGTTTGTAAGACTTTTGAGATATATAAAGCCATATAGAAGGTACTTTATATATTCTTTTCTTTTAATGATACTTGCTACATTCTACAATCTTGCCGGACCTTATTTGATAAGATTGGTTATTGATATTGATATTCCCCACAGAAACATCCATGCTCTTATGTATAAGGCAGTTTTCTATATTGTGCTTACCTTATTGTACGTAATAAGTCTTCGCGTGAGAACAATCTTTATGACAAAACTCGGCAACAGTGTGGTCTCAGATATTCGAATGCATCTTTTTACTCATCTTCAAAAACTGTCTCTCAACTTTTTCGACAGTCGACCTGCAGGCAAAATAATGGTAAGAGTAATGAATGACGTGGATTCTTTATCAGAGCTTTTGTCAAATAGTATTTTAAATGTGCTGGTTGACACTTTAAGCCTTTGGGCTATCATAGTAATAATGCTTTCAATTGATATAAAACTATCCATTGTTGCACTTGGTGTTCTTCCTTTGTTAATCTCAATAATCATGATATTAAAAAACTCAATAAGGACAAGATGGCAAGATGTTAGAAAGAAATCTTCTACTCTCAATGCTTATATACATGAAAGCATACAAGGAATGAAAATAACTCATGCTTTTACAAGAGAAGAAAAAAACGCTGAAATATTTAAAAATTTAAACACCACATTCAAAAATACATGGATGAAAGCAATCAGAGTAAACAATCTATTTTGGCCAACCATAGAATTCACTGGAACTCTTTCGAGCGTTCTCATATTTCTTTTTGGCATCTGGATGATGAGAAAGGGGTACACAACACTTGGTACAATCATAGCATTTTCTAATTATATGGGAATGTTCTGGCAACCTATCAATAACATATCTAATTTTTACAATCAGCTGCTGGTTGCAATGGCATCAACCGAACGCATATTTGAAATCCTTGACACTCAACCAGATGTTCAAGACAGTCCATATGCATATGATTTACCACCAATTAGAGGTGAAATAACATTTGAAAATGTTTGCTTCTCATATGACGAGGAAAAACCTGTTTTAAAAGATGTTTCATTCACTATTAAAGCTGGTGAGACAATTGCACTTGTAGGAGAAACAGGTGCAGGAAAAACCACAATAATAAATCTCATTGCGAGGTTTTATGACCCTCAAAAGGGAAGAATCTTGATTGACGGACATGACATTAAAAACGTAACTTTGTCTTCTTTAAGAAAGCAAATGGGCATAATGCTTCAAGATACATTTATATTCTCTGGTACAATTGCAGACAACATTCGATACGCAAAACCTGATGCCACAATGGATGAGGTAATAAGGGCTGCAAAGATCGTTAATGCGCACGAGTTTATTATGAAAATGGAAAACGGATATGATACAGAGGTCAACGAAAGAGGAAGCCGCCTCTCTATCGGCCAAAGACAGCTCATCGCATTTGCCAGAGCACTTTTAGCTGACCCAAAAATACTGATATTAGATGAAGCAACCTCAGCAGTAGACACTCAAACAGAGATCCTAATCCAACAGGCTATAGAAAAGCTAACATCGGGCAGGACCTCAATTATTATAGCTCACAGACTGTCTACCATCCGAAATGCTGATAGGATATTTGTCATCCATGATGGGCAGATTGTTGAAGAAGGCAGTCATACTCAGCTTCTTGAGAAGAAAGGTTATTATTATAATCTCTACACCTCACAGTTCAAATATTTTGAAAAATAATGACCTAAGTAAAAAATGGCTGGTAAATAAACCCAGCCATTTTTTATGACTCATGCCCGGTATCTGTTTATTCTACTAAGAAGCTGTGTCTGCCATTTTTCATAAACCGGTATTATTTCGTCTTGATACTTGGCAAGAAGCTTTTCGGCTACTGGCTGCTTGTACATCTGAAGAAGCTCGCTCAACCTTTCCTGAAATTCATTTTCTGTGTTCTGAAGACTTTCTACGTCAAACTCATCTTGAATTACTCTCAGAGCACTTGAAATGCTTAAGAATGCTTCAATGATATCGTTTAAAAGATAAAAAGAGTCTTCAAACCTCAGCTGCGGAATTTGAACATTCATGATATGATCAAAAGCTTCTGACATGGTAGAGGTAAGCTCATTTATCTTCTGGACAATCTCTAAGTACTTTTCATTCATTTTTCTAACCCAACCTTCCTAAACTTAGTGTAATATGTATTTTATAATACCACAATAAAATCAAGATTTCATCCATTAAATTGAAAAAGGGCAGGAAATCCCCCACCCTTTTTCAATAATTTGACATTCATTATTTGAGTTCAACTTTTGCTCCAACTTCTTCAAGTTTCTTCTTGATCTGCTCAGCTTCTTCTTTCGAAACATTTTCTTTGATTGGCTTTGGAGCACCGTCAACAAGGTCCTTTGCCTCTTTCAATCCAAGACCAGTTATCTCTCTTACAACCTTGATAACTTTGATCTTATCGCTACCTGCATCTGCCAAAATAACGTTAAATTCTGTCTTCTCTTCTGCAGCTGGAGCTGCTGCCTGAGCACCAGCAACTGGAGCTGCTGCAACCGCAACTGGAGCTGCTGCTGTGACGCCAAACTCTTCTTCTAAAGCTTTTACCATCTCAGAAAGCTCTAATACTGTCAATGTTTTGATCTCTTCAATCAATTTTTGAACTTTTTCGCTTGCCATCTTCTGAACAACCTCCCATTTCAAAATTTTTTTATTTTTTTATTTATGTTAAGCACTCTGCTTCTTAGCAATAGCATCGAGTGCCAGAACAAGCTTTCTAATTGTACCAGAAAGTACATAAACAAGACCAGACATTGGCGCGTTCAAGCCGCCAAGCATCTTTGCAACAAGTTCTTCTCTTGATGGAAGTTTGGAAAGTGCGTCAACCTCTTTTGCAGAAATTACTTTACCTTCAATAAATCCGCCTCTTATTTCTAACTTTTCAAGGTCTTTTGCGCCTTCTTTTAATATCTTTGCAACCTTTACAGGATCGTCGTACGAAAATGCAACAGCAATAGGTCCTTCAAAAAATTGTTCAAGCTCAGAAAGATTATTTTCCCTTACAGCAAAGGTAAACAAAGTCTTTTTTACAACCTTGTACTCAATTCCTGCTTCTCTTAGCTTCTTTCTGAGCGCTGTGTCTTGTTCAACGGTAATTCCATGATTGCAAACAATCACACCAGCTTTCGCTTTTGACAGCTTTTCCTTGTATTCATTTAAAAGCTGCTCTTTTACCGCTCTTGACTTTGCCAACAAATTCACCTCCCTTTTGTATCTCATAAAATTATTAAAGCCTCTTTAAGTTCACCTTAAAGAGGCTGTAATTATCCCTCCCCATTCGGCCAATGCCAAAAGACAATTTTAATCCTCTTTGACCGACGGGTTTTTAAATAATTACAACCTCGGTAGGCAAACTTTTAAGCAAAGTACTTTTAAAAAGTACTTTGCACCTACTGTCTTCGGTTGTAGGCTATTCACTTTCTAAATTTTTATAACATTATAATGGTTTTAATGGGTTAATTTTAATACCAGGTCCCATTGTTGTTGCTACTGTGATGCTCTTTATAAACTGCCCTTTTGCAGCAGGTGGTCTTGCTTTGATGATTGCATCCATTAGTGTTCTATAGTTTTCAAGAAGTTTTTCTTTACCAAATGAAACCTTCCCAATTGGACAGTGGATTATAGCTGTCTTGTCAAGCCTAAATTCAACTCTACCAGCTTTTGCTTCTTTCACAGCTTTTGCAACATCCATTGTTACAGTCCCTGATTTTGGGTTTGGCATCAAACCTTTAGGACCTAAAATCTTACCAAGTCTTCCCACTAAACCCATCATATCGGGTGTTGCAATACATACATCAAAATCTGTCCAGCCTTCATTTTGAATCTTTGCAACAAGCTCTTCTGCACCGACATACTCTGCTCCTGCTTCTTCTGCTTCTTTTGCCTTGTCACCTTTTGCAAAAACCAAAACTCTTACGTTTTTACCTGTACCATTTGGCAGAACCACAGTGCCTCTTACCTGTTGATCAGCATGTCTTGGGTCAACGTTTAATCTTACATGAACTTCAACCGTCTCGTCGAACTTTGCATAAGATGTCTTTAATGCAAGTTCAATTGCCTCTTCCGGGTCATAAAGCTTTGTCTTATCGACAAGTTTTGCGGCTTCTTGATATTTTTTACCTCTGAACATTCTCTTTATAAACCTCCTTTGTGGTATTTGCGGCTATAAATTAACCTCCCACACCCTGTCGTGTGTACAAAAAATATTAGTCTTCAACTACAATTCCCATACTCTTTGCAGTACCTTCAATGGTTCTCATAGCAGCCTCCAAAGATGCAGCAGTCAAGTCTGGCATCTTTTGCTCAGCAATCTTTCTAATTACATCCCTCTTTAATGTAGCTACCTTTTGTTTGTTTGGCTTTGGAGACCCACTTTCAATTCCCGCAGCTTTCTTCAACAGAACTGATGCTGGAGGCGTCTTTGTAATAAATGTAAAAGACCTATCAGAGTAAACAGTTATAACAACTGGAATAATCAATCCAGCATCTTTTGCTGTTCTTTCATTAAACTCTTTGCAAAACTGCATAATGTTAACACCATGCTGACCCAACGCAGGTCCAACTGGTGGTGCCGGTGTTGCTTTGCCTGCTGGAATTTGAAGTTTTATTTGTGTTAAAACCTTCTTTGCCATCTTCTCTTTTCACCTCCTGTTTGACTTGAGTTTAAATGTATCATAATCTTTCTACCTGGTGGTAATCAAATTCCACAGGAGTTTCTCTCCCAAACAGGTTTAGCATTACTCTTACCTTTTTTCGTTCTTTATTTATTTCAACAACTGGCCCATAAAAATCAGTAAATGGACCAGACACAATCTTCACATTGTCACCAACTTCAATGTCAAATACCTCCACAACCTCTTCCTTTATACCCATTGCTTCTATTTCTTCATCTGTAAGAGGTGTGGGCTTAGATTCAGGTCCCACAAAACCAGTCACGCCTCTGACATTTCTTATCGTGTACCATATCTCATTGTCCATTACAGCTTTGATTAACACATACGACGGGAATTTCTTTTTTTCTTTAACAATCTTCTTTCCATCTTTAATTTCAGTGACAAGTTCAGTGGGAATCCTAATGTCTAAGATTCTATCAGACAAATTTCTATTTTCAATTATTTTTTCTAAATTAGCTTTTACTTTATTTTCATAGCCTGCATAGGTATGGACAACATACCATTTTGCTCTTTTATCACCCATTTTGAAGGGCTAAAAGCCCGCCCTCCTTTTTTCTCAAGAATTGCTTTTTATTTTATCTTCAATAAAAGTTTGAAAATAAGCTGGTCGTATATAAGGTCAGCAAGCAAAATGAACACTGTGAAAAACAGTGTAAATGTCAACACCACAATTGTGTGCTTTACCACCTGTTTTTGAGAAGGCCATACAACCTTCTTCATCTCTATTCTAACATCTCTGAAAAACTTAAGAGTCTTTGCCCACCATTCTTTAAAACTCAACTTCTTTTTGTTCCCTTGAGGTTTTGCAACTACCTTTTCCACATTTTTCTTCTCCACCATTATTCACACATCCTCTTTCTTAACTATTTAGTTTCTCTATGGATGGTGTGTCTTCGGCAAAACTTGCAGTATTTTTTAAGCTCGAGTCTATCTGGGTCATTCTTTTTATTCTTTTCTGTCGTGTAATTCCTGTTTTTGCACTCGGTACATTCAAGATGAATTATCATTCTCGCACCTTTTGCCGCCATGTTTCTGTGTTCACCTCCATCTCAAACCTTCTGTAAATGACCTCATCCTTTTTCTCTTTTCTTTTTTCAGAACAACACTTTGTATTCTTCAACAATGAAAATTAGCAAAAAAAAATAACCCTTCTTTTCTTGACTTTTTAAATCTATCATAAACAATTAAAATTGTCAATAACTAAAATGGAGCCCACGACCGGGCTCGAACCGGCGACCTCCGCCTTACCAAGGCGACGCTCTGCCTGCTGAGCTACGTGGGCGCTTACAAAAATAAAGGGGAGCATACCCCCCTTTTTGTCATTTGGAGCGGGTGATGGGAATCGAACCCACGCTGCCAGCTTGGGAAGCTGGTGTTCTACCATTGAACTACACCCGCACTACCATTTATTATTTTAATACGATTTGCTTAAGATGTAAAGTCTTTTTTTATTCATCCAAAAGACCTTTGCTCTTGAGATACTCGTTTAGCTCGTCCACAAGTTTTTGCGCATCTATTCCATGAAGCGCACATGCCTCTTCAATGCTTTCCCCTTGAGCAGAAGGACAACCCAAACAATGAAGACCATTGTTCAAAAATATTGGAATGGTCCCTCTATCAATCCTCAATACATCTGCAATTATTGTATCAGTTGTAATTCTTGGCATTCCTATTTGCCTCCTTCGCGAAATAAAAGTATTATTTTTACATTATACCACAATTTCAATCGGAATTCTACCTCTTTTTTTCAAGATAGAACTTTGCCACCATAAGGTCAGAGTCTTTATCTACATCCTGCCCCAATTCAGGATATGTAGAGATGATAGCTTTAGCTTTAACCTTAAAAACCTTAGATACCCTTTTTTCAACTTTCTGTATTGAAAGTCTCTTAGTTAAAAAAAGCAACAAAATGGTAGGTCCTATTAGCCGCGCCATAGCAATAGGATTTTTACGCTTTTCCACAAGCTTTTCGGCAAGTGAATAGCACTTTTCAAATACTGACGGAGTTATTATAATGGCATTCCCACCAGTAAATGTTCCTTCTTTCACAGTTCCATATGTCCTTTTCATCTGAGGGTATTTCTCATCGTTTATGCTCTTTTCAACAATTGGATAACAAATGTCCGCTCCGGATTTTATTGACTCTTCGATAAAATGATCTATCGCCTCAGCGGTAATAAATGGCAGGTCTGCAGTTAAAAATAAAATTTTTTTATTATCATTCAAAAATTCTATCGCCTTTTTAGCATTTTTCATTATTGAGGTGTCTTCTTCAACAAATTCAACCTGTGGATACCTTGAAATTAAAAATTCTTTTAGCTGAACTGGGCCTACAACAACTCTGCGCGAAATATGTTTGGAACTGCATACTGCATCAAGCACATATTCTATTAAAAATTTTTCTCCTATTTTGATCAATGCCTTGCACTCATAAGGAGTACCTGATTTGTTTTTATCAGATCCAGCAAGTATTACAGCATTTATCATATTTTTCACCTTTTTGTTAAAATTTTAAACTATTAATAAGCTCTATTTCCTGATTTTTTATGTGCTCTTCTGCTATTTTCTGTGCTTTTTCGACATCTCCGCTTATAATTGCTTCTACAATCTCTTTGTGTTCTTTCAAAAGATTTTCACTTTTCCTGTAAATCTCTTTAAGATATATTATCCTGAACCGGGTTATCTGCTCGCGAAGGTTATTTATTATGTGCTGAAGTTTCTCATTCTTTGCACCCAAATATATCAAGTCGTGCAACTTTATATCGTCATTTATCATTCCTTCAATATTGCCCGACTTAAAATTCTTTTCAAATGAAGAGAGAACCTTTTTGAGCTGCTCTTTTTCAGATTTTGTCATTCGCTGGGCTGCAAGACCTGTCGCAAGCTTGTCAAGTGCAGCCCGTATCTCCAATACATCCATTATCTCTTTTTTAGAAATATCTGCAACATAAGCACCTTTCCGAGGAAGCATCACAACAAGCCCTTCAAGTTCAAGTTTTCTTATCGCCTCTCTGATAGGAGTTCTTGAAACACCAAGCATTTCTGCAAGTTTTATTTCCATAAGTCTTTCGCCAGGTTTTAAATCTCCGTTCACAATCATATCTCTTAGCTTTTCAAACACAATCTCGCGTAGAGGTTTATAATTCTCTATTAAAAAATAATGTGACTCATTCTTCTCATTCATTTTTTTATCACAACTCCTACTATACTAAATTACTAAAATCCGCTACCTTCACATGTTGTAGTCAAGATAATTTCTTTTATAAACACCTTGAGCCTCTCTGCAGCTTTCAAAGCATCATACCTGTTGCTAAAAATTCCAAATACAGCTGGTCCGCTTCCTGTCATAACTGTCCCAAGAGCATTGTTATTTCTCATAATGTCCTTGACTCTGTTTATAACTGGATATTGATTTACCGTAACCACCTCTAAAACATTGCAAAGGTTCTTTGCTATCTCTTTTACATTGCCTTCTTCAATTGCCGAAATCATAGCTTCAATATTCGGTCTCTTTTTTACTTTGCTAAGGTCAAGCGCCTCATACACAGCCTGCGTAGAAACATATACCTCTGGCTTTGCAATGAGGATATTCATCTGAGGAGCTGATTTTAGCTTTATCACCTTTTCGCCAATTCCCTCACAGAGGGCTGTGCCGCCTACTAAACAAAATGGAACATCAGCACCAATCTCTCTTCCGATTTCCATAAGCTGCTGCTCAGAAAGATTTAGCTCAAATATTTCATTTAGACCTTTTAAAACTGCTGCTGCGTCAGTGCTTCCACCAGCTAAACCCGCAGAGACAGGAATATTCTTTTCAATATGTATTCTCACGCCTTGCTTTACACCAAAACGCTCTTTTAAAAGTGAAGCTGCAATGTATGCATGGTTTTTATTGTCAGTTGGAATATTTTCGCTTGAAGTTGTTACAATTATGTTGTCTTCTTCTATCTTTTCAATATTGATTATATCATACAAATCCACTGTTTGCATTATAGTTCTTATTTCATGATAGCCATCTTCTCTTTTCGAAAGCACATCCAATGCTAAGTTGATTTTTGCATAAGCCTTGAGTTTCAACTCATTCCACACCTTTCGCAATGATGATTGTAAAGAGTTATTTTATTGTGTATATTGTATTCTTCTATTTGGCCTCAAAAACTATATTATCACAAAATATAAAGAAATATGAGGAAATTGATTCTTACAATTATAATCGCAAGATGAGATGTAATAAAAAAAGACCATATTCTCTTCATGGTCCTTAAATCACTCGCTCAATTATAATATTACACTATGTGTCCAAAAACTTGCAAGCACTTTTGTGTTGGTACTTAAAAAAATCCTAATAAAAAATTAAATGGCGGAAGGGGTGGGATTCGAACCCACGGCCCGCTTCACGCGGGTCACTGGTTTTCAAGACCAGCTCCTTAAACCACTCGGACACCCTTCCGCAAAGATATTTTGTTTACGACGCAAGATTTATTATAAAACATCTCAACTAATATGTCAATAACCCAAAACATCCTTATTCACCATCTTACCTTTTGCTTAATATATTGATACTGAAATTCTAAAATTGGTTGTGGGAAAATGTGCGGATTTAGCGGATGGATATGCTTTAGTTCAGACATCACTGAATTCCAGGATGTAATAACAAAGATGACAGATGCACTTAGTCATCGGGGACCTGATGAAGAAGGCTACTATGTCACTAAACATGCTCTGCTCGGACACAAACGACTCACCATTATTGACCCTGAAGGTGGCAAACAGCCAATGATCAAATTTCATGATCAACAAAAATTTATTATAGTTTACAATGGTGAGCTTTACAACACCCCAGAGCTGCGCGCAAAGCTTCAAGGCTCAGGGTATCATTTCAGTTCATACTCAGACACTGAAGTTGTATTGACCTCATATATCCAATGGAAAGAAGAGTGTGTGAAATATTTAAATGGCATATTTGCTTTTGCCATTTTTAATGAAAGTACCAATGAACTTTTTGTAGCTCGGGATCATTTAGGAGTAAAACCACTGTTTTTCTCTCTAAAAAATGACAATTTTATTTTTGCTTCAGAAATAAAAGCTCTTCTAAAACATCCTTTAATCTCTACTAAGGTAAACAAAGAGGGTATTTTTGAACTTATAGGTCTTTGCCCTGCAAGGTCTCCATTTTCAGCAATTTTCAAGGACATTATAGAACTTCCTCCTGCACATTATGTAATATACAGCAAAGATAGATATGAAATAAAAGAATATTGGCAGTTAAAACCAGAAAAGTTTAATAAAACAGTAGATGAAACCATTGAGATAGTTAAAAACCTTGTCACAGATGCCATAACAAGACAGCTTGTTTCTGACTTTGAAATATGCTGTTTTCTATCAGGCGGGCTGGATTCAACCATTATCACAGCTATTTCTGCTAACCAGTTAAGAAAAGAAGGAAAAAGATTGAAGAGTTTTTCTATTGATTATAAAGATAATGCAAGATATTACCAATTCAATCAGTATCAGCCCACATTAGATAGCACCTATGCTAAGATAGCTTCAAAAAGTATAGGTACAGACCATATTACAGTTGAAATTGATAATGAACTTTTATGCAATGCCCTCTTACATGCCACAGTTGCAAATGACCTTCCTGGTATGGCTGACATTGACTCATCACTTCTGCTGTTCACAAATGAAGTGAGAAAATATGTAAAGGTTGCTCTATCAGGAGAGTGCGCTGATGAGATTTTTGGGGGATATCCCTGGTACTGGAGAGAAGACTATAAAAATTTTGAAACCTTCCCATGGTCTCCTTCATTGGAATTTAGAAAAAATATTTTATCCCAAAAATATTCAAAATCTGAACTTGAAGAGTACGTTGATTATAGATATAAAGAGTCAGTCGGAAAAGTAAAATATCTTGATAGTGACTCTCAAGAAGAAATAAGACACAGAATTTTGTACTACCTGAATATTAAATGGTTTATGGTAACACTTTTAAACAGAAAAGACAGAATGAGTATGGCAAATTCTTTGGAAGTTAGAGTTCCATTTGCAGATTATAGAATTGTAGAACTTTTATATAATATTCCGTGGAAGATAAAATACCTTGAAAATATGGAAAAAGGACTTTTAAGACGTTCATTTGAAGGAATTATTCCCGATGAAATAAAGAGTCGTAAAAAAAGTCCTTATCCTAAAACATATAATCCCGAGTATCTCAAAAAAACAAAGAAAAAGGTTTTAGAGATTATTAAAAATAACTCTCCTGTATTTGAGATAATAGATAAGACATATTTAGAAAACATAACAGAAAAGGAATTATTTCCTTTAGATAAGCCTTGGTTTGGTCAACTAATGACCCTCCCACAGTTTTTTGGATATATTATCCAGCTTGATTTTTGGATAAAGACCTACAATGTAGATTTCGAATAAAAATAAATTTAATGTTGTATTTTTATTCATTTTGGTTTATAATTTATTTTGACAACTTTTTAGTATTGAACTTCAGTCGAGATTTTGGTACTCTTTTATTTAAAAATGCTCAAGAAGGAGAATGGAAATGAAAAAGGCAATACTTGTTTTAGAAGACGGACTGACATTTGAAGGAATTTCTCTTGGCAGTGAAGGCGAAACAATTGGTGAAATTGTATTCAATACATGCATGACAGGATACCAAGAAGTGTTGACTGATCCTTCTTACAATGGTCAGATTGTTACAATGACCTACCCTCTTATAGGCAACTACGGAATAAATAGTGAAGATGTGGAGTCGTATAAACCTCATGTTGAAGGTTTTATTGTCAGAGAAGCATGCAAAACACCTTCAAATTTCAGGGCTCAAAAGACATTGCATGAATATTTAAAAGAAAATAATATTGTGGCAATTGAGGGTGTAGATACACGAGCTATAACAGAACACATACGCAATAAAGGTTCAATGCTTGGTATAATCTCAACAGAGACTGATAATAAAGAGGTTCTCCTGAGTAAAATATTTGAATATAAAAAACAAAAACCATCTTTGGTAAAAGAGGTTTCAACCACTCAGGTATACAGAATTGAAGGTAGTGGCAAGAAGGTTGCTGTTTTAGATTTTGGAATTAAGCAAAATATTTTAAGAGAACTTTCAAAAAGAGAGCTTGATCTGTATGTATTTCCATATAACAGCTCACTTGATCAGATAATGAAAATTAATCCTGAAGGGTTTGTATTTTCAAACGGACCGGGTGATCCTACTGACTTAGAAGAAATATTTCCTACTTTAAAACAAATAATAGAGTTAAAAAAACCTATTTTGGGAATCTGTCTTGGCCACCAACTTTTGGGTTTGTGTTTGGGACTCAAAACATACAAGCTCAAGTTTGGTCATCATGGGGGAAATCACCCTGTTAAAGACTTGACTACGGGAAAAGTTTATATAACTTCACAGAATCACAATTATGCAATTGAATATAAAGAATATGAAAAAATAAAAATTACGCATGTAAATGTAAATGATAAGACTGTTGAAGGTTTTGCGCATCTTGATTTGCCAATAGTATCTGTTCAATATCATCCTGAGGCAAGCCCGGGTCCACATGACTCAAAATATATATTTGATCAATTTACTAAACTTTTGAATGGAGTGTAGAAAAATATGCCAAAGAGAAAAGATATAAAAAAGGTGTTGATAATAGGTTCTGGTCCTATAGTAATTGGGCAGGCTGCCGAGTTCGACTATTCAGGAACTCAGGCCTGCCGTGCTTTGAAAGAAGAAGGAATAGAAGTTGTACTTGTAAACTCCAACCCTGCAACAATTATGACTGATACAGAAATTGCTGATAGAGTATACATCGAACCAATTTCAGTTGATTATATCGAAGAAATAATCAAAAAAGAAAAACCACAAGGACTTTTAGCAGGACTTGGGGGTCAGACAGCTCTTAATATGGCTTTTGAGCTTGCCGAAGCAGGAATTTTAGAAAAGTATGGAGTTTGTCTTCTTGGAACATCGCTTGAAACAATTAAAAAGGCAGAAGACAGGGAACTTTTTAAAAAGACCATGATTGAAATTGGAGAACCTGTGCCAAAAAGCATTATAGCTCACTCTGTACAAGAAGCTATAGAATTTGCAAGAGAAGTTGGATACCCTGTTATTGTTCGTCCTGCCTATACCCTTGGCGGCACAGGCGGTGGAATTGCTTATAATGAAGAAGAACTAAAATATATTGCAAGCAAAGGATTGAAACTTTCTTTAATTCATCAGGTATTGATTGAACAGAGTGTCCTTGGCTGGAAAGAAATAGAATATGAGGTCATGAGGGACAGCAACGACAATTGCATCACTGTGTGCAACATGGAAAACATAGACCCCGTGGGAATTCACACAGGTGACAGTATCGTTGTTGCTCCATCACAAACTCTTTCTGATAAAGAGTATCAGATGCTTCGAAGTGCATCTTTGAACATAATAAGAAGTTTAAAAATTGAAGGTGGATGCAACGTTCAGTTTGCACTAAATCCAAACAGCATGGAATATGTGGTAATTGAGGTAAACCCGAGAGTAAGCCGTTCGTCTGCCTTAGCATCAAAAGCAACAGGGTACCCTATCGCTCGAATTGCTGCAAAAATTGCAATTGGTCTTACACTTGACGAAATAATAAATCCTATCACCCAAAACACATATGCAAGCTTTGAACCCTCTATAGACTATGTTGTTGTAAAAGTACCCAGATGGCCGTTTGATAAGTTTGAAAAGGCAGACAGACGACTTGGCACACAGATGAAGTCAACTGGCGAGGTCATGGCAATTGGAAGAACATTTGAAGAAGCATTTTTGAAAGCAATAGATTCACTGGATATTAAGATTAACTACCAGCTTGGGCTTAAAAAATTCGAAGAGATGACAGATAGTGAGCTTTTAGAGTATATAAAAACTCCAAACGATGAAAGAGTTTTTGCAATATGCGAAGCTCTTTCCCGAAATTATGACTGCAAGTTCATCTCAGACCTCAGTAAGATTGATTACTTCTTTATTGAAAAGTTCAAAAACATAGTTGATATGTCAAAACAGCTCAAAAAATATGACATAGAATCACTGCCATATGACCTTTTACAAAAAGCTAAAAGACTTGGGTTTGGTGACTCATACATTGCAAACCTTTTAAAAGAGGATGTGGACGAGGTAATAGAAATAAGAGAGAAATGTAAACTAAAACCTTCTTTCAAGATGGTTGATACCTGTGCAGGTGAGTTCGAAGCAAAAACACCATATTTTTATTCCACATACGAAAAAGAAACAGACCTGGTTGTAAATTCAAAGCCTAAGGCAATTGTAATTGGTTCAGGTCCTATAAGAATTGGTCAGGGAATTGAATTTGATTATTGCTGTGTTCATTCAATATTCGCGTTAAAAGAAGAAGGAGTTGAAGCTATAATCATCAATAACAATCCTGAGACAGTGTCAACCGACTTTGATACATCAGACAAGCTCTTTTTTGAACCTCTAACAAAAGAATGTGTTTTAGACATAATAAAACAGGAAAAACCAATGGGGGTAATAGTTCAATTTGGTGGCCAGACAGCAATAAACATGGCTTCATACCTTGCAAAAAACGGTGTGAAGATTCTTGGAACTTCTATGGAAAGCATTGACACTGCAGAAGACAGAGACAAGTTTTTAAATCTTCTCAAAAACCTCAATATTCCTTATCCTCCTGGTGGGGCTGCATACAGCTTGGAAGATGCTGTGAGAGTTGCCGAAAAGATTGGCTATCCTGTTCTAGTAAGACCGTCTTATGTTCTTGGCGGAAGGGCAATGGAAATTGTCTACAGCCGTGACGAGCTCGAAAAATATATCAAAGCTGCAATCGAGATATCAATAAAGCATCCTATTTTGATCGATAAATACATCCTTGGAAAAGAAGCAGAAGTTGATGGAATCTCGGATGGAGAAGATGTGTTAATTCCTGGGATCATGGAACATATTGAAAGAGCTGGCGTTCATTCTGGAGACAGTATGGCAGTGTTTCCTCCCCATACACTCTCTGAGAAGGTAAAAGAAAAAATTGTTGATTATACCATAAAACTTGCCCGTGCCTTGAGAGTTGTAGGACTTTTCAATATTCAATTTGTAATTGACAAAGATGAAAATGTTTATGTAATAGAAGTAAATCCT
>Ga0272449_1000660_pt1 | contig 39678 bp, 47 predicted proteins | sample YNPCB0241_FD_198679 | JGI IMG/M metagenome (GOLD analysis project Ga0272449, IMG submission 198679) | Hot spring sediment microbial communities from Yellowstone National Park, WY, United States - YNP-CB-024-1 | ecosystem: Environmental > Aquatic > Thermal springs > Hot (42-90C) > Sediment...
CCCAGGAAAAACACCCAATATAAACCCCCCACAACAACCCAACCCACAAACCAACCCCAACAAAAGCGGCGCGAACCAAAATCAGAAAACCCCAACTAAGCCCCGCACCCCCTCTAAACGACACCAGCCATCCTCATCAACAGGGGTATGACTGACGTAGCCCAGATAGCAACTATCAGACCCACCGTCCACCTGAAGTTAGTATCCATCTCCGAGGCCACGGCAACAGCAAGCTCCCTCAAAGCATCCCGATCAGACTTCAGCAGCCTAACAATCTCGCCAGCGGAAAATGATATAAAGCCTTGCCACTATCCGTCCACCCCCAAAAACGCGCGACACCCACATCCTTTATACACCGGCGCGACCAATAAATGACGGGCATACCAGATGGCTCTGAAAGAGCTGAAGTCAAGGATACTAAAGCTGCTGAAAGAGGACGAAGAGTTTAGACACGCCGTCGCGGGCCTGATAGGACTAGAGGAGATACTTAAAAGGCTCGACAGACACGGAGCCGAGCTCGTCAAGCTAAGAGAAGACATGAACAAGCTGAGAGAAGACATGAACAGGCTAATAGAGGATACAAACAAGCTAAGAGAAGACATGAACAAACTAAGAGAGGACACGAACAAACTAAGAGAAGACATGAACAAACTACGCGAAGACACAAACAGGGGGTTTGAGCTCATGGAAAGACGCATCAGCGCCCTAGGCGCCAGATGGGGCATAATGGCGGAGAGCGCATTCAGGGAGAGCCTGAAAGGCCTACTGGCAAAAGAGCTCGGATACAGGGTAGAGAAATGGGTAGCCTTCGACGAGACGGGCAGAGTCTACGGATACCCGAGCGAGGTAGATCTCGACGTCGCAGTAAGCGACGGAAAACTCATACTTATCGAAGTATCCTCCCACGTAAAGGCCTCCGACATCAACGCCTTCAAGAGAAAGGCCGAGCTATACGCCGAGAAAACAGGGAGACAACCCGACAGGCTAGTAATAGTCACACCATACATAGATGATAAAGCACTCGAAGCCTCAAAACAACTAGGAATAGAGACATACATAAAAGTCTAACAACGCGTCCACAACCTGCTCAAGCCGTTCAACCCCATGCTTCAACTCTCCCACAGCAGACACCCAATCAAACATACAACAGAGGAAAAGAACCAGCTTCTCATCGCAGAGTCTTAGCTTCGCATAACAAAAGACGGTGGGCGGTGTTAAGGTTTGTTTTATGTTTTTGAGATGTCTAAGATACTCGCCTTTCAGTCTCCCGATGAGTTTTTCGTTCATGGTGTACACTTGAGTGTTTCTGAACATTGCCAAAGCTATGCATTATGCGTCATAGATGGCTATGTCGTTATGGAAGGCGATCGCTACAGCCTTTTGAGGCTGTATAAGTGTGATAACTTTGACTGAAATTCTTAGGGGGATACAGGGAAGTAAACGTCTTTCAGTCAAGACCGCTTTAGAAGACGCCTTCAACGTAGTTCAAATCAGTAACGAGGTGATACTGGAGTATTGTAGACTCTATGAGGAGTTAAAGACGCGGGGGTTGATCATGAGCGACGCAGACCTGCTCATCGCTGCAACAGCCAAGGCTAATAGACTTACTCTAAAGACCGCGGATAAGAGCTTCGAGAAACTGAGGGAGCTCGACGTAGACATAGAAATCGTCTAAACGTGGATTGATTATTAACATGTGGCCCAAGAGGCTTCCCAACACGCGGGATTAGATCCTCAGACCGGCCCTGTGAAGGGCGGCCGAGACCCCCAAGATCCCCAGCAGAACAAAGACCGAGGAAGCTCCGGGGGCCATGTTTAGCGGAAAGGAGAGCAGCACGCCTAGGAACAGGCCCAGCTCCCCGAAGAGGACGGCAAGCCCGAGAAACCTCCTAAACGACGTGGAGAGTAGCGAGGCCGCCATCACCGGAACCACCATCACGGCCGTAACCAGCAGAACCCCCGCGACCCTAACGCTCACGGCGACAGCAAGCCCCGCCACAACAGCAAGCAAAAACTCGTAGAGCCGCGTATCCACGCCCCGAGCCCTCGCAAGCTCATCACTCAGGGTATAGAGGAGAAGCGAGCCGAAGTTCCTAGCGATAAACACAGCCGCCGATACAGCCACCAAGGCCCCCGCCGACAGGTCCACCACATCAACAGCTAGAAGACTCCCAAACAAGACCGAGCCGAGGCTAACCCTCGCACCCCTAGAGATCGCAAGCGAAGCCAAGGCAGCACCAAAAGCTAAGACAACAGCGAGGGCCTGATCACCCGAGACGCCGAGAACCCTCACAAGCCTCAAAACGACAAAAACACCAACAATCACAAACACGTACGCCAGAAAAACACCCGAAACACCGAGCAAAGCCCCTACAGCGATCGCCGCAAAAGCAAAATGAGAAGAGGAATCACCCAGCAAAGAGAGGCGTCTAGGAACAATAAACCCTCCCACAAGCGGTAGAAGGAAGCCCGAGACAGCCGCGGCCGCCAGAGCCATCAGCATGAAGGGCTCCGAAAAGACCCCCAACAAACCACTAATGCCCATGCCTGACGAGGTAGAGGTGGAACCCGTAGATATTGCAGAGACTCTCAGAGCCGAGGAGCTCGCTGATAGACCCATCGAAGAGAGCCCCCCTGTTCACGCATATCACCCTGTTTGCGAGCGTAGAGACAGCAGAGACGTCATGGGTAGCCACGATGACCGTCAGACCCCACTCAGACCTGAGCCTCTCCAACAGCTCCACCAGCGCCGAGACTCCCCTCTGATCAAGATACACGGTAGGCTCATCAAGCAAGAGGAGGCCAGGCTTATTGGCCAACGCGCCCGCCAGCAGAACCTTCTGAACATTCCCAGCCGAGAGACTATCAACTCTCCGCCCCAGAAGCCCTCTGGGATCTTCGGCACCCACGAGCTCTAAGGCCTCGACAGGATCAAGCCCATCCTCAACAACCCTACAGGACCGCAAGAACTCTTCGACACTCACGGGAAGGTCCTCGAAGAGCGAGGAGGCGGCCTGCGGGAGATAGCCGACCCTCCACCTTTCCCGGAACCTTCTCGTATCGACGCCGAAGACTCTCACAACCCCCCTCTCTGGCCTAACCAGCCCCGCGACCGCCCTCAACACCGTCGTCTTCCCACCACCATTTGGCCCAAGCAAAAAAACAAGCTCGCCCTCTAAAACCCTGAAGGATATGTCCTTGATCGCCGGTGCTCCACGGACATATGAGACGGTAACATCCTCGAACTCGACCGCCGGCTCAGCCGTCCCCAAGCCCAGCCACCAGGGCCTCCAAGTTCTGCCGCACCAAATAAGCGTAGCCTCTGCCCTCCCGGGCATCCTCCAGAGAGAGCCCCTCACCTGTATAGAGCATCCTAATCTCGAGCCCCAGATCCCTCGCCAGAGACTCCACCACGGGGTGCACGAAACCATCCTCCGCGAAGATCGTCCTCAAGGCCTCCCGCCGAATCAAGTCCCTAAGCTCCAAGAGATAGGCCGCCGAAGGCTCCTCCTCTTCTGGCCCCAAGACGGCATAGTACCGGAGGCCATAGGCCTCCGCGAGGTACCCGAAGGACCTGTGCTGAGTGATAAGGATCCGTCCCTTAAGCGGAGCCAGACCGGCCTCAAGCTCCCCCTCAAGACCCGTAAGCTCCCGTTTCAAGGCCTTAGCATTTCCCCTGATCTCACCCTCAAGCTCGGGGAACTCAGAGGCCAAGACATCCGCGAGATACTCTACCACGGGGATAAGGTTCGTAGGCCTCGTCCAGAAATGAGGATCCTCATGGTCAAGCTCTACCTTCTCAGCAGCCATGACGCTTCTTACGCCCGCAGTTCTAGCCAAGGACTCACCCCACTCATCGAGGTGATGGACCGTCCACACGAGGACCCTCGATCTGCGGACATCCTCGAGGGCCTGCGGGGTAGGCTCCCAGTCGTGCAGCTCCACGCCCGGGGGGAGGAGCTGGACCACCTCGATCCTCCCGCCCCCCAGCCGGTAAAGAATCTCGGCAGGCAACCCCCAAGTCGCCGACACGACCATAGACCCCGAGTCAGCACCGCCTCCAAAGCGCGTAGAAATGAGGAGGAGGCCAACGGCTAGGGCCAATGCGACGGCAACCGCAGCAGCAACGAGGATGAGTCTTCTACCAAACTTAGGCATGCCCTAACTTAGGTCCGACCTAAATTTAAACCTAACAAGAACACAAAGACAACAAACACCCTTAAATGATGGATAAGATGAAGGGGGGCGGGAGATGGGCCGCGAGACTAACTCTCTCGTCCCCCGCCTCGGGGCTGGCAACTAGTTTCTCGGCCGCTCCAGCGAGTAGGAGAGTGTATGACTAAAGATATAAAGTGCTTTGTACCTTTAGTTACTTAGGGATGGGGGGTATAAAGGTCTACCTTCCGGACGAGCTGGAACGGAGGTTTAGGGAGGCCGCCATGCGGCTCTACGGCTATGGGAGAGGCTCGATAAGCATAGCTTCAGAGAAAGCAATCTCTATGTGGCTCTCCAGCGTCTCAGAGGTTCTAGAGACGGTAGAGGTGATTGAGGACCCAGTAGAAGCCATCCACGGAATGCTGTCACACGTCAAGAAAGGGGGGGTTGAACTCCAGCATGAAGCCTCCAGCATCAGGGCCAGAAAAGCGTCAAGATATAGAGGTCTTACTTGACTCGAATATATTACTCGAAGTCCTGCTCGCCCAGCAGCACTCCGAGGCGTGCAGGAACCTATTGATAATGGTGAGGGATGGCCGCCTCAGAGCTGCCATCACGGATTTTCACATCGACTCAATAGTGCTTGTGATGGAGAACTATGGCAAGGGCTGGCAGGATGTTTTGACGTTCTTGGCCTCTCTCTTTAGGTATAGGGGTCTTACTATCCACACGCTGGGGATGCATAGCAGGATAAGAGCGCCAGCCATAATGAGGGGCCATGGTCTAGATTACGACGACGCGCTAGCTGTTCAAGCGTTGAAGGAGCTCTCCATAGACACGATAATCTCCTACGACGACGATTTTGATGGGGTGGATTGGGTACGCAGGATAATCCCTGAGAGATGGTCAGAGAACCATAGATAGGGCCGCGGCCCCTTACTCTACAGAAAACATCCGTAGCAACTAGGCTACGCATAATAAAGAGCATCACGATGACTTGGACCGTGGTCGTATCGGCCGGCCGAGTAGACGAGCTGGATTTAGGGGTGGCCCGAGGATGGATCGTCGCAGATTCCTTCATACTCGGCCGCTGCTGGGGAGGGATCCGCATCCAGCGAGACATGACCCTGTCCGAGACGATGCTTTTAGCAAGACTGATAACCCTGAAGTCGGCGCTCGCCTGCGTACCTATAGGAGGAGCAAAAATAGGCATCGCCGCCGACCCCTCCACAGTAGACAAGACCGACCTCATAGCGAGGCTCTCAGAACGCCTCCGGCGCCTCGGCTACGCCGGGCGATACATACCCGGAACCGATATGGGGTTCAGCGAGACCGACCTACGTACGCTCCAAAGGCAGCTGCGATTCGACACACGCTACACGCTCCACGCCGGCGAAGGTAGGCTGTCAAAGACGGGGATGGCCGTAGCCGAGAGCCTAGTCACGGCCATTAATGCCGTGAGCGAATTGTACCAAGCCGGAGAAAGCGAGACAGTAGCCCTCCAAGGGATAGGCAACATGGGCTCCGCAGCCGCCCACCTACTAAATAGACACGGATACGGGATCGTCGCGGTTTCCAACAAGTACTACACCTTGTTAGACAAGAGAGGCATAGACGTAGAGTATCTCTTAGACCTAACCAAGCATGGCGATCAATGCCTCAAGATCTACGCAGATAAAATGCCAGGATCCAATCTACTCCCACCGGACCATATCTTTAGAATAGAGGCGGACATCTACGTGCCCGGGGCCAGGCCGCTCGCCATACACGACGCGCCCCGTTGCAAGATAATAGCGCCGATAGCAAACTACCCCATATCTATCCCACAGGCCCAGCTTCTAGAGAAAAGGGGAATTATCGTAATACCCGACATAATATCGACTGCCGGAGGAGCTATCGGCAGCGCCATATCATTAATAGACCGCAACTTCGAGGAAATCAAGCGATACATCAGAAAAATCACCTTCCTAAACATGGCTAAAGTACTCTCGGCGTCACATAGAAAGGAAAAAAGCCTGATAGAGCAGGCCTACGAGGAGGCTGGAAGAAGATTCGACATGCTAAGGAGGTTAGGTCCCGCGGGACTCGTAGCCTATCTGAAAGAGTGGGCATCGGTCGGAGACGCCGCACTGTTGATTAGGCTTCGGCGAGTTCTCACCCACCGTCTATAGACAGAGAAACACTATTCATGCGGGCCAAACCCTCTACGGATGAGGTAGCCGCTCACCATCTAAAGGCTTTAAGGATAGAGCTTCCCGCAATTCTGCAGAGATGAGAAGGGAGGCGCTCTTTATAGCCGCTCTTACGCTGGTTGGTTTCGCTCTGCGCCTATACAAGGCGGAGATCCCGGAACGGCCTATAGGAGACGAGGTTTACTATGTTCCAGAGGCCCGGAATGTGTTAGGCCTGAATGAGGAGGGGGTACCAAAGTTAACAAGGATGGGACACCCGCCCCTAGCTATCTTCATAATTTCTTTGGGGATGCAGGTCCTAGGCGACAATTCCTTAGGATGGAGGATTGGCTCCATAATCGCCGGCACTCTAGCCATACCCCTTTTCTACCTTCTAGCTAGACGGATTTTCCACGGGAGAAAGGAGTCAATATATTCGGTGCCTCTCTCCTCGTTTCTTTTCGCCTTCGAGACTATGCAATTCTACTTCTCCAGGGTCGCCAGACTGGATATCTTCATGCTCGTCTTCCTCTTGGCTGGAGCATACTTTCTCCTCGACGAGAAACCTAGGCGGAAACTCTTGTCTGCGGCATTCTTCGCCCTTGCCTTCCTCGCTAAGGAGGCAGCAGCGATAGTAATACTCCCCTTACTCATCTATGGGGCTCTAGTGGAGATCGAGAGGCCTAAGGGTAAGAAGAAAGGAAAAGGGATACAGATCCGGTTTAACTGGCGGCTTTTCCTCCAATTGACCTCCCTGACAGGAGTCGTCACATTGGTCGTCTGGTACGTCATAGAGTGGGTGCTTCTCACACCCACTAAAGCAAACATCATCGAGAGGGTGCTGGCTATGATGACGGCCCTCGCCATATCTAATCCGGGTGCCGTGGGGCGGAGCGAGATCTGGCAGTGGTTCTTCAACTACCCACTCACGAAGGCCGCCGGCGCGTACCCTGGAGTCAATATAGAGTTCCCGCGCCTCGTCATGGGTCCGCTCGTAACACCGGGGTTGAAATATGCGTATTTCATACAAGTCAGCTGGACTGTCTTGATCTTTATGCTTCCTGTGATGATTTGGATGATTTATTTATCCAGAAGAGACAGGGTCGCGAGATTCACGGCCTTTTTCTGGCTTGGCGGTTTGCTGGGCTGGATCGTCGTCAACTCGGTGTACAGAGCACTGATCTATCTCTTCTATATCTTGACGATACTGCCTCCCGTGATACTGGCGATCTCTCTTTTCGTGGGCGGGAAATTATACACAGAGCAGAAGACGAGACAAGTTAAGTGGACAGCCATCACCCTATTATATGCTGCGCTTCATCTGGTGAACTTTTTCCTTCTATACCCTGTCGCGATTTCTTAACCCCTTTAACTAGCAACATCTCCGCGAATAATCTAACAAAACTATATCGAGACTCGATGATAGTGAACGCCCTGAGAAGCCAGCGGAAAAGACGGCTATTGCGGGTGGCATTAACTCCGCGGTACCCAAACCAAAGATCTAGCCAACGCAGATGCTTGGGGAAGAGGTGATACCCAGTAACCTCGATCCTTACAAGCCCCATATACTCGGCGAGTCTCTTCAACTCCCAACCTGTAAAATGCCTCTCTGGATTAGTGATCCTCTCAAGCACTCCTATTAGAGATAGAAGCTTTACCGAGAGATACCTCAGGGACCAGTTTGCTAGGTTGGGTACACCTACGAAGACCCATCCCCCCTTCTTCACGACGCGGACCTGCTCATAAAAGGCCCTCACATACTCTGGGACATGTTCGATACTCCCAAAACTGCAGGACATATCGACCGCGTCATCCCTTAGAGGTATCTGTCTAAAGTCAGCGACGATTAGGTGTGTAGAGGCGTATAGCCCTTTCACTTTTGCCTTTTGAGCCGCTTTAGAAGATATACCGATGGAAATGTCAACCATAACAAGCTCTGCCCCATGATCCATTATATGGAAACCGTACTGGGTGTGGGTAGCCTCGTTGTAAGCGTCAAGCTTCAGAACCCATCCCCATCTCCCGGATCTAGCCTGCCGAATATGCTCCAACACTATGTGACGGTAGAAAACATCAGTTATTGTGGGGTTCTTCATCCTTATATGAAAAGAACTTTCAGCGACCCAGTCCCAATAGCTTGGCAGGCTTAGCTCCTCGTTGGAAACCAAGTTGGGTACGGTTACGCGAGGTTAGGCAAGTTTTTAAATCTATGTAGACAGCGACGGGACATGATTATAAGGTTGGCGCGGGATTCTCAAAGAGGATTCTATTTGCTCACAAATGATTCCACGAGCTTTAACTTGACACCGCGTATCTCGATAGAGTCAGTGAATCTGACCCTGGTCTTAAGACCGTGTAATAGTGGGGTCAGCGTCGCCTCTATCAGCGAAGAGAGCTGTTCGTGGTCCATCTCGTCGGCCGTCACGACTCGTACTTCTACGGTGTAGTCGGGGTGCTGTACAACCTTGAACTGCTTTATCCCCCCTATGGATTGAAGGGCTGATGTGATGACGGAGGGTGAGATAAGCTTACCGTTCTTGGTCACTATGTATTCTACAATACGTCCCTCGACGCTAACCAGCAAGGGGAGTCCCCGGCCACATGGACACTCATCATCTCTTAACCGAACTAGATCTCCTGTCGAGTAGCGTATTAGTGGTGTGGCGTATCGGTAGAGACATGTGCCTATGGCCTCACCCTCAATTGACGATCTGCCGACCTGCCTCGGATCATTGAGCTCGAGCACTAGGCTGTCTGCATTGATGTGGTATGCTGTATGCGTCGGGCACTCCCACGCTATGTTACCCAATTCCACCGTGCTGTACGAATCGTAAACATCGCAGCCGAACCTATCTTGTATTTTCCTTCGCGTGGATGGTGTTAGGACCTCTCCCGTAGTGATGATTATTTTGAAAGACAGATTTAGGCTCGTCTCCTCTAGTTTTCGCATGATGGCTGATATGCTGGATGGCTGAGAAATCATAACATCGATTCCTAGTTTAGCGATCTCCTTCAGAAAACTACTGTCTATCCCAGGACTCATGTCAAGCAACCGCAAATCTTGCCAGATGAACTTTTCCAACGGATTCCTTCCTATAAAAAACTTGATGCCCGCAGGGGCGACCGATGGAAGCATCCTCAAAACCTTATCACCTGGTCTTACCCCATATGCCCATAGTCTTCTTAAGTAGAGGGCCTGCCAATAGGCTGCTGAGGATCTCGTCTCCAGTATAGTTACAGGTATGCCTGTGGAGCCTGATGTAGTTCGCTTGATGGTCTTTCTGAGATCGATAGATGAGGCTGTTCTCTTGTTGAGAGGTGTATTTGATATAACTTCGCGTGTTAGGATTGGAAGCCGCTGCAGAAGTCTTTTATCTTTGTTGATCTGTGACACGTCCTTGATTTGGTATAACTCTCTGTAGAACTCGACCTCAGTGATGGCCCACCTGAGTAGACGACGGATTTTGCGTTCCTGGATTTTAAACAGCTTATCAGGCTTATACCACTGTGATCTCTGTAACGTCAGCCAATACATGAGGGCGCGGAGCACGGTGTCTATCGAGACACCCCACAGATAAGGTTTTTACTGCATGGTTGCCCCGACTAAGTAGTAGGCCTTTCGCGTAACTGGCACTGATTGCTTGGTTCAATGACGTGCCGGGAATCGTAACAGGTGACGTGAGGGGCTCAGGCCGAATATGTTTGTCCTGATGGTTACTTGTGATAAAGTTTTATATCTCGGACACATTCACAATTCCTTTGAGTTGTCGAGGGACCAGCGTATCGGCTTGGCGTTGCTTTTGGGCGGCATCCTAGGGATCGTCCTCTATGGTTGGCTAGTCTTCTTCAGCCCATGGTCGCAGGTGGTGATTCAGGTCACGATGTTTGCGGCGGTCTCGGCTGTTCTGGGAGTCCTGGCCTGGATCGGCTATACGTTAGCCACGACGCCACCGCCTAAACCCTTGGAAGAGATTGAGAAGGAGTTATCTAAGGAGGGCGGCGCGTCAAGCGAGGGTGGGGGGAAGGCTTAGGCCTTCCGCTTCCAGCCGAGCTCGGTTGCCACGGCCTCTGCGGCTCTGGCCACAGCATCCCTGCTAGTGTATTCGGGCCGCCATCCAAGCGCCATCAACCTTCTAATATCTAGGTGCATCGTCTTGACGTCTCCGGGCCACCCCCTGCCCTCGGGCCCTCCTGCGAAGACGTAGCCTACGCTCCTCAAGCCCAAGGCCTGGCATACAGCGTCAGCAACCTCTACAACGGTTATCGCGTCCGCGCTACCCACGTTATATGCCGAGAATCTGTCGGCGACTCGCTCTACAGCCACTAGGGTAGCCTCGACGGCATCCCCTATCCATATGTAGGACTTTCTCTGCGTGCCGTCGCCGAGTATCTCAAGCTTTGACGGGTCCTTGAGCAGCTTTCTCACGAAGTCAGGGACCACTCCGCGCCTCGCGCGGGGGCCAACGACGTTGGCGTATCTCAGAGCAACTCCGCGGACCCCGTAAGTGTGGGCGTATGCGGAGAGTAGGGCCTCGCAGGCCAGCTTTGTCGCGCCGTATGTTGAGATAGGCTTCATCGGCGAGTAATCCTCAGGCGTCGGGAGGACTGCGGCCTCACCGTACACGGTGGAGGAGGAGGCGAATGCGACGAATCCAATGTCGAGCCTTCTCGCGGCCTCAAGTATGTTCAGCGTACCCCTAACATTGTGCTCGAGATGGATTTCGGGGTCTCCCATCCTCACCTCAGGGTTAGCGGCGAGATGTAGGATCAGCTCACAACCCCTCGCAGCTTCTTCAACCGAGCGCCTATCCCTAATATCGCCCACGGAGATTCTGGCCCCTCCTGAGGCAGCGATACGCCTGACGAGGGATTCGTCCCCCGAGGAGAGGTTGTCGAGGACCACTACCTCGTGACCCGAGCTGAGTAGCCTCTCGAGGAGATGGCTACCTATGAATCCTGCCCCACCTGTTAGAAGGATAGGGCCACCCTTCAACCCTGCATGGGTGAAGAAGCGGTTAAGATCCTCTTCACATAGTTTTTCCTGTTCCTTTCGCGGGGTATCAGAGACTTGTGGGGCTTTGGCTCTATCCTCGGTGTCTGGCTCCTCACTTTCCCAGCCTTAGTAATCGAGCCGTGGGAAGGCATGCCCAGACCCTATAGCCTAGGGCGTATATTTATCCCTTCCCACACCCTTCAGCAGCTCTGATCCCTAATCGGACGCACACTTACCTAGTATTGCTGATCTTCGCGGATTACCCAACTACCATAGAAAAAGGCTCAGAATCGGTCGCACGGTAACAGATTTCGGTTTAATTTAAAATCGGGGCGCGATAGCCTGTATTTTTAGAGCAGGCTTGAAAAGAAGTGGTGTACCAGCTAGGCTGTGGGAGCTTTTAGCTCTGTATCTATCCGAGGATAAGCGAGGCCCGACACCTGAGCATCTCGCACCATCTGCGAGCGGATACAGAGGCGTGTTCTACAGCGTCGGAGAGTTCCAAATACCGGCGAGGGATGTCCTGTCGAGCGCGATAGAGATGGGGCTCAAGGTCTCTAAGTATGTGACGTTTCCGTCATGCGCAGTCTGTCGGTCGCTAGCACTCACTTTGGAAGTGTCGTGTCCCTCTTGCGGCGAGCGAGACATCAGGCGTATAGAGATCATGGTTCACTATGACTGCGGATATATGGGTCCAGCGGAGGATTTCCTTAGAGATGTCGATGGTAAGCGGTCTTCCTGCCCGAAGTGCGGGAAAGAAATTAAGAGAGCGGGTATAGACTACGGCAGGCCGGGAGTCGGCTTCCGTTGTGAGAGATGCGGCTCGATATTCCAGTTCCCCATCTATGGCGCGGTCTGCGAAAATGGGCATAAGACGAGCCTGGACAAGGTTGAGGTAGAGAGATTCCCAGTGTTCGAGGTCACCAAGACCACGCTTGTGAACATTTCGGTTATAAGGATGGTGCAGCAGACAGCGAAGAAATTAGCGAGTCTTTACGGATTTGAGGTAGATGCATTCGCGCCACGGAAGGGTGAAAGTAACGCGACCCATATCGTCCACATGATCATCCGCATGGGCGGGCGCGACGAATACGGGGTTGAAGTCATCGACGAGGCGGCGGATCCGGTGCAGATGATGGGCTCGATCGCAAAGGCCCTTGATCTGGGGATGAGGTTTATCATCCTAGTTGATAGGGGACGGGCGGCTAAGCTGGCCCAGATATTCAACACCTCGATGTTCCTGATAATTCCTTACAGTTCTGGCGAGGAGATTGCTGACCTGATTGCGGGTAAGCTGGGGATTGTCGCGTAGCTTCAGGATCTCTTTGAAAAGAGCCTCGCTGGGGATTGCGATAATATCTCTCATTGCCGCGTCGCTAGTCGTTTTTACGCGTCCAGCCCTGCTGGTCCTCGCATATGGCTTAACCTCACTATACCTCGCTTGGGGTATATATCATCTAATAATCACGATTGCGGGGATCAAGCCACCCTTCAGGCCTGACGGGCCTCCGAAGGCTTTGCCGAGGATCTCGGCGATAGTTCCCGCGATGAACGAGCCTCTCTTGCCCAGAACAGTAGAGGTTCTTGTCGAACATGTCGACTACCCTAGGAGCAAGAAGGAGATCGTTATCGTGACAGACGATCCTCTGGGCGAGAGGGTAGCGGCCCTACTGCAGCACCGCTATCAGGGAGTGGTGAAGGCTATCGCCAGGCGCGAGTTCTTCCCGACTAAGCCAAGCGCTCTTAACGATGGCTTAGCGCTCTGTTCAGGGGAGGTGGTGAGCATAGTGGACGTAGAGGATATCCCTGACTCGGACGCCTTCCTGAAGGCTGCAACGGCTCTGGTTAACCATGGCTACGACGCGGTGCAGCTAATTTTGAGGATCGATAATGAAAATGATTCGTGGATTACGCGGATATTTGCCCTAGAGTATGCGGGATGGTTTAGGGTCTGGCTTAACGGCAGGTCAAGGCTGGGACTCTACACGCCGCTCGGAGGGACTGGGAACTATTTCTGGAGAAGGGCGGCCACAGCGGTAGGCAGCTGGGACAGCCTGAACGTCGCTGAGGACGCGGAGCTCGCCGTGAGGATGACGTTATCCGGAATGAGAATAGGCGTGATAGATGCTAGGCATTGGGAGGAGGCCCCGGTGAGGTTTCGCGCCTGGCTTAGGCAGAGAACGAGATGGTACCGGGGCTGGCTCCAGAGTCTATGGAAGTATTTGCCGTGGATCTTTAGGCCTAGCGTGCTGAGGAGAGTTGGGCCGCTGACTCTTGCGTCGATCCTATTGATGCTTTGCTCGCCTCTGGTCGTGTTGATGAACTGGGTGAGCTTCGCCCTGACGGGGCTCTGGATCCTCGAGTTTTATGGACTCGCCCCTCCACTTCTGAGTAACGTCTTTCCTTGGTGGGCCCTAATGCCCCTCGCGATGAACGCGCTCTACTTCGGAGCCTGGATACTGGGGGGACGATACGAGAGAGTAGGGGTGAGGTGGTGGAAGATACTGCCCCACATGCTGCTCTACTTCTACGTCCTTCTGCCGTTGGCGAGCCTGAGGGCGCTCTACCAAGAGATCTTTAAGCCGGTCGTATGGGAGAAGACAGCCCACCTCGGACTAGGGGTAAAGGGTTTTGCCAGAGAAGTGGAAGTCCCAGTACCACTGATGCGTGAGGGCCTGAGAGCTGATGTTGGATGGGTCAAGAGAAGGCCCATCAGTCCTGGGGTCGCGCTGATCCTCTGGAGCTTTGTGCTAGCGCTCAACCTGCTTGTCCTCTCAGTTCTTCTCGTGTCGCCTGATGCCCTTTATCCACTCTTGAGGTTTTGATTGTGGGGTTAAAGGCTAATTTAGCGGTGGTGAGATATATGCTATGGTTTGAGGGCGCGTCACTACGGCCTAGTTGCGGCCTGGATAGCCTACCCCCTCATCGCCGCCTCCATAATCCTGTCGCCTTGGTTTAGCTTCTACGACGACGCTCTCAGCGATCTCGGAAACTACGGCCGCCAGGGTGGTGTCGCTCTCATCTTCAACGCGGGTCTCATCATCGCAGGAATCTTCGCGGCGATCGCAGGCGTAGCGATAGCCCGAGCCATGAAGACACGATGGGCTCTACCCTGGACGATCCTACTCTCGTTGTCAGGGATGAACCTTGTTCTCGTAGGTGTTTTCTCCATGGACTTAGGGCTGATACACTGGGCGGTATCTGTCTCGCTCTTCACGCTTTTCGGCCTGACGATGCTGGTCTATGCAGCCACTTCCCCTAAACTCAGGGCCGGCTGGCTGGGTTTCTACGCAGGGTGCGCGGCGGTTGCGAGTATCGTCATCTGGAGCTTCAGCTGGCCTTGGAGGGGAGTTGCAATCCAAGAGACGGCGGCGGCCCTTCTCGTTTCCGTGATGCTTACGATGGCTTCTCTTAAACACGCCTAGCATCGTTCGCTACAGCTTGGCCCGCGTCAATGTCAGCGAGTTAGCCATCACCGATACGGAGCTCATGGCCATCGCGGCCCCTGCGAGAAGAGGGTTGAGATATCCTAGGGCCGCGACGGGGATTAGTACGGTGTTGTAGAGGAAGGCCCAGAAAAGGTTCTGCCTTATCTTTCCCATGGTCAGCCTGCTGAGGCGGATGGCTCGCGGGATGTCCCGCGGATCGTCCTTGATGAGCACTATTCCTCCCGACTCGACGGCAACATCGGTCCCACTCCCGATGGCTATCCCTAAGTCGGCTTGGGTGAGGGCGAGGGCGTCGTTGATCCCGTCGCCGACCATTGCCACTCTTAGGCCTTGGGCCTGGAGGGCCTTGACCACGTTGAGCTTCTCCTCCGGCTTCACGCGCGCCACAACCTCGTCGATGTTTAGCCTCTTCGCCACGGCCTTGGCGGCTCTCTCGTTATCACCTGTCACCATAATGACCCTTAGGCCCATAGACCTCAGATCCGCGACAGCCTCGGCCGCGCTAGTCTTCAGCTCGTCCGAGAGCGCGATTATTCCCGCGAGCTTCCCATCTAGCCCGACATAGACTATGCTGCAACCCTCAGCCTCTAGCTGCGAGACCACATCTTGGACGGTAGATGTATCGATCCCCTGTCTCTCAGCCAAGTCGCGGGAGCCCAGAAGCAGCTCAGACCCTTCCACTCGGGCCAGGACGCCTTCCCCAGGCCTCTCCTCGAGAGACTCAGGCATCCTCACCTCTAAGCCGAGCTCAGTAGCCCGTCTCTTTATCGCTTCTGATAGAGGGTGCCTCGAGCCCTGGGCCGCCGATGCGGCCAGTTCCAAGAGCCTGGCCTCCCCGAGCCCTGCGAGGGCTATGACTTTGTAGACCACCGGCTCACCCTTCGTGAGGGTGCCGGTCTTGTCGAGCACGACGACGTCGATCCTCTGAGCCCTCTCGAGGATCTCCCCACCCTTTATCAGGATTCCAGCCTCAGCCCCCCTCCCCGTGCCGACCACGAGGGCGGCGGGCGTGGCGAGACCCAAGGCGCAAGGACACGCGATTATCAGGACCGCAATAAAGGATGTCAGCCCGTGTAGCGGGTTTGAGAAGAGAAGCATCCAAACCAGCAGCGAGGTGACGGCGACCGTGACGACGACCGGCACGAAGACGGAGGCCACCCTGTTGACCAGCCTCTCCACTGGCGCCTGCGCCGCCTGGGCCTCCTCAACAAGCCTGACGATCTGGGATAGGACCGTGTCGGCTCCCACTCTAGTTGCCCTCACGGTGATAAGGCCCTCCCGGTTGATTGTCCCGCCTATGACCTGGTCCCCCACCCTCTTAGCGACGGGGATACCTTCACCCGTTATCATCTTCTCGTCCACACTCGAGAATCCCTCAACAACGACCCCGTCGACCGGCACCCTCTCCCCGGGCCTCACCACAACCATGTCGCCGGCTACCACCATCTCGACAGGCACCTCCACCTCCGAGCCATCCCTGATCACCCTAGCGGTTGTCGGCTGAAGCTCCATGAGCCGCCTAATGGCGTCGGAGGCCTTTCTCCTCATCCTATGCTCCAGCACCCTACCGAGGAGCACTAAGGCTATGATCAGAGCCGAGACCTCGAAGTAGTACGCCTCAGGTAGGAGGCCGGGGCTGAAGGTGTTTATCGTGCTGTATCCCCACGCCGCGCTCGTCCCGACAGCTATCAGCGTATCCATGTTTGCGGCTTTAGCCCGCAAGGCGTGTAACGCGCCGCGGTAGAAGCTCCAGCCAGCCACGAACTGGACCGGTGTCGCGAGGAGGAACAGGAGGAGGCCAAGCGAGAGATGCGGCAGGTCTATGGGGACCCACGTCAGGACTAGGGTGGGGATGCCGAGCGCGAAGCCGAGCGCCGTGAGTAGCTTAACCTTCCTGTACTCTGTCTCGGGCGCCAGGAACGTGGAGAGACAGGTCTCGGAGCAGAAGTAGTAGGTCCTGCCCCTGACATGGGCCTTTAGAGCCTCCTCGCTCTCCTCGACGTACATGCCGCATACGGGGTCCTTAGCCATCTTTCACCACTCCCGTGATGAGACAGAGCCAGAAATAAATCATGGGAGCGGGGAGAGGCTTTTCCACTAGCGACCCCCCGATAGATACTTCTCAGGGTTCCTGTCGAAGCTGTCTTTGCAGGTCTTTGAGCAGAAGTAGTAGGTCTGACCCCTATACTGAGACGAGTACTTGGCGGACCTCTCGGATACGTTCATCCTGCAGACAGGGTCGATTGGCAACGGCCATCACCGAATCTCCTAGGATAAATATTTGAAAGCTCGCCACGCTACACGCTATCCTCCTCGCTAGCCCTAGTGTCACTTAGGCCGCATCCCACACACCTGTAGACTCTGTAGCGTCGCTTTTCGCGCTCCAGCCTCATCTCGGAACCGCAGCACGGGCATCTGTCGGACAAAGGTCGAGACGACAAATCTTAAAAATCAGGGGGAAATATATCGCTATCGCGCCAACAACCTCTGTGAATGTTCTAGTCGCCGATCTTCTTGGCGAGTATCTTCCAAGTACCCGGGCCTATAGTCTCGGTCCCGAGATACTCCTGCCGATTATTCCTGATGGTTCTCGGAACGGTCTCGCAGGAGGGCGGGTTATCGATAAGTATCTCTACCACGGAGCCATTCTCTATCTCCTTCAGAGCCTTGGCGGTGAAGAGCTGTGGGTATGGGCAGGTGTATCCTCGGAGGTCAAGCTGGTATCGGTTGGGATCAAGTCTTCTCAAAAGGCCTGTAGGTATCTGGAGTCCCTGGCTCATGGCCTTTTTCGCTGCTTGGGGTCCTTATATACTTATATTTCCCAGCAATTAGCGTAGAATAATAACAGCTAAATACCACCCCCTCGCACACCCTGCGAGGTGTGAGTGAGGATTGGGCAGTAAAGCGACATACGTATCGGCTGTCCTGATAGGGGTCGTCTCGGTACTGCTCGGCTACTCGGTCTACGTTGTGACAGGGACCGGAAGCATGTGGGGGATAACGACGGGTGAGTCGAAGCTTGGAGGCCTCTTCTGGCAGAGCCTCGGCATCAATGTAAGCCAGCTCGCCTATTTCCAGCAGTTCAAGCTTGCCTTCCCGCTAGAGGATAACACACAGGCCATAGTATTCGCGATACTGGTAGGAGGCACGTCGGCGGCCCTGATAACTCGGAGCTTTGCGGTGAAGCATCTACCAGATCGGTGGATGTTCGCTCAGGCCATCGTGGGCGGTTTTCTGCTAGGCTACGGCTCTAGACTCGCGCTCGGATGCAACATAGGGAACTTTCTCTCCGCGTGGGCGGCCGGAGGAGTCCACGCAGCCATTTTCACAGCGGCGCTACTACCAGGGACATATGCGGGGCTCAGGCTGACAGAGACGTTCTTTGCCGCGAAGGCACGACCAATAAGGTTCAGCATCGCGCCGCCAGCTACTCTGCAGAGAGCGTTAGGAGCTGTGTTCCTCCTACTAGCCGTGGGCGTGGCCTTCCTTCTTAAACCGCTTGTCTCGGTCTGGTGGCTGGCGGGCCTGGCCTTCGGAGTCCTCGGCTGGATCTCATCGATCTGCTTCGCCAGCTGCTACAGAGACATGGTCGCACCGCGATACTCCTCCGGGATCAACGTGACAGCGGTTGGCCTCGCAGTGCTGGTGTTCAGCGCGGGGGTGTTCCTCCTACAACAGCTCGGGGGAATCCCCTTCAGGCTAACGCCACCGCAGATCGGTGTCTCACAGATACTGCTGGGAGGCTTCATCTTCGGACTTGGAATAGGGGTGGCCGGATCTTGCATCTTCAGCAGCGAGTGGCGGGCGGGTGGAGGAAGCATCTACGCGATGATCGTACTCCTATCGACGATCCTGCTCGGGATGCCGGCCCTAGCGCTTCACTACGATTGGTGGCTCTCGATAATACCGCAGGACCCGAAACCCTTCACTCTCTACAGCATCAGCCCTACGCTAGGCTTCGCCGCACCACTTATCTTCTCAGCAGCACTCATAGCATACGGCCTACGCAGCGACACGGCTGCAAGGGAAGCCATCGCATCGTGGATCAACACTAAACTGATAGGCCGGGCCGAGACCCCCAAAATACGCGGCTGAGATAACCAACTATCACTTTTTCTATCTAGATACGCTTTATCTACGCGTATTACTCTACGAAAAATTTCAGGAAAAAGTAATTTATAGGTATCTTATCACCTCTGATTCCGGCGATGGTAAGGGAGAGGCGTAGACGCTCGGCGGTGCAACCCGACCCCCTAGCTCTTGTTGATGTTTTACGTTATCTTAATCGGAGATACAACTATCGAAAACTAGCGTCAATGCTAGGGGTGTCGGTGTCTACTCTCTCCAGATACTCAACGGGGAAAACCATCCCCCGGGGCGCCAGGGCTAAGAACATCTTCGAGAAGGCGTCAGGGCTCATAAATTATGAGGAGATCGTGGCGGAGTTCTTCGGCGAGTCATTAGACATCGAGAACGGCATCAACATCAGTCATGATATTGAGATGGTCAAGCTTCTGTCCATCTACGCTCTCAAACAGTTTATCGGCGACAGAGTAGAGGCAGTTTTAACCATCGACCGACAGTCTATCCCTATCGCGACCTGTTTCGCCTCCCTCGCAAACTTAGGACTATTCTTCGCGGATGATAAGCCGATCTGGAGAGACGGCATACAGGTATCCTATAGAGAGGGCGCGGCGGAAATAAGAGACAGTCTCTGGATCCCTAAGAGCGCGGCTAGGAGGGGGCTCAGCGCGATAGTTATGACCACATCCGTATTGTCACACTCGCCGGTAAGGGAGGTTCTCAACGTTCTGCAGGTGAGGAAGGCACATGTCACGGGCCTCTTTACGCTCGTGTCGAAACGAAACGTCTGGACGACGCTTAGCGTCCCCCACGGGTGTAGGAAAGTGCTGGTGAGGCTTTATAGTTAAGAGTCGAGACAGCCCTTAAGGCTAAAAGAGATGGAGAGCTCGGGCTTAGCCGCCCCTCTGACGGCCTCGGTACTGATCCTCCTATTCTCGACGATCGGTTTTGTGGACAGCGTTGAGAGGGTGGCTACGCGGCTTGGCCTCACGAGGTACGCCACCGGCTCGCTCTTAGCCGCCGGCCTCACTGCCCTACCTGAGACGCTTATAGCGCTCGTATCCCCCCTCCACGGCTCTGTGGAGGCCCTAGAGGTTGGGGCGGCCAGCGTCTTAGCCGCTCCCTCGATAACGATTCTGCTCGGCGCTCCGATGATAGCCCTATTCAGCAGCTCTACTCGGATAAGCGGAGGGGGGGTCAAGAGAAACTACCTCTTATTCGCCGTTATCTTTCCGTCCGCCGTCATCTTCCCTTACATGCTACCCCTCCAGGGGCGATACTTGGTGTCGGTCGCCCTGATGGTCCTCTACGTTTTCTTGGCCAGACAGATGGTTCTTAGCGAGGGAGAGAAGCTGGAGAGCGCGGGCTCGACATCTCTTGAGAAGTTGCTGAGAACTGACAGCATGTTGATAGTCCTTGTCCAGCTCTTCACCTCTCTGGGAGGGATGCTCTACGGGGCGGACATCTTCCTCGACGTAGTGTCTGTAGTGGAGAGTCGGATCGCCTACGCGCTTTTGGCCTCGCCCTTCGCGACGTGTCTCGAGGAGGTGCTGGTGGCGGCTGTCTGGGCTGCTAGAAGAAAGGCCGATATCTCGATGAGCCTGCTCTCAGGCGAGAACCTGATCCAGTCAACACTCGTCATAGGCCTCGGGATGATAGCGACGGGGTGGAACCTACCCGAAGTCGGCGCGGGGATATCGTTGCTTTACTCCGCGGCGGCCACCCTTTATTTCGTCCTCCTAAGCGTAGGGAGGGCGAGGACCCTCGCGGCAGGACTGCTTCTCTACCCGCTTTATATTCTCATGGCAATTTCCTAGGAGCCTGTTAATACTGAATTAGCCTCCTTCTCCTCCGGGACATGAGAGTCGCCGCCAAGAGACCCGCTACCAGGACTAGGAGGGCTGGGAGGACGTAGGTGGAGACAGGCTCGGCGAAGGGTATCGTGGTGGTGGTTGTCTCTGTCTTGACTTGTGTGACTGAGGAGGTCGAGACTGTGGTGATGGTTGTTGTGGTGCTCACCGTGGCAGTTTCCGTCTGGTAGATGGTCGACCTCTCCGTCTCGGTGGTCCTCATAGTAGTTGTCGTGGTTGACCTTTCCACACTGGTCACGCGCTCGATGCTGGTGAGCGTAGTCGTCGCGATCTGGTAGGCCGTGGTGGTGCTCGTTATCGTGGTGGTTAACGCTAACGTTGTTGTCTGAGTGGCGAGGCTAGTGGTGGTCGAGACAACCAGTAACGTGTCAGGGCAGAACCTCATGTAGAGGGAGTCGGAGTCGGGAGAGGCTGTAGAGTCGAGGCTGGGCGCGAATGAAGCGGTACTAGGTGTTGGCGTCGATGTGGTCCATGTCGGGCTCGCGATCGAGAGGGTCGGCGTGCTGACGGTCATTGACAGGGTATTGGCCGCCGCGTCGAGGGCCACGTAATACATCGGCCAGTTGGAGTTCTGCCCGGCTGCATAAACGCAACTGCCTCTCGCGATGGCTGAAGACGCCTCATTGGACGCGGGGCCCTGTGTAGCCGCGGCGAAGGCGTGCGAGTAGGATCCTGTGCTGGATAGGGCGGCGATGAGGACGTCCTGAGACCCGAAGAACGAGGTCGATCCCACCACGTAGATCAGGCCTGTCGCTGTGACGGTCACCGAGTTACCTGCCTCGGCAGCGGTGTCGGCACCTACGACTCTAGCCCATTGTAAGTTTAGGGAGGTGTCGAACCTCGCAACGAGAACCTCAAAGCCCCTGCCGGGGTAGAGCGCTGTGCCGGCCACATATATCTCGCCTCCTCTAACCGCGATGGCGCGGCCCTCCTCTATGTTAGATGTTGCGGCCATCTTGGTCCCCGCATGACTCCCGTCAGGGTTGAAGACGGATAGGTACACGTTCCTATCTCCCGACAAATCTACAGCCACACCAGTGACATACACTTTTCCACCCGAGAACTCAACAGCGTTTGCACTGTCATCGCCTCCGATAACTTTGTAAACCTTAGCCCAGACCACGTCGAGGGTCGCGTTTAATTTAATGATCACTGAGCCGAATGTGGCTTGGGATCCCACGACATAGAAGTTTGGAGGAGACGATGGTTCTACTGCGATGGAGGCGGGGGTCTCCTGCCCACCCAGATCTATCACCTTCAGTACCTCGAGGTTACAGCTTGTGTCAAACCTTGTGGCGATGATGTTGGGCGGATTAGAACCGGATGAGGTGGATCCAACGACGTATAGTTTGCCGCCGTGCGGCCTCACCGCAACGCCTATCTCAGCCCCACCGAGATCCACTGCAACGCTACAGTGGTGGGTGTTATCCGGCCTGAAGATCGAGAGGTAGAGGTTCGGAGGGTTGGATCCATAGGAGTCTGTCCAACCCGTTAGATATACTGTGCCGTCGGGCGCCACTGCTATGCCGCGAGCCATGTCGGGAGAAGGACCGCCGAAGCTTCTCCTAAAGGTCTCTAGGGAGGCAGGGGAGCTCGGAATCATTGACAGTATTAGAAGGATCGAGGCGAGCGGAGCAAGTGACCGTACACCGATGTTCATCGAGATTCGTAGACTTCGCGCGTATCATTATTAAACCGTTGCTACAAGCCCCAGATACATGGGTAGCCGTGTAATACCCGCCACTTAGCGCCAGAAGTGCCAGAGCCCTAGGCCAGCCTTCTCCAGAGTACATAGGCGTTTAGCGATAGTAGGGCTGCAGAGATGAGGGCTGGGAGGAGGCCGAGGCCAGACGCGAGCGTGATCCCGATGATCGCCGCTGTTGGCGCCCATCCGCAGCAGATGTAGGTCGCGGAGGCGAGGGCCGAGATCGCCGTGAACAATCCTGTCCCCGCGCCTCCCACTAGGCAGGAGTGGAGGAGGCCGCGGCTCCAGAGCCTAAAAAATAACGCCAGGTTCACGTAAACCAGCGAGGAGATAAAGAGGCCGAGCAGGAGGACGAGAAGCCTCACAGCGAGCATGGAGCTGTCCCAGAAGACCTGGAGCCCTGGGCCACTGTAGCTGGCCGACTCATAGTAGACCCAAACCATCCTGACACCCTCAACGATGAACCCCTGACCAGGAAAGTACTGGACCGCTCCGCTGAGGTATGAGAACAAGGCGAGGTAGAATGCTGACAGGAGAATTGGGGCTGATTTGACCGCGGCATGCCACGCTCCTCGCGCCTTTATCAACTTCATCTCCGATAGTGCACTGCTATTGGGAGAGGATATATTTGGCAGCCTCCAAGTACTCCTCCTGAGGCATCTCGGCTGTCAGGACGAAGCGGGCTACGTGCCCCCTATCGGCGACGTAGACAAAGCCTATGTGGGTGACTAGGTAGGGCTCCCCTCTCTGGGCATATTCGATGGGGTTTTTGATCGGGTTACCTTTCATATCGGTGTATATCGGTATCGCCGAGTAGGCTCGCCAGACCGGCTCTAGCTCCTCCAGGCGCCCCGTCAGAGTTATGATCCGCTCATCGAACCTCTCCACCCAAGCCCTCAGCTGCTCTGGGGTGTCTCTCCACGGGTCCTGTGAAATGAATATGAAGGCGATCTTATCGGCCTCAGGGCCGAGCTGCCTAATGGCGTAGGCCCACTTATACATCACTAGCGGGCAGATATCGGGGCAGTAGGCGTAGCCGAAGAAGAGGAAGACCGGCTTCCCCCGAATATCGCTCAGCCTAAACTCGCGCCCGTACTGATCCGTAAGCTTGAAGTCCTGCAACGGCGTCGGGTTAAGCTCGATACTTGGCCTATAGCGAGGCCCGCTAAACATAGGCAATAGGACCAGAAAAACAGTGACGGCAACGACTGCGGCCGCCACAGAAAGCAGGACACGCGTCTTAGGGCGCAACCTGCAGCTAGAGAGATACAGAGCCTATATAACCATATTTGACCGACCCACTGGCCGCCAGCACCATTGTTAAGCTCTTCTAGAAAGAGATGGGGTATCGGTCGCCCATCCTTTATTTAATGGTCCGTGGAGGGGTAATTGGTCCCGGATGCCGAGCTTAGCGGAGAGGGTTGTGTCAGATCTCCGTCTCCTTGAAGGTTCCGAGGTCCTTGTCTTCGGGGACGCGGGGGTCGGTGATCTCACGCGGATAGCGGAGGCGGCGGGTGGTTTTGAGAGGCTGACCATTCTCTACCGCGGTCTTGTGACGCCGGTCTGGGCGAAGGCGCTTGGAGAGAGGGGGGCCAAGGTCTTGCGGAGCCATCTTTACGAACATAACGACTTCCTCGCTGTGTCAAGCTTCGACGCCATCTTGGCGAGTAATGTCCTTGACGGGCTGTTAGGGAAGCGCGAGTTTCTCGGCGAGGCCTACAGGCTCTTGAAGCCTGGCGGTAGGCTGGTGATCGTGCAGAGGCTGTGGCCGGCGTCGCGGCTCAAGAGGAAGGCGTTTCTCCGCCTTATAGAGGGGGCCCGGTCCTATCGCAGGGTCGTTGAAGAAGTCCGGATTCTCGGTGCTTACGTGGTTCTTGAGAGGCCGTCAAACGGTTAAAAAAGGAGGAGAGGCCATACCGCCTTATGGGGCCATGAGATGAGCCTTCAGCTCACACCTGAGGCGAGAGAAGTCTTCAGAAAAATAGCTGCTAGTACAAGCGAGCTCTACGTCATCATAGGAGATACTGGATGCTGCGGATACAGCAACGTCTTCGTGACCGCCCGCAAGCCTGTTGGGGATTACGTAGAGGCTGGCGGATTGATGGGCGCCAAGGTTTATCTGAGGCCGCCGCTCGACAAGACCTTAGACCTCAAGAGAGTCACGGTCGACGTGGTTGAGTCTCCGGCCGACGACTCGCTATCCCTCGAGACAGAGCTCGGATACAGGTTCGTACTCAGGGTCAGGCTGGGCTAGCACCTGTCTGCGGGTCTCTCATCCATCCAGACGGTCTTGTAGTCACTTCTGAGAGGTATGATGCAGAGGAACTCCGCATCTCGGTCACCATCATTCGCATAGCCATGAACGGTGCCTGCCGGTATCAGGATCGCGTCCCCCTCCTTGACCGCCAGCTCGCGGTCTCCAAGCCTGAGCCTATAGCTGCCACTCAATACGTACTGGATGTGCTCTATGTCAGGATGCATGTGTGGAGGGATCGCGCCGCCAGGCTTGATGGTGAACTTCCTGAGCTCGAAGTTAGGCGCACCGTCCCGCCTATCGATCAGCCACTGGATGTATGTTTCCTTGGCCTTCTCGACGGGTTCCTTGGGCACTGAGCCGCCTTCCTTGGCTACGGGCTGCATCTGAAGTCTAGCGCTCCCTCCTCGATATGAGTCTTTGCGAGACATTCGCCGCCGCCTTAGCGGGGGCCAAGGAGAATGGTTGCGACGCCCTGGAGGATTTTTAGCCTAGTCGATGGATTTGTTTCCGGTATGACGACCTCGGATCCTCTGACTGCTCTCATAGCCCTTTTCCTAGGGTTCCTGCTCTTGGTGTTAGGTATTGTTTTGCTGGCTCTAGGCAGGCTGGCCTCGAGCGGAGGCGAGGTAAGGAGCGCGGGTGTCGTGGTTATCGGGCCGGTCCCACTCATCATCAGGGGGTCCGGGGCCAGGGTCGCTGCGCTCTTGCTGGCGGTTTTCGCAGGGTTCCTCGTGCTACTGATCTATCTCGCTACTTTGGGGTGAAGTGAGGATGGCGACTCCAAAGCCGCTTTACGGCTACATCCTAGTCGCCGCGGGGATAGCGCTAATAGTCCTCTCCCTCTTCGTACTGCTTAGCATGCCTGGCCCGGAAAGACGCTTCGAGTCGTTCGCCTTCATCCTGATAGGCCCGATCCCCCTGATTCTCAGCGGCGAAAACCTATCGGCGGCCGCAGCAGTCGCCGTGCTGGCCCTCCTAGCCATCATCTTCCTAGCCATCCTATTGAGGCGCCGAGGAGGCTAGCTGACGCCGGATCCGCGCATGAACAGACTGGCGTGCAACCGCCTCTACAACTTGGCCCTCGACACGCGCTATATATATCAGCCAAGCGGATTCCTCTCGGGTTGAAGGGCTGTCCCTACTGCGGAGCAGCGCTCACCTACGACAGGATGGAGAAGATCTATTTCTGCAGAGCTTGCGGAGCCTCTGTAAGCCTCCAAGACCTAGTCGAGCATCAGGAGAGAATAAGGTCCGAGAAGGAGAGGACCCTGAAGGAGAGGAGGAAGAAGGAGGAGTACCTCGAGTGGTGGCTCTCTAGCAAGAGGTAGACCCCTCCGCGCTCCGTCCTGATAGTGTAGGTACCGGAGGCTTTAGGGACCTAGCTGTTGACTTGGAGCCTGTATCACCGTCCTGCTGGAGCCGCGCTTGATAGCTCTAGACCTTAGGGTTAGTATGAAGAAGTTCGCCCTCCTTACCTCCTCGATGGCGAATTTGCCGTGGAGGAGTGATAATAGACTTGGGAGGCGGAAGCTGTGTCGATGGGTGTCCCACCACTCATGCGCTATTACCCTTGTCCATAGATACCAGATTATCCGCCATGGGAGAGACGCATCTGGCGTAGAGATGAGTAAGGTGCCCCCGTCCTTTAGAACGCGGTGAATCTCGTCAACCACTCTTCTGGGCTCAGATACGTGCTCTATAACTTCTAGACACGCGACGACGTCGAAATAATCATCCCTTAACGGTAATTGATGGATATCGGCGAGTATGAAAAAATGTAGGTGGGGGGCGAGCGGGTATATGTCGATACCTACCTTGTAGCCTGTAGAGATTCTCGAGAGGAACTCTCCGGACCCGACCCCTAAATCAAGGAAATGTCCATTTTTTACATCACGTAAGACTCGTAGAGCCACCGAATACCTCCTCCTTTTCCACCACTCCCTGAAGACTCCTATGAGCAATCTTCGGCGACGAATCAGCATCCCTTTGATATATCTCTTCAAGCGCCGCTGTTACGCCGGATCGTTTTCAGTGGCATGACCTGCGGGTGAGTTGGCGTTTCTACTTGTGGCTACTATAGCTTTGTGATCACTTTGACCGTATGCGACGTGTCGGTGTCGGATGTCTGATAAGGCTTATATGTTGGCGCCCCCCTCCCGACTGTCCGTGGATAGCGGTGGTTTAGTTTGGCCTTGCTAGGCTCCCGCCGATAGCTACCTATAGTTTTTCCGGCTCCCGCCATGGTGGGGGTGGCCATAGTTGTCTCTGACTAGGAGTCTCTTAACGAAGATCCTGGAGCATCGAGACCTAGAACCCGGCGAGGCCGGGGATGTTTTGAGGGAGATCATGCGCGGCGAAGCGACGCAGGCCCAGGTCGGCGCCTTCTTGGCGGCGATGAGGATGAAGGGCGAGACGGTGCCGGAGCTTTATGGGATGGCACGAGTCATGAGGGAGCTCTGCGTAAAAGTGGATCTGCCAAGCCCGTCTAGGATGATAGATGTGGTCGGCACGGGCGGAGACAGGGTCAAGACGCTGAATGTGAGCACGCTCTCGGCCCTCGTGGTCGCCTCGACTGGTGTCGGAGTCGCAAAGCATGGGAACAGGGCTGCTACTGGTGTCTGCGGTAGCGCCGACCTCCTCGAGCTGTTGGGAGTCAATATCTCTCTCCAGCCCGACGGTGTTAGGCGGTGTGTGGAGGAGGCTAACTTCGGGTTCATGTTTGCGCCTCTCTATCACCCGGCGATGCGTAACGTCGCAGGCCCTCGTAGGGAGTTAGGCTTCAGGACCTTCTTCAACCTGCTTGGGCCGCTGACTAACCCCTCGGGGGCTGGGCTGACCCTTCTGGGTGTGTCGGATCGGGAGATGCTTCCGAGGGTTGCAGGCGTGCTGGAGATGCTCGGCATCGAGCGTGGCCTAGTAGTAAGCTCTCGGGATGGTCTGGACGAGGTTTCTCCTCAATCTGAGACGGATGCATACTGGGTCGCCGGCGGCGAGGTGGAGAGGGCATCGCTCAGGCCTGAGGACTTCGGCTGGAGCCCCATCAGCCTGGACGGGGTGGTCGTGAACAGCAGAGATGAGGCTGCAGAACATGCCGTGAAGGTTCTGGGAGGCGCGCTGCCTGAGAGCGATCCTAGGATGAGGCTTGTGCTGGCGAACTCGGCGGCGGCTCTGCTGGTCGCGGGCACCGTATCTGACCTGAGAGAGGGGGTCAAGGTGGCACAGGCGGCTATAGCGGAGCGTAGGGCTCTCGAGACCTTGGAGAGAGTTATCGAGGTGAGTGGGGGTGATCCCGGGAGGCTTGAGGGCCTCATCAGGAAGCACCTCTGACTTTTTGGAGGCCCTCTGCGAGGAGGCGCGTCTCGCGGTGTCTCGGGGCTACTACGGCTTGGGGCAGGCAGCGGTGTCCGGAAAAAGGGTCAGTTTGGTGGGCTCGATAGAGCGGTGTCTCGGCAACGCTGTGATCGCGGAGCTTAAGAGGGCCTCTCCCAGCGGCGGAGCTTTGAGAAGAGGGCTTGACCCGCTCGAGGCGGTGATGGAGATGGAGCGGGGGGGAGCCGCAGGCATCTCTATACTCACGGCGCCTAGATGGTTCGACGGATCCCTGAGCGACCTCGCCGCAGCTAGGAGCAGTACGAGGCTACCGGTCCTGATGAAGGACATCGTCGTTTCCCTTAGCCAGATAGAGGCAGCGGCCAGGCTGGGGGCGGACTCGATCCTCCTGATCTACAGGGTCTTTAGGAGAGGCTACGCCGACCTAGGCCTAAGAGACGCCGTCTTGGCCGCCCACGGGCTTGGGCTTGAGGTTCTCCTCGAGGCCTGCGGGAGAGAGGAGCTACTGGAATGTCTCAGCGCGGATGTCGAGCTACTCGGCGTCAACGCGAGGGATCTCTCGACGCTGGTCGTCGATAAGAGGGTCCACGAGGAGGCTGTCAGGGACGTGGATGTTGGTGGCCGGGTTCTCGTGGCCGAGAGCGGGATCGAGACTGCGGCGGATGTGAGGAGGCTTCGGCGTTTAGGATACAAGGCCTTCCTCGTAGGCACGGCGCTCATGAGGGCCGGAAACATAGAGTCAAAGGTTAGAGAGTTGGTGAGGGCGTGATGCGGGTCAGGGTCAAGATATGCGGACTGCGGAGGGAGGAAGACGTGGAGGCCGCTGTTGAGGCTGGCGCGGACGCTGTAGGGCTTGTGGTCGGGTTCCCCGCCTCTCCGCGAAACCTCACGCCAAGAGAGGCCTCCTCCCTCAGAAGGTCCGTCCCACCCTTCGTCAGCGCGGTTCTAGTAACAGGGGCTGAGACCAAGGAGGGTCTAGAGAGCCTGGTCGAGGAGGTTGATCCCGACGCCATACAGATCTACGGCCCCCTGACCGCCGAGGAGGTGAGAGAGGCAGCGCCATCAGCCTGGCTGATCAAGCCTATCCCAGCAGGAGCGCAGCCGGTATCGGCGGAGCTAGAGGGGTTCGACGCGGTCTTACTGGACAGCCCCATCGCTAGCGGCCGGCTCCCGGGGGGTTCGGGTGTTGCACACGACTGGGGCGCGGCTAGGAGGTTCAGGGAAATGGTCGGCAAGCCCCTCATCTTGGCGGGTGGGCTGAGCCATAGGAACGTCGGTGAGGCGATCCGCGTTGTGAGGCCCTTCGGAGTTGATGTCTCCTCAGGGGTGGAAGTAGGGCCGGGTGTCAAGAGCCGTGAACTGATCAGGGCATTCATCAGGGCTGCCATTGGTGAGGGATGATGACAGGTAGCTACGGCCAACCGGATCTCAGGGGGAGGTTCGGGGTCTACGGCGGGAGATACGTCCCCGAGACCCTGATGGAACCGCTGATGGAGCTTGAGGAGGCCTACACCAGGCTTAAGGATGACACGCGCTTCAAAGAGGAGCTCGACAGGCTTCTAAAAGACTACGCGGGGCGGCCGACGCCCCTCTACTACGCTGAGAGGCTGACCAAAGCCCTCGGAGGCGCCAAGATATACCTCAAGAGGGAGGACCTCGCCTTCACCGGGGCGCATAAGATCAACAACGCTCTAGGCCAGGCCCTTCTCGCGAAGAGGATGAGTAAGAGCAGGCTCGTAGCCGAGACAGGGGCCGGGCAGCACGGGGTAGCGACCGCCACCGCTGCCGCTAGGCTTGGCTTCAGCTGCACGGTCTACATGGGCGCCGAGGACATGGAGCGGCAGAGCCTCAACGTCTACAGAATGAGGCTCCTCGGAGCTGAGGTCAGGCGGGTGGACGCGGGCTCCAGGACGCTTAAGGACGCCATCAACGAGGCTCTGAGGGACTGGGTGACAAACGTGAGGGATACACACTATCTCCTAGGATCAGCCGTCGGTCCACACCCCTACCCCATGATTGTCAGGGACTTCCAGTCGGTGATCGGGATGGAGATCAAGGCCCAGATCCTCGAGAAGGAGGGGCGGCTGCCCGACGTGGTGGTGGCCTGCGTCGGTGGGGGGAGCAACGCGATCGGAACGTTCCACCCGTTTCTGGGGGACAGGCAGGTCAGGCTTATAGGCGTGGAGGCCGGGGGGCTGGGGCTGGAGTCCGGAAAGCATGCTGCGAGCCTCCTCGGGGGACAGCCCGGCGTGCTCCACGGAATGCTCTCATACATACTCCAGGACCAGAACGGCCTCGTGCTCCCAACACACAGTGTATCGGCGGGCCTAGACTACCCGGGGGTCGGGCCGGAGCACGCGTACCTAAAGGACACGAGTAGAGCCGAGTACGTCGCTGTGAGAGACGAGGACGCCCTCAGAGCCTTCATGACCTTAACACGGCGGGAGGGCATCATGCCGGCCCTCGAGCCCGCGCACGCCCTCGCTTACGTCATAGAGCTGGCGCCGACGATGAGGCGCGACGAGGTGGTCGTGGTGACTCTCTCCGGCAGGGGGGACAAGGACCTGGACATAGTCAGGAGGCACTTGGGTGAAGTCCTCTGAGCAGGACAGGCGAGGCCTTCAGGAAAGCCCTCGACGAGAATCGCGCCGCATTGATAGGCTTTCTCACTGGTGGTGACCCGAGCCTTGAGCTTTCCCGGCGATACCTCAAGGCGGTTGTGGAAGGGGGTGTCGACATTCTGGAGATCGGGGTACCCTTCAGCGACCCTGTCGCGGACGGGGTAACGATACAGGCGTCAACCTACCGCGCCCTCACGGCGGGAGTCACGCTCAGCGACATCCTCCGGCTAGCGGAGGACATCAAGCGGTCCACGGACATCCCGATCGTCCTACTCTCCTACATGAACCCCATACACAGGTTTGGTGTAAAGAGGTTCCTCCAAGCAGCCAGGAGCAGCGGCGTCGATGGGCTCGTGATACCCGACCTACCTGTGGAGGAGGCGGACGAGCTATTAGAAACCGCGAGGACCGTCCAGATAGACACGGTCTTCCTCGCCTCGCCCACGACCTCCGAGAAGAGGCTCGAGAGGATCCTACGCGCCTCGACAGGGTTCGTATACCTCGTCTCGCTGCTCGGAGTCACCGGCGTGAGGAGAGAAATCTCGCCTGAAGCCCTCAGACTTCTGGAGAGGGTAAAGTCGCGGGGTAGGGAGCCCTATGCTGCCGTGGGGTTCGGGGTCTCAGAGCCAGCTCATGTGGCGCTTTTGGCGGAGAGGGGGGCGGACGGCGTGATAGTGGGGAGCAGCCTCGTAAGGATCGTTGAAGAGAACCTTGACTCGCCCGAGAGGACGGCTCAGCTTCTCAGAAGCTTCACGAGGAGCCTCAGGGAGGCTACGGGGCGGCGAGGCTAGGGTATGTCCTCAAGCCTCATCGGCGCCTCCCGCTCCAAGTAGGTTATGTGGTGGAGCTCGTTGTTGATCCGGACCATGTGTTTCGAGGACTTAGAGGGGAGTCTCTCGCCAGTCAGCCCGGCCCTGATCACCTGCTCCTTCGTGACGGGGGGCTTGTTGTCCCAAGGCAAAACCACTATCTCTGGCCTCATATAGTCTATGAAGTAAACGGGGATATACTGCTTACCCAGCCTCTTCATACAGTTGTATCTGTGGTGCCCATCCAGTATCACCCTAGAATTGTGGTCAGCTATGATCGGCCTCTTCAGGCAGCCGTCCCTGACGATCTCCGCCAGAAGCTCTTCCAGGTGCTTCGGGTCATAGTTCTCATGCTGCTTGAGCTCTTCAAGCCGCACAAGCACGGGGCCTGGCTGCAGCAGGAGCTCTTCTCCGGTCATCCACCGCAGAAGGGTTTGCGGCGCCATATATACCTCCGCTAAAGCTCAATCATTATCTACAACCGCTCAAAAGACTGTCTATTGAGGTGCCCCGCAAGGTAATCTTGGACATGGATCCGGGAACGGATGACGCGCTTGCCCTACTTCTCGCCTTGGCCTCTCCTGAGCTGGAGATCCTCGGGGTAACGACCGTCGCGGGGAACAGCTCACTCGACAAGACGAGCAGGAACACGAGGCGAGTCTTAGAATACGTGGGTAGGGAAGGGGTCCCGGTTTATAGCGGCTCCTCCAGGCCTCTAGCGAGGAGTCTATCCACGGCCGAGCACGTACATGGCTCCGACGGCTTAGGCGAGACAGGGATACCTAGTCCGCGGGAAGATGCCAGGGAGGGGGCAGTCGAGTTCCTCGCCACCCAAATCTACGAGAATCGGGGCGAGATCACGCTAATAGCGACAGGCCCTCTAACGAACCTCGCCGTCCTCTTCGCGAGATATCCCGACTTGTCGGCAGCTGTAGAGGATGTTGTACTGATGGGGGGCGCCTATTTCCTCACGAGTTACGGACGGGGAAACGCCACCCCGCTCTCTGAGTTCAACATCTACACCGATCCCGAGGCAGCCCAGCTCGTATTTAACTCCGGGGCCCCGCTTCACTGCGTCGGGCTCGATGTCACCGCGGATCCAAGGAGCCATCTAGGCCAGGGAGAGATTGATGTTCTCTCAGGATCTAGGAGTTTACCTGCGCGGTTAGCGTTGATGATAGCGAGGTATCAGCTGGACAGGTTTGGACATATGGAGCTGCATGATGTGATGGCTATGGCTGCAGCGATACAGCCATCAATATTTAGGTGGGTCGAGATGAGGGTTGAGGTTCTCACAAACTCCGACGTTTCGCGAGGCGCGACAGTTCCCAGACGGCCCGGGCTGGGAGAGCAGCCGAACGCCAGGATCTGCGTCGACGCCGAATGGAGAGGTTTTAAGGAGATGTTTCTAGCTAGGCTGACCGAGTAGGCTGGCCTAGGGGGTAAAGGCATTTATTCTGACTGTAGAGGCCCAATGTGCAGGGCCTTGAAGGCGCTATCCGCAGGCTACTTCCTCTCAGTGATACACGCTCTAGTTTTCGCTTTCCCGATACCCCTCTTATATGCCGCGTTGGCAACATACCCCTTCTCCATAGCGTTGAGAGGCTATGGGTGGAGAGTCCTCAGGCAGAGGCTCGGCATCTGGGGCGCGCTCCATCTACCCATATGGGTTCTCGGCGCTGCCACCTACGCGGCAATCCTACTACAGCTACAGGAGATAATAGACTTCGGACTCTACGTCGCCCTGGCCTGCTGGGCCTCGTACTCTCTCGCAGAGGCGCTTCTCTATCTGAGGGCCGCGAAAGTATACAGGTTCAGGGCCCTGTTCTTCTCGCCCATAAGCCTCGTAGGCGTAGCTATAGTCGCCTCCCTAGTGATAATGCCGTCAAGCAACATCTTGCAGCCGGCTGAAGGCGCGCCCCTGGTCGCTAACCCACTCATATTAGGAGCCGCGGCCACGCTCACCGCATCGGCCATGATCACCGGCATACAGTCTCTAGGGCTAAGGGCCACACGGGAGGAGCTGTCTGCGGGGCTACAGATCGCTCCTGCCGCGGCTCCGAGACCCCCGACGCCTGCAGCGACTCGGGTTGATGCCGGCCCTACAGCGAAGGCGACCGTGGCAGTGACCTCCCCCGCGGCCACCGGCCCGCTGCTCCGAATAGAGGTGATGAGTAGGAGCGATGTCATGCTCTGCAGTAGCTGTGGTGAGTCGTCACCGGTCGGCGCCGAGCGGTGTAGGGGGTGTGGGACGCCGTTCAGAAAAGCATCGTCGGGCCTGAGATGCCCCGTCTGCAAGGCACCATTCTCGGCGGTGAGGATGGTCTCGAGAGGTCACTATGTCTGCGGCCAATGCTTTTCAGACCTCAGAGTAAGCTGACCTGACTAAGTTTAAGCGATAAAAAGGAAGGGGGTCGGTGACCTTATCTGAAAATGGCGGAGATGGCCGAGGCGATCGGCTCTGAGAGGAACGATATTCCCTGGCTCAGCACGAAGCTGATGGCTAGGAAGGTTCCGAAAAGAAGTGCCGCTATCGCGACGTTGCCGTTCTTGAGCTCCCGCTCTACGCTGAACTCTTTAATGTCTACTCCAGGTATCTTCTCGGCAAGCTTGACAAGCCACGCATACACACGTCTCTGGGCCCAGACGATCAAGACTATTGCTAGGGGTAGCCCTATGAAGAGTTGGACGAGGCCGCCTATCAGGGCACCTATGTTAAACCCGCCTGGGATCACAGCCTTGCTGATACCCGAGACTGCCTGGCCGATGACGTTACCCACCGCAATCAAGATTCCCGCGATATAGACGCCTACGGCTACATTCCTCTTCTGTAGCTCCTCAAACTCGTTAATCTCTCTCGTCGTCCGATCCAATATATTGATGGCGATAGTTACGCTGAAGAGGGCCAGCGCGACCGCAAGGATCAGCTGTATCACGGCAAGCACCAAGTCGAATATTATGGTCTCTATGGCCATTATCTCACTCCGGAAGAGTTTAACTTATTCCTCAATATTAACTTTTCTAGACGGCATCAACCAATCCTAACCAATAAGTCGACATCAACAGGTCTCGAAAGCGGTGAGGAAGCGAGAACACGACCCTTACGATCCAAGACAAGTAATAATCTCTCACCTACTCGTCTACTATCATAGTCAATGTACCTAACAGATCCCATTTCCCCAAGACATTCCACTGCTGTGAGACTGAGCGTGACAGCGGGGAACAGCCAAGACCTGGGCCTCATGTTCAGTAGAATGAGAGCCTCGCCCACGCGGGTAACCTCGAATATCCCTGCCCTCCGCTTGCCACGTTCTGACTCCCAAATAATCCAGGCGGACAACACCACAACGGCCGTAAGCAGAGGGACGAGTCCGAGGAGGGGGTTACGGAGAAAAACTACGCTCACCATCGAGATCAGCGGGAGCCCGATCGATAACTCCGCTGCAAGTAACCTTAGATACTTGTCGCGCGTATAGAGCCTCTCTAGCGTCGTGGCGGGAATGAGCATCGCTAGGTGAGGCCACTAGGATGGCTAAAAACGTTCTATCGCTCAGCTAGATTGTTATCGTCTCCTCCGCGACGGGGTTGACCCCCACGCACCCTGTGTTCTCGGACACCCATCTAGCGAAGGCCTCGGTAGCCGCGGCGTCTCCGTGTACAGCCACCACTATGCCTGAGCCTCCCACTTTAGAGACATACTCCCTCAGCTCCTTCTGTCCCGCGTGGGCTGATAGCTTATACTGCACGACCTTTGAGGATACTTTGACCTCCGCCCCATCGGCGGGTAGCATGCCCTCTGCTAGGAGCCTGGCGCCAGGGGTGTTGGGGGCCTGAAAGCTGACGAGAAGGATCGTGGATTCTGGGTCATTAGCGACGCTCTGGGCATAAAACGCCGAGGGGCCACCCCTCAGCATCCCAGCGGGAGATATCACTATGCCCGATTCCTCGAGAACCCTCATCCTGTCCCTCCTCCCCCTCACAATTCTGAGTTTCCTGCTAGTCTTGCTAAGGAGGTCTAGCCCGTCAACGTACTCCTCATCATTCAGATATAGTTGGAGGAGTTCACGGGCCATCCCGTCAAGCCAGACATTGTCCTTCACCCCGTGGGCGTAGAGTATGCAGGCGACCTCCTGTGACCTGCTGACGGCGAAGGCGGGGACGACCATGACGCCGCCCTGACTCTGGGTCTCTCTCGCAAGCTTTACGATCTTATCCTCGAGCAACCGCCTCTCCTCATGAGGCTCCAAGGCATACGTCGACTCAGTTATCACGACGTCGAACTCTGTGCCAGGGTTTTTGAAGCCGTTGAGAAGTCTCGTCTTCACGGGGTTGAAATCACCGCTATAGACGAGTGTCTTGTCTGCGTTCACGACGATCTGAGCGCTACCTGGGATGTGCCCCGCGTTGACGAACTCGATCTCAGCGTCTTTTACCCTCAGAACCTCTCCGTACCTTACCCTTACAGTATTCTTGATGAACCTTGTTATCTCAGCCTCTCCGAAGGGCAGGTAGTATCCACTCAGCTTCAACATGTCTTTAAGCAAGATTTGGGCTTGGTCAAGCGTCGCTTCTGTGGCATATGTTTTCGGATCTCTGCTGATGAACAGTAGAGGGGCGGCTCCGACGTGATCAAGATGGGCGTGAGTTATTAGCACTGCGTCAATGTCTTTGGGCGAGACGTGTCCAGGGAAGGATACCTTGTCGTCAATTCGGACGCCATAGTCTAAGAGCAAACGGGCTCCGCCGGCCGTCTTGACGAGAATCGCGGACCTCCCGACCTCCCTGGCCCCGCCTAAAACCTTAATCTCGATAACCCATCACCAACTCTCCTAACCTGTTTTGCACCTATTCTATCCATAGGGCTAGCTGCCGGATGTAATAAATATATTTCTGAGAGTTCTCAAGACGGGTAAGTTTAACCTTCCACGCCGCGCTGAGGGGGCTTTTCCGGCCCGCTCATTAACACACGTCGACATTGTGTGCTCTATCGCGTTGTTTTGATTGTTTATCAAAATTATTGGAAGTCTTTATAAAACCTGATCTTGGGAGGGGAGTCTCCCTAGATTTTGAAGTAAAAACTACAACAGACATAGATGTTGATGAAGATATTTTAATCTGGGAAAAAACCGTAATCCAAAATGAAGATTGTTGTAGTAGGGGCCGGATTTGGCGGCCTAGCAACTGCCGTCCTTCTCTCTAGGGATCACGAGGTGACGGTTTTTGATCGCCGCCGGGTGGTGGGCGGCGTGTCCACGAAGCTGGAGTACCAAGGCAGAGTCTTTGAGATAGGCCCCACATGGTACCTCATAGACGATTTCTACAGGCGTTTTTTCGAGGTTGCGGGGGTAACGCCCCCTACGCTAGTAGAGAAAGACCCGGTAATGGAGTTCGTGGAGGGGGAGAGGATCGTCGTTACCAAACGTAACATTAAGGAGATCGCGGCCTCGCTGGGTGAGAGCTCCGAATCAGTCGATAGACTGTTCAGACATTCTGAAGACGTGTACGAAAGCCTGATCGAGGCCGTCTACAAAGACTACTCATCCTTCTTAGACTTCTTAATCGTGGGTACAAACCCAAAGATATGGCGACTCTTCGGCTCCTTCCACGGCTACCTTAGGAAACTCTTCAGGAATGAGCTCTTCATACACTTGCTGGAGTATGATTCACTCTTTGTAGGGACGCCGCCTGACAAACTTCCAGCCATGCTAGGTCTTTTCCTCACTAAGACGGTCCTCATCGATGGACCGTACTGGCCGAGGGGCGGGTTCTCGCAGATGGCCGAGATGATAAGGCAGGAGGCAGAACGGCGCGGTGTGGACTTCCGCCTAGGCGAGGAGGTGAAACGAATTAAGTCAAACGGGGATACGGCGCGATACGTAGAGACAGAAAAATCGACCTATCATGCCGATGTCATTGTGGTCAACGCGAGCTACCCAACGGCGGATGTGGAGCTACTGGAGACACCGAGTTACGGCGAGAAATACTGGCAGAGAGCTGTGTTAGGCCCCTCTGCACAACTCCTACTCGCCTCGGGGAAGATCGAGGCTGAGGCGTCACACCTAGTCGTGATAAACGAGTGGGACAGTCACTTCGACCATCTCATGGGGGGCCCTCCTCCGGAAACACCGTCATACTACATACATGTGCAAACCATGGACGAGCCTGAGTGGGGGCCTGACGGGGGCCACAACGTCTTCATCCTCTTTCCAGCGGCACCTGGCCAAGAAGGGTTCGACGAGCGACAGCTACTCAAGCTAGTCTCGAAACAGTTAAACGCGGAGCTCAAGCTCCACGCCTCAATCAGACCCAGGTTCTTTTACGACGAGTACAGATCGTACAGATACTCGGCTCTAGGGTTACAGCACATAATGAGGCAGACCGCTTGGTTTAGACCCAAGATAAGGCACAAGAGGCTCCGCAACGTGTTCTTCGTCGGACAGAGCACAAACCCCGGTGTAGGAGTACCGCTAGTGCTTACCTCAGCGATGTTGGTGGCGAAAAATGTCGAAGGAAGTTAGTTACAGCCTCTTCCGAAAGGGGAAGACGTTTTATTTCTCGAGCCTTTTCTTCGAGCCGAGGATACGCGACGAAGTTGCGACCCTTTACGCCTTCGTGAGGTTCGTGGACGACCTAGTAGACAGAGACCAACCAAACGCGGACCTTTTCTACATGTGCTGGGACGCGTTAGACAGTCATTGGGGGTCTGGCGGAGGTCCACTGGTCATACGACCCTTCATACAGCTGGCCACTAGGCGCAACTTCGAACGCCAGTGGGTAGACGGCTTCATGAGGTCAATGGAGATGGACTTGTACGTGAAAAGCTACGCCACCTACAACGACCTGCTCAAGTACATCTACGGGTCAGCAGAGGTTGTAGGGCTCTTCATGGCCAAGATCATGGGGTTAGACGAGAAGAGTTATCCTTACGCAATGAGGCTAGGCCGCGCGTATCAGCTCATCAACATGATTAGAGACATCGGGGAGGACCTCAGACTCCAACGCGTCTACATGCCACAGGAAGACCTGAGGAGGTTCGGCGTGGAAAAGTTTGGGTTCACCGAAAACTTCTACGGCATGGTGCGTTACGAGATTCAACGCTTTTTCAGCGAGCTGGAGGTCGCGCGGAGAGGGTTCAGATATATACCTCTCAGATACCTCATCCCGATATCCACGGCCACGAATATTTACATCGACACAGCTCGGTACCTCCAAAGGAACCCCTGGATAGTCTTGGTCAGGAAGTATCGCCCTAACGTCTTCAGGAATTTCCTGAACGCATTGAGGGCGATGTCTTGGCACTAATTTACAGCAGGCCTCGGTTTTGGCTCTACACAGCGGGCACCTATATGGTGGGGTACGTAGCCGGGGTAAGATCCCTGCCGGAGTTTCTTAACCCTCTCTTTCCGCTGGGGTTGTTCGTCTACCTTCTACCCGCCAATCTCTACCTTTACGGATTGAATGACCTAGCCGACATCGACACAGACGTACTGAACCCCAAGAAGGGGGGAAGGGAGGCTGTGGCCGCCGGAGCCGTGAGGCGGAGACTCACGATCTACGTGGCACTCTCAGGAGTTGCTGTAATGCTCTTCTCATGGAGCTTCGCGTCGTTTCTACTTAACGGCCTCTATATACTCATGGCCACGCTTTACAGCTTGCCGCCCATCCGTCTGAAGGCAAGGCCTTTCCTCGACTCGTTCAGCAACTGGTTCTACCTAATCCCCGGGGCGGTGGGTTATCACCTCTCGTCGGGGATGCTCGCGCCACTCTGGTTCTGGGTTGTGGGGGCCCTCTGGACCGCGGGTATGCATGCCCTGTCAGCTGTGCCTGACATCAGGCCTGACCTCGAGGCGGGGTTGAAGACTATCGCTACAACGCTGGGACCCCGCGGCACCATGGTCTTTGTCTCGGTCTGCTGGTTATTCGTGTCCTTGTTTCTGACGTTTAGAGATCCGATCGCGTTCCCCTCTTTCGTCTACCCCGCGGCGGCCCTTTACTTGACTGTGCGTGTAGAGGGCCTGCCGAGTTTCTACTGGAGATTCCCACTGATTAACTCCGTAATGGGGATGCTGGCTTTCTTCTATGCGGGTAGGCATCTGATACTCTGAAGGCGCGCTTAAGAGAACGGGGCGCAGCTACACATCGCCTCACATCCTCTTCCCGTCCTTCTGGTTATTCGGTCGATATACCCTACACCGCTTAGGCTACGAGAGCTTGAAAAGGAGAGTAAACATATT
>Ga0272449_1000661_pt1 | contig 39661 bp, 38 predicted proteins | sample YNPCB0241_FD_198679 | JGI IMG/M metagenome (GOLD analysis project Ga0272449, IMG submission 198679) | Hot spring sediment microbial communities from Yellowstone National Park, WY, United States - YNP-CB-024-1 | ecosystem: Environmental > Aquatic > Thermal springs > Hot (42-90C) > Sediment...
CATCTTTGGAATGTTGAAGCTTATAAACTTAGCGGGGGACAACTTAAACTTTTAGAAATTGGAAGAGCTTTAATGCGAAATGCTAAAATGATTCTTATGGATGAACCTATAGCAGGAGTTAACCCTGTTTTAGCTCATTCCATTCTTGAAAGATTAGTAAAACTTAAAAATGAGGGTTATTCATTTTTGTTAATTGAGCATAAACTTGATATAGTGTTAAATTACGTTAATTATATATACGTGATGGCTGCTGGAAAGGTTATAGCAGAAGGTGATAAAGAAGCTGTTTTATCTAATCCTGAAGTTGAAGAGGTGTATTTAAGTGCTTCGCGTTGAAGAACTTACTGCAGGATATAAAGAGCTTCATGTACTTTTTGATATTCAAGCTAAAGTTCCAGATAAAGAAGTTACGCTTTTCATAGGTCCAAACGGTAGTGGAAAAAGCACGCTTCTTAAGGCTATATTTGGTTTAGCCACAATTCATTCAGGTAAAGTTTTTTTAAATGGTTGGGATATAACTTATCTTCCACCATATAAAAAAGCTAGAGTTGGAATAGCTTATCTTCCACAAGTAGAAAATATATTTGCAAATTTAACTGTTGAAGAAAATTTAAAAATGGCTGGTTACATTCTTGATGAATCCACATATCTTGATAATCTTGAATTGGCTTTAAATGTTTTTCCAGAATTAAAAAAGCTTATGAAAAGAAAAGCGGGAACATTAAGCGGTGGAGAAAGACAATTTTTAGCTATAGCAACATCTTTAATTAGAAAAGCTAATTTGCTTATGTTAGATGAGCCAACTGCTCAGCTTTCACCTAAATTAATGGAGGCAACATTTAATAAAATAGCTTATCTTAGAGATGAGCTTAAACTTACAATTGCTTTAGTAGAACAAAATATTCTTAAAGCTTTAGAAATAAGCGATAATGCTTATGTTCTTATAAGCGGAAGATTAGCTTTTCAAGGAAAAGCTGAAGAACTTAAAGAGCATAAAGACTTTAAAAAACTTTGCATGGGAATTTGCTAAATTAAACAATGGCATTTTAACTTTTTAGCCTCCTTAAATTAAAAAGAAGATTTTTAAGTTAATTTTTATAAAGAATTTAAATAAGTAAATTTTATAATTTTGATTTTAGCGGGGGTTGCCAAGCCAGGTCAAAGGCGCAGGCCTGAAGATTAAAACTGGTTAAAGGCGCCTGTCCCGTAGGGGTTCGTGGGTTCAAATCCCACCCCCCGCACCAATTTACCAGCAAAATTATAAATGCATTAATATATTAGCTATGCATTTCATTCAATGCGTTATTTCTAAGCCCAATCAAAAAAGCTTTAAACCATAAAATGTTATCCAGTTTATTTTATCAACTGTTTTTACTATGCTGTATTGATATAGCCGCCGCAATAGTTCCAATAGCTGCTATTATCATATATATGGTTAGTGTTATCCTCATTGGTGTTGAATTTTTTAACGCTAGCATTATGGCTGTTAATATGGATGTACTTAAAGATTGTCCTAAAAACCTCATTAAGCCTAGAAATGATAATGCTGATGCAAATGCTTCTCTTGGAATTTTACGCATTATTTGTGTTGTATTTGGTGAAGCAAATAATGCAAATCCAATTCCAAGCACAATTAGCGAGATAATTAATAACTTTAACCATTTATAAAATATAAGGGATGTGCCTATGCCTAATGTAATTAAAACCATTCCTGCAGTTACAACTAATCCAGGATTAATTTTATCGGATAAATATCCGGCTAATGGTGATAAAAGCACTTGTGGAACTGGTTGAGCTAAAAGCATTATGCCAACTAGATTAGGTGTAAGCTTCATTTCAACCTGTAGGAAATTGCTATAGAGAATTGAAAGAGCATAAGTTGCAACATAATTCAATAAAGCCACAATATAAGCCAGAAAAGTATTTACTTCAAAAATCTGCTTAACAAGATTTAAAGAGTTTTTATATTCTACATATAATGCTGAAATAAGCATTGCTAAACCTAGGGATAAAGCTGCCAAGCCATATATTTGACTTACATATGCAGATCCTATGGAAATCGCAATTGTTGAAAGCATAAAAATAAATAATGTTTGTAAATATGGTTTTTTTCCTTCACTTCTTTTTTTGAAATCCAGCGATAATAAAGCTATTATAGCGCTTATTAAAGTAAGTGTGCCGGTAAAAGTAAATAATGAAAGCCATCCAGCATAATTAATCAAGAAGCCTCCTAAAGCAGGACCAAGCGTGGTTCCTGCATAGACTGCTGTAGTGTTTATCCCAATAAAGAATCCTGTTTTTCTAGGAAATATATCTGCAATTATCGCAACAGCAGTTCCAGAGATCATAGCTGCACAGAAACCTTGCATGCATCTAAAAACTAAAAGCAATTTAAAATCGCTTATGTAAAGGATTAAGAAGGTTGCAGCAGCAAAAAATATTGTTCCAGTAACAAATAGTAATTCTTTGCCAAGCCAATCTGCTATAACACCTAATAACAGTATTGTAGAAGCCATAGAAATTAGAAAAATGTTAGCAAACCAATTAACAAAAGCTATATTAAGATTAAATGATTTAGCTATGGTTGGAAGCGCAATATTCACAGCTATGGATATGAATGGAATTGTAAAAGATGCTATAGTTGATGATGCTAAAAAGAAAACCCTTCTAAGCATAACAGCACAAACCATTTAATTACATTATCTATTCAACTCAAAAGTTTTTCACTCATTTTTAAAATTTTTGATAATTACAAGTTTAATAAATAAATGCATGTAAATTTAGCGAAATATGAAAAATTTAAATAATAACTATAATTTCTCATTATTTAATATGCAGTTTTACGTTACATTAACTTTAAATTGCAATTTAAAATGTTATTATTGTTATGGTAAATGCTGTGAAGATTTTGGAGTTAAACTTGAAGGTTTAGAAATAGATGAATCATTACCAACAAAAATAAGTTATGATATTTCTCAACTTAAAAAATTTTTTAGTGAAGATGATGATTTAACAATCATTTTTTATGGTGGGGAACCTTTGCTTCAAATTGATGAAATGGAATTGATTATGGATGAGATTCCAGCAAAAAGATTTATTCTTCAAACAAATGGTTTACTTTTAAATAACCTTAAAGAAAAATATATTAAAAAGCTTCATACGATTTTGGTTTCTATTGATGGTGATGAAAAATTAACAGATTATTATAGAGGAAAAGGAGTTTACAGAAAAATTATTGAAAACATTAAATTGCTTAATAAAAAAGGTTTTAAAGGAGAATTAATTGCTAGAATGACTGTTTCAGATGCAACTGAAAACATTTATAAGCAGGTGCTTTGGCTTCTTTTTAATCCAGACTATCAATTTAAATCAATTCATTGGCAGCTTGATGCGCTTTTTTGGAAAAAAGATTTTGAAAAAAGAAATTTTCTTGAATGGGTTTTAAAAAAATATAATCCTCAAATTGAAAAGCTTGTAAATTTTTGGGTTAACTATATGGAAAAATATAATACAGTTATTAAAATTTATCCATTTATAGGTTTAGTTGAATCTATGCTTTTAAAAAGGAAAAGCAAGCTTAGATGCGGAGCAGGTTGGACAACATTTAATATTCAAACAGATGGAATCATAACTCCATGCCCAGTTATGGCTGGAATAAAAAACTTTTATTTAGGAAGCATTTATAACACAAAACCTAAAAAACTTAAAAATGCTATAATCAACTATAATAAACCATGTAGTGAATGTTCAATTCTATATTTATGTGGTGGAAGATGCTTATATGCTAATGTTACAAAGCTTTGGGGTGAAGAAGGCTTTAAACAAGTATGCCTAACAGTTGAGAATCTTATAAATCTATTAAAAAAAGCCTTGCCAAAAATTAAAAAGCTTATTTTAAAAGGAAATATAAGCATAAAAGATTTTAATTATCAAAAATTTAATAGTTGCGAAATAATTCCATAAACTAAAATTTCCCTTTAAATTTCACTTTTTTAACTCATTAAAAAATAAATTAGAAAAATTTATTAAATAGAATATAACTATGTTATAGCAATATAAAATTAATGTTAAAAAAGGGAAAGACCATGATCGCAAATAATATTCTAGAGCTTATCGGAAATACACCAATGGTGAAAATAAACTATTTAAATCCAAATCCTAAAGTTGAACTTTATTTAAAACTTGAAAAATTTAATCCTGGAGGTTCAGTTAAAGATCGTATAGCTAAATATATGATTGAGCAAGCTGAAAAAACAGGTAAACTCACTAGGGATAAAATAGTTATAGAGCCTACAAGCGGTAACACAGGAATTGGTTTAGCTTTAGTTTGCAGAGTAAAAGGTTATAATCTTACTCTTGTTATGCCTGAAACAATGAGTTTAGAAAGAAGACAAATTCTTATAGCTTTAGGAGCAAAAATTATTTTAAGCGAAGGCAGCAAAGGAATGAATGGAGCTGAAGATTTAGCTAGAGAAATTATCAGTAAAAATCCTGATAAGTACTTTATGCCTAATCAATTTGCTAATCCAGCTAATGTTTTAGCTCATTATGAAACTACAGCTGAAGAAATATGGAGAGATACTAAAGGTAAAATAACGCATTTCGTTGCTGGAATAGGTACAAGCGGAACGCTTATGGGTGTTTCTAAAAAACTTAAAGAATATAATCCTGATATTCAAATTATTGCTGTTCAACCAAAAGCAGGAACAACTATACAAGGGTTAAAAAATCTTCAAACAAGCTATGTTCCGGAAATTTGGAGAAGAGAATTGGTGGATGAAATATATGAGATTGATCCTGATGAAGCTGAGGAAGCTGCTAGACTTTTAACTTTACAAGAAGGAATATTTGTTGGGCCAAGCTCAGGCGCAATATTTAAAATAGCATTAAAGAAAGCTGAGGAAATTGAGAAAGGCGTTATAGTGGCTATTGCTCCTGATGGTGGCGAAAAATATTTATCAACAACACTTTGCAATCCAACCCTTTGCTTAAAATGTGCATTAAAATATGGTATTAGATGCGCTTATATTGATGGAACACCTATAATAAAGTTTTCCTCTTTTCAAAAAGAAGAAGTTTCGCCATAAAATAGTTTATTATTTTCTAAACCAGCATCCGCAAGTATAACAAAACCAATTTTCATAAATTGGCCAATAAGCCACAAATTTTGAACCGCAAACTTTACATCTCACACCTTTTAAATAAGCTTTAACAAGCCTATTTAATTGAGCTGGGTTAATGCCAACTCTAAAACTCATTTTTACTTCACCCTTTTATATTTTTAAACCCAAATCTTGAAAGGTTTTTTTCATTTTAAGCGAATCAAGCTCTAGAATTGGGCTTTCGCTTATAATAGTTATATCAACCTTTCTTTTTAATATTTCTTCAGCTAAAGGTTTAAAAGGTGGATGAGCATTTATAGGTTCATGAACATCCATAAACCTTTTTGTTTTTACATTATATTTAACATTTGAAAAATGAGAGTAAATATGCGTAAAATCTTTAAGTTTATCTAAAATTTCACTATAATTTATTTTACCATTGTTTCTAACAAACAAATGGGCGAAATCAACGCAAATTGTTAATTTAGCTGAGTTTACTTTTTTAATTAATTTTAAAAGTGTATTTAAATCAGCAAATTGACTTGTTTTAGCCATTGTTTCATAAGCGAGTTTAGGTTTAAACCCTTTATCCAAAATATCTAAAGTTATCTCATGCATTTTATTAAAGGCTTCCTCTTCACTTAATTTACCATAATAAGCTGCATGCACAACAACAGCTTCAGCATTCATGGCTTCAGCTCTATCAAGCGAATCTAAAACCCGCTTTTTTGAAGCTTCAACAACACTCTTTTTTTCTGAAAGAAGATTAATAAAGTAAGGTGCATGCACCGTTAATTGAATTTTTAATTTTTTAGCTAATTCACCAACTTCTTCAGCTGCTTCTCTAGTTAAATATATGCTTCTTACAAATTCCACTTCCATAGCGTTTAATTCTAATTCTGAAACCTTTATTAAACCGCCTAAAGTTGTTTTTTGCTCAGCTGAACCTGGAATTCCAGCAGGACCCAAATAAACCTTCATAAAAAATATTTTTATTAAATACTAAATAAAAAAGCTTTGTTCATGAAGAAATCATTAATTAATGAAGCTGTAAAAAGAATTAGCTTAGATAGAGAGCATGGAGCAGCTCAATTAGCTAAAGAAGCTCTTAAAGCATTAAAGTTAATTATTAAAATGGATAAAAGCAAAAATTTAACAGAATTTTTAATTAATGTTGAAGAAGCTGGATTTAAGCTTGCTAATGCAAGACCAAGCATGGCTTCCTTAATGAATCTTATAAGCAAAACTATTTATTTAATTAAGGAGAATTCAAATACACTTTCCCTAAAAGAATTAAAAAAATTTGCAATATTAAAAATTAATGAAGTAATTTTCGAATCTGAAAACGCTGTAAATAAAATAGCTGAGTTAGCATCAAAACTTATTAAAGAAAAAACTGTTATTACGCATAGCTTCAGCTCAACAGTAATTGAAGCGATTAAAAAATCTTCAGTAAAAAAAGTTATAGTTTCAGAGGGAAGACCTTTATTTGAAGGTAGAAAAACAGCTATTCAACTATCTAAATTTAATATTCCAACTGTTTTAATAACAGATGCTGCTTTAGGCTTTTTCATTTCTAAATCTGAAGCAGCATTAGTTGGATGCGATAGCATTTTAATTGATGGTTCAATAGTAAATAAGGTTGGAACATATCTTTTAGCTTTAGCAGCTAAAGATAATAATATACCATTTTATGTTGTTTCTGAAACCTCTAAAATTATTCCAAAAAACATTAATGAAATAAAACTTGAAATAGTAAGCGGAAAAGAAATTGCTAAGAAATTGCCTAAAAAAATAAAGGTTGAAAATTTATATTTTGATGTTACAAAACCAAATTTAATTACAGCTTTAATAACTGAAGAAGGAATTATTAAACCTGAAGAAATTAAAATTAAAGCTCAGGAAATTTTAAAGCATTATAATGCTTTAAAAATAAATTAATTAGCTTTAAAGGTTTAAACTATATAAGCAATTAATTTTTTCATTTTTAATTTTAGAAATGAAACTTCAAAACTTAATTCCCTGGAAAAAAGTTGGTTTTTGGCATTGCTCAGCTTGCGGAGAATGCTGCAAAAAATTTAAGGTTCCATTAACAATGTTTGAATATGTTGAGTTTACAAGCAAATTTGGAAAAAACATAGTAGAGCTAGATTTAGGCAAAGCATATTTAAAAAGCAACCCTTTAACCAAAAGATGCATTTTTCAAAAATTTAAAAATGGAAAATGGATTTGCGGAATTCAAGAAATAAAACCTATAGCTTGCAAGCTTTGGCCCTTCATAATATTAACTAAACCAAAACAAAAAAATGATGAAGCTTTATTCTACTATAAAAATGAAATTGTTTATATTTATGTTGATGTTCGTTGTCCTGAAGTAAAAATTGGCAAACCCACAAGCTATTTAATTAACAAAGTTTTACCTGAAATAGTTAATTTAAACTTTAATAATAAAATAAAACAGTTTTATTCAACCTCATTTTTATTTTCTTTACAATCATCAATCCGCCAAATTTATAAATTACCTATTAAAAAAGAAAAGTTAATAGAAGAAAATTTAGTGGGCCGGTAGCTCAGCTTGGTTAAGCATCAAAACGCCATAGAGCGCACGGCTGATAAGAAAACTTGGAAACCGTGAGGTCATGGGTTCAAATCCCACCCGGCCCACCAAAATATTTAAACATGATCTTTTAATTTTCACTATTTTGATTTCTTCAGAAGAAATCAAAAAAATCAAAATTTTACGCGTAGAAAGCTTTTAAAAATCAAAGAAAATCAAAAATCAGAAGGGTTTTAATGTGGAGGGGCCCCCCTCTTCCCTCAAGTTTTGCCTTCCTTCTATAGAGCGAAACTTAATTTAACTATGATTTAGCTTCTCCCTTTATAAATCATGTTTTTTAGAGCTTAATCCTTTATTAAGCATGGTAAGCATAGCTTTAGCTTGTTAAGAGGCAATATGTAATGTAATATTCTATCCTACTTAAAACTTGCAAGCATTATTCCTTAAAAATTTAAAGATAAAATGTTTAGAAAAACTCAATTTCATAATTATTATAAGTATGTGGACGCTTTAATCTTTTAGGGAAGATATTTCAATAAATTATTATCCCATACGATTTATTAAAAAATTTATAGGGAGTCATCCATTGTAACCTGCAATTACGCTAAAAGTGAATACTGCTCCATCGCTGGTTACTATTTTTAGTATGTGGCTTGAACCTGGTGTAGGATTAGGTGGAAGTCCACGCCAAACCCAATCTCCTGAACCACCAGTTCGATTAATATATATTATATGACTTTCTCCAGGATTTAAAACAGGATAATTTGATGTAAGCTTAGTTAAAGGTTTTCCATCAAAATATATTTGAGTTATCTGAAGAGGGGTTGAACCAACATTTCTAACATAAATATTTAAGTTTGGATAATCACTAGTATCATAAAAGCTATAAGCTTCCATTATAAGCTGCTGTTTTAATTGTGTTCCTCCAGAACCTTCAAGAGAACCAATTAATCCCATATGCCAAGCGTAAACAAGAATTGAAGCAGCAACTGAAATCGCTATCATTAAGAGTACAGCAATAACAGGAGAAATAGCTTTTCTAGAATTCCCACTTCGTAAAAAATATATAAAGTTCAAACGTTTAATTTTTCTTCCTCCCCAATTAACAAAAACCGTTTACTTTATACTAAATTTAAATTCCTCAAATAAATAATTAAATTAGTATATTATTTAAATATTTTGGTGGGCCGGCCCGGATTTGAACCGGGGATCTCCGCCGTGTGAGGGCGGCGTCACTAACCAGGCTGGACGACCGGCCCATTATAATCTCATTAAATAAATTCCTAAATTGAATAAAAATGTTTTTCATTATTCATTAATATTTTCCTAAATCTAAAAAAGCTTTAATTTTACAGTTACATTTTTTGCTAAATAAAGTTTAGTAAGGAAATGTTTAAATTTAAATTAATGAAGGTTTTTGTTAAAAGTGAAACATGATGAATAAAGGTTTTACTAAAGCATTATTAAGCATTCTAGCATTTATAATAGCTTTTATTTTAATAGCCTATTTAGATAAAAAATTACTGGTTTTTTATTCAGAAATTTTAAATATTAACATTTATAATTCTTCAACTTTCCTTTTTACAGTAATAATTGTTAATGAAAGCATTTTCGGTTTTCTTTCAATTGTTTTTGGAGCCTTAATTTTTGGTGGAAGCATTAAAAAAGAATTTGGTTTAACATTAGTTAATTTACGAAAGAATTTTAAAATTGGTTTTGTTTATGGATTTGTTGGATGGTTCATTATTGTAATTCTTTTAAGTTTAATTAATTATTTTTATCGTTTTGAAGCGCCTAAAGAGCTTATTGAAGTTTTAACCCCTAAAAGTTTATGGGATCTCATTATAGTTATAGTTTTATCTTGGGTTTTTATTGGACCTTTTGAAGAGCTTTTCTTTAGAGGTTTAATTCAGGGAGCTTTTATTAAGTGGAAAGGACCTTTTATAGGAGTTTTAGTTAGCGCTTCACTTTTTAGTTTAGCGCATTTAGATTTTAGATTTTGGATTAGAAGCGTATCAACTTTTATACTTGGAGCTTTATATGGTTGGGTTTACCATAAACATAAAACTATTATTTCAGTTGCTACAGCTCACTCACTTAATGATTCTTTAGCCTTCATTCTTGCTTTTATAGCGAAATAAAAACGAAAAATTAAATTGGAACAAAGCTTTTTTAAGGTTAAAATAATTTTAATAAAGAAAGAGAGGAATGAAAAATGCCTATTACAGATGTATTTAAAAAGCAATTAGCTCAAAAACATAGGTTATATTATAAAATTTGCAGAAATTGCGGAGCAAAAAATGCTTCTTCAGCTGAAAAATGCAGAAAATGCAGAAGCAAAAATTTAAGATGGAAAAAGAGAGAGTTAGGTGCTAAGTAAGCCCGCTTCCTGATTGAAGTTTGAAGCTTCCAGCGTTAAACTTCAAGTTTTATGCTTTCAATCCTCATTTTTTAGATTAAAGGATTTATAATTTCCCTATTTCCATATCTCATTAAGAAATGAACTATATTAATGCAAGCACTTCTCTATAGGAAACAATCCAAAAATAGAAGTTTTGTTTGCTTATTTACTTCAAAGCTCTAGTTTTTTAAGCAAAAATGTTTTATAAAGCTTTTATGGAACAAGCAAAAATCTATCTCTAGGAAATAAAACCACTTCTCTAATATTTTCTCTTTTTAAAAGCGCCATAATTAATCTATCTAAGCCCAATCCCCAACCTGCATGAGGAGGCATTCCATAATCAAAAACATCTAAGTAAAACTTAAATGAGTTAGGATTCAAATTTTGTTCTTTTAACCTTTCTAAAAAAACAGTTTTTTTATCAACTCTGGATCCGCCTGAAGCTATTTCAATCCATTCATACATTAAATCAAAAGCATAACTCAACTCAGGATTATCTTCTTTAGGTTTTATATAAAAAGGTCTAGTTTTTGATGGCCAATCAATTATAAAATAAAACTCATTTAAATGTAGGTTTCCCAGCTTTCTATAGGCTGGGGTAGAAATATCATTTCCCCACTCTATTTTTTCTCCTGCTTTTTCTAATTCTTTTAAAATTTCCTCATAAGTGTATCTTTTAAAAGGTATTTTAGGTATTTCAAGGTTTACACCTAAAATTTCCAATTCTTCTTTACGTTCTTCCTTTACTTTAGAAATAGCATAAACAATCATTTCTTCTTGAACTTTCATTACATCATTCATTGTTACAAAAGCTTCTTCAAGATCCACTGAAATAAACTCGTTTAAATGACGGCGTGTATGCGTTTCTTCAGCTCTAAAAAATGTTCCAATTTCAAAAACTTTTTCAAAAACTGTGATTAACTGCTCTTTATAAAGTTCAGGGCTTTGAGCTAGATAAGCTTGAGAATCAAAATAATTTATTTTAAATAAGGCTGCTCCACCTTCAGCTGCAGCTGAAATAATTCTAGGTGTATGAACTTCAATATAGCCTTTTTTTATAAGAAAGCTTCTTATAGCATTTGTTACTTCATGCCTAATTAAAAATATGGCTCTGGATTCAGGTCTGCGTAAATCTAAAATTCTAGCTTTTAATCTAGTATCAAGTTCCGCAGGGGTTCTTCCAGTTGGATCTAGGGGAAGAGGATGGATAGCTTCTCCGAGAATTTTAATTTCTAAAGGAATTAATTCTACACCTTTAGGTGCTTCAGGATTAGCTTTTATAATTCCCTTAACGCCTATAGCATATTGTCTTTTAATAAGGCTTAGTTTTTCTAAAAGTTTTTTTGAAACATTTTTTTTATGCACTGTAATTTGAATAATTCCTTCTTTATCCCTTAAAGTATAAAAGGTTATTTTTCCTAAATCTCTAATGTCTTCAATCCATCCAAAAACTATTGCTTCTTTCCCATCAAGTTTTGATGAAATATCTTTTGAGTAATGAGTTCTTCGCCAATCACCCAATTCTTCAATCATTTTTATTTTTCCCCTTTTTTTAAAAAGCAAACTTTTTAAGGCTTGATTATTTCTTTTTAATCTAAGATTTAAAATTACTTTAAATAATTAATGAAGTTGTTAATGAGGATAACTTATGGTTAAAACAATTTTAGATGAGTTTTGTGTTAAAAGCGGGGTATTATGCGTTAAATGCGAGGAAAAATTAAGAAAAGGTCAAGTTTCTCAACTCGATTTTAAAGTAATAAAAGTTTTAACAGAACTAGAAAAGGAATATCCAGTTTTAAAAAAAGTTTTCTTTCATAAATCTATTGATGCTGGAAATACATTAGCCATTTTAGTTGATAAAAAAGATATGATTCAAATTTTAAGTCAAGGAGGAAAAATAATCAAGGCTTTAGCTGAAAAAATAGGGAAAAAAAGAATTAAACTTTTAAGTTATGGAAGCAGCGAAAGAGAATTTTTAGAAGAACTTTTAAGTCCATTTTCAATATTAACCGTTAATACAGTTTGGTTACCTGACGGTTCAACAGAAACTAAAGTTATTTTACCAGGTAGAAAACCTAAAAGGCTTCCTATAGATTTTGAAGAAGTAAAAAAAATAGCTAAAGAAGTTAAAGGAATGAGTTTAAGAATAGAGTTTGAAAAAGCTTAAAGAAAAAAGGGGATGAACCGAAGAATCTTTATTAAAAAATCTTTTTTTAATAAAAATTTAAATAAATTTAATTGAAAATCCAAATGAGTTATTAAAGGTATCTTTTCAACATCGATTTTTTTAGCATTTTTAAATATTTTATTTATTTTTTCATCTGAAAGAACATTAAGAAAGCGTCTTGCTTGACGCATGAAAATAAAATTTAAACCTAATTTTTTATTCCATTCAGCTTGATATTCTTTACCTGCATTATCACTATTTTTATAAATTGCTTGAATAGCAATTTTGCTACTTATAAAACCTGTAATTATTCCTCCACCAGTAGTTGGTTTAACTTGCGATGCAGCATCTCCAACTACGAAAAAATTTTTATAAAAAAATTTTTTGATTGGACCATTAATTGGTATTGGATGTGCAATCAAACTTAAAATTTTAATATTTCTAGCTTTTTTAGAAACTAATGGATGCTTTTTAAGAAAAAGCTTTAATAAATGAATTGGATTGTTTTTTTCAGCTGCTAAACCTATTTTTGCTTCTTTATTATTTTTAGGAATTATCCAAGCGAAAAATCCTGGTGAAAATTTTCTTCCTAAATAAACTTCAGCAAATTCCTCATCTAAATCTTTAATGTTTTCAACAATTGCATGAACACCATTTACAAATCTTCTTTTATTATTAATTAAACCTGCTTTTTTAGCTAAAAATCCGCTGCAACCTTCAGCATCTATAAGAAATCGGCATTGAACCTCTTCATTTCCCCCATTTTTTGAAAAAGCTTTTGCAACTATTTTATCTTTATTAAATTTTATCTCTCTTATTATAAAATTAAAAGCATATGCCACATTAGTTTTTTTAGCTTGCTCATAAAGCCATTCATCAAACAATTTTCTATTAATAACATAAATCTCCGGTTTATTGCTTTCAAAAGTTAAGTTTAAACCATTTGGTGAATAAAATTTTATTCCTTTAACTTCATTTTCAATTATTTTTTTTGGAGGGTTTAAACCTAAACTTTTTAATCCATTAATGCTTATATGACCTGGACAATGCTCTGGCTCTCCAGGCTTTAAATGTTCTTCATAAACCTTAACTTTAAAACCTAGTTTTGAAGCTGTTAAAGCTGTAAATGAACCGCAGGGTCCAGCTCCAACAATAAGCAAATCAATTGCTTCATTCAATATTTTCCAGCCTTAAAAAAATAATTAGTTTAAGAATGTTTAGCCAATTCAATTATTCGTTTTCCCTTCATTAATCTTGAAACTCTTATTATTCCTAAAACTTCAAGCTTTAATAAAATATTATTTAATTCTCTGAAGCTTATTTCACCATATTTTTCTTTAATTTCTTTTAAAAGTTCATCTTTATCTATCATGGATTTTTTCTTTTCTAAGGTTTCAACTATAAATAAACTTAATGGAGTTGGAGACCAAACTTTACTCATAAAATTCAACCTCAAGTTATGGCAACTGGAGTTGTTGTTTTTTCTCTTCTTAATCTTTTAACAAAGTTTTGATACCAAGTCTCCATATCTGGTGTTATACTTGGTTTAATTTCATTCATAGCAGCTTTAAAATCTTCTAAAGTAACTTCTTTAGCATTTGGATTTCTTCTTAAAGCATTCATAGCTGCTTCTCTGCATAAAGCTGCTACATCAGCACCTGAGTAACCTATCGAAATTTTAGCTAAATGAGCTAAATCAACATCTTTAGCTAAAGGCATATCCCTTGTATGAATCTTATATATTTGAAGTAAAGTATGCTCATCTGGAGCTGGAACATAAATTAATTTATCAAATCTTCCAGGTCTTAAAATTGCTGGATCAAGCATATCAGGCCTGTTGGTAGCACCCATAACTACAACATTTTCCAAGGATTCTATTCCATCAAGTTCTGTTAAAAGTTGACTTATTACTCTTTCTGTAACCCCTGAATCAGCATATCCTAAACCTCTTCTAGGTGCTATAGCATCTATTTCATCAAAGAATATTATTGAAGGTGCAGCTGTTCTACCCTTTCTAAATACTTCTCTAATAGCTTTTTCCGATTCTCCAACCCATTTACTAAATATTTCTGGACCCTTAATTGAAATAAAGTTTGCTTCGCTTTCATTTGCTACAGCTTTAGCCAACAATGTTTTTCCACATCCAGGTGGACCATAAAGAAGTATTCCTTTAGGTGGTTTAATGCCAAGCCTTTTAAAAGCATTAGGTCTTTTTAATGGCCATTCAATAGCTTCCGTTAATTCAGCCTTAACTTTTTCTAATCCTCCAACATCTTTCCATTTAACTGTTGGAACTTCAACATAAATTTCTCTCATAGCTGTGGGAGTTATTTCTTTATAGGCATTCATGAAATCCTCCATTTTAACAACCATTTTCTCCAAAATTTGAGGTGGAATTCTTTCCTCATCTAAATTTATTTCTGGAAGATATCTTCTTAAAGCTTTCATAGCTGCTTCTCTGCATAAAGCTGCTATATCAGCACCTGTATAACCATGCGTTACCTCCGCCAGCTTTTTTAAATTTACATCTTCAGCTAAAGGCATATTTCGTGTATGAATTTGAAGAATTTCTAATCTACCCTTTTTATCTGGAACTCCTATTTCTATTTCTCTATCGAATCTTCCAGGTCTTCTTAAAGCCGGATCAATAGCATTAGGTCTATTAGTAGCACCTATAACAATAATATTTCCTCTAGATCCTATTCCATCCATTAAAGCTAAAAGTTGAGCTACAACTCTTCTTTCAACCTCTCCAGTAACCTCCTCCCTTTTAGGCGCTATAGCATCCAACTCATCAATAAAAATAATACTTGGCGCTGTTTCCTGAGCTTTTTGGAATATTTCTCTAAGCCTAGCCTCAGATTCACCATAAAATTTACTCATAATTTCTGGACCTGAAATCACATAAAAGTTTGCTTCGCTTTCATTTGCTACAGCTTTAGCCAACAATGTTTTTCCACATCCAGGTGGACCATAAAGGAAAACTCCTCTAGGCGGTTCTATACCGAGCCTTTGGAAAAGCTCAGGATGCCTTAAAGGTAATTCAACCATTTCTCTTATTCTTTGAACTTCCTCATGTAATCCACCTATATCTTCATAAGTTACCATTGGTATTCCTTTTCTTTCTGGTGTGGGTTCGCTTAAAACTTGAACATGTGTTGTTTCAACAAGTTTTACAGGACCTCTTGGTCTAACTCTAGTAACCATAAGTGGAATTGCACTTCCAAATATTGAAAGCATAACTACATCTCCTTCCATGAATGCTGTATCCATAAATCTTCGTCTAACAAAATCTATAAATTCTTGATCAACGCTTAATCGAACATCTGTTGGAGCAAAAACTATGCTTTTAGCTTCTTTAACATCAGCTTTACTTACTAAAACGTATTCATTTATTGCTACACCAGCATTTCTTCTAACTAAACCATCCATTCTAATTATTCCTTGAGATTCATCTTCAGAATATGCAGGCCAAGCCACTGCAACTGTGGTTCTTTTTCCTCTAATTTCAACAAAATCTCCTGGGGTAATTCCAAGCATCTTCATGGTTTCTGAATCTATTCTAACCTTTCCATGGCCTACATCTCTTTGTTTAGCGTCAACAACTCTAAGTTGAACGTCTTTCACCAAAAGTTTTCCGCCTCCCCCCATACTATAATATATATTTTAAACTTTTTAGGTTTTTTATTTTAAAGGCTTAAAATAAAAGGTGATTTGCCGATAGTATTAGTATTATTAATTTTTAACTTTCTGCCTTTTAATGTTTATGTTTAAAAAATTAACTTGTTTAGTTTTCTTTTTAAATTCTGAAAAATTAACATGAAAATGTTTAAATTCTAGTTGAGCTTAAAACTTGAATTTCACTTATATCCTTTATTGATTTTAAAGCTTCTTCAACCTCGTTTATTTTTTCAGGTTTATCTTCTGGAATCGTAATATGAGCAATTAAAGCAACTAAACCAAAGGCAATTGGTTCTTCATCAAATTTAATTATTGAAGCTTCATTTGGAAGCTTATTTTTAATTTCATTTTTTAATTTTGATAAATCTCCTTCAGGATTTAAAGGAAAAATTTTTATTGAAGTTAAAACCTTCGCCATTTTAATTTTCCTCCTATTTTATGGTCCTGTAAAACCGCATTTAGGGCATTTATAAGGTCTTCCAAAGCTTCTGCATTTTTTACAACGCCAAATAATTAATTCTCCACAATTTGGGCAAGGAAATTTTGTAGCAGCTTCTCCTGGAAGAATTAATCTTCCACACCAATTGCATTTAGGCATTTCTACTTCACTCAAAGTTTTCCTCCCCATTTTTAGAAAAACAAATTAATTTTCGATAAATTTATAGTTATCGTTTTTAACTTTATTCAGCTCCTTTTTTTATGGAAATGGACATGTTTTTGTTGGGCATCCTCCAGAATATTCCGATTCTGCAGCAATAAATTTTCCTTCCTTTGTTTTTATTTCACCTATATATAAAACTTGTTCTGGTTTGCTTCCATATCTAAATACGGTTACTCCCTTACATTTAAGCTTCCATGCTAATTCAAAAATTTTTTTAACATCATTTATGGTAGCATCATATGGTAAATTAACTGTTTTTGAAACAGCATTATCAGTATATTTTTGAAAAGCAGCTTGCATTTTAACATGCCATTCAGGAGAAATATCTAAAGCTGTAACAAAAATCTTTTTTACATCCTCTGGGATACCATCAATTTTTTGTATAGAACCTGTTTTCGCTATTTCTTCAAGAAGCTTAGCGTTATAAAATCCTTTTTGTTTTGCTGTTAATTCAAATAGGGGGTTTATTTCAAAGAGTCTTTTTCCCCCTAAAACATTTCTTATAAAAGAAACTGCAAATAAAGGTTCTATTCCAGATGAGCATCCAGCTATTATGCTTATGCTTCCTGTAGGCGCTATAGTGGTTACAGTTGCATTTCTCATAGCTGAATATTTATCTTTCCAAATGCTTTTATCAAAGTTTGGAAATGAGCCTCTTTCTTCACCAAGCTCTATAGATTTCTTTCTAGCCTCTTCAGTTATAAACTTCATGATTTTTTCAGCAATGCTTAAAGCTTCCTCAGAATTATAAGGTATCTCAAGTTTTATAAGCATATCGGCAAATCCCATAACACCTAAACCTATTTTTCTATTAGCTTTAGTCATTTCTTCTATTTCTTTAAGTGGAAATGCATTTACATCAATTACATTATCAAGAAAATGAACAGCGTTTCTCACTGTTTCTTTAAGTTTATCCCAATTTATTTTTTTATCCTCAACCATTCTTGAAAGATTTATTGAACCTAAATTGCATGATTCATATGGTAGCAATGGTTGTTCTCCGCAATTATGCACATAAAATCCATTAGCATCAAAAGCATTTAAACCTGGAATTTTAACATCATAAGTTGATTCTAAACCTTTAAAAATTAACTTTTCAAATGTTGCTGTGAAATATTTTTTCGGTTTATTCATTTTTAAACTATTTATTAACTTTTCAATTTCCCTCTTTTTTCTTAAATTTTTAATTTGTATTTTTTTATAGAAATTCAAAATGCTTTCTTTTGAGGAAATAACTAATTCATAAATTTTACATCTATCTTTTTTAAAGCGAATTTTAGAATAAATTCCAAATCTAAGAAGCATTCTTTGAATCGTTTTAATCAATTGAATATCTGTTTGAGCAACTATAACTTTAATTTCCCTTCTTCTTTTTTCAACAAAACCGTTTGCATCAAATAAACTTGCAATTAAACCTTTACAAAAGCTTGAGGATGTTTTTTCTAATTTAACTAAAAAATCTTCCTTTAATTCAGTTGTTAAAAGAATTAAAGATGAGCTATAACCAAAAGCATTTATGCAATTTCCATTTAAATTAGTGTTGCTATCATAATTTTCCTTTATTTTAAGCATATTTTTCATTATAAATGAGCCAATAATATATCCTTCATCAAAAGAATATGGGCCGCTCCAAAAATCTATTGATGAATGATTATTTAAAAGTATTTTATCATTTTTTCTTAATTCCTCAGCTTTCACCCATTTGAACTTTATACGAGAATTTTTTCTTTCAATCTTCATAATTGGATGATCTTTAGTTAAATGTAATTCAAATCCTTCCTTAGTTAACAATTTATAAACTGGCTTCACACCTGTAAAGAAGAAACCTTCAGAATTTGAATTCCATTTTTTTCCATTAACAATTGCGGTAAATCTTCTTCCTATTAAATCAGCAACTTGTTTAGGGCCTTCAGCAGTCATAATCCATATATAAGATGGAAGGCAGGGGTTTGTTGCTTCAATTTCCCCAAGCTGCGGTGTTGGATTATGCCTATTAACTTCATCAATAAATATTACTCCTGGATCTCCACTTCTCCATGCTGATTCAGCAATTAAGTTCCAAACATATTTAGCTTTTAACTTTTTCACTTTTTCTTTATTTCTTGGATTAATTAACCAATATTCTTCATCTTTTTCAAGCTTCTCCATAAATTCATCTGTAATTGCAACTGAAATATTAAAATTTGATAAAACATTTGGAGTTTGCTTTACCGTTATAAATTCAATTATATCTGGATGATCAACTCTTAGAACGCCCATCATAGCGCCTCTTCTTCTTCCTCCTGCCTTTATCACATCTGTAGCTACATCAAAAACTCTCATGAAACTTACAGGTCCAGAAGCAACTCCTTTAGTGGATTTTACAATATCACCTTTAGGTCTAAGCTTTGAAAAATTAAATCCTACTCCTCCACCGCTTTGTTCAATTAAAGCCATATCCATTACAGCTTTAAATATACTTCTTAAAGAATCTTCAATTGGTAAAACAAAGCATGCTGATAATTGTCCCAAGCTTGTTCCAGCATTAAAAAGTGTAGGTGAGTTAGGAAGAAACTCAAGCTTAGCCATCATGTTATAAAATATTGTTTCGCTTTTTTTTGGATCTTCTCCATAATTTATATCAGCTTTAGAAATGGCTTTAGCAACTCTCATAAACATTTGACTTGGCGTCTCAATTATTTCTCCAAATTCATTTCTTAATAAATATCTTGTTTTTAAAACTTCTAAAGCGTTAACTGTTAATTTAGGTTCTGGAAAACCAAGTTTTTCTTTTAATGCTCTTATTTCATTTTTTCTTTCTCTATATGCTTGATATTCTTCAGCAACCTTATTATAGCCCTTTCTTTTTAAAACTTCTATAACTAAATCTTGAGCATCCTCAATTGATGGAATTTTATCCCTAAATTTTTCTTCTAAAAGCTTAACAACCTCTTTAGTTATTTCCTCAGCTTTTTCTCCATTTTTCAGCTCAACAGCAATAAAAGCTCTATGAACAGCATCTTTAATTCTGCTAGAATCAAAATCTACTATTTTTCCATCTCTTTTTCTTATTTTAGTAAGAACCATTTTTTTCACTTCATGTTCATATAATTAATAATGATTATCAATTTTAATTTCTATTTCCATAATAATAAAATATCTATACAAAATTTTTACTGCAATCTTTATGGAAATTAAAATTAATAAAAGTATTGTGTTAACTTGATTTTTCTTGGAAAAGCAGATTCAACTTGAACATTAAATTTAGTGCATAAAGATTCAATTTTTTCAAATGTTTCATTCCATTTTGATTGCAAGTTAACTAAAATTGGAATTTTTTCAATAAGTGTTGAATCCCAATCTTCAAGAAAAGACTTTAAAGATTTTAAAACAAACTTTTTAAGATTTAATTTATCATAAATTATTTTGCTTCCTGTTTTTTTAGCTAACTTAACTATTTTTACAATTGTTTCATAATCATCATTAACTTCAGGTATTATTGGGCCATAAAAAAGCCATGTTTGAATTTTTCGTGAAGCACATTCCTCAAGAATTTGAGCTCTAGCATCAGGTTTTGAAGCTTTAGGTTCAAGTTTTTCAGCTAACTCTTGATTTAATGTTGTTACTGTTACTCCTATATCAAATAAGTTTGAGGATATTAAATCTAAATCGCGAAGAATTAAATTTGATTTAGTTTGAATAGATATTGGAAAACCTTCATTTTTAAGGATTTCTAAACTTTTTCGAGTTAAATTATATTTTTTTTCTAAAGGTTGATATGGATCTGTTGATGTGCTTACACCAACTACACCCTTCTTTTTCTTTTTAACTTCTTTAATTAAAACTTCAAGCAAATTTATTTTTGGTTTAATTATTTCCCCCAAATTTAAAGCCACTTCTTTATCTTTTAATATTGATGAAACATAACAATATTTGCAAGCATGTTCACATCCTATATAAGGGTTTAAACAATAACGTAAACCTGGAAGCTTGCTTAATACTAAACCTGAAAAACATTTAACTTCAATAATTTTCAAATTTAATTTTTCCTTCCCGCTTTTTAAATTAAAAATTTAGTTAACTTTTTTTGATGAAGCATTTGCTTTAACATAACGCTATTCGCCATCCAATCCTCAATTTTAATGGTTAAATGCTTTTCAGAATATTTTAATGCTTCATTTAGGGAATCAAAAATTTTAGGTTTAGTGGCTAAAGCTTTTCTAACGCTTTCTCTTACATTCCAAACTCCAACTGGTAAAATATATCCTGGATGAATTTCTCTTAAAGTTAAAGCTGAAGCTTGCTTTTTTTCTTTAACAAGTTTTTCAGCAACAGCAAGTCTTGCTGCATAATAGCATCCTCCAACATTAGCATATTCAATTCGCCCTTTATATCCTTCATAATCCCCCATTAATGCTGGTTTTACTCCATTTTTATTCCATGCTGTTCCAGGAAACCATGCTTCAATCCATTCAAAACTCCATTTTTCAGGCATTAAAATAGTTAAAAAAATATTATCTAAATTTTTAAAAACATAAACTTGATATTCATTTATTATATCAAAATTTTTTAATTCATTTATTAAATGTTTTGAAATTGTATCATCAACAGCTGTAATACTCCATCTTGTTGGAACAAGCCTTCTTTTAAATCCTAAACCAAACATTCCTAAACTAAAGCATTTTTGAATTGAAGTTATTGGTTCTCCAGCTTTATAAAGCGTTATTATTGCTTCAGATGCTTTTAAATCCTTATCAAAATAAGCTTTTTCAATTCTTTGATTAACATGGGGATTTCCTAATTCTAAATGCTTTAAAGGAGCTGAAGGTCCAAAAGGTTGAGTTTCATCGCTTAACACAATTGTTCCCTTAGGTTTTCTTTTAAAAACAGCTAAAGCATCTACAGGGGAATCGCTCATAGCTAATTCTTGAAGAGAAAGCAAAAATTTATCAGCATTTAATGCAGCTTCAGCATTCATTAAAACTTTTCCTCTAATTAACATTGATCTAAAATCTACAATTTCATCTATAGTTTTACCAATCCACATTTCTGGAAAATCTAAAATTTTAGTATCTCCTTGTTGGGGTGGAATTAAAGGTCCAATGCTTAACTTGGGATATCCGCTCCATCCAACAAAAACTCCTGGAGGGCTTGAACCATAAATGCTTTCAGAATCAATAAGTTTATAACATTTAATTAAAGAAAAAGATTTAACAATAATTGGGCAACGGGATTTACCGCAAAGCATTCGCCCCCCTTTGCATAAAAGACAAAGAGGAACATTAGATAAATTCATTAATTTCATAAACTCTCCAAAATCAATTTAAACCTTAAGAAAAAATTGTTTTAACATAAAAATAAATTTTAATTTGCTTTAAATATTATTTTACAAATTTATGCTTAAAATAAAATTTGAAAAACTTCATATACTTAATTTATTATTAAAAGTTTATTGAGGCTTTTAACTTGGGAGTTAACTTAAGCGATTTAATTTCTAAAAAGAAAATAACTTTTGATGAGCTTAAAGGTCGAGTTGTAGCTATTGACGCTTATAATGCTCTTTATCAATTTCTTACAATTATTAGAGGGGCTTCAGGCGAACCTTTAATGGATAGCCGTGGAAGAATAACCAGTCATTTAAGCGGTTTACTTTATAGAACATCAAATTTAATAGAGAAGGGAATTAAACCTATTTATGTTTTTGATGGTAAACCTCCAGCATTAAAAGAGGTTGAATTAAAACGAAGATTAACTATTAAGGAAGAAGCTATAATAAAATATGAAGAAGCCATTAAAAGAGGTGCTTTAGAAGAAGCTAGAAAATATGCTCAAATGAGCGCTAAACTTAAAGATGAAATGGTTGAGGATGCTAAGCAATTATTGAATTTGCTTGGTGTACCTTGGATTCAAGCGCCTTCAGAGGGGGAAGCTCAAGCTGCTTTTATAGCGGCGAAAGGTGATGCTTGGTGTGCTTCAAGCCAAGATTATGATTCATTATTGTTTGGTGCACCTAGGCTTGTTAGAAATTTAACTATAAGCGGTAAAAGAAAGCTTCCTAAAAAAAATGTTTACATTGAAGTTGAGCTTGAGCTTATTGAATTAGATAAAGTGCTTAAGGAGCTTGGTTTAACAAGAGAACAATTAATTGATTTAGCAATATTAATAGGAACAGATTATAATCCTGAAGGCATAAAGGGAATAGGTCCTAAAACAGCTTTAAAGCTTATTAAAGAATATGGAAAGCTTGAAGCAATTAAAATTGATGGTCTTCCAGAAAACTTTCTTGAAATTAGAGAGATATTTTTGAAACCTAAAGTGGAGGAGCAATATGTTTTAAAATGGAGTAAACCAGATGTAAATGGTGTAATTCAATTTTTATGCAAAGAAAGAGATTTTTCTGAAAGCAGAGTTAAAACAGCTCTTGAAAAAATGCTTTCAGGTTTAACTCAGGAAAAAAGAACTTTAGAATCATTTTTTGGTTAATATAATAAAATTTAATATTATTCTGAATGAAAACCATATTTTCCAAGAAGCGGAACAAAAGCGCATCCACCTAAATCTTCAATAAAAATTTTTCCATTTAAATCTTTTTTTACACGAAGAAGAGATTGATATCCATATAAACTGCCAACTGGAATAACTAAAATTCCACCGTTTTTAAGTTGTTCAATCAACGGTTCAGGAATTTTTGAGGCAGCAGCTGTAACAAGAATTCTATCGTAAGGAGCTTCTTTTAAATATCCTAATGAACCATCCCCAACAATAACTGTTACATGCTCAGTATAACTTAATTTTCTTAAGTTTTTTTCAGCAAATTCAGCTAATTCTGGAACTATTTCTATTGTATAAACATGTCCCTTTAAAACATTTTCTTTTTTAGGCGCTACAATTTCAGCTATTGTAGCTGCATGATAACCGCTTCCAGCTCCAACCTCCAAAACTTTTAATCCAGGCTTTAACTCTAAAGCTTCATTCATTATAGCAACCATATGTGGTGCGCTTATTGTTTTTCCATATCCTATAGGTAAAGGACAATCTATATAAGCTTCATTTTTTAATTCTTCAGGAACAAATTCCTCTCTTGGAACATTCAGCATAGCCTCCATAACTTCCTTAGTTTTTATTATTCCTTCCCTCTTTAAAGTTTCCACAAGTTTTCTTCTTAATTCTGAAAAATTTTGATTTAAATTCATGGAAAGCTAACCGTTTTTATTAAAGTGAACTATTTAAAAATTAGTTAAGGGGAAATATTTAAAATTGAAGGTTTACGAATTTATTTTAGCTTATGGCCATAAAAAAATTCTTGCAACTCATAAATCAACATTTGAAATTACAAAAGAAGAAAACTTAAGTTATAGAGGAAACTGCATTATCGCTGTTAAAGCAAATAAAAGCGTTTTTGATTTATCTAAAGAGTTTAAAGAATTAGCTAAATTAAGCAAAGCTTTAATAAAGGTTGAATTAGAAGTTGATGGATTAAAAGAGGTAGTATATGGAAAAGGAAATGAAAACTTATCTTTTCTTAGCCAAAAAGATTTGGTTGTAAGAAAAAGCAATTATGTATGCGATAGAACTTTAATGATTTTTTCTAATAAAGCTGCAGCAGATTTATCTAGAGAGCTTATTAAAAGATTAAAAAATCCTAATCAAAAACTTGAAGTAACATTAAGTGTTGAAGTTTAAATGCTGTATTTAGCAATTATTGTTTGAAGAACATTAGCAGCATTCATTATTGTTTCTGAAGTTCTTGCTAAAAGAGAAAAAACATCTTTATAAAGCATTATTGTTTTATAATCAGCATTTAAATTCACTAATTTTTTAATTAAGTTAAATTCATCATTTATCATAGTATCTCTTAATTCTCTAACTTTTTTAGCTTTTTCTACAGCTTTACTAAAGTTTTCTGAAAAAATTTTTAAAGCTTCATTAAATGATTTTGAAGCTTCAAATAATGTTTCACTCATTTTTAAACCCAATTCAACAATTTCTTTTGGTAATGGAAAATTCTCAAGCAAAATAATATGTCTAGCTACTATTTCGCATCTATCCAAGATTCGTTCAATAGCCTCTATTAACATAAAGTAATCTTCAATAGAATACTTTAATAAAGCACCTTTAAACAACTCTTCTTTTAACTCATCCATTAAAGAATCATCTATAGCTTCAAAATCTATAACTTTTTGAGCGTTTGCTATAGCTTCATTTAAATTTCCTTTACATATCTCCTTTATGGAAATGCATAAAGCTTTTAAAGCTTCAAAAACGCTATTGCTATGTTTATCAAAAATAGTATAAAACTTTTCTTCCTTCATTTTTATTTTCAACCACCAAGTAAATTTATTGCATTAAACAATTTAAATTTAAGCCTAGATAAAAAATAAATTAGCTTAAATCAAGAATTAAAATAAAAATAAAATAGAAGAGTTTATATATTTGCTTTAACCTTCTAAAAATTTTGGGAGATGTTTAAAATGACTTTTATTGGACCCTGGGAAATAGCTTTAATTCTTTTAATAGTTTTAATTTTGTTTGGTCCAAAAAAGCTTCCTGAACTAGCTAAATCTGTTGGGCAAGCTGTAAGAGAATATAAACGTGCCTCAGAAGGTATATTAGAAGATCTTTCCTCTTCAACAGTTAAACCTTCTGTAACCCAAGAAAAACCAATTCAAAATGTTGTTGAGGAAAAAGAAAGAAAGGCTCTTATTGAAGCTGCTAAAAAACTTGGAATAGAAACTGAAGGAAAAACCATTGAACAAATATCTGAAGAAATAATGAAAAAAATTGGAGAAAGCAATTAAAAAACTTTATTAATTACTATTAAATTTCTTTGCTTTTTAATTTTTTTGTTTTATATTTTAAAATTTTAATGTGACATATAAAATGAATGATAATGGGAAAAAGCCTTTAGAAGAAAAGAAAATGACTTTTATGGAGCATACCGTGGAACTATTTCAAAGACTTAAAATAATTCTTATAAGTGTTTTTGGATTAGGCCTTTTTGTCGGTTTTTTCCCTATAGATATTACAAAGTTTTTTACAAGCTTTTTTGGTTTTTTACCTTCTAGCGTAGAATATAAACCTTTAGTTTCATTAATTTTTGATAGAATGAAAAAAGATCTTTTACCAAAAGAAGCTTCATTAATAGCTGGAAGCTTTATAGATACAGCTTATGTTTATCTTTTAATTTCAATTTTAATAGGAGTTGTTTTAAGCTCTCCTATAATTGCTTATGAGCTTTATAAATTTTTTAATCCAGCTTTATATCCTCATGAACGTAAATTAGCTGCTAAAATAGTTTTATCTTTTGTAGGATTATTTTTTATGGGAGGCTTTTTATGCTATAAAGCTATTTTACCGATAACCTTTAAAATTTTAATGTGGTTTATTGAAAGTGCAGGTGCTCTCCCATTAATTAACATTAATGATTTTATTCAAATGATTCTTGTTTTAATAATTGGTGTTGGTTTGCTTTACACTTCACCAATTTATATTGTTCTTTTAGTTCAAAAAGGTGTTATGAGCAGCGAATACTTAACTAAAAATAGAAAGTTTATTTATGGCGCTTTCATAATTATAGCTGCTATAGTAACTCCTGATCCAACTATAGTTAGCGATACAATTCTTCTTATACCTTTTGTTGTGCTTTATGAAGCAACTGTTTTAATATGCAAGCATATAGAGAAAAAACGTTTTAAAAAGAATGAAGTTTAAATAATTCATTGAAAATTTTCTCCAGAGAGTTAGGCTTTAAAATTTTAATTAAACTTTTGTGCACACCCGTTTCATATTGAATTGCCTTCTTCCTAGCTTTAATTAAATTCTCTGGTAAACCTAAAACATTAGCTGCCTTTCTTAAAATTATTTTTCTTTCCTCCTCATTTTTTATTTTCATTTCTACAGGAAGCTTAATTGCATATTCTATTAAGTTCCAATCTGTATATGGAAGCCTTGCTTCAACCCTATTATAAGCTGTAACTTTTTCATCCCTTTCATAATTTACTTCATATGCTTTAACAACGCTTTGAAATAAAGCTTTAAAGCAAGCTTCAGCCCCATCTATTTTTAGCATATCTGCAAATTTTTTATATCCTCCAAACAATTCATCAGCTCCTTGACCTAAAAAAATTTTTTTAAAGTTTTTTTGAAAAGCTAGTTTTGAAACCCAAAAAATTGGGATAGCCACTTCAGTTTTCATTAAGTTAGGTTCCTCTATTATCCAAATAATTTTTTTCACAATTCTTTTTAATTCTTTTATAGTAAACAATTGTTTTTCTAAGGGTAAATTTAATTCTTCAGCTGCTTTTTCAACTGTTGCATAATTAAATTTATTTTTAACTCCAACAGTAAACAGTTTAACTTTAACACCTATTTCATTTAAAATATATGCTATTAAGCTGCTGTCTATTCCACCTGAAAAAGCTACAGCTGCCTCCTTTAAATCTAAGCTTCTTTTTTTAATTGAGGTTAAAAGCAAATCAGCTAAATTTTTAGCAGCTTCATTAAATTGTTTAAATTCGATTTTAAAATAGGAAAGTTTTTTAAATGTTGTAAAATTAACTTTTCCATTTTTAAATTCAGCTATAGTTCCAGGTGGAAAAGATTGAGGTTTCCTTATACCTATTTTCCATAAAGCTTTTTTTTCTGAAGCTAATGCATAAAAACTGTTGTTTCCCCAATAATATAAAGGTTTTAAGCCTAAAGGATCTCTAGCTACAAGCAATTCATCATTTAAAAAAATTGCTAAAATATATGCTCCATCATTTTCCTTTAAAAAATTTATTAATTCATCTTTACTTTTGATTTCAGGGAAATTTTTAGCATTAACGATTTTTTCATTAGAGAAAATTTCTCCATCAAAAATGTAAATATAATTGCTTGTTTTTATTGGTTGAGGAGGGTTTAACTCGTTAAAAAAATTGTAGCCTATAATTAATTTATCATTTAAATTTTGCGATTTTAATTCATTAATGCTTTTTGAAGTGAAAACTTCATTTTTTAATCCTAATCCAAAAAAGTTTCCTCTATGCTTTAAGCTTTTCATTATTTCAAAAATTTTTAAAGAATCTTCTTTTTTATTTGAGGTTACTATTGAAACTCCACCCATTTTTCACTCAATTAATAATTCTTGCTTGCTTTCCTTTTTTTCCTTAATAAGCTTTAACTCTTCGCTTGTTATTTTTCCACCAACTTGCTCTTTAATTTTTTTTGATAATTTTAAGCCTATGGATGGAACTTTCATTAATTCCATAAGTGATGCTTTCTTTAAATCCTCTATTGTTTTAAACCCTGCGTTAAAAAGCATTCTTGCTCTAATTCTTCCTATACCTTCCAAGCTAGTTAATTGAATTAACTCTTCTTTAACTCCATATTTAACCCTAATAGCAAGTTGATTTAATTGATTTAAAAAATTTTTAAGGTTAAATAGTTTAGCTAATTCATAGGTAGCATAAAGAAGCCAATTAGCCGCTTCAACTAATCTAAATAAATCTCCAGGTTCAACATTGTAGGCTTTTAAAATAGCTTCTTCAGATGCTTCATTTATCCAATCTAATAATACTTTAGCGCATTTTACCTCAGCCAGAAACTCTTCATCATATGTATATTCTGGAATATTAACCATAAATTCATTTATATGGGTTAAAGCAAACTCATTAAGTTCCTCAATTTCTTTTCTTCTTGGGTAAAGTTTAGGTGTTATATCAGGTGTGCTGGATATTAAATGAATAAAGCTAAATTCTGTAACTTTCTTAGCTGAATTAAATAAGCCATTTCTAATTATTACAGCTGATAAAGGGTCAATATAAAGTTCTGAAACTCTTTTTCCAAAGATGGTAGCTTCAATTAAATCTTCGCTTTTTGCATTAATTAAATCCTCTTTAATTAAAAAGGATAAAATTTTATTTAATTTTGCTTTTATAGATTTGCTTTCATATTGTTTAGCAAAAAATGTTTTTGAAAAAAACTTCATTAAACCTTTTTTGCTATAGGCAAATCCTGAAGCTATTACAGCTAAAACATGCGGTCTAAGAACTTTTTCTATAGCCAATTTAGAATAAATTTTTTCAGGCTCAGATAAAACATAACTTTTCATTAAATAATCTGCTTCATCCTCAGTTTTAGCTATTAAAACTGATTCTCCAAAATTATCATATTTTGGTCTTCCAGCTCTTCCGCATAATTGTTTATATTCTAAAACTGAAATTGGATATCTGCCATAACCAGGTTCATATCTTTCATAACTGCTTATTACAACTGTTCTAGCTGGAAGGTTAACTCCTGCAGCTAAAGTTGGTGTAGCCACTAAAATTTTTATTTTTCCAGATTTAAAAGCTTCTTCAACAATTTTTCTATGGTTTGCTTCTAAACCTGCATGATGAAAAGCACTTCCTTTTTTAATAACCTCTGCCAAAGCCTCGCTTAAACTTGTTTTTTCTCCTGTAGAAAGAATTTGAGAAGCAACTTCCTCAAGTGTTTTAGATGGTTTTTTAGAAAAAAGCTTTCTTAAAGCTAATCCTGCTTTCACAGCTAATTTAACAGCGTTTCTTCTATTTTCAGCAAAAATTAATGTTTGTCCTCCATCCCTTACAGAATTCAAAGCCACATCTATAACTGGATCATTAAAGTACTCCTTAATAGGTTTTATGGAACCATCTTTAAATTTGATTTCTCCATTTAAATATATGCCTTCCTTTAATGGAACTGGACGCCAATCAGTTTTTATTGGAATAGCATTAATCCATTCAGCAATTTCTTCAACATTTTTTATTGTTGCGCTTAAAGCTAAAATTTGCGTTTTTGGATTAACTTGCATTAATCTAGTTAAAAGAATTTCTAATGTTGGTCCTCTAGATGGATCTGTTAAAAGATGAATTTCATCAATTACAATTGTTGAAACATCTTTTATCCATTGAGCTTTATGTCTTAAAAGGCTATCAGCTTTTTCATTTGTAGTTAATATTATATCATATTTGCTTAACCATGGATCGGAACTATCGTAATCTCCTGTTGAAATTGCAACTTTAATTTTTTCTCCATTAGGTTTTATTAATCCATCATATTCTTTAAATTCTTCATATTTTTCATTTGTTAAAGCTTTTAAAGGTGTTAAATAAAGAGCTTTTCCACCTAACTTAAAAATATTGTTTAAAATGCAAATTTCAGCTATTAAAGTTTTTCCGCTGGCTGTTGGACTTGCTAAAACCACATTTTTTCCTTCAAGAACTCCAGCTTTAACAGCATCTTCTTGCGGTGGATAAAGCTCTATATAACCTTTTTTTAAAAAAGCTTCTTTAATAAGCTTTGGAATATTTAATTCTTCTATTTTCAATTTTTAAATCCTTTCTTATGGGGTTGTGCGCTTTAAAAATCCTGGTTTAGGTGTATATAAAAGGCCTTCCTTAAGCAATTGATTAACTGCTTTTTTAACATCCTCTTCTTTTAACTCAAATTTTTCAACTAAAGTTTTATATAGTTTTTGTTCTTCTACAGCTCCATCTTCATCTTGAAGCTCAGCTATAGCAGCTCTTACAATTTGCATTGTATCCCTTAAGCTTTTAGGTTTTCCAGTCATAATCACATCTATATCTATTTTTCCTGTTGTTACATCAATTCCAACATTTTGAAGGGAAGCATTCATAAGTTTAATTATAGCTTTAGCATCTTCAGCTTTAACTTCAGTTCTTAAAGCTGCTCTTGCTCTAGCTTCAGCTAATCTAACTAAAGCCTCCAATTGACGAGGTGTAATAGCAATTGGAGAATCTTGAGATGAACCTGAAGAAGCCCTCATTTTAAGATAAAAACTTTTTAATTCTTTAACTGCTTCATCAGTTAATTTAGGTTCAATCTTCTTAGCATAACTAATATATTTTCTTAATAATTCAGGTGGTATAGGTGCGGATTCTGGAGATTCCCTTTTTTGATGCAAACTTAAAATATGCGTTGACATTTTATCATCTATTTCAGGGTTAGGTTCATCCTTCATAACGAAAATTAAATCAAATCTTGATAAAATTGTTACTGGAAGATTAATATTTTCTGTTATAAGCCTATATGGATCATATCTACCTAAAGCTGGGTTAGCAGCCGCTAACACTGAAGCTCTAGCATTTAAAGTTGCTACTATTCCACCTTTAGCTACGCTTACAGTTTGCTGCTCCATAGCTTCATGCATTGCAACTCTATCTTCAGGCTTCATTTTATCAATTTCATCTATACAAGCTACTCCTTTATCAGCTAAAACTAAAGCTCCAGCCTCCAAAACCATTCCTCCAGATTTCTCCCTGATTACAGCTGCTGTTAAACCTGCAGCTGTGCTTCCTCTACCGCTTGTATATAAACCTCTAGGAGCTATTCTAGCAACATATTGAAGAAGAGCACTTTTGGCTGTTCCAGGATCACCAACTAAAAGCACATTTATATCTCCTCTAATTGTTACTCCATCTGGTAAATGCTTTCTTACACCACTAAATAAAAGATATAAAATTGCTTCTTTAATTTCAGGATAACCATAAATTGATGGAGCAATAGATTTAATTAATTTTTCATAAACATCTTTTGATGAAGCTATTTTTTTAATTTCCTCTTCCTCTTCAGGTGTTATTTCTATATCCTCTAATTCTCTACCTTGAGTATCTATAAAATTAGCATCTAAATAAAGTTCAAAAGTTCTTAATTTACCACCTCTGCTTGAAGCTTCCTGTTTAGCTCTTACAATACCTGTTAATGTTATTCTATCTCCTGGTCTAGCTACGTCAACCAAATCATTTGTTACTTCAACATCCATTACTCTAGGAAGTTGCCCTGGAGGTAAATCTTCAGGTTTTTCTTGAATTCTTAATTCTTGATGATTTATAAATGTTGATTCTTTTTCTATAAAATCGAAGGCTTTACCTTTGCATTGAGGACAAAATGGAACAGTTTTCATTAAAAAACCTGTTTGTTCAACATGAATTAAGGCGTCGCATTTTCTACATCTAAAGGCAGCTTTTGTTAATAAAGGTTTTACAGGGGTTGCTCTTACAACTATTCCATCAACAGTCACTAATGTTCCAATTAAATCTGAACCTATAGCTCTTATAGAAGTTTTATCTAAGGTTTTTCTAAATCTAACAAAAACTGTTTTAAGTTGCTCAGCATATTCAGGATCCTCAATTTTTAATTGAGCCCAAGCTGATTTACTTGCATAAACTAGAAATTCATCAGGTTTTTGAACAATTTCCCTTGCTAAACTGCTATCAAAAGAAACTAAATCTTCAAAATCTACAATTAAAGATTTAGATTCTATTAAAGCCATTTGAGCTAATCTTTTTCTATATTTATATTCTCCAGATTCAGTTTTAAAGCTGCTAAAAAACTCTTGAAATTTAACTTCTGGATTCGCTTCTTCAGTTATCAAATTTCCTCACTTAAAATTGTTTTTTTCCATTCATAAATTATATTGCGCAATCCCTCATATAATCGCATTTCTTCAATTGTTAAATTTGATAAAATGTTTTCTGGAACTGAAGGTGATGAAGCTAAAGAAGCGATTTTTCTAATTCTACAATTAATAATATCTCTAGAAATATTTAATGCTTTTTCATAATCTTTAAGCTTGCTCGGCTCCTTTTTAGCTTCCATAGAAAGCCTATAAAGAAAACGTTTTAAATTACAATAAAAATTTTTATTTAATTTAGGAAGCTGCCTAGAGGTTGGTAAAGTTTCTTTCCAATGAATTTTAGATAAATTTACTAAAGTTATTTCTTCCTCTTTAAATTTAGCTAAATTTAAATTTACTAATGTTTCAGCAATCCAATAGCTTACTTCAATTTCTTGCCCAGCTTTAAAAGATTCAATTTTTCCATTAATTAAAGCAATATTATCTAAATCCTTTAAAATAATAATTTTAACTAGTGAATTTAAAAATTCTAATTCTGTATTTTCTAAGGTTTCGCTTAGTTTTTTATTCAATTAAATTTACCGCCTAAAACCTTCCAACTATTTATTAAACAAATTACTTTAATCATTAAATTGAATTAAATTAATTTATTTTTAATTTTGTAAAATAATTGGGGAAAATTCAATTTCTTTTTATGAAAACGCTTAAAATTGTTTTTCTTTATGTTAAATAAAGATTTTGAAAGCTAAAGATTTAAAAAACTTTAAATTATTATAAGTGTAAAATTATTCCTTTCATTAAAAAGCGTTAAAATACATTGTTAAGAGGCGACTTAAATGTATAAAATACTTAAAAAAATGCAGTTATGCCCTATAGTTTACTTAATTGAGGTTGAAGCACCTTTAATCGCTAGAAAAAACAAGCCTGGACAATTTGTTGTTCTTAGAGTGCATGAAAAAGGGGAACGAATACCTTTAACTATTGTTAATTCTGATGAAAAACGTGGAAGCATAACTTTAATTTTTCAAGTTGTAGGAAAAACAACAAAGCTTTTAAGTAAGCTTAATGAAGGCGACTATATAATGAATATTGTTGGACCTTTAGGTAAACCAACTGAAATAGAGCATTATGGAACAGTTGTTTTAATTGGAGGCGGTGTAGGCGCTGCTGAAATATATCCTGAAGCTAAAGCTTTTAAAGCTGCTGGAAACTATGTAATAGGGATAGTTGGCGCTAGAACTGCAAATCTTCTTATTTTAGAAAATGAATTAAAACAGGTTTGCGATGAATTTTATATAACTACAGATGATGGATCAAAGGGGCATCATGGCTTTGTAAGCGATATTTTAAAGCAATTAATTGATAAAGGTGTTAAAATAGATTTGGTTTATGCTGTGGGTCCAACAATAATGATGAAAGTAATTTCTAATTTAACTAAACCATATGGAATTAAAACTTTAGTAAGCCTTAATCCAATAATGCTTGATGCAACAGGAATGTGCGGTGTTTGCAGAGTTAAAGTTGGTGGAGAAATAAAGCTTGCATGCGTTGACGGTCCAGAATTTGATGGACATTTAGTTGATTTTGATTTATTAATGGCTAGACAAAGAACTTATTTAGATGAAGAAAAAAAGATTTTGGAGCTTTATGAAAAAATGGAGAAAAGTTAATTGGAAGGGGATAAAATTTGAAATCTTCTATTGAAAGATTTAAAAGAACACCTATGCCTAAGCAACCTCCAGAAGTTAGAATTCATAATTTTAATGAGGTTGCATTAGGTTTTACACCTGAACAAGCAATGAATGAAGCTAAAAGATGCCTTCAATGTCCTGAACCTAAATGCATAGGTGGATGCCCAGTAGAAATAAATATTCCATTATTTATTAAGCAAATAGCTGAAGGAGATTTTGATGCTGCTATAAAAACAATTAGGGAAACAAACAATCTTCCAGCGATCACCGGTAGAGTTTGCCCTCAAGAAGTTCAATGCGAAGGTGTATGCGTTTTAGCTAAAAGAAACGCTCCTATAGCTATAGGAGCCTTAGAAAGATTTGCAGCCGATTATGAATTAAGCAAAGGTGGACCAAAAGTTGATAATATTGCAAAGAAAACAGGGAAAAAAGTAGCTGTTGTAGGTTCAGGTCCAGCAGGTTTAACTGTTGCAGGTGATTTAGCTAAGTTAGGTCATGAAGTAACAATATTTGAAGCTTTACATGCGCCTGGAGGAGTTTTAGCTTATGGAATTCCAGAATTTAGATTACCTAAATCAATTTTAAATGCTGAAGTAAACTATGTTAAAAAACTTGGTGTAGAAATAAAGCTTGATGTAGTTATAGGAAGAACATTAACAATCGAAGAGCTTTTTAAAATGGGTTTTAACGCTGTATTTATTGGAACCGGTGCCGGCTCACCTAAATTTTTAAATATTCCAGGAGAAGAATTAAATGGTGTATACTCTGCTAATGAATTTTTAACTAGATGCAATTTAATGAAAGCCTATAAATTTGGTGAATATGATACTCCCATTAAAGTTGGAGAAAATGTAACTGTTGTTGGAGCAGGCAATACAGCTATGGATTCAGCTAGAACAGCTTTAAGGCTTGGAGCAGCAAGCGTAACAATTGTTTATAGGCGTACAGAAGCTGAAATGCCTGCTAGAGCTGAAGAAGTGGAAAATGCTAAGGAGGAAGGTGTAAAATTTCAATTGTTAACAAACCCTGTTAAATTAATTGGGGAAAACGGCTGGGTTAAAAGAATGGAATGCATAAAAATGCAATTGGGAGAAGCTGATGAATCAGGAAGAAGAAAACCTGTTCCAATTCCAAACTCAAACTTTTATTTTGACACAGATCAAGTAATAATTGCTATTGGAAGATACCCAAATCCCATAATAGCTCAAACAACTAAAGGTTTAAAAGTAAATAAAGAAGGTTTAATAATAACTGATGAATATGGAAGAACAAACATAAAAGGAATATGGGCTGGAGGAGATATAGTAACTGGAGAAGCAACAGTAATAAGCGCTATGGGAGCTGGAAAAAAAGCAGCAAAAGACATTCATGAATATTTAATGAAGCTATAACCTCTTTTTATAAGCAACTTTTACTTTTTTATATTCTTAACGAGTTATACTTAATGAACCTAGCTTTAAATCAATTAACCCTTATAAAATATATTGAAAAACTTTATTGCAGTAAGCTTTTTGTATGAAAGCATTAAAATAATGAGTGTGGATGATGAGGCTGCGGAAGAATTATTTTTAAAGCTTGCTAGAAAGTTAAAGACTTATAATTATTTAAAGGAGGCTTTAAAGCAAAATTCTTTTATACAATATTTTTTAACTTTTCTTTCGCTAAGGTATTTTATTATTTTATATTTGCTTAGTTTTAAACAGAAAAATCAACTTTTTCTTTTTTAAAGAGAATTTTTCCCTTCTTTATAACTTCCTCAATAAATAAATTGTTTTTCTTCATTTCTTCAAATTCTTCTTTTGTATAACCTATTGGCTCTATTGGTATATTGAATTTATTTAAATCCATTAACAGTTTTATTCTTTCTAAAAAATCTTCTTTAAAATCTGCCACCACTAAAATATCTATATCTGAACCTTCATTTATATCGTTTTTAGCAAATGAACCGAATAAAATAATAAGTTCAGGATTCAATTTTTCACTTACCTCTTTTACATAGCTTTTTATCCCTTTAAAAACTTCTCCACTTCTTTTAATATCGATTCTGCGTAAAACACGCATTTTTCACCTATACCTCTTGTATAACATTTATATGCTGGGCCTTTAGGATAAAAATTTGGGTATCTTGAAGCTATATAATGCCTATCTAACTCTTTACCTTTATCGGCGCTATTCTATCGACTGTTAGACCTTTTTCCTTCAACCATTTCCTTAAAGCCTCCCTAGCCATAGACTCTGACATAGCTCCTACTGAGCTTGAAAGGCCACCCAGCTCACTTCTAGTGCTAGTTAGCTCCCTTCTTATCTCAGCAATGTCCCGTCTTGTTTCTGCCATAGCCTCCATAAACCTCGCCTGTCCTTCAACAAGCTTAGCTACAGTATTCTCTAACCTTGCATATCCTTCAATAAGCCTGCTCACCGTCTTTTCTAAGCTTAAGATAGCTGTTTTAATGTCTTCTAGGCCTAGCATGCCGATTATGGCGTGGCGAAATTCCTCATCCTCCTTAAGAAGCTTGAAAATTCTTGATTTAAGGTTTGTCTCCATCTTTCACTCGCCATTTTCAACTTGCTCCTATATTTTATAAGTTAAAAGGGCTTTATATACTTCCTTAATTAGGTTTTCTTTAAAAATTCATCTTTAAACCAGCGTAAAGCTATTCCTGCACTATAGAACTCCAAAGCAGTTAAAAGTAAACTTAATCCAGTATAGTTTTAAATTACTCTTTTTCATTAATTTTAATTAAACTGTAGGAGATATTGAAATTAAAATGGTTTCTAGAGTTAATGATTGGTTGAAGCAAGCTTTAAAGGATTTAGAGCATGCTAAAAAATCTTTAGAATTTAATGATTATGAATGGGCTTGCTTTGCTGCTCAGCAAGCTGCTGAAAAAGCTGTTAAGGCTTTATATCAAAAGTTAACTATTGAAGTTTGGGGGCATTCAATATCTCATATGCTTGCTTCTCTTCCAAATAAATATAAACCCCCTGAAGAATTAATAGATAAAGCTAAAGAGCTTGATAGACATTATATTCCAACAAGATATCCAAATTTTCATCCTGAAGGTGCACCCCTAGATTATTATACTAAAGAAGATGCAAAAAGAGCTGTTAAATATGCAGAGGAAATCATGGAATACTGCAAAAGTAAAATTCTTTAAGCTAAACTATAAAGAAGTTATGAAAAAGCTTAGGGAGTATAGTGAAAAAACTGTAGCTAAAGGTGTTAAAGCTGTGATTTTAATAGGATCCCTCGCTAAAGGAGATTACACAGCTTTTTCAGATGCAGATATACTTATAATATTTGATGAAGCATCTAAAAACCCTATAGATAGAATAAAAGAATTTATAGATCCAAGCTTGCCAATAGAAATTGAACCTAGAGTATACACTACAAACGAGCTTTTAAAAATGGCTAAAGAAAAAAGAAAAATAATTAAAGAAATAATAGAATATGGTAAATTGCTTGCAGGAGATAAAAAAATTATAAAAACCATTAAAAAAAGCTTCAGAAAATAAAACACCATAAATTTAAAACTTAAACCTTCAAATGCAAAAAAAACCTTTATATTACTATTTTAAGTATAAAACTTTAACTAAATCTTTTTGTATATACTTGTGCTTCTTTAATTAAGCCTCAAATTTTGCTAAAACTTTATAAAAGGTTTTTTATATTTTAAATTTAAAGCTATGTAATTTAATTGACTAAAGGTAAACTTATATAAAAGCGATTTAGGTTGAGTTTTAAATAAAGTGAATAAAAATGATAGGTATAAAATGCTATTTTATTGTTAAGGGTTATACCAAAGGAGAAGCATTGGTTAGTAAAGAACCAATTAGTTTTTGGGGAGATTTTGACCCTAAAACTGGTTGTATAATAAACAAAACTAATTCATTATATAATCAAAATGTTAAAGGGAAAATTTTGATTTTTCCTTATGGAAGAGGTTCAAGCACAAGCTCAGCAATATTTCTTGAAGCTGTAAGATTAGGTAATGCTCCTGCAGCCATTATTAACATTAAAACTGAGCCTATACTGGCTGTAGGCGCTATACTAGCTGAAAAACTTTACAATATTACCATACCTATTGCTTATACAAGAGAAACAGATCCAACTAAAATTTTCAAAACAGGCGATCATATAGAAATAGACGGATTTAATAATATAATTCGAAAACTTAACTAAGCAGATATAATGAGTTAAATTTAAAAGATTCAGGAGTTAAATAAATGTACTCCCTATTATAAGTTGATTTACTGAATGAAAAGTTTCATTTATTGTATTAATCCTGCATGTTTTAATGCTTTCTTTATTTCTTCTTTTTCTTTAGTTGATAATTGTGTTATAGGGCTTCTAGGTGGTCCAGCTTTTCTACCTAATAGGTTAACAGCTTCTTTTACGGGTGCTGGAAAATTGTATTCGCTTCCTATTGCTCGAGCTATAGGTAATAATTTAAAGTAAATTTCTTTTGCTTTATTTATTTCGCCTTTTTGCACGTATTCAAATAATTCAACAACCATTTTTGGGGCTATATTAGCTAAAGCTATGATTGCTCCTGGAGCACCTAATATTAATGATGGTAATATTAAATCGTCGCATCCAGTTAATACTGAAATTTTATCTCCAACTCTAGCTATTGTATCAGCGAATTGACTTAAATTTCCATAGCTATCTTTTAAACCAACAATAGTTGATACTTCATTGCAAAGCTTTTCAATTAAAATTGAATCTAAATTAACTTTTGTATGCTGTGGAATATTATAAAGAACTATTGGAATATCAACTTTTTCAGCTATAGTTTTATAATGCTTAATTAAACCTTCTTCATTAGGTATTAAGTAGAATGGTGTAACAATCATTACGGCATCAGCTCCAGCATCTTTCGCATCCTTTGATAAATCTATGGTTACCTTAGTACTTGGAACACCTGTCCCAGCAATAACAGGAATTTTTCCACCAGCTTCTTCAACAGCCAATTCAACATTCTTTCTCCGCTCTTCTCTAGATAAGTTTTCAGCCTCCCCAGTACTACCATTAACCATTAAACCATGCACACCATTCTCAATTAAAAACCTTAAATTCTCTCTTTGAGCTTCCTCATCAAATTCACCCTTATTATTAAAAGGAGTAAGAACAGCAGGAATAATCCCCTTAAACTTTAACATAAAATCACCTCTAAAAACTATTTTTAAGGCATTAAATATTTAAGGCTTCATTAGTGCTAAAAGCTTATTGATTGTAAATACCGCAGCTCAAATATTGTTGTATGCCTATAATCACTTAAGGGATTTATCAAAGCCTAAAAGCACCACATTAAAATGGTAAACTTATTTTGTTATATTCCCATCCTTAACCGTAAACCTTAAATACTTTAAGCTTTAAAAATTATATTTGGCTATTTCTATTAGGAAGGTGAAAATATTTTTGGGTGAAGAAAAGAAAGAGGAGAAGGTTGCTCCTTCTAGAAGGGGTTATTTAAAAACTGTTGGGGCTGGTATTGTTGGTTTAGCTGTTGGAGCAGCAATAGGTTATGGAGCAGCCCCAAAAGCAGCTCCAGGAGCAGTAACAACAATAACAAAAACAGAAACAGCAACAGCCCCTGCTGGAAAGAAGACAATTACAATTGGAGCTCTTGTTTGTACTTCTGGTTCAGCGGCAGCATTTGGTGAAGAGGAAAAGAATGCTTTTGAAGTTGCACTTGATCATGTAAATCGTGAGTTAGAAGAAGCTGGCTCAAGTATACGATTTGAGATAATAAGCGCTGATACAGGAACTACTGCTGAAGGAGCATTAAAAGCTCTTACCTCTCTTGTTGAAACAAGAGGTATAAAAGCAATTGTTGGACCTGGTAATAGTATTGAAGTTGGAGGAATTAAAGCTTATTGCGATGCTAATAAAATAGTTTCTGTCGCCATGTCAAGTTCAGAAGAATACAGCGTAAAAGATTATATATTCCGTCCATTTGTTACCAACAAACTTACTGCTAAACCTATCGCTAAACTTATGTGGTCTGAAGGAAAAAGGAAGGTTGCATGTATTTATAGAGAT
>Ga0272449_1000662_pt1 | contig 39595 bp, 45 predicted proteins | sample YNPCB0241_FD_198679 | JGI IMG/M metagenome (GOLD analysis project Ga0272449, IMG submission 198679) | Hot spring sediment microbial communities from Yellowstone National Park, WY, United States - YNP-CB-024-1 | ecosystem: Environmental > Aquatic > Thermal springs > Hot (42-90C) > Sediment...
GAATTAATGAAGCATACAGATATTCTCAGAGCATCACAGAGATCATTAATCCTCCCTTACATCTCTTCTGCAATAATATATGTAGTCATGACTTTCCCAGTCGCTACTTACCTAGATAAGTGGGGCACTCGTAAGAAAAAAATTCTAGGGCTTTCCTAGCCATAAGAGTGAGAGTAAATTACAATGAGTTTGAAATGATTAGTTATTAACTACCTAGAGAACAACCATACTAAATGTTTATGAGATAAGTATAGGCGGATAGCAATCAATATGTGTCTACATTCTTAGTAAAAGATTATTCCATGTTCCATCCTCTTTCACTCAATTTGGGATTAATTTTCATACTTAAACATTTATTACTTAATTATTTATTGTCTTGAATTATCTCTTAACCCTACTCTACTAATCCCACTTTTAAGAATACGGTTCTCTAATGATAAAATCAGAATAAACGGACTAACATTGAGGCGAAAACAAAAATAATTAGGGGGAGGGTTATTATTGACATACGTTTTTGAAGCCTGATTGTTGTATTATTTTTTCTAAGACAGCTTTTTTCCGACTTATTCTAAAGCTGATTACCTCATTGAATTTGATTACACAGCATCTTCTTATTCTTAGTCTATATAATTTCTCAGACTTAGGTTTATACACCTTGCGGGTTCGAGGGTCTCGGATTTCTTTCGTTTCTTGTTTATTAATCGTATAATGTATGTTTAACATATCTAGAAGCTTTCCCATGACTTCAATAAGCTCTTTATTGGTAGATGCTGCACATGGTACACAGTATTTATACTCTGAAAGTCCGGAAATCGCTGGTGAGCCTTCAGCATCAAACCATCCGCTTAGCACTCCTCTGCCAACCTTCATGTTAGAGATTATTGGTAGTAATAGATATGGATTGGTCTTACCTATCCAAACTAACTCACTAATAACTACGTTAGATATTATTACAAACCATCCGCGCTCACGATACCATTTATATGCATATACGTTTAGATTTCTCGCACTTTCAACAATCTTGTCCGCAAAATCTTCGTCTTTGATCCACTTGTATAATAGCTTTTTTCCATTGGCTGACATAGTACCATCTCCTATCCCTGAACCAAGGAGATAGCCAAAATCGAATGTTGCTGGAGGTATCTTATAGGTGCTCCAAGGTTTACGTCCCAGGACTAACCAATGGTAAGTAGCACTCTCTCTAATTCCAAGCTCTTTGCTAACTTCATACCATGTCAAGCCCTCATTATACAATCTGATTGCTTTTTTGTAAAATACTAATTGATGATATAAGGAATGGTGATAACGACCTCTTGGAAATTTTGACTCTATTAATCTGCCAATCTCTAAAAGGTCGTCGTCGCTAACCAGAGTTAATGGTGTTTCTACCGTTATCATCCTTCCACCTCCTCTGACTGTTCAATGTTTTCTTCAGCTATCCTCCTAAGCTCATTGCAGACGTGTTCATAACCCTTCCAATGTATTTACGGTATCCTCTCTTGAAGCCATCAAGCCTATCATAGAAGTCTTGGATGAAAGTCTGCAGAACAACATCTAGAAGCTCATACCTCTCAATGATTACCAGTGTATCATTGGCGATGTTCAATATCAAGCTCACGAAACCTCATAAAGAAAACAAGGAAAGAGAAGCTTAAATAGTTTTGAGATGAGTTCACAATTAAGTGTTGTTTCAATGAGTGCCTTAGATAAGCGTAGATAAATAGACATAACATACGTCCCGCCAGTCTAAGTGAAGATGATATGGATAATAGTTTTCCATAGTGGTTAGCTGGATTGATTTTCCTACTGAGTGGAATTAAAAACTTTAAATGGAGAAACTTTTACGATAGTAATTGTGGGCAGCCGTAAGAAGAGGGAGCTGGGGTTATGACAAGCATACTGGAATGCCGAGGCTTAACAAAAGTTTATGGAAAAGTTATAGCAGTAAATAATGTTTCTCTAGGAATAGGTAGAGGTGAGACGAAAGTAATTTTTGGTCCAAGTGGTTCTGGGAAATCAACATTATTGAGGTGTCTAGGTTTACTTGAGAAGCCTACGAAGGGTTCAATATACTTTAATGGAGTAGACGTATACGCTTCTAAGCAGGACTTAAATAAACTTAGAGCTAGAATAGGGTTCGTCTTCCAAGACCCTTCACTCTTTCGGCATTTAACAGCTCTGGGAAATGTAATGCTAGGCTTAAAACATGTATTAGGTTTATCAGATGCTGAAGCAAGAAGAAAAGCTTATGAAGCATTGAAGCTCGTCAAGATGGAAGATTGGGCTAACTATTATCCAGCCCAGCTTTCTGGAGGTCAACAACAGAGAGTTGGGATTGCTAGAGCAATCTCTATGGATCCAGAAGTAGTACTTTTTGATGAGCCTACGGCTGCTCTAGATGTTGAGTTGAAATGGGAGGTTATAGCTGTAATGAGGGATCTTGCAGAGAGAGGTACAACAATGCTTGTAGCAACCCATGAGCTCCGCTTTGCAAGGGAAGTCGCAGATGAAATGATATTCATGGACCAGGGTCAAATAATAGAAGCTGGTTCTCCAGACCACTTCTTTACATCTCCAAATACTGAGAGAGCTAGGAAATTCATGGCCAAGATATTAGGGTGAGACATTAATAGATGTTATTCTTACTTAATTATTCAACTTTCATAATAAGTGGTTTCCTCATAACAGTAGAGGTAACTCTCATTGGTGTTGGATTAGGATTAATTCTAGGTATCCTAGCAGCATTAGGAGATATTTTCGGAGGTAGGATCGTTAAGATAATAGTAAATGTTTATGTTGAATTCTTTAGAGGTTCACCATTAATCGTTCAGCTCTTCATATTCTACTTCACGATCCCAATGATAACCGGTGTTAGTATGGATGTTATGGTGACAGCAATATTGACTTTAGCATTGAATAGTGGAGCTTACCAGAAAGGATACTTGAAAGGTGCTATGGAAGCAGTCTTCAAAGACCAGTTAATGGCTGCTCTATCACTCGGGCTGCCTATGTGGAAGATCTTCCTGTATGTTGTTATCCCACAAGCATTAAGGATCGTTATACCTGCATGGTCAAACGAGCTTGCATCAATGGGTAAAAGTACAACAGCTCTAATAGTTATAGGCGTTAGAGAATTCCTGAATACAGGGATATCTATTACAGCTCAAACTTTTAGACCTCTTGAAACTTATGCTTTCATAACTATAACGTATTTCATCTGGATATACTCGATGTTGAAAGCCCTAGATATACTATACAACAAGGTAAAGATTCCAGGTTTAGAGCCCATCATATGAATTCTATGAAGAATCTTCTTTCTCAGATACATCAGATTGCTCTATCTTGCTTCTAGCTATAATACTAATTCTTCCTGCAATCTTCTCAGCGATCTCAATGAATGCTTTACTGGCTGGAGAATCTGGGTCTCTAATAATTACTGGTCTGCCAAGGTCGCCACTCTCTCTAACTTCTGGACATAAAGGTACCTCACCAAGATATGGGATCCCAAGTTCCCGGCATATCTTATATACGTTCCCAGACCCGAAAATCTCTATTCTAGAACCACAGTTTGGGCAGACAAAATAACTCATATTCTCTACTATGCCTACTACTTCAACGTTGAGCTTCTGGAACATTCTTAAAGCTTTCAATGCAATTCTCAAAGCTGCATCTTGAGGAGTAGTAACAATAACTACTCCTGTAAGAGGAATTGCTTGAGCAAGGCTAAGTGAAGCATCTCCAGTACCTGGTGGAAGGTCGACGATTAAGTAGTCTATATCAGCCCAATCTACTTGATTTAACATTTCTTCTATCGCTTTCCCTACTAGTGGCCCCCTCCATATTATTGGTGCTTCTTCTGGTGCGAGAAGCCCTATAGACATAACTTTAATACCCATATATGATAATGCAGGCTCAACTCTATCACCACCTACGTAGAAGGGTGGGCGTATTATATCAAGCATCTTAGGTATAGTTGGTCCATAGATATCTGCATCAAGCAATCCTACACTAGCTTTCCTCAATGCTAATGCTAAAGCTAAATTCACAGCTATAGTCGATTTCCCTACACCACCCTTACCACTAGCAATCGCAATTATATTCTTCACACCTGGTATACTCTTTTGACTTGGATAAGGAAGAACTCTAGAGGAAACCTTTATCTTAACCTCTTTAACACCATTTAACTTCTCAACAACTTCCCTAGCATTCTTCTCCAAGAGACTCCTAAGGGGACATGCAGGAGTTGTAAGCTCAAGAATAAAAGATACAACTCCATCTGCCTCAATCTTCAAATCCTTAACCATACCTAGACTCACAATATCTTTCCCAAGCTCCGGGTCCACAACAGCCTTCAATGCTTCTAAAACATCCCTCTCAGAAACCACTGTACATCATCAACCAAATACTTACACTCTAATAAATACATTATCTTGTAACAAATTTTTGTATAGAAGAAATGTCGTGTACCGTAAAAGGTAAACCGTAAACCATCTACACTTTTTTATAGGTTTACATATGCCTAATTCAACATATAATGAAATGAAGTTCCAAGTGTACGAAACACCAACCGATTTGTCTCTAGCTAAAAGGTCATCCCTGTTTTCCTGCCTACTTATCCTAAGCATTTTATATATTTGAAGTATCTGTTGATGGGTTTATATTGTTTAATCCTGTTTGTAATGGATTAATTTGGCTGGTTATAATCCACTAAGAGGCGGATTGCAATTTCTGCGGGATTAGGATGGGTAAAAGTTTAATCTTAGATGTTTTACCTTATACCTATGAGCATTCGGAACAGGAGAAAGAAAAATAATGAGGGTATGGTGAAGAGGAAGAAATCGGTAAATAAGAGTTCGATAGTTTCAAAGAGAGTAGATGAGAGGTTTTGGAGGCTTGCTATTGAGAGTGCAAGGAGGCAGCCTAGATTAGCTTTTTATTCTCCTATTGCAAGCGCTGTTTTAAATTATTGGAAGAATATTATTCCAAGATTTAGTATGAGTGATTTGCTTGCAAAGATTATTGAGAAGGAGATTGCATCTAGGTGGCCACAGTTATATGATAGAGCTAGGAAATCTCTTAGTGTGAAGAAGGGCGGGAAGTAGATATGAAGCCTATAGTCTATGTTACTAGGACTATTCCTGAAGTAGCATTAGCATTACTTAGACAGTATTGTGAAGTAATTTATCGAGATGAGGTTCCACCCCCAAGTAGAGAAGAGATACTGAGAAGTGTAGAGAATGTTGATGCAATTTATTGTACACTTAATGAAAGAATGGATAAAGAAATCATGGATACCTCACCTAGATTAAAAGTTATTGGGACTATGAGTGTAGGTGTAGACCATATAGACGTAGAATATGCAACAAGCAGGGGCATATACATTGTATACACACCTGGGGTCCTTACAGAGACGACAGCTGATCTAGCTTTTGCTTTAATGCTAGCAACTGCTAGAAGAGTCGTTGAAGGCGATAGGATGATTAGAGAAGGTAGGTGGAAGCTAGCTTGGGCTCCTACCATGATGCTTGGATACGATGTGCATGGTAAGAAGCTTGGGATAATAGGTCTGGGAAGGATAGGAGCAGCTGTAGCTAGGAGAGCTAAGGGCTTCAATATGAAGATCTACTATTACGATATTATGCGTAGAAGAGAACTAGAAGATGAGCTTGGAGTAGAATACATGGAGCTACCTCAACTCTTAAAAGAATCAGACTTTATCTCAATCCACGTCCCACTAACAGCTGAGACTAAACACTTAATTAGTGAGAAAGAACTTAGAATGATGAAGCCGACGGCTATCTTAATTAACACTTCCCGTGGACCTGTAGTTGATGAAAAAGCTTTAGTGAAAGCATTGAGAGAAGGATGGATTGCAGGAGCTGGGTTAGATGTCTTCGAGCTTGAGCCTCTCCCAGCTGATAGCCCATTAATAGAGCTTCCAAATGTTGTTCTTACACCACATATAGGTAGTGCATCATATGATACGAGGAATAGAATGGCAGAATATGCTGCTGAAGGGATAATCAAGGTTTTGAAAGGCGAGGAACCTGAGAACCTCTATAATCGGGAAGTAGTTAAAATAAGACCACTACATTCTGTTAAAATGATATAAGATGGTAGACTTGTTGAAATTAGCTGAAGAAGCTCTTACAGTAGTGAGAGATGTAGTTCAAGAATCTATAAAGTGTGGTTGGGGGCTTAAGCCTAAGAGTATAGGAGCATATGGAGATAGGTCTTATGCATTCGACTTGGTTGCAGAAAGAACGATAATGAACATAATTACCGATAAACTAAAAAGTGTAGCAGTAATCTCAGAAGAACTAGGGATAACAGGCTCGGGTAATCCTGACTACTACGTCTTAATAGACCCAGTTGATGGAAGTAGAAATGCTTATAGAGGTATACCGATCTATTCGACTACGCTAGTTATTTCTAAGAGTATGAGTTCTAGAGATATAATCGTAGGAGGCGTAGTAGATCACGTAAGTGGAGATATATACTTAGGTGAAAGAGACGGCTCAGTAGTAGCATCTGGGGGAAAACCTAAACTCACAAATGTGCGTTCACTGAAAGATTCATACTTAATTGTTAGTATGTGGTCTATTAGGGATGAGAGATACAGGAAGTGGACTGAAAAGATAATATGTAATTCTGGTTTCTCATCTTTTCTAGCATCAACAGCTTTAGAGATATGCTATATTATAGCTGGCCGGGTAGATGGATATGTCTGTCTAGGACCATACTTGAGACCATTTGATTTTCTTGCACCTATATTCTTATTAAAGCTAGCAGGAGGAACATATAAAATACTTACTGTAGACGGAGTAATTGATGAGGTAGACCTTTCAGCTGGTAGAAACTTTGGGGTTATAGCAGCACCTAATGAAGAATTAGCATCAGAGATACTTAATCTTAGAGAAGATCACTAAACTTAATTACTCCGCATGGTATGATGATCTTAGATGGATGAATGGTTACAGTTAGAACGTATATTGATGATGTAGATAGACTGAGGAAGAGTGGCTACCGGATTGTTGGTCGACACTCTGCTGTTAAGATATGCCACTGGACTAAGAATGTTCTTAGAGGTGGGAAACACTGCTATAAGAGCTGGTATGGTGTAGAGAGCCATAGATGTCTCCAGATGACTCCAAGCCTACAGTACTGTAACATGATGTGTATTTTTTGCTGGAGATTCCACACTATTAATAGAATTGCTCCATACGAAGGAGAATGGGATTATCCAGAAGAAATATTTGATAAACTTATCTTAGAACAGAGGCAGCTTCTTTCAGGATTTAAGGGGAATCCAGCTGTTGATAAAAAACTATTCAAGGAGGCTTTAGAACCAAATAATATTGCTATCTCCTTAGATGGTGAACCGACACTGTATCCATACTTGGCTGATTTAATCAAGCTCGCCCATAATCGTGGTATGACAACCTTCCTTGTAACTAATGCGACAATGCCTGAGAAATTGAAAAAATTAATCGATGAAGATGCTCAACCAACAAACCTCTACATTAGCCTATATGGTCCAGACCTTGAAACACATATTAGAACATGTAGACCTCTCATACGTAATAGCTGGGTTAGACTTAATGAGAGTTTACGTTTAATGCCTAGCTTTGATAAATCTAGGAAAGTAATAAGGCTGACTCTTGTTAAGGGATACAATATGAAGGATGTTGAGAAGTATGCTGAACTCATAAAAATTGCGAGACCAGATTATGTAGAATGTAAAGCATACATGCATGTAGGAGAAAGTCAGAAGAGGCTTCCAAGAGAAGCTATGCCAAGCATGAACGATATAGTAGATTTCTCTAGAAAACTATCTACATTAATAAATTATAAAATCGTCTCCAATGATGTTGCGAGCCGTGTATCATTATTAGCCGATGAATCTTCATTATACTATTTACTAGATTCCGATAGAATAGCTAGGAGAAACCATCCTACTCTTCTCTAAAGTATTTTTTCAATCTATCATATGTTTCATGAGGTAGTTCTGGCATTATTTTTGTCTGAGATATTATAGGCATGAAGTTTGTATCTCCAACCCATCTAGGAACTATATGGAGGTGTATATGGTCTTCTATACCAGCTCCCGCAGCTCTACCTATATTTACTCCAATATTCAATCCACTAGGTCTATACTCTCTCTTAAGTATCTTAACACTTAAGACTGTTAATCTCATCAACTCATTCAATTCTTCTTCACTCAACCCTTCTAACTCTCCAATATGCCTATATGGTGCAATCATCAAGTGCCCAGTGTTATATGGATACTTATTCAAGATAATGAAGCAGCTCCTACCTCTATACAGGATAAGATTTTCTCTATCCTTATTCTGCTGGACTCCTTTACAGAAGATGCAACTATTATCTCCTCTCTCTTCAAAACGTCTAATATACTTCATCCTCCAAGGTGCCCATAGAATCTTCATAACCCTTATAACCCTTTCATAAGCCAGTTAAATCTTTTTCTTTGAAGGTTTACCAGGGCCATAATATCTAGATTTAAGAATAAGCAGGTAGATATTACTTTTATGCCTTCTGAGATAAAGCAAGTAGATGTTTCCGGTAAACCTCTAGTTAAGAGAACTGCTGTTGCTAGAGGATTCATAAAACTCCGACGAGAAACTGTCGAAAGGATAAGGTTAGGGGGTATTGAAAAGGGGGACCCGTTACAGCTTGCTAGGTTAGCGGGAATAAATTCTGTTAAACTTACATCTCTACTTCTCCCTCTATGTCATCCATTAAGGCTTGACTATGTAGAAGTAAATCCGAAGATTAATGATCAAGGTGTAGAAGTTGAGGTTTTAGTTGAAGCTACGGAGAGAACTGGGGTTGAGATGGAAGCATTAACTGCAGTATGTATAGCTCTACTTAATATATGGGATGCAGTGAAAAAGTACGAAAAAACAGTTGACGGACAGTATCCAGATACTGTAATCACCGATATAAGAGTTGTTAGAAAAGTGAAGAATGATGCAGTCAGTTAAACCCTATGAAGAACATAGGCATAGAAGTCCTCGGAGACTAAGATTCATGCTATATACTGTTAGTTCTTCAAGGTATAGATTAAAGATTGAAAGAAAACCCTTCACAGATGAAACAATGGGTATAGCTATTAAACTGATTAATGAGAAGAATCATGAAATAATTGAAACCGATGTCATAGATGATGATATCGATATGATTAGAGAAATTCTCAAGAGCGCTGTTAAGAAGGAAGTAGATGTAATAGTCTTCATGGGGGGAACGGGGCTAGCTAGTAGAGATGTAACTATTGAGGCGGTTAAGCCATTACTTGATAAAGAAGCTGAAGGTTTCGGGGAGATATTTAGACTTGAGAGTTACAAAGAGATAGGTGCAGCTGCAGCTTTGACAAGAGCAATGGCAGGTGTTTATGCTGGGAAAGTTGTAATATGTCTTCCAGGGTCTCCTAGTGGGGTAGAGCTTGCATTAAAGATATTTCTTGATGAGCTTCCTCATTTCGTCTACTTAGCAAAATCATGAATCGTGGCTACCGATCTTACTGTTAAACTATGATTTTGTCTATTAACTACGTGGCTAAAATAGTGTTTTATTTTGCTTCTAAGGGTATTGCAACTCTTATTAATGATTCTTCCCCTCTCATTACATGATAGCTTGGAGATTTAACCTTATTATCTTTAATATAGACATGACCATGGGTTATTAGCTGCCTTGCTTGGTGTATACTTTTAGCATATCCAAGTTTGAATACTATTGTTTGAAGTCTTCTTTCTAAGATGTCTCTAACGTTTAATTTCAATATATCATCTGCAGTTGCATTCTCATCTACAAGCCCCATCTTATACAATCTTTGTATAAGCCTACTCTCTTCTTGAACCCTCTTCTCACCTGTGAGAACGAATAGAGACCTCGCTTGCGCTCTAATCTTTCTAAGTATAGTTTCCGCTCTCCAAAGTTCCCTCTTATTCCTTAGACCATATTCTCCGAGAAGCTGGAGCTCCATTGATAATCTATCCGACTTCCATGGATGACCAGGTGTTTCATACTGTTTTCTAGGTCTCTTCGGGTCTCCCATACTGGATAGAATAACATCTAGGCTTCCTTATTAACCGTTACATATTCTCTAGTTAAGCTATCCATTAGAATATTCTCATTGATATTTTCTCTTTATTCAGCATTTGCAAGCATACCCGTGAAATTACAGAATCATTAAATATCAATAGGCTAATGATACAATTACAGCATGGATGAACAGATTGAAAAGTATTTTAAATATACTTCACCAGATGAAGCATTGGAAAGAATTCTGAAGAATTCAAGGCTGTCCCCAAGGGTTATTGATGTTAGTGTTCATGAATCGTTAGGCTACGTTCTAGCCGAAGATATTGTTTCAACCATTCCTATACCGATAGACAATATTGCGCATTTTGATGGATACGCTGTTAGAAGCTCTGACACATTGAAAGCATCTACAATCAATCCATTAAGATTAAAAGTTGTAGGAAGAATAGATTCGATCAGAGAGCATAATCTAGACATTAAAGATGGAGAAACTGTTTATGTTGTAACGGGAGCTAAAATACCAAAAAATGCTGATGCTGTAATACCAGTTGAGAGGGTTAGGCTACTCGGAGAATATATAGAGATTCTAGAACCTGTTAAGAGAGGGGAACACGTAACATTTAGAGGAGCAGATATAGATGGTGGAGAGATTATTCAGAAGAAAGGAGATATTGTCAGACCTCAAACCATAAAGTATCTACTGGATACTGGAAGATATAGAGTTAAAGTTTACGATAAACCTAGAGTTGCATTAATAGGTATTGGGGATGAATTAACATCAAATATTGAGGAAGCTAATGGGAAAAAGCTTGAAACATCTTCGATAATGGTCTCTTACTATGTAAAAGAATTCGGTGGGGTTCCGATAAGATTTGAGGCAGTTCCAGATTCACCTAGCCAGATAATCAAGACTGTCAAGAACTCTCTTAGAGAAAACGATATATGTGTAACTATTGGAGGCGTCTCACTTGGAGTTAGAGATCTATGTTGGACGACATTATCTAAGCTACCTGAGAGTATGCCTATAGCTAGGGGGTTAAAAGTGCAGCCAGGTCGAGCAACCAGCGTAGTTCTAATAGATGGAAAACCAGTAATAATGCTTCCAGGACACATTCAATCTACTATATCTGGAACAATAAACATACTGGTTCCACTGATATCTTGTATGCAGGGTTTACCGATCAAAGATTTATTCCCAAGGGTGCGTGCAGAAATAGTTGAAGACTTAACTGTTAGAGAATACATTTCGTTTACAAGAATCCGTTTTGTTAAGCTAGCTAAGAATAGGGATGGATTTATCGCTAAACCTATTCTTGGAGATTCATCTATGATTAGACCACTAATATCATGTAATGGCTTCATAAAGATTCCTGAGAAAATAGAGAAGATTAGTAGAGGAAGTAAATTGGACGTGTATCTATTATCCTGGTCAGAACTACTCTATCTATTCTCAAAGTATAATGAGTGGACAGGTCCATCTTGAATTAAGATAAATATAGTAGCAAGATAGATTATGGAGTATGCCTTACATTAAGAAAGAGTATAGAGAGAAGTTAGACCCTATGATTGATGCTTTAATAGGTGAGCTTAGGAAAGCTCCAATCGAAGAACTTGATGGACAAGTCAATTATGTTATCTTTAGACTCCTCCTCCACCTATATCCTCCTAGATACTTTAATTATAATAGAGCGATTGGTGTACTCTCTTGTGTAATCCAGGAATTCTATAGGAGGCATGTTGCACCATACGAAGACAAGAAAATATCTGAGACAGGTGATATCACATAGCTTTAGAGGTTTTAGATAACTGTCTATTATAAGGCTAGCCATTATAGTGCTTCATACATACTGAAAAAAGTAATCCTAGCTTCTAGAATGGATAGTTCAGGAAAAACAAATACTCACATCTAGGGTTTAGCAATCATATGGAAAAGCGCGCATAAAAAACTAAAGTGCTGAACGTTAGAGGCCTTTTCTGATTTATACCATCAATAGCTCTAGATGAACCATGCATACCGATGAGTCTGGTGAGACCTCAAAACGTTAAGCTACTAAACTTAATCTTAGGGTATTCTACTGGAAGCTGTAGTTTTTTCTTCTCCTCCTCTTTTGCTTCTTCTCCTTTTCTACTTTTTCAGCTAATTCCCCTAGGATTTCTTCAGGTTTTTCACCACTCTCTTTTAGTTTTTCAATTATATCTTCAAGGGTTACTACGGGTCCCTTTTTAACTTCTCTCTCTTTGATAGTTTCATCTATGCTTCTTCTACGTGGAGTCGGCTCTAGAGGTATAGGTATCTCAATTGGTATTTCTCTTGGTTTTCGAAGCCTCCTAATAATAGCGAGGGTGGTTAGAGAAGCTCCAGCTATAATCGTAATTGTGACCAGTTGGATTGATGTCTGTGAGAGAGGTATTGTTATATAGATTGGGCTTGAAGTCTTCATGTTTACATTCTTCACTAGTTGATAGCCCATATAGCTGATGTATGCAATCATGTCTACTGGGGGTAAAGGACCAGCACTATCTATTGACCCGTTTTCATCTGTTCTACCTTCATACATTATTTTCCCATCAATTGTTTTAATGATTACTACTGCATCCCTAACTGGAAAACCTAGGTAATCATTAATCTTAAATGATAATCTATATATTCTTACCAATACTTCTAGGAGTTCGCTTGAGTCTTCAGTTACTTTGAATTCTCTTGTTGAGGTTACATCGTATTCTCTCCAAGTAGCATTCTCGATTACCCAGTATCCTATCTTCATCCACACTATACTTTGTGATGGCAGCTTCTTTATCTCGCCTGATTCATGCTTAACGATGAAATATACATCTTCTATTATTTCATTATTCAGCGATACTGCTTCTATCTTCATTTTCCTTTCTATGAAATAAGTAGCTTTAACTGTTAGAGGCTGCTTAACATTACTTAGAGTACACACATTATCTCTTACGGAGCTACATCCAACCCATTTATTGAAAACAATTCTTGTTGAATTATTTATCGATACCTGTATAGGAGCTATAATATTGTGTTCCTCGTCTTCCAGTATCCATGCTTCTTTCTCTATTCCAGCTTCATCTGGTGCATCAACAGTTATGAGATACTTCCTAATCCATAATGCTTTAATTATTATTGGTTGGTTCAAGCTTGAAACTTCTATCACTGGGTCTTGCCTTATAATACTACCACTCCATTCTCTGAATAATGCCTTAACACCTTTCCCTAAATCTCTCTCAATAGGGGTTGCATTAATCTTCACGTTGCTTCCCTTCTCAACCCATCCTGACGTATTAACTTCTATCTTAATATCAGGTTCCGATGATTCCACTGAAACAAGGTAGTAGACCCTCCAGATAGCATGAGCTCTTATAGGGCTACTGACAATAACTTCTATGTCTTTGTTAGGTGAAGAAATATCATTTACCCATTTATCGAAGACTATTTTAGTATTGTTGTTCCAGTTAATCTCTTTTTCTAGTTGATTAAAGATTAGCTTGTCGCCATCTCTTATCCATTCATCGAGAAGTATCGGCTTAACATAATCTGATTCAAGAACTACATGGTGGAGCTTCTTCCAAAAAGCTTTTATCGTTAATGGTGAATCTACTACTAGCTCAAAAGAATCTTTATCAACTTCCGAGTCTTCTCTATCCCCCCACCAATAATCTATAAAATATTTTTCAAGCAAGACCTTTGTTTCTCCATTATTTTCATATATTACAGGGTTTAGAGGCTTAATATGGACTGCTTGATTTTCATTAAACCATCCACTTTCTATAGATAATGGGTACTCCGAGATTATCTCTACATAGTATTGAGTTTGCCAGACTGCTTTGGCTCTTAACGGTCTAGTAATCTTGTCTATGTAAATGGTCGGGTTGCTTCCAGTTATGTCTCCAACCCATTTTAAGAAGATTTTTCTTATACCTTCTTCTGGATTCCAGCTTTCAAGCACTTTTATTAAGTATGAGCTATATCTAGGTCTCCATTCACTAACTATCTGGTATCCAATATCAAGGTCTACTAGATAATAGACTTTATACTTTGCAATATATTCTTGTTGAGTCTGTTCTCCTCCAACCTTAATCGTTATACTATTATCTTCGGTAACTAGTTCTAACCTTCCATTCCCTATATTCTTGTACCAGCCTTCGAAGACTATTTTTGTATCATTGTCGTATGTAATTTGAGGCTTAACAGTACAGCTTATATTTTCTCCTATTCTCGCTGAACCACTACACCAATCAATGATTATAGGTCCACCTAAACCAGTATCCATGTAGAAAATTACTTGTACAGTGTTTTCTTCTTGAGACTCCGTCGCCCCATTTAGAGTTAATACTAATAGTGAGATTGATATGATAGTTATTAGAAGAAGGCTCCGCTCAGTATTCATCTATCCTTACTGATAATGATTTGTTATTCCTATCTAAAAATCTTAATGACAGGCTATTTATAGCGTCCAACCTTCAAATGTTACTCTTAAATCTTCATGGAATATTAGGAGGGGGATTTTCTTTCTCCTAGCTTCTTCTATAATTTCTCGATCTACAGCTGCTAAAACCATTCCATGTTCTTGTGCAGCTTCAAGCAATTTAAGGTCTACGGGTAAATCCTTTAAACACTTTATCTTACCCATTCTTTCAGTCAGCTTTAAAGCTAGCTTAGCTAGATTTGATTTCTTTCCACTTCTGTTAGCAATTTTCTCCAACTCATCTATGATGTCTTCAAGTATGTATGGTTCAATTACTTCACCAATTGTATCTTCTGCAATTCTTATTAGGTCTCTTCCCTGCTCCACGATCATTATCAAGAGACTTGTATCAACTAGAACCTTCATATAATGTTTCATCCACGTTTATGCTTATCTATGTTATCTTACCATACCCGATTAATCTCCATCCAGCTCCGATTTTTCTAGATATTGAGACTTTGTCTCCTGGTTGTGCTACTATTGGTCTCATTAAATTTATCTCAATTCTATCTTTTGTTCTATATGCTACAACTCCTGTTGTTACAGCTGAGTAGACGTTTAACACTAATGGTTCTTTATCAGCTATTGGTGTAACCTCCATCTTATCTTTAACACCTACAACATACTTGAAGAGAGTATATTCTAGGGTTAAGTCATAGAGTGTCGGTGGTAGTGTTCCAGGTCTACCAGCTATATTTCCAGTCATCGCGTCCGCTTTAGTTAATGCTGGGTCAAGCTTCGTCTCTATACCTGTGAGACCACCACTCATAGCTTCTTCAACATCCCTCCCACCAGCTTTAATATTCACAACTTCTGTGTAGATTGATTCATATCTTGACCCTGGTTTATCTTCTAGAGGTATGCCAGGAGCTATCTCTATTTCATCACCTACTCTTATCTTTCCTTGAACTATTGAGCCTCCTATAACTCCACCTCTAATAATATTTCCAGGTGTTCCAGGGGGGTTAACATCAAATGAACGTAGTATAGGCATTCTAAATGGTTTTGAGAGGTCTCTAAATGGTGTTGGGATAAATTTCTGTATAGCCCAGAGGAGGAGTTCTACACCTACTTTATGCTGAGCTGAGATAGGTATTATGGGGCAATCTTCTAATTTACTCATCTTAAGGTATTCTCTTATTTCATGATAGTTTTGGAGAGCTCTCTCCCTAGATACTACGTCTATCTTATTCTGTGCAATTATCACTTTATCTATATCCATTATTGAGGCTGCTTGGAGATGCTCACTATCTTGTGGTTGGGGGAATGTATGTCTAGCATCTACTACGAATACTGCACCATCGAATAATGCTGCTCCCGAAAGCATAGTAACCATTAATGAATGATGACCAGGACAATCTATAAATGATATAGCTCTCTCGAAAACCGTTTCAGATCCACATATTGAACATTTTTCTTCAGTAGTATAATTGAATGGTTCCTCACATGTAGGGCATCTATAGATTGCTGCATCCGCATAACCTATCCTAATCGTAATACCTCTCCTAAGCTCTTCAGAATGTCTTGCAGGCCAGATTCCAGTAATTGCTTGAACGATCGTGCTCTTACCATTATCAACATGACCTAGAGTCCCAATATTAGCTTCAGGCTGCTTCGGTAGAATCTTCCCACTCATCTATACTAATCTTTATTAGTGTTCTTAATATAGCTTGAATCAATAATAATCTAGCTTTAGAATTCGATAAAATAATCTATAGTGTCTGTAGCTCATCATCCTTAAAGAATATCTTGTATTCTCTTTGGTATGATTCTATGCTATCTGAAGCATGTATAAGATTGTCTGTAAGTTCTATTGCTAAGTCCCCTCTAATTGTTCCAGGTTCTGCCTGAGCTGGGTCAGTTGCACCAATCATCTTTCTTGCTACTTCAATAGCTTTCCTACCTTCAATAACGATTGCTACAACTCTTCTACCTTCTAGTGTTTTTACAAGGTTTTCATAGAAGTCTCTGCCTTTATGTATGCTGTAAAGTTCTTCAGCCATCTCTCTACTCATTTTCAAGAACTTCATCTGTATGATCTTTAAACCCTTCTTCTCAATTCTAGATAGGATCTCTCCAACTAACCCTCTCTCCACACAGCTCGGCTTTAACATTATAAAGGTTCTCTCAGCTTCACTCATGTATTATAGTCTATGAAAACCAAAATATAGCCTTAGACTGGTAGATTTCTCTGCCTACACCACTCAATCAATGGACCTGTTAATACTTTATTGACTTTCTTCAGTTCACTGATATTTCTACAGCCTGTTAAATACATTGCTGTTCTCAACTCTAATATTATCTTTCTTAGATAGCTTAAGATTGATTCTACACTTTCTAATGCAGGCTTTAAGAGAGGTTTAGCTATTCCAACCATGTCTGCTCCTAGGGCTAAAGCTTTAGCAGCATCTAAGCCTGTTCTTATACCACCTGAACCTATAACTTCTATTTCAACTGTTGATGAGACTTCTATTATAGATGCAGCCGTAGGTATCCCCCATTCTAGAAAGACTTCGCCAAGCATTTTCTTCTCTAAGTCTCCTGCTTCTTCAGCTCTAATCTTCTCGATAAGCGTCCAGTTAGTTCCTCCTGCTCCAGCTACATCTATAACTTTAACACCTATTTTTTCTAAGCTTTTTGCAGATTCTCTGGATATACCACATCCAACTTCCTTGACAATAACTGGTACGCTTAATCTATTCACGGTCTTCTCTATAGATTTAATAATTCCTCTATATGTTGTAGCTCCACCTGGTTGGATTAATTCTTGTAAACTATTGAGATGTATTGCTAAAGCATTTGCTTCGATCATTTCTACAGCCTTTTCTGCAAGCTCGATGCCTTCCTCCATTAACTGAACAGCACCAATATTCCCAATTACGAAAATGCTAGGTGAAATATCTCGTACAATTCGGTAGGTTTCTTTAAGAGATTCATTCCGTATGCCTGCTCTCTGGCTTCCCACACCTAGAGGTATATTAAGTTGGAGAGCTGCTTCTGCTAGATTCTTATTAATCTTGTATGCTTCAGGTATACCGCCTGTCATACCTTCAATAACCAATGGATAATTAAATGTTCTACTAAGAAAACTTGCTTCAAGCTTTATCTCATTAAAATCCACTTCAGGCAGAGGGTTATGTATTAATTCAACATACTCAAACCACGTAGTCTTCTTCTTAAATTCAACATCTCTCTCAGTACATATTCTAATATGATCCCGCTTTCTTGAAGATAGCTCCCCCACCATTTAAACCAAGGATATATCATGGAAAACAATGATAAATACTTGCGATATCATATTATATCTTGGTATGCCGAGGAGAAGCCCTGCAGTAGCTGGGATGTTTTATCCTTCATCAGCAGCTTCATTGAAGAAGCAGATTGAAGAATGCTTCCTTCATAGTATTGGACCAGGTAAGCTTCCATCAGGAAAGATAAACAAGAGGAGCCATCCTCTCGCGTTAATATCCCCCCATGCTGGATATGTTTATTCAGGTCCTGTAGCTGCTCACGGCTACTTAGAGTTAGATGGTAGGTCGAGACCTAGGACGGTGATAGTGATAGGCCCGAATCATTATGGTATTGGAATGGATGTCTCTATATATCCAGATGGGGTATGGGTTACTCCATTAGGTGAGGTTAAGATTGATTCTCAGCTTGGAAGGGAGCTTGCAGAATTATCTGATATCTTCTCTCTAGATGAATTATCACATGCTCGCGAACATTCAATTGAAGTTCAAATACCATTTCTTCAGTATGTCTTAGGAGATTTTAGTTTTCTACCTATATGTATGCTCGACCAAAGCATGGAGGTCTCCTTGGAGGTTGGGAGAGCTCTTGCAGAATTATTAAAAGAGAGAACAGGTATAATGCTCGTAGCTTCAACAGATTTCACTCATTACGAGCCTCACCAAGTAGCTGTTAAAAAAGACTCGATAGCTCTTGACAACATTAGAAAACTAGATGTTGAAACACTCTATAGAGTGTTAAGAGAAGTGGATATTTCAATGTGTGGTTATGGGCCTGTCTCAGCTGTTTTAGAAGCTTCTAGGAGGCTTGGAGCAAGTAAAGCAGAGTTATTGAAGTATGCTACAAGTGGGGATATAACAGGAGATAAATCATCGGTTGTAGGTTACGCATCCCTAAAAATAGAGTATCCATAGATGGAAAAGTAAAATACTTATTCGGATAGTTCAAACTCTACTGATATGTTTGCAGGTTCTTAGAATTTGAATGCAATCTTTAAGAATAGGATTTTTGATAAGAAAAGGTAAGAGAGATGAGTAAGCCTGCTAAGACTGAGCGTGTAGAAGAGCCTGTACCTGCTGTCGTTGAGCAGATAGTTGGTAGAACAGGTGCTACAGGCGAGATTACCCAAGTTAGAGTAAGAATACTTGAAGGTAGAGATGCAGGTAGAGTTATAACTAGAAATGTTAAAGGACCAGTTCGTCTTGGAGACATCCTCTTACTACTTGATACTGAGAGGGAAGCTGAGAAGATAAAGTAGTTCGGAGCGTATCTATATGCCTACTAGACACAGATGCTCATTCTGTGGGAGAGAATTCCTCCATGGTAAAGGCATGCTATATGTTAAGAGAGATGGCACTCTCTTATGGTTTTGCTCAAGAAAATGTAGAGTAAGTATGGTGGAATTTAAGAGAGATCCTAGAAAGCTTAAGTGGACAGAATATTATGGAAAACAGAAGCGTTCATAATATATTGATGTAGATATTCTAGTCGTGTGCTTTAATGAATATTCTATCGTCTGCTGAGTCACACCTGCAGAATCCAAACCTCTCAAATTGAACAATTTCATCAACTTTTATGTCTACTATATTCTCTTCAGCATATCCTTCAACAATCTTTAAGCTTTCTGGGTTAATTTCTTCCTCATCCAAGTATAAGACGTCCGGGACCAATACTTTAACATTAAGACATTTGTGTGATGGAACCCACTGTATTATTGGGATATTCTGAGCTGGTCCTCCACTCACCCTAATGCCTGTTACCTCATATCTTGAGACATTAGTTATCTTAACATTAGTTAGGTATTTCAATCTTATGGTGTCTCCAGTTTTCATATTCTCAGCATCAAGGCTTGAAATATAGAATTCATCGGTATAACTTATCTTTCTCACTCCTAGAGACCTGTTAGTTGGATGGTAAGGTATAGTAATCTCTCCCGATTCTAATTGTTCAATCTTTAGTTTTATAGGGTTAGGTGTAAAGAAGAATCTACGAGCTACTGGGTCCAGAATCTTCCTATTCACAGAATATAGTAGGCTCCAGTCATACTCTCTTTTAGCATATGAGAAACCTGTTTGTGTTAACGTGAATTCTTTTATTGCTTCAGGTATTATCCCCCTCTTCTTCAGTCCCTCAATAGTTGGAAATCTTGGATCATCCCATCTATCTGCTAGACCAGCTTCCATCACTGCCCTAAGCTTCCTCTTTGAGACAGGTGTACCCTTAAACTCAAATCTAGAATATTCTATGTATGTTGGGTTACTCATTCCTACTAGATCCCTAATATAATTTTGTAGTTCATCTCTTAAAGCAAATTCGCTTGTACGTAAGATGTGTGTGATACCGCATACCCCATCTTCTATTGAAACTGCGAAATCGTATAGAGGCCATACACGGTATCTAGCACCTACAAGGGGGTGGCTGTATTCAACTATTCTAAGGATTGCAGGGTCCCTCATAGTGGTATTTTTGCTCTTCATATCTCCAGCGAGTCTAAGTATTGCTTCACCTTCTCTGAACCGCCCACTAAGCATCATCCCCCAATATTTTAAGTTCTCATCTACATCTTGACTTCGATGCTCACATTCTTCACCTTTCTTTCTATAAGATTTTATTTTTTCATGGGGGCAGAAGCAGACATATGCTTTCCCCAACTCTATTATCTTCTCAGCATAGTCATAGAATAACTCTATATCGTCACTATTGTTTTTCTCATAATCCCATTCGATCCCAAGCCATTTATATCCTCTCCTAAAACTTTCATAATATTCAAGCTTAACTTTTCTAGGGTCTGTATCTTCGAATCTTAACCACACTCTACCGTCATACATTCTAGCATAGAAATAGTTTAGTAACCCACTCATAGCATGACCAATATGCATGTAGCCGCTTGGCTCAGGTGGTAGACGCGTAACCACTCTACCTCTAACAGCATTAGGGAGAGGGGGAAGCTTCTTTTCTTCAATCTTCTTCTCATATAATAAGAGGTCAGGAGCTAGTTCTTCAAGTAAACTCTTCTGTTCATTGATATCCATCGAGTTTACTTGGTTCACAATCTCTTCAACTAGAGGTAATAATTCTTTTACTCTCGTTCTTAGAGATGAGTCTTCCCTAAAAATCTTGGATAATACAGCATTTTGGAGAGCTTTTCCTCCATGGTCTAATGCATTCTTTAAAGCCCATTTTAATATTAGTTCTTCTATCTTCATCTTCTAGACTTCATAAACCTATTGCTAAAACTACTTGATGAACCTTCTCTATTCTACTTGGATACAGCTAGTCTTTGATGCATCAGTATTAAACGTAGGTTGGGAAGATACATAATCACCTTAGGATGTAGAGTTTATTTCTAGAACTTGTAACCTATCCTGCGTAGAAACTTTCTCCTTTCTTCTATATCTTTCTCGTCTTCTATTCCCTTAGACTTATATCCATCTATTACAGCCATCACACCTCTACCTTGCTCTGTTTCAACAACTATGACTTGCAGTGGATTCGCCGTAGCTGCAAGTATCGTACAGACTTCTGGAACAAGTTTAATCTTATCCATCACGTTAATTGGATACATATTCCTCATGATTATTAAGAATGTATGCCCACATCCAATTCTTAAGAGTGTTTCAGCTGCAAGTCTTCTAAGTTCTTCATCTGTACCTTCATGCCTGATGAGGCATGGTCCACTAGCTTCTGCAAACGCTAACCCAAATTTTGCACCTGGTACTGAGTTTACGATTGCTTCATAAACATCTTCAACAGTCTTTATGAAATGAGTTATTCCGAAAATTATATTGCATCCTTCAGGGACTTTTACATCTACTATATCAATCTTTAGCCCGCTAATCATGTATCATAGATAGAATAAGAGATGAATAAATTTTTCATCTATAAATCGCCGCCTCATTATATACTTAGGAACCCTACCTACTAAGCTGAGAAGAATGGCATGATGTTCTCTCTTCAAACCACTATATTACTTAGATTGAGAGCATACTAAAGCTGTAGAGGCTTAACTGGAGCAACATATTTGTACAGGTGCTCCCCTATCTGTCATGGATAAATGGAGATGAAGGCATATGCCTAATCCAAGCTATGTTACTTTTAATCCACCGGAGGAGCTTATTAGAGCTACACTTGAAGTTGTGAAGATGGCTAGAGAATCAGGAAAGATAAGGAAGGGTGTAAATGAGGTCATTAAATCTATAGAGAGAGGTCAAGCAAAGTTTGTTATAATAGCTACGGATGTTGACCCACCAGAGATAGTTGCTTTCCTCCCACTTCTATGTGATGAAAAGAAGATCCCTTATACATTTGTTTCAAGTAAGAAGGCTCTAGGAGAAGCAGCTGGAATAGCTGTGTCAGCTAGTAGTGTTTCAATAATAGATCCTGGAGCTTCAAAAGACTTCCTTGAAGAAATTATTAAGAAAATTGGGGAGATTAGAGGGAAGAAGCTTTAGGTTTAGCCCAAAGATAAGTATAGAATCATCGTGTAGGAGTATCTACAAGATATGATAGCTTCATTTCCACTAGCTCCCAGTTAGAATTCTCTGCTCTTTACTAAGCTCTGAGGTTATTATTAGCTTAGCTCTAAATGGCTTGGCCTTCTTTATAACGTTAAATCCACAGTATGGGCATCTAGTCTCAGCAACTCTTGAGAGTTTCTCTTTCTCAAAGACTCTCTTACACCAAACACATTGATAAAAAATCTTTCCTTCAACTTTACTACTGGTCATTTCTTCAGCTAGTTACTTGTTAAACTATAATTTTAATGTTAACAAAAGAAACCATAATTTACTAGGAATACCCAGATTAGACCCTTAATATCTAAGGGTATAGTTCGTAGGAGCATATTGTGGTATGAAGATATATCAGTGATTATCGTGATTTATTGTAGTGAAGGGATGACCTTCTTTAGAGAGTTTGCAGAATTATGTGAAAGGCTTAAGGAGACTACAGGTAGAAAGGATAAAGTTTCCCTCATAGTTAGATTCCTGAGAAATCTTGAACCGTCAGAGGCTAAGTATGCTTCACGTTTACTTATAGGTAAGCCTCTTCCTGAAACTATAAGTGATGAACTAGACGTAGGTTATAGTACTCTAGCAGAGCTACATGAGTTACAGTCAACTCTTGTAGCTGAGCCTCTAACTATCGGAGAAGTCGCTGAGAAACTTCTTGAAGTAGCTAAGATTAAAGGTTATGGTTCTAGAGAAAAGAAGAAGAATATTCTCTCGGGGCTTGTTGCTAGGATGGATGAGATTGAACGTGAATGGTTTATGAAGATTCTTATTGGAGAAATGCAGCATGGAGTTAATGAGGGAGTATTAGTTGAGGCTCTAGGAGAGATGGCTAACACACCACTTGAATCTGTTTATCGTGCATACATGCTTCTCGGCGACATAGGTGAATTAACTGAACTGGTAAGAATATTTGGTGGCCAGACCATAGAATCAGTGAGGCTGGAAGTATATAGACCTGTAAGACCTATGTTAGCAGAACAATGCCAAGATCTAAGTGAACTCTTTAAAGAGTACCCTGGACCATACGCTGTAGAATATAAAGTAGATGGAGCAAGAGTCCAAATCCATGTTGGAAACAATGGTGTAAGAATATTTTCTAGAAGACTTAATGAAGTAACTGAGAGTATCCCCGATATAGTTGAGCAGGTAGGTAGGTGTATAAAGAAATGTATAGCTGTCTTGGATGGAGAGATAATAGCTGTAGATTCATCAGGCAGACCTTTACCTTTCCAGATTCTCCTAAGAAGATTTAGGAGGACGAGAAGTTTAGAGGAAGCGAAGCATATACCTTTAAGATTATATCTCTTTGATATACTCTACCTAGATGGCGAAGAATTGATAGACCTACCATATTCTGAACGATGGGATAAGTTAAAGAGCATAGCTTCTCCCGATATACTAATTCCTAGAAAGATAGTTTATTCAGAGAATGAGGTTAGAGAATTCTTAGATTCAGCTATTAAAGCTGGGCATGAAGGTGTAATGTTAAAGAAGCTTGATGGAAGATATAAGCCAGGTAGAAGAGAGAAGCTCTGGCTTAAGATTAAGCCTTCCGAAAACCTCGACCTAGTTATAGTTAAAGCTGACTATGGATATGGTAGAAGGACTGGATGGTTAAGCAACTACCATCTTGCAGCTTATGACCCAGAGACTGGGAGATTTGAGGTCATTGGTAAAACTTTTAAAGGGCTGACAGATGAAGAATTTAAATGGATTACGAAGAAACTTCTAGAATTAAAGATTGGTCAGGAAGGATACACAGTTAAAGTTAAACCTGAAATAGTCGTGGAAGTTGCTTATAATGAGATTCAGAAGAGCCGCAAGTACAGGTCTGGGTTAGCATTAAGATTCGCTAGGATAACTAAGATAAAGCTTGATAAAAAACCTCAAGAAGTAGATACCATACAAGAAGTTAAGCGAAGATACTTCAGACAGTTTAATAAGAACCCTCCACATATCTAGCTACTCCGAGAACAAGCCTATCTACACGAAGGTACACTCTACCCCTCCAGAATTCTCCTGGTAGAGGCTTTGTAAATCTAGCTCTAACTTTCCCCCTCGCACCATGCGTTCTTATAATCTTTCCCTCCACTCTAACGAAATTATCTCTATACTCAATCTCTCTACCAACAAGGAGAGAAGCAGTCTCTTTATCGTTTACTCCTGGAAAGTCTAGGATATAGTCCCTTTTCTTTTTGCTCCTACCGCTTCTTCTAAATCTCTCACTTAATACGTAACCTATTAACCAAGCCATCTTCAAGCACCCTCTAATATCATTACTTTTAGTATCTTTGTATGGTGCTCAGGGGCTGTTTATCTTCGGAGACTGAAGTTCCTAAGCTGTATTTATAAGTTACCACGATTAATTAATATATTTGGAGAGTCCCATTGCTATTTCAAGAAGTTACCGGTAGGAAGGCATCTTCGAGTATCACGTTAGGGTATAGTCTCAACAGATTACCCTGATATTCTATTCGTCTGTACTAGCTTAGAGTGATCTAGAAAGATTTATCCACTCAGTTTGAATCCTATTCGGGTATGAAGAGTTTCATTCTAGGTTTAGGTACTATGATGGCTTCTGTAACTCTTGGTTCTTTACTGGCATTCAGTAGTGAAGCATGGACTGCTGAACTTCCCTTACAGATGGGCTTGCTAAAGATGCTTCATGACATCTATTCTTTTCTCCTTACACCCCTCTCATCAGCATTGGGTGCACCATCTCTAGGCGGTGGAGTATACCTCGGGGTATGGCCTCTTATCATCTGGATTTTAAGCTCAGCGTTGATAGGGCTCTTGACCGGGGAACCTTATAGAGCTGCAAAAATAGTTTTTACATCAACTTTAATAATCTTCTCATTCTGGATATTTTCAAACTTTATGCTATATCCTCTCCATAGTGGTAATCTAGCATGGCTATCGGAAGTAGATAGGTTGATGTCCGACTTATTCTTGTATAGGTCTCTAGATATATTATTCTTCTTATCAGTACCCTCAATAGTCTCCGCTACGACTGCTTTCCTCATATTCTACATTGTATCATCGAGGAGTAAAGCTTCAGAAATAGAAGAAGAATACCCAGCCTGGTAAAAATAAAAAAGAAAAAATAGTGGGGCATTAAGAGGTATTTTATGCTCCAGTAACTTCCTCTGCTGGTGGAGCTTTGGGAGCTACTTTCTTTGGTCTCCTAGCTTTTTTTGCTGCTTTCTTCTTCGCAGCCTTCTTTTTCGCTGCTTTCTTTGCTCCCTTCTTCTTTGCAGCTTTCTTCTTTGGCATGCTATAACACACCATCAATAATTAGTATGTTTTTAGTTGTATAAAAATTTTCGGGTAAATTGATGGATGAAGCTTGGGGGTAGTCACAGGTAAATGATAATAACTAGTAAGAATGTAATAATCTATGATCTGTATGGCGGGAGAAGTAGATATCTCGGAGTTTAGACGTCTTGATTTGAGAATTGGACGGGTTATTGGAGCTGAGAGAGTTAAGGGCACAGATCGTCTCATAAAGTTGCAAGTAGATTTTGGTGGAGTGAGAAGACAGGCTATAGCTGGTCTTGGCCATATCTATGAGCCTGAATACTTCATCGGCAAGCTTTTCGCATTCGTCTTTAATCTCAAACCTAGAAAGATTAGAGGAGAATTATCTGAGTGCATGATCTTAGCAGCAACTGCAGCTGAAGAGAACATCGCTCCACTAGTCCCTGAGAAACCTGTCCCCGAAGGAACCCCAATAACTTAAAAGCTCAATCATAGAAATAGAAAAAAACTCCAATGTATTATTAGGATCTGGAGGATTAGGAGTGTTAAAGACGCTATACATTAGAGATGCCTTCAAATGTGGAGAAGATTCAGAAGTAGAATTAATCGGGTGGGTTAGGTCTAAGAGACGTCATGGAAAACTTGTATTCCTAGACTTAAGAGACTCGACAGGTATCATACAGATAGCAGTTAAGCAGGGAATAGCAGACAGTGAAACCTTTATGAAAGCATTAGACGTAGGCTTAGAATCAGCAGTAAAGGTTAGAGGTAAGATTAAGAGAGATGCAAGAGCTCCTGGAGGAGTAGAACTCCACTGCAATCATATAGAGGTTTTCGGACCTAGTTTAGATGGCTTTCCAATAAGGAAGGGTGTTGGATTAAAATTTCTACTAGATAATAGACACCTCCATTTAAGGAGCCCTAAAGTAGCGATGATCATGAAGATTAGAGCAAACCTCATGGATATAGCACGTAGATGGCTGAGAGAGAATGGGTTCATCGAAGTTAACTGCCCTACCTTCATAACAGCAGCAGTTGAGGGGGGTGCCACACTATTTAAATTAGACTACTTTGGTAGAACTGCTTATCTTACGCAGAGTGTTCAATTTTACCAGGAAGCTGCAATATATAGTCTAGAGAAAGTATATAGTCTTCAGCCTAGTTTCAGAGCTGAGCTTAGTAGGACGAGGAGACATTTAACAGAGTTTTGGCATCTAGAAGTAGAAATGGCTTACGCGGACCTCTATGATATAATGAAGGTCATAGAAGAATTGGTTTACGCTATTGTTAGTAATCTAAGTAAGGAGTCTGAAGTAGAGTTAAAAGCCTTGGATAAAGTCGTGAAGCCAGAGATGGCTGAGCCTCCATACCCAAGGATAAAGTATGCTGAAGCTTTACAAATACTTCAAAGTAAGAATGTAAATATTAACTGGGGAGATGATTTCGGAGCAGACGAAGAGAGGATTCTTTCTAAAGAATTTGAGAAACCCTTCTTTGTAACCCATTACCCCAAAGAGGCTAAAGCTTTCTACCACATGCCTGACCCTAACGATCCTTCTGTCTGCTTGAATACCGATCTCCTAGCTCCTGGAGGTTATGGTGAGATAGTAGGTGGAGGTCAGAGAATACATGACTACAATCTTCTCTTAGAGAGGATTCGAGAGAATGGTCTTAACGTTGAAGATTATAGATGGTACATTGACTTAAGAAAATATGGTAGCGTACCTCATAGCGGCTTCGGGCTGGGTATCGAGAGAATGCTTTGGTGGCTTCTACAACTTCCCCATATCCGCAGTGCATGCCTCTTTCCTAGAACACCAACAAGAGTCTATCCATGAGCGGAATCTACGAACCTTCAGAAGATACATTCCTTTTACTAGATGCAATAGAAAGCTTTAGAGGGAAAATTTTTAGAAGAGCATTAGAGGTTGGCTCAGGCAGCGGGCTTATAACAGTAGCTTTATCGAAGGTGTCCAGTGAAGTAGTTGCAGTAGATATTTCTAGCGAGGCTGTTAGAGAAACTTGGAGAAAGCTAAAATCATCACCTTATGCAGGCATCTCCCATACTATATTGGGGGACATGCTATCCATGTTTAGGGAAGACTATATATTCGACTTAATCGTCTGTAATCCTCCATATTTACCGAGAGAAGGCTTGGAAGATAAAACCATTGAAGGTGGATTTGACTTCGTGGAACGAGTAATTAGCGAATCCAAAACTAGGATTATAAGTGGCGGTATTCTACTTCTCCTTGTATCAACCCTCACTGGAGATCTAGATGAAATCCTATTGTATCTTAGAAGCGAAGGCTTCAACCCCTATATTAAGCTATCTAGGAAGCTATTTTTTGAAGAAATATCAATAATAGAAGCTGTCAAGAATTCATAGAAATCTCAAGAAGATAGGGGATAAGTTCATGAGTGAAGAAGTCTCGCTAAAGAGAGAAGTTGGTTGGTTTGGATCTTTCTCTCTTGGATATGCGGATGTTGGAGCAGACATATTCATCGCATTAGGATTAATCGCATTGTATGCTGCTGGAGCTACTCCGATAGTATTCTTAGTTACAGCATTCATATATATCTCTATAGGTTTAGTATATGCTGAGTTAGCTCCAACCTACCCATATGCTGGAGGAGTTCAAGTCTACGCAATGAAGGGGTTCAATGACCTAGTAGGATTTACTGCTGGATGGGCATTAATACTAGACTATACAATTGATATCTCACTATTCGCTTTAGCTGCTGCGGGATACTTTTCCTATCTTCTTCCACAGTTTGCTAGTCTTCTAGCTTTAATGGGGCTTCCACCTCTTGGAGTAATCTCAGTAATCTTCATAGGGACTCTGATACTCATCAATTACTTAGGTATAAAGTATTCTGTAGAAGTCTCCATGGGGTTAGTAATCCTCGGTTTGATAATTCAAGGATTCGTCTTAATCCCAGGCTTCTTATTAGTTTTTGACTTCTCTAAACTATTAGAGCAACTACAGATACTCGGCTCCCCGAAGATTCAGAGTGAAGTAGCATACGTGGCAAGTGTACCCATTAATATTCAGAATCTACTATATTCATTAACACTTGCAATGGCTTCATTCGTAGGGATAGAATCAATAGCTCAGGCTGCTGAAGAAACTAGGCGTCCAGCGAGGCATATACCTAAGGCTGCTAAGCTCTCAATAATCGCCGTCCTCATATCTGTAATGGGGTTTTCAATATTATCCATAGGCTCAGTTGGATGGGAGAAAATATCAGGAGAATTAGAATACTCGATAGCTGGGCTGGTTAGAACTTACCCTATTATTGGAGGTTTTGGAGCAAAGCTTGTAGCTTTAGCAGGTTTCATCTTATGCTATGCTTCTTCAAATACCGGGGTTGTCGGAGTCTCAAGGTTAGTAGCATCAATGGGCCGATACAAGCTATTGCCAAGATGGTTCTATAAGATTCATCCAAGATTCAAGACGCCTACCAGAACTATAGTCTTGTTTGGTTTAATCGGCTTACTCCTAGCATCTTTTGGGAATATACCATTTGTGGCAGAACTCTATATCTTCGGAGCTCTAGTCAGCTATCTTATACTTATGCTGGCTTTCATAAAATTGAGAAACCTGAGAGAGGAAGTTTATAGACCATGGATGGTACCTGGTGAGGTATCTCTCAAAATAGGAGGAGGAACTTTTAAGATCCCTATAGTAGGGGTTATAGGATTTATCGGAGTGGCATCTCTACTAATTCTTACATTACTCTTTCATGCTAAGGGTAGGGTTCTTGGATCACTATGGCTTACTACAGGGGTAGTAATGTATATGGTCTACAGAAGAAGAATTGGGCTTAAAGCTGCATCTTCTACCTCAGCTCAACAAATCCTACCGATATCTCACATATATGATGTCGGCATATTAGTTAGACCCGTTATAGAAAGAGCTGAAGCAATAATAGATACTGTGAGTAGAAGCTTAGACAAGAGGTTTAGGATAACCCTTATCAGTGTAGTGGACCCTGAGGAATTCAATCTCAATCTATCAGATATAACAGATAGAGCTCAGCTATATCAATTAAGAAGTGAAGCTTTAAGTGAACTTGAAGAAGTTGCTGAAAAACTTAGAAAAATAGGGTATAAAGCTGAAGCTATGGTGTTTATAGGCGACCTGGAAAAGATAATATCAATCCTAATAGATTCTGGGAGACTAGAATTTATTGCCTTGATTAGAAGAATAACCGAGAAAATAAAGATTGAAAAAACCCATGAAGACAAGCTATATAGAGTTATATCTAAGTATCATGGTAAAATCATGGTATTAAGGAGGATTTAGAGATGCGAAGAGGCGTACTAGCTATAATACACGTATTCGTAGATTCTTCAAAACTAGAAGACGTGGCAAGTGAGATTACTAAGCTTGAAGAAGCACTAGACGTTTATGAAGTTACGGGAGAATTTGATATAATCGCAATTGTAAGAGCAGATGATGTTGTCACCTTTAGGAAATTATTGAAGGATAAGGTTATGAAGATTGATGGAGTTAAGAGTACAGTGACGTCTATGGTTCTCTACACCCATAAAAGAGAAGGGAGAATAGTAGAAGAATGAGTAGGAAGACTCGATACAAGATACTTTTTGCAGTTAAAGACTACGTAAACTTTAAAGCTCTTACAGATTTACTAGAAACACTTACTAGAGATATAGAGATAGTTTTCCTCCATATAATAGAGTTCCCATTATCTACTCCACTCTATCCTGAGATGATATCAACACATATTGAAGAGACAAGAAATAAGCTTCAAAACCTGCTTGACTGGGCTAAAGCCCAGGGGATTAATGCTGACCTAAGAGTAACTGCTTCCAGAGATATAGTTGAAGCGATTATAAGTGAAGCCGAGAAGATTGACGCTGACATGATAGTTTTACAAAAAAGTTTAAAGAAAATTAAGAGGAAGATTAGGAGGTTAGTACGTCAAACAAATCTTGAGAAGGTTACTGATCTATCTAAGCGGATAGTTGTTCTGCTTCCCTCAGACTAGAATTCTTCTTCCTCTTCTTCCCAGCCTTCCTCTTCCTCCTCCTCGAATTCTTCCTCGAACTCTTCCCACTCCTCCTCTTCTTCCTCCATCTTAAAGATTCTATCCTCCAACTCCATGACCGTTCAACTACACAAGCAAATAGAATATCTAATAAACATTTCTTTAACAATCCTACCTACTCCTAACATGTTATCGTTTTACCTAATCTACGCTAGGTATTCCTGAGGAGACAGAGAATTAATACCGAAATGAAGAAAGACATGACCATCATATTCTCTCACAACAATTTATAAAATGCAGCTAGGAATGGTGAAGATTTAGAGAAAACCATCTTCTGAATAGACAATTAAAACTTTTGATAATTTTCCAGCTTGATGAATGATGAAAGCTGTGAAATTAGTAGACGATTGCGTACCCCTATTAAAGGATGTGTTTACCGAGATATTCCCATAATGGTCTCCCAGCCTCTTTTGTTTATTTTATTTTTAGCTTTTAACTCTCAGTTAGAGTTTTAAAGTATGATACAAGTAGGTTGTATGGTGAATTACATGGAGAAATTATTCTCTTGGCTTGGTAGAGTTGAAGTTGGCGATGGTTTACCTACTAGGATTATGGGAGTGATTAATGTTAGTCCAGAATCATTCTATAAGGAATCTGTAAAGATAAAATATGAAGAAATCGCTGAAACAGCATTGTATATGGAGAAAGTTGGTGCAGATATAATAGATGTGGGTGCTATGTCTACTGCACCTTACCTACGTGATACCTTGATAAGCGAGGAGGAGGAAGCGGAGAGGCTACGTTATGCAATTGAAGCTGTTAAATCATCAACGAGGCTTCCAGTATCAGCTGATACTCATAGACCTAAACCATTAATAGAAGCAATTAAAGCTGGTGCAGAGATAGTGAATGACGTCTCAGGATTATCAAATCCCATCATTGTAGATATGGTATCAGAACATGATCTATCATTGATAATCTGTGCACGTAGATTGGGTATATTGAGAAATCCAAGGGAGGCCATCCATAAAGCTTTACCTATCCTAGAGAACCTGATACAATATGCTGTTGACCACGGTGTTAAATTAGAGAAGATAGTTATCGACCCGGCTATCGGTTTTCATAGAGATACTGGGATAGAGTGGTGGAAGATAGATATTGAGCTAATACGTAATCTTAGAGAGTTTAGGAGACTGGGTAGACCGATAATGGTTGGAGTATCTAGAAAATCTTTCATAGGTGTTTTAACTAATAGGGAAAAACCTGAAGATAGGTTATTTGGATCAATTGCAATTGAAGCTCTATCGGTTTATCTAGGTGCTCATGTAGTAAGAACACATAATGTAAAGGAAACTCTAGATGCAGTTAAAGTAGCAGAAGCATTGAAGAAAGTGTAAAGTTTATGGTTTTCAGAGATTATGGTTTATTGTAGTTCTATGAATGAATTCACTGGAATACCTAGTTCATCCTCTAGCTTGGTATGCATCTTCTTTAAAGATATTACAGCGAATATTCCTGAAACATTTGCTTTAGCTTCTTTACAGAGATTTACTAGTGCTCTTATCGTAGCTCCAGTCCTAATTATATCATCTGTTAAGAATACGTATTCTCCCTTCTTTATAGCATTCCTAGATATGTATATGTATCGGTATGTTCCAGATTCAAAAACCTGCTTTATCTCTAAGAAGTCTCTAATACCAAGCTTCTTAGCTTTCCTAGCTACTGCAACTTCTTTACCAAGCATTGAAGCTATCTGATATGCAACTGGCACTCCATCTGTTTCGAGAGTTAGAACCTTATCTATTTTTACTGAATTTATCTTTTCATACTCTGATATTATAAGATGCTTGAGAAGTACTGGGTCATATATTATCATGCTACTATCTACTGCACCAAATTCATCAACTACTATCCTATTATTCACCTCCTTTATTAAGTACTCCCTCTTGAATATATTGAGAATCGAACGTGCCGTCTCAAGGCTTGGAATAACATGCCCATTAACATATCTACTCAAAGCTGTTGGGGGAATGTTTAGCATAGATGAAAGCTTATCGTAAGACATGATCCTCTTAAGAATCCTAAGAGCTTCAACCGAGTATAATCTATAATTCAATTCCTCAGCTTTCTTCATGAACTCAAATGGAATTATAGTTAAAGTTGCTATTAAAGAGTTCGTAAGCCTTTCTAACGCTTAATCCTATGTTGGTGTAGTTGAGGGTTACTCAAGCCTATTTGTTTTCAAGCTTCCACGGCTATGTGGTAGAGCTACTCTTTAAATACCTGTACAGGTTATTGCTCTACTTCTTCATGAATACCGGAAGTTCATCTAAATATAATAACTCACCTGTATACCATGGTCCTTCAATCCAGATTGCAGCTTTGCAGACTACTTCTCCTCCTGATTTTTTAACTAGCCTCTCTAATGCAGTGATAGTCCCACCTGTAGATACCACGTCATCTATTATGCAGACTCTCCTATTCCTTACTCTCTCTACATCTTCTTTCACAAATATTAAGACCTGACTACCCTTAGTAGTTATTGATGAGCACTCTTCTAATAGGTAATCTCTCATGTAAGCTTTAACGGATTTTCTAGCGATAACGATTTTCTTATGGCCAATCTTCTTAGCTACTTCATATGCAAAGGCTATTGCTTTGGCTTCAGGGGTAACTATTATTTCAGGGTTGAACACCTTAATCCTATCAGATAGTAAATCTGCAACGGTTTGGATGAATTCAATATCTCCTAGGATTAAATCTGCGTTTGAAGCAATCCAAATATCGTTTGAAACCTGTATTACAGGCAGCTCTCTCACTAATCCACCTATTTTTATGATGTATTTCTCTTGACCTACATACTCCAAGACTCTAGGATGCAATTTACCTCACCATGTAGAAACTATAATAGATCACAGAAATAACTACTAGAATGCACCCAACCATTATCAATATGTCATAAAATCTTAGAGGCTTGATCTTCCTTCTTGTCATTATATTTGGACGTAATTCTAACGCTAATACGAGTTTCTCAGCATTATCAATACTCTTTATAATCAGAGGGATTAATAATGGAATATAGTTTTTAATTCTCCTTATTAGAGAGCCTTTATCGAGCTCTAAGCCTCTAGATATATGGGCTTCTTTAATTGACTTGTAATCCTCTGCGATAATGTATAGGTTTCTAAAAGCTAAAGCGACGATTACTCCAAGTGAAGATGGTAGTTTGAGGGAAATCACGGATCTAATTATCTCCGTAGGCCTGACTAACAGTATAAAAGCTGTAGAAATAGTTATGATAGATAATAGTCTAAGCATCATAAATAAACCGAAGATAGGGTCTACTCCCCTAGTTGATGTATGAAATAGCGACCACTGGCTGAGAAACGTCCATAGAGGCCACGCCAGCAATATCAGTGGAACTATTATTTTCATTTTCCTAAAGACTAAAGTCGCTGAACGCAGTAAGATTAGGACTAAGACTGTAGATATAAGTACCGTCAATAGACTATAAATATCCTTGCAAAAGAATGGTAGAGAAAACCATGTAATGAATAGAGTTATCTTAGTCCTTGGATCTAGTTCGAGCTTTATCTTGATAAACATTTCTCCCCACTCAGTATGGATAGAGGCTCTATCTCAGCCTCCTCAATTAATGAAGGATTACTTAAGAGCTGTAATGGGTTTCCCTCCGCATATATAGTTCCGTCTTTTAATATTGTCAATCGATCCGCAACAGAAAATACGAAGTCTGAGTCATGTGTCACGACTATGACTGTTCTCCCCATGTCCTTCAGTTTCTCAATAGCATCTTTTATTTGTTTTAATGTTTCTTCATCCTGACCCGTCGTGGGCTCATCTAGAATTACTATTTCTGGGCTCATTGCGAGTACGCATGCTATGTATAATCTAAGCTTCTCACCCATGCTTAAAGAGTACGGGCTAGATTTCTTCTTATCCAACAAGTTAACCATACGCAATGCTTCTTCAACATTTTCTTCACTTCCTATAAGGTTTCTTACACCAAATGCTACTTCATCCCAGACGGTTTCTGAGACAAAATACTTCTCAGGGTCTTGGAAAACCATACCCACATATCTTGACATTTCAGCTGGGCTATACTTCTTAGTATCCATGTCTTTCACTATTACGCTGCCTCTAAAAGGTTTCAGTAATCCATTTACATGCTTCATTAAAGTTGTCTTGCCCGAACCATTTGGACCCATAACTGCGTATACTTCACCTTTCCTAATCCTCAATGATATGTTCTTTAAAACGTACTCCCTGCTGTACTTATAGTATACATTTCTGAACTCGATTATAAAGTCCTCTGTAGTGTTTAGCATGGTCTTCCTATTTTCAACAGTAGGATGATTGAGTTTTTGATTAACATTCTCTAGACAATCTTGGGCTAGGTAGATCCACCGGTCTATAACTTTCTCTAATCCTTTTAATCTTCTCCCAAGTATCACTACCCCTTTCCCTCTTTCTTTTAGCAACTCAATAGTTCTTGCTGTAGTCTTTTTACTCTTCCAGTCGAGATTTGCTACTGGATCATCCATTACGATGTACTTCGGGTCTGAGAGTATTGCTGAAGCAATGACTAGTCTATGTTTTAAGCCTCCTGAAAGTTCGTGAACATAGTAGTCTCTATACTTCTCAAGTTCAAAGAATCTTAGAATCCATTCAAGTGTACTTTCATCATTATCTTTAATGCTTAGTTCCAAATCTTCTTCAACTGTTAATCCAAAGATCTGTAATTCATAATTCTGTAGAACTATGCTTATTGTTTTTGTTCTTTCTCTAATTGGTTTCCCTAAAAATTCTTCTCCATCAACTCTTACACTTCCAGATACTTCTCCAGGTATTCTGTTCGGTATGATTCCCGATAGACAGTATGCTAGGGTAGTTTTTCCCGATGCACTAGGACCGATTATAGCTAAAGCTTCACCTGGCTTAATCTCAAAAGAAACACTTCTCAGTATCCATTTAGAATCAAATCTACAATTCAAGTTTCTAACTTCTAGACAGCCTACAGCCTCCATCTAATTAAGTTCCTCCTTAGAAGTAGTGGAGTAACAGCGGCCACGACTAGCGGGGTACCTATTAGTATTGGCGGTAAGTCACTTAGTACGAGGAAAACTATGGCAGGTCCAAAAGGGGCCACGCCTACTATGTCAAACCCTACTGCAACTATTGGAACCATTATCACGCCTGATAACAGGCTGAACAACGCGATCTTGAATAATCCTTTTCTAGACATTGAGTCCTTAGGTTTACATAATAGTCCAGGGATCAACCCTGTGAGACCTACGCCTATTAAGTCGAAAACTGGAGTAGCCGGGTTAAAGTATCCACCTATTAGCGCCCAGATAGTGTTACCTACGGCACCTGATACGAATCCTAAGATCGGGCCGTACAGTATCCCGAATACACATGGGAGAAATGCTAAAACCCGCCAATGGATTGCTCCTGGAATCAACGGTATTGGTGCTGTTAACAGGAAACCAACTCCCGTAACAGCCGATGTCACAGCCATATAGGCAACAGCTGTCACAGGGTCTGGTCTCTTATACTGAGAATATTCTTGAGTCATGTTAAAGAAAACTTTATTACTTTATATAAAGTTGTCTAGACATAAGCTTCCAAAATTGACAGAATCGTGTATACTTGACAGTCTAAACTAGCTTCGATATCTTATTCTTTATCCCCTCGATTTCTCGGATCAAGTTCCTAACTATTTTTTCCACTTCTCCAAGGTATTCAAATGGGCTGAGTCTAGCAAGGTACTCAAATTCCTCTACGGGAAGGAGCTTCCCTAGTTCTTCAACTATTTCCTCTGGATTCTCTCTAATCACTCTATGAATTATTTCATAAGCTTGAGAATGACCGCGTTTTCTTAAATACACTTGATATGCTTCAGATAGGATTTCTGGATACTTCTCGACATCTGAAGACATTCTTTCTCTATTGACCTGCATTTTATCAAGAGAGGCTATCAGATTTTGGAGTCCCATGCATGTTAAGGATAGAGGTAGTCCATAGAATCTCTTTATTACAGAATCCGATAAGTCTCTATGAAGTCTGCTAGAGAGCAGTCTCCTACTCATATATGATAGAATCTCCGATGCAAGGTCGAAGGCTCCTTCAGCATTCTCTAGGAGTACCGGGTTAGATTTATGAGGCATAGTCGATGAATATACTTCGCCTAAACTGGGTGGGAAAAAGATATACTCGTTCATTGATAGCATCCATAAATCTCTACACAGGTTAGATAGTATAGAGTCTAGTATTGCTATTTTCATCAGGTAGCTTGATAATTGTTCATGTGGTAGGATCTGTGTAGAAGCTGGGAAATAGGTAAGCCCTAGAGATTCAACAAAGGATCTACTAAAAGAAAGCCAGTCGATTTCTGGGTAAGCAAATTTTAAAGCATTATGATCTCCTACAGCTCCTCCCAGTTTGCCAGTAAATTTCGTATCAGCTATCTCTTCTAAAATCTTGGCGATTCTATAAGCATAGTTTACAATGAATCTTCCAAAGGTTGTAGGAACAGCAGGCATACCATGTGTTCTAGCAAGCATTATGGCATCAATGTTTTGGAGAGATATGTTAGATAATTTATCTACAAGTCTAAGTAGGGTTGGAGCTAGAACTTCTCGATTAAACCTATTCAATAGTATCGAGTAGGCAAGATTATTTACATCTTCAGATGTTAAACCTATGTGAATATATGGTTTCAAGATTTGTAACTTATATGAATCTAATTTCTCCGTAAGATACTTCATTACCGCGAAAACGTCATGAGTTGTTTTCTTCTCAATCTCCTTAATTCTCTTAGCATCCTCTAGAGAAAATTCTTGATGAATCTTCCTTAGAGTATCCTTCCAATCGCTTGGGAGGAGAGCAACTTTTGAATGCTCAACTTCTTCTATGAATTTAATTAAATATTCTATCTCTATTCTAACCCTTTCTTTGATGAGAGCGTACTCTGAAAAATAATTACTTAAATGTGTAAGCTTCTCCCTATACCGTCCATCTATAGGTGTTATTGCTTCTACCGGCTCCACTACTTAGCAACCTCCATTCCAGCTGATGCTCCCACCGATACAAGCTTGATAGGTCTACTAAGAAGTTTCTCGATAATCTCAATGTATATTTTCGCATTTTCAGGTAGAGCATCCCACCCCTTTACCGCTACCTTCTTCCATTCTTCCCTGGTTAAAGCTGACCATCCATCTAGATGTATATAGACAGGTTTGGCTTTCTCAAGAGTCCTAACATTTGGAGGAGCCATCTCGACTCTCTCTCCATTAATATCATACTCAATACATATTTTTATCTTCCTGATGCCACCTAGAACGTCAAGTTTTGTTAATGCAATCCAATCTATACTATTTATCATTATGCTATATCTTAGTAGGGGGATGTCAAGCCATCCAACTCTTCTAGGTCTACCAGTAGTTGTCCCATACTCTCTTCCTTTCTCCCGGAGTATGTCTCCTTCTCTATTTTTTAACTCAGTCGGGAAGACTCCTGCTCCCACCCTAGTAGTGTATGCCTTCATTACACCAATTATCTCTGAGATCTTTCTAGGTCCTACCCCGCAGCTAGTAAATACTGCTCCTATAGTAGTATTGGATGAGGTAACATATGGGTATGTTCCCTGGTCGATGTCAAGTAGTGTTCCTTGAGCACCTTCAAAGATAATCTTTTTCCCTCTATCCAATTCATCATTCAATATAATCTCTAAATCACATATATTCCCCGAGAACTTTTCAGCTAATTTAACCCACTCTTCAATATCTCCTACTGGTAATTTATGGAAATCTTCTATCAGTTTTATCTTGCTCTTCAGTGATCCAGAGTCTAGTAGATCTTCTATTTTTATACCTATTCTAAGAGCTTTATCTGAGTATGCTGGTCCAATACCTCTCCTCGTAGTACCTATAGCTTCACTACTTCTAATCTGCTCAATCATACTATCAAGCTCCTTATGTATTGGTAATACTATACACGCATTCCTACTTATGAGTGGCTGAGTACTGATTCCTATACTCTTAAGTAATTCTATCTCTTCTAAGACTTCGCTTAAATCTACAACTGTTCCAGATGCTATACATGGTTTTGCTCCAGAAGCTGACCCAGCGGGAAGCATGTTAAACCTGAGCTCTCTATCATCTAATACTACTGTATGCCCAGCATTTGCTCCACCTTGAAATCTTACAACATACTCAGCATCTCTTGATAGTAAATATGATATCTTTCCTTTTCCTTCATCTCCCCATTGTAATCCAATTATTGCTACTCCAGTCATAGGATTAACCACTAAATCTAGATTTCAGAAACTATTATATAAGAAATATAAGAAATGTGAAAGAAGAGGATACAAAAATGGGGTTGAAAGTATATTATGTATGGTTATACTGTCAATATTTTTCAGAAGCTTCTGAGGAATCTAAGACTACAACCTTCTTCCTATCATGGTCGTAACACCATTTAAAATCGTTAAATAGAGAAACATATAAGGAGAACATAAAAATGGAGAATAAATATGTAGGAGGTGTAGACTATGTTGGGGAGTCAAATACTTTCAAGATTACAATCTTCCCCCTCTCGTAATCACGATACGATAGTATTCTTCCATCTCTTCTAAGGTGTTCCATCAAGACCCAGAAATCACCAATACTACTTACACCACTCTCTTTTAAATACTCTAGAATCTCATCTAAATCAAACTCAACAGTCTTATCTTCTGAGTGGTACCTCTACTCTCAAGAGCATCTCTAACAAACTTTATAATCTCTTCTCTAATACTCATCCAATGTATAGTATTCATCTAGGGATTTCTAGCTATAATACTTGATAGAATACTTCAGCTTACATCTATACTCCCAGCACTTATCCTATTGTATCTGACGGTTGGTATGCTCTATTTTCAGTCTAGAGTATAAAGAATTTATCCGTCTAGGAGTATGTCTGTATTGTGTTTGAAGGATTCTTAGTATTGATTTGTGTGTA
>Ga0272449_1000665_pt1 | contig 39472 bp, 33 predicted proteins | sample YNPCB0241_FD_198679 | JGI IMG/M metagenome (GOLD analysis project Ga0272449, IMG submission 198679) | Hot spring sediment microbial communities from Yellowstone National Park, WY, United States - YNP-CB-024-1 | ecosystem: Environmental > Aquatic > Thermal springs > Hot (42-90C) > Sediment...
ACGCATCTGAGTAACAACTATAAAGGCAACGACACTTGCAACTATTCCGGCAATAACAAGCTGCAAAACATGAGAGAGAACCCACTCAATAATAGCACCCAAACTAAATTTGGGCTTCTCCTCAGCCTTCTCACTAGGTGCCTCTATTTCTAATTCTTCCTTTTCCTCTTCACCCATACTACTATTTTCGGAATAACTACTTTAAAATTATCTTAGACGTACTTAATAGTTTCAACTTCACACAGAGAGTGTCGAAAAAATTGATTTTTTTGTTCTGAATAAGGTAGAGATATATATGTGAGAGAGGAAAAAAGTAAAGAGAGAACAGAAGTTTAAGGTTATATAAGCAGAATTCCTTTCCAATGCTGATCATACTTCGGATTCCCTCATTCTTAATATATCCAACTCCTCTCTAATTTCAAATCTCCTCTATTATAAACCTCATCCGTATATACCTTCGCAATCCCTCTTCTTTCCTAACTTCAACAACTTTTTCAACACAATCCTAGAGACTTTCAATTAGGCAAAAGATAAAAATGTAGGTGAGACTACTTAAAACAATGTGATAAGTAGCAACTTTAATTAGATTCTTTAAGAACTCTTAATAGAAAAGATATTTACAAAACCTTTTAAGAGTACAAAGGTAGACTAGCCTGTTGAATCTTTCAACACAACCAGAGTAACTTGAAAAGTTAATAAAAACTTTCGTATTATTTCAACAGTATGGAAGGTGAAGTAACGAAAAATCTAGATGAAACCTTACCTGATGAGATAAGAATACCCATCACAGTATCAAAATTCTTACTAAGAGAAGGTGATGTATTGGACCAAGATGTGCTCTACTACGACAACCTAAAAAAAGGTAAAGTACTAACTAAATCAGACATTTCTATAATCCAACAACTAGATGAAGTAACGGGAGTAAAAGTTTTAAGGCTAAAAAAAATAATAGATGAAGAAGAAGAAAAGGAAAAAGAAAAAACGATAGAAGTAGTGGGACCAGTAGCAGAAGAAAAACCAAAAGAGGATATAACAAAGTTGAACGATGTAGAAGTGAAGATGGGCTTCACAGACAGCGAAGCAGATAGAAAGATTTCCTTAGCGATAAAGAAGACTATAGAAAAAATAAGAGGAGAAGATTATCAAGAAAGAGTAAATACAATTTCTAACAACATAACAGAAAAAGTAACAGAAACAAGCGAACTAGTAGGCTCACAAAAACTTGAATTTGAAAAGAAACTAGAGGAAGTAGCTAGAGGCTTTGCAGATGTATTTTCAATGTCCAGAGTAGAATCTCTTAAGAAAAAAGAAGATGTTATTTCAACAAACTTTTCAAACAAAAGTATAACGAATTACTTCTATGATCTTGTCATAGCAGACAAAGTATCTTTCATAAATGGAGCTAGAAGTATAATAGTAAAGCTTATAAACTCATTTGGTGATGATAACGGCGGCATAATATTGAGTGGGCTATTACAATACTCTGATATGGACGACTATGTCGTCTCTCACTCAATGTTCGTTATGGGTGTATCCATATTGATAGCAAAAGAATTAACCAAAATGGTCTACGAAAAGGTACTAAACCAAAAGGACAATGCAAAAATAAACCCATCTATATTAAAAGCCGTCAGCACGAAGGTGTACGACTTTGAGAGTATGATAAGCTTAGGATTGGCAGCTCTGTTACATGATATAGGCATAAGAAAGAACTATGGAATAATAACCCCAGATACAAAAATCACAGATATCAGAAACTCAAAAATCCAGCTACACCCTAGTGAATCTAGTTTCTTTGCCCAAAGAATAAACACAGATGTTTTTGTCCAAAGAGCAATTTATGAACACCATGAATACCTTGACGGTAGTGGATATCCTAGAGGTATAATGCGATACATGTCAAGGTTTTCGCCTATACTCGCCTTTGCTGAGAGATTTAGCGAGTTAGTCCTAAACAATCCATTCATACCCAAGCCTTTACCACCAGCAATTGCAATAAACCACATATTAAAAAACGAAATAAATAAATTTGACAAAGATGTCGTATTCGCATTCATCAGGGGAACTTCTGTATATCCTATTGGTTCTTGGGTAGAACTATCAAACGGCACTATTGGATTAGTCAGCAATATAAGCCCAAAAGATAAATCAAAGCAAATTATAAAGTGCGTTTTCACTTCAGATTTAAAAAAACTCTCAAGTCCCACCTACATTGACCTAGCAGAAAACCCAGATGTCAAAATAACAAGAATACTCAATCCCATAGAGCTTTCAATGAAAGTAGGAGATTTGAGAGTGTACTACTTTGATTAAGTAGCAACATAGAGGCTACGCCTCGTAGAGGCTATGCCTCGTAGATGTTTAACATGAGAATTATTTCTTACCGAAATATATAGAAAACTCTATACTGTCCTTTATATTGTTGAAAGCCCTAAGCCATATTATGTTTCTCTTATCAGCGAATTCTGACGAAGAATTCAGCTTATTAACTATTCTTTCGTATTTGCTCTTTATAGAATCGTAGGTAAGGAAAGTCTCCATCTCACCTATCGTAAGAAAATCTGAAGGCTTATCCTTTACTATTGAGGAAAACAACTTGTTGTACTCTAAAAATATCTTTTGATAAACTTCATAAATTGCATTACAATACTCTCTAACAAGAGGATCAAAAGAATCTATTTTGTTTATTATATCCACTGTAATCTTAAACCTTTTCATAAAAGAGTGAAAATCTTTAGAGTTTTTGAAAGAATACTTCATATGAAGGAATGAAGTAGATATGTAATCATTGGTCACAGGGATTCTCTCTACCCTATCATCATAAATAATCGAAATCTCCTCTTCTATCTTAGGCATATTCTCAGCGACCAGTATGCCGATATCACAAAGTATTGGCAAAACATTGCTTTGCCACTCGTTATTTTTTATAGCCTTATTAAGCCTACCTATGTAATCAGCTATAAGGTCCTTGTACTTTTCTTCATCTTTGTAGTATATCTCGTAAACTTTAAGTTCTCCCCCCTTGAACTTCAACTCACCATGATAGAGAAATTTTATTTTTTTCAAAATTTGAGTTTTATCCTGGCTAACGTTATTTGACGAAAATAGCTTATGGTAAACAATCTGGTCTATAACTACTTTTGTACTTTTTGGGGCAATAGTATTTGCTCTAGTCTGCAGTCTAGCAGCAAAGTTTATTATGAACCCTTGAAGATCACCATTCTTACCAATTATCATCGGTGAAAAGGTATAACCTCCAGCGATACCCCCAGATATATTAAAAGGCGGTAAAAACACTTCCTCTCCAGCTTTCACCTCATCATCACCTATCCTCATAGGCTCAGAAAAAAGTTCTATAACCTTAAATGTGGCATTCAATACAGACAAAGCATTAGCACCTATAAGCAAAATTTCGTCACCTCTCTCCCTAACAGCTAAAACCCCCTCTTTCTTAGTTGTTTCCTTAACAATATTCTCAACAAACTTATCTAACCTATGAAGAGATGATATATTTTTCTTAGTCTTTTGGCAAAAAGCGGTGTACCCGTGAATATCCAACAAAGCAACAAAAATATTGGATATAACCATGCTTTTTTTCAAATCTCCGTACAAAGTTGGGTACTTAGAATCAGGAATAACCAACTCCTTCCAAAGCTCTGGGTAATCATTGTAATTGATATCAGCAAAAACCCCCCAATGAACTTTTTTAATAGTATTAAAAAGAACATCCAGTTCTTCCTTCGTAATGCTTAACTTAGAAGAAACAATATATGACTTAAGCTCTGAAAAGGAAGAAATCTGACCATCTATAATAGAACTAAACAACGACAGAAGAGTTTTTGAATCCATTTATTAATTTTAGGAGGGGGAACCCCCCTCTAAACTAAATCAAATTACATCTGTATTGTATCTTCAACATCAGCCTGAAGCTCCTTAAGAGCATCTATAGCCTTCATCTCGTTGTTCAAAACTTTTTGTATATATTCATCGAGAATATCTCTTATCTCAACCCAATATGGAGGTCTCTTAAACTCTGTAACGTACTTCAAAGCATCAAGATAAACTTGGCTATTAACTTGCGGCTGATTCTTAACTATAGCAGAAGCCTTTAAGAATGCATCAGAGTAAGCAACAGATTTCCTTATTGGAATTGCAAGTCCGCTATTAGCAACATCTTTTTGTACCTCCGGACTTGATAAGAACTTAACAAGCTTCCAAGCTAACTCTGGGTTCTTTGATTTGGCATGTATACAATATGCAACGGTAAACAATGTAGAAGCTCTTCCCCCCTTCCCTTTAGGCATCTGAGCAACATTCCACTTAAACTTAGTTATGTCCCTATACCTAAGAGTAACCCACCTACCGTAAGCACTCATTGCTGCTCTACCATCGACAAACATTGCATCACCACTACCGAAATCTCTTGCTGCCATTATACTTGGAGCAACCTTATGAACATTTATAAGGTCAGCTAAGAACTGAATAGCCTCTGCGTTCTTCTCTATATACCCCGGCTTACCCAAAACAAAATTGCCATCCTTATCAAAGAATGTACCACCATTAGCGTAAACCCAGTTCCTCCACCAGTTAGCCCAAGTCTCTAAAACAAAACCATATATGTCAATCTTACCATCACCATCTACATCTTTAGTAAGTTTCTTAGCAGCATTTAAGAAATCATTCCACGTCCAGTTGTCATTAGGATAAGCAACATTATACTTATCAAACAAATTCATGTTGTAATAGAGAACTAGAGTAGTAAAGTCCTTAGCGATACCATACAATCTACCTTTATACCTGAACTCATTAAACGGTGCTTCGAAGAAATCTTCAGGCTTAACCTCATCCTTATCCCTATTTAGATAATCATCAAGCTGTAACAGCTCACCCCTTGCAGCCAAACCAGCAAAATCCTCTATGTCCAAGTAAAATACATCAGGTGGGGTACCTCCAGCTATCATTGTCTTTAGCTTTTGACCGAAGCTAAGAGAATCAACATGAATAGCCTCTATCTGAACATTAGGATTCTCGTTAGTAAACTTTTTAATGTAATTAAGAACTGTCTCCTTTTCTTCAGGAGTACCCCAATACATGAAAGTAAGCTTACTGCCACCAGTTCCACAACCTACCAACAAACTGGCAGTAACCCCCAAAACTAAGATAATTAAAAATATCCTACGGAAGCTCATAAATCCCCTCCTTTGCTTTTAGCAAAATTATAATCATAAGGAAGATGTTTGTAAAGAAAAATAAACAGAGAGATTTAACCTCTTCACCCTTTAAGTTAAATAAAAAAGTGCTCTAAGCACATAGTGCTTTAAGCATCACCCGCCCACCCACCCTATTTGACGTAGAGGAGGTTAAACCCCCTCTACACTTCCTAGAAGTAAGAGGCTTCGCCTCTCTCTATTCTCTAGAGTTAAACTAAAGAAGTGCTAGTAAGCACACAGTGCTAATAAGCACAAAGTGCTATTAAGCACAATGTGCTACTAAGCACATCTAGAATTAGGGAATTACATATTTTCAAAAAGTAGATTATACTTTATCGCATTGAGCATACTTTTATACGATGCTAAATTTTTACCGGCTATATAAAAACCTGTACCGTGGTCAGGAGTAGTCCTAACAAAAGGAAAGCCCAAAGAAACATTTATACCATCTTCAAAATGTAGAAGCTTAAAAGGTATCAAACCTTGGTCATGGTACATACATATCATTGCATCAAACTCGTTTCTCCTATATTCCAAAAACGCAGTATCAGGAGGCAAAGGACCAAAAAATTCTACTTCCATTCTCCCTTTCATACCTTCTAAAACTTTCAATATAACTTCCTCCTCATTACCTAACTTACCACCTTCACCAGCATGAGGATTTATCCCACATATACCAACCTTAAATCTTTCTTTACTCGGATAGAGGCTCCTAAGCCAACTCAATGTGTTATTGATAGTAAACTTTAACCTATCCTCAGTAATCAAAGAAAACACCTCTCTAAGAGGAACATGCTCAGTAACTAAAACAACCCTAACATCCTTACTATAAAAAGCCATGTTATAATTCTCAACTCTGAAAGCCTTAGCATAGTACCAAGTATGTCCCTTAAATTCACCTATAATCTTTGAAATATTTTCTTTAGAAACAGGACCATTAACAACAGAGCTTATCAAACCAGCCCTTAAAAGAGATATGGACAAATCTATGCTTCTTATAGCTATCTGAGCAGAACTGTAAAAATCATTCTTTTCAAATCCCAATCCAACATCATACACCAAAAAACCACCCCACCCAGTCTTCAACTTGTTGATTAATTCATCATCAGTACCTACAAAAGAAAACTCATTACCTAAAGAATAGACATCATTCCAAAACAAAAAAGCTTCCTTGCTACCGATAAGTAACAAATTCTTACGATACTTTCTAAGCCTTTTTATGGATTTTAGTATAACCTCAGGACCAATTCCTAAAGGATCACCTATTGTTATGCCAATCATTACGCACCTAGTATAGCTTTTATTCTCTCAAGCACCTTCAACCTGTCAAGAGGCTTCAAGATAAAACCTTTAGCACCGTTCATTATTGCAGTTTTGACTATGTCTTCTCTACCCAAAGCAGTGACCATTATAACCTTGGCATTAGGGTCAAAGCTCATTATTTCCTTAAGAACATGTAAACCATCAACATCAGGCATTGTGATATCAAGAGTAACAAAATCAACATTAGGATAAAGCTCTTTATACATTCTTATTGCAGTCTCACCGTTAGGAGCATTACCAATAACTTCTATATCGGCAGACATCAGAATTTGAGTTATCTGCTTGAGAGTAAAAGCAGAATCATCAACAACCAAAGCCTTGTACTTACCACCATCAGGTTTTCTTATGGTAATTTGTTCGACCATAAAGCAACCTCCTAAGAAAAACTTTTTATTGCTAACACTTCATTCGTAAATATTAACTCTTCCCCTATTCCTCTTTCAAGTAGTAACCCTCTTATCTTTTCTCTAACGACGATATACCTAACATCTATTTGCCTATCCCTAAAAAACTGAATAACTTTATCTAGTTCACTGACATTCAAACATCCAACACTAACACCGTTCAGCGACAAGACAACTTTATTAGTATCTATCTTCATACTTTCTAACCTGTTAATAACTCCCTCTTCCAGGCACCCAAGTATCGTAACTACCCATACTTCACCAACTTTCCTAGCGAAAGTTATAAATCCCCCTTTATCTACCTTTTCCATAGCGGGTGTCTGCTGAGAAAATAACTCCTTAACCACACGAATCAAAAGTTCATCCTGAAAAGGTTTCTTTATATACTTGTCAACCCCCATCTTAACTATCTCTACAATATCCTTATACGAGTCATCATTGCCCAAAACGATTATCTTTCTAGCTCCTTTATTTTCTTTTATGTCCTCTAATATTTCTTTAACCTCTTGTGAAGGCAAATCAAAGATTACCAAACTAACATCATCTGGTATCAAATTTGAAACCTTAATTTCTCTTTTCAAAGGATTAGTAATCACCAAACTTTCTATATCTAGCTTCCTTTTCAAATTAGAAGCTATCTGATTCGCCAGAATAAATATGTTGCTGAGTATAACTGCTTTCATTATGCCTCTTTCAAAGCTATATTTATCTCTAACTTATCTTCACCAAAAATAACAGGTACAACCAAAGTTTCTATCTGAGGAGTATCTATTGTGTAATCATTACCAGTTATCACGGTAGGAGGAGTCAGAGCAAATGTAAAGCCTTTTTTATAAAGCTTTGTTACTGCATTTCCTACAATCATATTGGCAATTTCACCTAACGCAGACTTACCAATGTCATTAAGATCTTTCACTTCATCGCCAGAAATCGCAGAAATTAGCTTTTTAGCTGTATTTGGAGGCATATCCAAAAGCACCCTACCACTTGCAGGACCAGTCAAGCCAATTATTATACTCACACCATAATTAGGCGTAGGACTCCTTTTCAAAAACAATTCCCCTCTCCTCAAATTCCCTTCCTTAAGTATCTCAGAAAGAACTTCAAATGTAGCCTCTACGAAAGGGTTAATATACTCTATCCTCATTTTTACCTCCTAACGTACTTATAAAACTCCTTGTTTACTTTATCAATATATTTGAGAACACTTTCAACATCAATAACAGCCATAAGAGAATTAGAAATTTCAATAAAATACTTCACAAACTTAACATCCTTCCATATATCTTCAATATACCCTTTAAGGTTAGTCTCGTCAATATACATAACCTTCATAACCTTGTCAACCACAAAACCAAGACTTTTGCCACTAACTCTAAGCATGACAGCAAAATTAATAATATCGCCATCAAATTTCCTTTTAGTGCCAAAAAGAATATTCTGTAAATCAAAGCACGGGACCACTTCACCTCGAAGATTTATAAAACCAACCGTGAAATCAGGAACCTTGGGAACAACAAAAAACTCTTTTTTGACAATCAATTCCTTTATATAAGATATCTCTATACCAAAAACCCTATTATTAACCTCTACAGGAACTACAGGTATCACAATGTGATTATGAAAGAAGGAAAATATATTTTTCTACAATTAAAGAAGAGAGGATATCACCTAACCTTAATTTGTTATAGAGAGGTTCTACTTCCCTACATTCTCAATGTTCAATGAGAATTGCCATTAAGCAAAAGTACCTCAAGTACTTAATAAAGAGGTGCTATTAAGCACCTAATAAGCACCTATTAAGTACAAACATTTTTCAGTGCAATTATTTAAAGAACTTGTGTATTGTTTCAGAAACAAAACTAATTTCATCATCTGTCAAACCAGGGAATATAGGCAGAGACAAAACCTCAGAAGAAGCCTTTTCGGTATTCGGCAAACTACCTTCCTTGTATCCTAGATACGAAAAAGCCTTTTGTAGATGTAAAGGAAGTGGGTAATATACGTCACACCCAACACCATTTTCTAGAAGATATTCTCTAAGCTTATCCCTATACTTTGGAATCCTTATAGTATACTGATGATAAACATGTTTACAGTTGCTTTTCTCAATAGGTGTAAACAAAAACTCTTTTGAACAAAGATCAGCTAAAAGTTCATTGTATTTCTTAGCTATCCTCCTCCTTTCATTGTTATTCTCCTCTATTCTCTTAAATCTAGCATTCAGGTAAGCAGCTTGTATTTCGTCTAACCTACCGTTAATACCTATAATATCGTGGAAATACCTTCTCTCAGAACCGTGAACCCTTATCATCCTACACTTTTTAGAGATTTCCTCATCATTTGTTGATATTGCACCACCATCCCCAGCACCACCTAGGTTTTTCGTAGGATAAAAAGACAAACATCCGGCTATACCAAAGCTACCCGTCTTCTTACCGTTAAACTCACTACCTATTGCCTGAGCATTATCCTCAACAACCTCTAGATTATAATTCTCTGCTATTTCCATTATTTTATCAATCTCCGCAGGATGCCCATAAAGATGAACAGGCATTATGACTTTTGTTTTCTTTGTTATCTTCTTTTCAATTTCCTCCGGAAGTATGTTATAAGTTTCTATGTCAATATCAGCAAACACAGGCTTAGCACCAAGCCTAGCAACAGAGCTGGCAGTGGCGAAGAAAGTAAAGGAAGGTAAAATAACCTCATCTCCTTCACCAACACCAAGAGCCATAAGAGATATAAGAAGAGCATCAGTACCAGAAGAAACACCAATCACATCCCTAACCCCTAGGTACACTCTCAAATTCTCTTCCAACTCCTTAACATGCTTCCCCAAAATGAAAGCCTGCTCATCAAATATAGCCTCAACCTTTGACATCACCTCACCCTTTATCCTCTTGTACTCCCTAGTCAAATCTAACATTGGAACTTTCATATTGAACTTAAGTTTAATGTATAAAAATTCACAATTCAAATTACTAAATTCTACAAGTTCTAACGAACTTAACCCTTTATGATGAAATATTAGCAATAATATAAGCATAAGTGCTTGAAACACTTAATTAAGTGCTTTAAGCACATATAAAAAGGTGCTATTTAGCACAAGTGCTATAAGCACAAAGTGCTATAAGCACAAGGTGCTATAAGCACTTTAAGTAGTCCCACCCACCCGCCCTTATTTTTTGTAGAGAGACTTTGTCTCTCTACACTCTCTAGAAGTAATTAAATAAAAAAAGTGCTAAAAAGCACCCATTGGAAAGCTCAGCCTTCAAACACACTTTAGCTATTAAGTAAAAGTGCTTTAAGCACAGAGTGCTATAAGCACTTAAGTAGTCCCCACCCACCCTATTTGATGAAGAGAGGTTTCACCTCTCTTCACTCTCCAATGTGTAATAGGAATGTGCTAGTAAGCACAAGTGCCGATTGGCACAAAGTGCTTTAAACACAAAGTGCTATAAGCACTCAATTAGGACGGTGCTACTTAAGCACCCTGTCCCATTTGAGAGGTTTTACCTCTCTTCACTTTCAAACATCTTTCACTTATCAAAGAACACAAGTGCTATTAACACTTAAGAAGGTGTATTTATCACTTTACTTTTAGTAGCCCCCAATCTATTTGATTGTTGAGAGGTTCCACCTCTCTTCATTCTTCAATGTGTAATAAGAATGTGCTACTCAGCACAAGTGCTAATTAGCACTAGGTGCTATTTAGCACACTTCTTTTGGTAGCCCCAACCATCTCTCTTAATCCTATAAAGAAGGTGATATAAGCACTAAGTGCTACAAGCACAAGTGCTATTAAGCACTAATAATTAGCAATACTTTCGTAATATCTCTTAGCCAGCTCGTAAAGAAAATCATAAAGCTTAAGAGTATTAATACCGTGCTTAGCAGATATGAATATACTGTTTGGGTACTTCTTCGTCATCTCATCTATGATAGAGATATCATCAACTCCATCTATTTTGTTAAAGATGTAATACATAGGTGGAACTTCCATATTATCCTTTCTGAATATATCGTTTACTATCTCATTGACAATCTCTATTCTTCTCTCAGGACACTTATACGAAATGTCAACAACATGTAGAAGGATATTAGCATTTTTAACAACCTCCAAGGTTGAATAAAACGACTCAACTAATTGAGGTGGCAAATCTTCTATAAACCCCACAGTATCAGTCAGAGTTAAAAATACCCCATTTATGAACAGTCTCTTAGTTTTTGTATCCAAAGTAGAAAATAGTTTATCCTCTTCAACGACATTAGCCTTAGTGAGAAGGTTCATAATAGTTGACTTACCAGAGTTGGTATACCCTACCAAGCAAGCATTAAAAACATTCCTCCTTTCCTTAAGCTGTAATTTTCTATTTTTCTTTATCTCTTCAATTTTCCTCTTAAGGGTTCTTATTCTTTCTTTGATGTGCCTTTTCTTAATTTCAGTTTCCCTCTCACCAGGTCCCCTAAGTCCTATACCTCCCCTTATCTGCTCCATTGCTTTACCTATACCACTTAACCTAGGTAACTCAACTTCAAGCGATGCTAACTCAACCTGAAGTTTTGCCTCCAAACTCACAGCATGCTCCTTGAATATCATGAGTATCACATCCACCTTGGTAAATATCTTCTTTCCAATCTCCTGAGACAAGTTATATATCTGTCTAGGGGACAAATCATTGTAAAAAACTATTGCATCAGCTCCTAGCAAAAAGCTTTTCTCTTTTAGTTCATCAATTTTACCCGATGGTATATAAGTACCCGGAACAATTTCCTTAACTTTTATTTCAATTGACTCTATTAATTCCCACCCAAGAGTTTTTACCAAACTATTAAGCTCCTCTAACCTATCACCAATGTAAGGATTCGCAAATTTATCAATTCCTTTATAAACAATTACAGTTATTACTTTCATTCCTTCAACATTCTCTTCAAGAACTCTTCTAACTCTTTAAGTTTCCTCGCAGCCTCAACGAAATCACCTTTACCTGTAAGATTTTTGTAACTTTCAATATACTCAATAGCTTTCAAAATTACATTTTTGTCTATTTTAACTTTTTCTATCTTTTCAACCATCTCTTGTATTACGGGTGAAGTGGAACTCAAAGCAAACAACTTAGAGATTGCTTTCCCCACACTATCATCCCACGTAACTCTTTCACCATCAGAAACAGCAATCCTTCTAAACTCAGGTATTTTAGCTACTTCAGCTTGTAAGTATATGGGCTCGTAGTAAAACAAAGATTCACCAATAGGTAAAATTATCAAATTCCCTCTCAAAACTTGTGAGCCTTGCTGATTCCAAAGTGTAATCTGTGCTGATATCTCAGGGTCTTGGCTTATCCTAGCTTCTATCTGCAGAGGTCCAAAAACTAACTTATCCTTAGGCATTCTATAAACCACAATCTTACCATACTCATCTGGATCACACATTACAGCCATCCAAGCCACTAAGTTATCCTTATCCTTGGGGTTAAAAGGCAAAACTAACACAAATTTCAAGTCCTGGTCTTTCGGCAATCTAGTTAGGATATAATAAGGCTCAACATCAACTCTATTACCAAATTTTATTTCTTTTGCAATACTCCAAACATCCTCTTGGTTAAAGAAAATGTTTGGGTCCTTCATGTGATAAATTCTATAAATCCTAGCTTGTATATTAAGAAGCTTTTCAGGATACCTAATGTGTGCTCTGAGGTCAGGATCCATTTCGCTTATATCTTTAAACTTTATTCCCAGCATGTTTTTAAATACATTTATTACTGGATCCTTCGGATCCACTAAATAAAATTCAACAGTACCATCATAAGCAGAAACAACAACCTTTATAGGATTCCTTATGTACGAGAATTTACCAAACACCTTAGCATACGGGAAGCTATCAGAAGTAGTATAAGCATCAATTATCCAGTAAAGTTTACCTTTACTTATCACTATATAAGGGTCATCATCATAGTACAAGAAAGGCATTATCTTATCAACTCTTTCAAGTATATTCCTGAAAAGTAAAATCTTCGTATTTTCGTCTATATACTCCGAGAAAAGAACCTTTATGTCTTCATTCAAGTACAAAGCAAAAATCACCTTCTTTATAAAAGAATCTATTTTTATACCAGCTTTACCTTTATACCTCGTGTAAACATTCTCTTCACCGCTTCCCTCAGATGATGGATAATCAAACTCCTCAAGCTTACTATTTACAAAAACATAGTGTCCCGTAAGCTCACCGAAGTAGATTCTTGGTTCATCTATGCTAAGCTCAGGATAAGATGAGACAGGAGGTATATCCTTAACAAACAACCTCGGCATACCATTTTCCATTATCTCATTCACTGGGCTCACAACGACACCTATACCGTGTGTATACCTGAAATGAACATTTATCCAACTTCTTGAATTAAAAGGCAGAGAGTCAACATCCAGTTCCCTAGCAGCAATCATTACCTGCCTCTTCTTACCATCTAGTACATATCTATCAACATCTATGTCGTTGAACTTATAATAAAACCTTATGGTTTGTATTTGCTTATAAGCCTCTCCTAGAGGCTTCCAATCCCAAAGCCTTAAGTTTTGAAGTATATCCGAATTCTTTGACAAGATATCTTTCGTTAGTGGAGAATAGCTAAAGAAAGACTCTTCAACTTTATCTAATCCGTAGGCAACTAAAGTTGCCTCTATATTATTTTTTATAAATTGCGATTGTTTATCCATTTCAGAAGGCTTGACAACAAAAACCTCAATCAAAGAAGGATAAACAATAAGCAAAACTAGCAAAACCCCCAAAGAGATACCAGTTATCTTTATTATGTCACCAAGTTTATTTGATGCCCAGAAAAATACAGCAAGTATTGAAAGCAAAATAACAACCCCGCCACTTATTCTTATGAGTGGTAAGATAGCGTAAACTTCCTTATACCCGGGACCACTAAATAAACCATTATCAACGAACATTATTTCGTACGGATAAACAAGTAATATCCTAAGCCCCCAAACAAAAAACCAAACAATGAGGATAAATATTGAATACCTGTATATTTTTTTACCTAGTTTATCAGGTATTCTACCTGTTAAAATTGAATACCAAAAATTCATATTTGAATAGCCATGCTCTAGCCTCAAGTAAATATAAAGTACAATGAGCATTATAGCCGGAATAATGAACAAAAACCACATTACGTTGTTGAAAACTGTATTTATAAATGGAAGGGAAAACATATAAAACTCAGCAGGCATACCGAATATCGGGTCAACATAATTCAGTGTTGTTACCCTACTGAAAAACTTAGTAATTCCCATCCAGTCATAAGTAGCAGCGGCGTAACCAAAATAAGCCGATATAGTCAAAAGCACAAGCCACATTAGAATATTAGAAAACTTTTCTATAGCCTTCATCAAATCAAATTCTTTGACATTGATAAGACCTATAGGAAACCTAGGAAAGAAAATCTTTATTGGCAAATATATAAAACCAACAAAACCTACAAACACAATCAAAGAAGTCAATAAAAATATTAGAACCTTGTACTCTATAATCTTCCAAAAAACCACCTCATACCCAACTTCACTAAACCAGAGAACATCCACGATAAACCTTACAACCTGATCCAAAACCAAAACAAACAAAAGTCCTACAACACCAATTATCACCCCTACCCAAACATCCCTAAACCTAACAACTCTATTTTTTGAATAACTAATCAAAATCTGAACACCAAGAGGAATGAGAAATATAAGAAACACCAAAAACTTTATCATACCAAACCCCTTAATGTTGATTTTGAACATATTTTAAACAGTGTTTCAAATAACTCCATTTTTATTGAGAGGGATTTCATCCCTCTCCTCTTAGAACAGTTTAACACAAAGTGCTTAAAGCACAATATGCTCAGAGTACTCAATTGAGAAAGTGCTATAAGCACTCTCGTACACTCTTATTTTTTCTGTTGGGATGCTACGAATTCCAAATACTCTGTGTTTGAGACTTAGTCTCTATTTACTCTCTGGAATATTCAATGAAGAAAAATGCTATAATCCTTCTTATTGGTTAGAATAGTAATTAGGGCATTTAAAAAATTTGGAAACTACCACTAAAGAGAAAAAAAGCAACTTTTTTGATAAGTTGTTGAGCTGAATGTAATTATTTATAATCTCGGTTATGAGTAAGGTTGTTAGGAGAAAGGGAATAATCTTAGCGGGAGGAAGTGGCACAAGGCTCTACCCTATAACCAAAGCTATAAGTAAGCAGCTTTTGCCTGTCTACGATAAACCAATGATATACTACCCTTTGTCAACCCTCATGTTAGCTGGAATAAGGGAAATACTGATAATTTCAAACCCTGAATTTATAGACCTTTACAAGAGGTTATTTGAGGATGGTAGTTTCATAGGTATTAAAATAGAATACAAAGTTCAGGATAAACCTAGAGGTATAGCCGAAGCTTTCATAATCGGTGAAGATTTCATAGGGGATAGTAATCCTGTTTTAATTCTCGGGGACAACATTTTCTATGGTCAAGGTTTCACAGGGCTACTAGAAAAAGCAAGTTCAACTGAAGGTGCTTGTATATTCGGGTATTATGTCAAAGACCCAAGCTCCTACGGCGTAGTGGAGGTTGATAAAGATGGTAAGCCAGTATCATTAGAAGAGAAACCACAAAAGCCGAAGTCTCATTATGCAATTCCAGGACTCTACTTTTACGATAACGATGTTATTGAAATAGCTAAGAGTATAAAGCCTTCAGCTAGAGATGAATTAGAAATAACCGATGTAAATAAAGTTTACTTAGAAAAAGGTAAGTTAAATGTTATACTTTTTGGTAGAGGATTTGCTTGGTTTGACGCAGGCACTCATGACGGACTACTTGAAGCCTCTAACTTCATAGAAACTATACAGAAAAGACAAGGATTTTTCATTGGCTGTATTGAAGAAATAGCATATAGAAAGGGATACATAACAAAGGAGCAGCTTATAGAACTTGGTAAAAAGCTAGAGAAGACAGATTACGGAAAGTACCTCATTGAGATAGCCGAGCAAGATTAATCAATTTGTACTACCGAAGAGTATCTATCAGTTTCACTAACTTTGACATATTCAACTTTTGGAGAATTAGCTAATTTCTCTTTTTTTATACTTTCGGATATATGCGTAAATATTACTTTCGCAATGTTCTCAGCTGTCGGTATTACCTCGTCAAAAAGAGGATTTTCATTTAGAGTTGTGTTATTTAGCTTTTCTTTTATTTTTTCTAGGTAACTATCAACTAAGGTAAAGTCTATCACCATTCCGTTTTCATCAAGCTCCTCTGAGGATATACAAACTTCAACTTTGTAGTTGTGGCTATGTGGTTCTTCCCACTCACCATTTGGCAGCCTCACATAGTGAGACGCATAAAATGAGCTATTTATCAATACCTTGTATATCATTAATCTCCTCCTATACTAAGGTAGTTTATCCCTCTTCCTTCCTTGATTTTCTTCTCTTCTATGGCTAATGCTTGTTTTTCTTCTAATAATTCATCTATTAACTCTTGGTCTGGATTTGATTTCATCACATTCTCTATTATTTTCTGTATTTCTTTTTTCCGCTCGGATATTCTTTTTACTTTGTACAATGCCAAAAGCGTATCAAACTCCTCGTTTGAAATTGACGTACCTACATTTCTGGACAACTCCGTAGCTCGAGACTCTATCTCAGATTCAAGAATATAAAGCTCATTTAAGTCACCCTCAGACACCTCTTCCTTGAATAAGTACTCTTCTAAGAACGAGAGGTAATACCTCACAAGTTCATCTTTGAAGTCATCAGGATTGAGTTCTGAAAGTAAGGTATCAAACAAATTGTGGTTTTTTGATACGAAATACGCTATAAGTAATTCTAATTCACCTGATACTAGTTTGCCGAAGTTACTTATGAAGACATCGCGAGAAACAAACTTTTTACTCTGGTATTTTTCAAATTCCCCTCTCATCACTTCAATAGATACGCCTACACCTTCCGATAGCTTCCTCAACATTTCTTCTTTTTCATATACATTACTCACCAGAGATATTATGTCAAACATTGATAGTATGAACCTCATAATGGTACTACTATCCCCACTTTTTACCTCATCATGCCTAACTTTTAAGAAGAAGTCAATCAGGTCATAGGAATACTTTTGCAACGTTTCCTCTGAAACTTCCTGTGAATTTTTGATAAATTCATCTGGGTCTTTGAACGGGGTATGAATAATTTTTATCTTCATAGCACTACTAGCTAGGTTATTTGACAGAATGAGCTGTAAGGTTCCTTGAGTTGCTTTTATTCCTGCATTGTCATTGTCAAAGAATAAGTATATTTCGTTTACCTTGTTTGAAAGTAACCTCATCTGTTCTAACGTAAAAGCCGTACCCATTGGCGCTACAACATTCCTTATTCCTCTACTATAGAGGGATATAACATCAAAGTACCCCTCAACGATATAAACTCTTTTAGTCTCAATTATACTATCCTTTGCTTGGTAAAATCCGAAAAGGATGTTCCTCTTTTTGAACAATGGTGTTTCAGGTGTATTTATGTACTTTGGTGAATTATCACTGTCGTCTATTTTCCTACCAGCAAAGCCAACAATGATTCCGTATTGGTCCATTATTGGGATTATTATCCTGTTTCTAAAAAGGTCTATAGGACCTTTTGAAGTTTTTGTTACTAATCTTGATTCAAATATTGACTCATCGGTGAAGTACCTTGATTTTAGGTACTTGTAGAGCATGCTACCACCTGGTGGAGCGAAACCAAACTTGAACACTTTGGCAATCTCGGAATTTATACCTCTTGATTTTAAATACCTTATCGCATCTTTTGAATATTTACTTTTCAGCAGGCAGTACTTGAAGAATTTCATAGCTTCGGTATTTATGCTTTGAATGCTTGAAATTAAAGATTTTTCTTTAGGTGTTTCTCCTGAGAAATACGGGCTTGGGTCAATTCCAGCCTTTACTGCTAGTTTTTTTACAGCTTCAATGAAGCTTATTTTTTCAATTTCTGCTACAAATGTTATGACATCTCCACTTTTACCACAGCCGAAACAGTGAAAGAAATTTTTTTCTGGTGATACTGTAAAGGAAGGAGTTTTTTCGTGATGAAATGGACAAAGTGCTACATAGTTTCTACCCACCTTCTTAAGGTGAATATAGCTTCCTATCACTTCTTCTATGATTAGTCTGTTTTTTATTTCGTTTACAAGGTCTTTTATGTTCATATTATTTTTGCGGTATCACTAAAGTAGAACAAATTTTTTGAGGACCTCTAATCCGTTGTTATGGCTCTTCTCTGGGTGGAACTGTACTGCAAAGACATTATCAACACAAACCGATGAAGTGAAAACTTCCTCTTGATAGTCAGTTAATGTATTAACTATACTGAAATCTTTTGGCTTTGCATAGTATGAATGAACAAAGTAGAAGTATTTACCTTCGTCTTCTTTAGTGAAAAAAGGTGATTCTTTTACAACGGATATTTGGTTCCAGCCTATGTGTGGAACAGGAGTAGCTTTCTGAAATCTTATTACCTCACCTCTGAATATCCCTATACCTTCGTGTGTTCCCATTTCGTAGCCAACCTCAAAAAGCACCTGAAGTCCAACACATATTCCCATGAAAGGTAACCCTCTTTTTATCCAATCTCTTACAAACTTATCAATTTGCTTCTCCCTTATATTCCTCATCACATCTCCAAAAGCCCCAACACCAGGTAAAATTATCTTACTTGCTTCTCTAAGTATTTCTACATTATCCGATATAACAACTTCTTGCCCACTTTCTTTTACTATCTTCGATATTGCATTGAACATGCTTCTCAGGTTTCCTGCTCCGTAGTCAATCACTCCAATCATCTAAAAAATATAACAAATTTCTGTAACAACAAACAAATAAAAAATTCCTTTCAAGTCCTAACCTTCCAATCTTGTTTAAGTTCCTAAGTCACCAAAGGTATCGGTGGTATATCATTTTAGCTTATCTTTTTTCCTCTGAAAAGTAGGTGGAATTCCCATCTCTTCACGATATTTTGTTACGGTTCTTCTTGATACCTTTACACCTTTGTTGAACAAAATTCTAGCTATACTCTGGTCCGAAAGTGGTTCCTTCTCACTTTTTATTATTTCCTTTATCATCTCTTTTATTTTATCAACAGACACCTTATCCTCAGCCAAGCCAAAAGCACTTCTTGTTAAAAGGTGCTTTAACAAAAACATACCTCTCGGAGTAAGAATATACTTATCCTTTATAGCTCTAGAAATAGTTGAAATACTCACACCTAATTCTTCAGCAAGGTCCTTTATAGTCAAAGGCTTTAGATAATTCTCATTTCCTAGAAGGAAGTTCTCCTGTACTTCAACAATTTTTGTTATTATTCTCCTAAGAAGTTCCTTCCTGTACTCAACAACAGTTGTCATCACCTTAGCTTTATTAAGTTTCTCTTTCATTTCCTCAGAAAGGTCTTTTGTTTTCAGAACATCAATATATTTTATTCTCAGCCTAGGTATAAACGAATCATTGAATTCTATTTCCAATTTACCATCTTCATTTACCCTCACAACCGCTTCAGGCAAAACAAAACTAACATTTTCCGAAAAATTCCTACCTGGCTTTGGGTCCAAAGTCTTCAAGATGTCTAGAAACCTATCAATATCATTCTTCTCTATACCGTATTTCTTGCTGATATAGTCGTAATCTTTTTTAGCAAGTGCCTCAAGGTCCTCCTTAATTATCTTTTTGAGTATTTTAACTTCATGTATATCCGGATAAAGAGTTTCTAGTTGGACTATTAAACATTCCTCAACACTCCTACTCGCACACCCTACAGGGTCATACTTCTGTATTCTTTTTATTACACTTTCTATTTCTTCTTCTGTAAACTTGTAGTCCTCTATTTCCTTGAACTTACTGATATCTCCCCTAAGATACCCATCTTCATCAAGTTCAGATATGATATAAGAAGCCAACGTAAACAATCTCTCGTCATCTATATCAAGTCTAGCCTGAAATAAAAGATGCTCTTTTAGTCCCTCTTCTTTATAAATTTGTGGTTCAAACTCTTGAGTATTCCCAACGAAGAACTTTTTTCTTTTATATTCCTCTTCAACAATCTTTGATATCTCGTAAGTATCCGTTATTTCTCCTATATCCTCTCTTTCTAAACTTTCCTCAACTTCCCTCAAATCCTGAATAGTCTCGACATAACCACTTCCTTCCTCCATCTCTAAAAATGGATTTTCCTCAACTTCATTTTTTATTGCAGTTTCCAATTCAGTCAAAGGCAACCCCAAAAGATTTATAGTCTGCATTAATATATTAGCCGGTATCTGCTTGAGAACTAGCTTCTGAGTATTTTGAGAAACATTTTCGTTATTCTTGAACACTAAAGTATTATGAAAATAAGAATAAAACTCTTTCAAAAGAGAAAAGATTGTGTTGAAAGGAAAGTACCTTATTAGTTATCATAATAAAATGATGAAGAGAATTTTTGTTATCCTCCTATTCGTAACTTTTTTCTCCAGCGTTTCATTTAGTTTCTTTGACTTCAAGGAAGTAAGTCCCGATATTTTAATTTCAAATTTAAATGAAATGACAAATATTTACCGAGGGAACCTCTCAGTATACTCAAAGTACCTTTACGAATTTATGTCAAACACTTACGGTATCTATGGTGGTGAATTTTACATAACGATTAGTGACACTAACATTTCTATAAAATTCAAAAGTACTAACACAAACTTTACCTTAAAAGCTCTACCAGTACCCCTACAAGAAATACTAGATGTAGCCTTCAACCTAAAGTATAAGCTCAGCGAATTTTCAAAAGTCTACCTTGCTGATTACGGAACGGTAAAGATATTTAAATTACCTTTCAAAAAAGGTAAGAACTACTTCTACGTATATTTCTCAAATGGGAAAATAGAAAGAATTGACTTGTGGATGAAAGAGAGCGAAGAAATACTAATATGGTCTTCTTTACTAGCATTTGACCCTGATAAGGAGAATAATCTATATTTTCTAAGTAGTGCTCTAGTAAACATTGGGGCAAGCCAGTTCTACAAGTTTGACTTTAGAAGGTTAAAAAATTAAGTTGATAATTTATTGAAAAATCATTTTTTATTTTTCACAATCTTTTTAGTTAAGGAGGGGCTTATGTTACCTATGTATGATGATGAAATAAGGTTCAAAATGAACCTAATGGGAGACGAAGAGGACGAAGACTTTGACGAAGACTTTGATGACGAATTTGAAGACATAGAGGAAGACGAATTTGAAGAAGACGAAGACCTCTTCGAAGACTTTGAGGAAGAGGAGGAAGAAGAAGAGTTCGAAGAAGACTTTGACGAAGACTTTGAGGAAGAAGAGGAAGAAGAGTAACAAAAAGAGGAGTGCATTACTCCTCTAAACTAACTTTCTTTCCTTCAAGAAAAGAAACAAGAGCAAGTATACCTAGGTAATAGCTATTTTCTTTGAAACCTACTATACTACCTACAGCAATATCTGACAAATACGAAACGTGTCTAAAAGGTTCTCTTCTAAAGACATTTGACATGTGTACTTCAACTACTGGTACATTAACAGAAAGCAAAGCATCCCTTATAGCTACAGAGGTGTGAGTGTACGCACCAGCATTTATAACAATACCAACAGAACTAATCCCCTCTCTCTGTATGAAATCTACTATTTCACCTTCAGAATTTGACTGAAAAGCCACAAGTTCATATCCTAGCTTATAAGCTAGATTAGCACTCTCCCTAACAATTTCATCTAAAGTGGTACTACCGTACTTCTCAGGCTCACGCCAACCTAACATATTTAAATTTGGACCATTAATTAGAAGTATCCTACCCTTCATCAGCTCAAATCCCCAAATTCACATTCATAACTCTTTAGCAAATTTTGAGATATCCTTTATTTCTATCTTTGCTCCCTTCTCTAAACTCTTCTGCCAATCCGAATATATAACCTCTTCCATGAGAGTTTTGTACGAAGTATTAACCTTATCAATCACCTCCGAAACCTTAGAAGGTATAACATCTTTAGATACAACCTTGTAAATAACAGTAGTCGTTTTGTCTAACTGCTCAACATTTACCTGATTAACACCCGATTTGAAACACTTTGAAAGAACAGCAATATTGTAAAAATTCCTGTTCACCTCTATAGCTTCTCCCTTCTTATCAGGAATATAATCCACCAAAGCAGTTAGAATACCAAACTTTCCAGTCTCAAAAACCTTAGTACCAGCTATTTTCTTGACATCTCCTAACTGATTCTTGCTAATTAGTTCCTTAATTAACTCTTTCTTATCGTTTATCTCCTTAGAGTACTTAGCCTGTAAAGAAGAATAATTTTTCAAAACATGGGCAATACAGACATACTTTTTCTGGTTCTCAGCCAAGCTATTGTAGCTAGGTATTTCTAAAACCCTATAAACAACATACTTCCTATTCTCATAAAACGGCTTAGAAAGAGATTTTATATTATCAGGCAAACCTGATATTATATTTCTGTTCTTTGTAGAATCTAAAACAATCTTCTGTACCTCTAGAGGAGTTACATTAGCATTTGAAACAAAATTATAAGCAGTGTTTCTGTCATTGAAAATAATCTTTTCAACTGTAACCTTTCCACCAAAATCAGAGATAAATTTTTTATAGTTTGATAAGTAAAAACTTTCCAGTTCTCCCTTATTGCTCTCTAACTCCCTTTGAACAATAAAATCCTCTTCATTGAACTCAGCAATGTTCAATGAAACCTTTATATCTTCAATTGACTTGAAGTAAACAAAACTTATGTTATTTCCCTTTGGAACCATTGACACGAAAGAGTATATCTTTTGAGGTATATAAGTATTTATTAGATACTTTTTGACTTGATTCTTTGCCATCTTAACATCAGCCGATGTTATATCTTGTCTACCAACAAGAGAATATATATTCTCCGATGTTACTTCATTCAAAAGGTCCTCAGTAACAGCAAAACCGTTTTTTTGAGCAAACTCTTCAAGCAACATACCAGAAATAACATTCCTAACAGCTCTCTCTAAAAGCTCCTCTCTAGTCTTGTTTTTATAAAGTTCCGAAAGCCTATTGTACTCTATAATAACAGGAGAATTGATATAAAATTCAACAGGTTTGCCATTAACTACAGCTATAACCTCCATTTCTCCAAACTTTCCAATACTTCCCCTACCACCATAAGAGATAAATATTGAGATTGTAAATATCAAAGCTATCAAGGATATAATCAATGTAGCCCAGAACCTCCTCCAATTAAACTCCTTAACTTTCTTACTCTCAGCCATTACATCCTCCTTATGGGATTAAAAGATTTTAGACAAAAGATGACTATCTTTTCAAAATAAAAAGCCTATAACCTCATTTCAACACTTACCGAAAGCGATATTTTCCTCACATTCATGGGCCAAATACCCAAAGCCTGAAGTAAGTACTGGTCATCTAGAGAAAAATTAAATTCCAAATCATACATCATTCCCGGAATCCTAACAAAAAATGTTGTACCGGCAGTAAGGTGAATTTGTGGAATACTCAATGAAAGTGAATCAATTTGCTTCTTAGCAACACCTCCAAAAATCCTAAAACCAGAAACATCATCGTACCACAAAAAACCTAATTTCAAAAGCAGGCTATCAAAAAAATTTTCCCTAGGTAAAAACAAATTCCTTCCTCCATAATCAAAAGAAAAAGAACTAAGGAACAAGTAATCGGCATCAAAAACTATCACAATGCCCCCAACAAAAAAGCTACTAGAAAAACCTAAAAATGGTGGCACTGTGATTCTAAGCTCAGGGTAATAAGGATTTAAATTCCAAGCCAAAGATGTCGGAGTCCTAAAAACAAAAGAAGACGAAAAATTATCAAACTTGAAAGTTACCCCCGAAGATAGAATCAAAGATGAAGATGTTTCTCTGTCGTTAAAACCTACAACAGGTCCTAAAGAAATACCTCCCAAAAGAAAAGGCAAAGCCTTCAACGAAAAACCAAAAGACAAAACTTTATACTTTGTCTGCGGAAAATCATAATCTTCTAGGTAATTAGCTAACAAAACACCAAAACTAGTGTAATAACTAGACTTAAAAGTCAAACCGAAATTAGCAGGGTCAAAAACGAACTTCTCACCAGCCAAATCCCAAACACTCCCAATAGTCAAATAAGAAGATGCTTCATAATACAAAGAGATACTTGATTTTTCTAAACACATATTAGCAGGATTCAAAAATACTGATGTCGGGTCCTTTATTAAACTTTTACCCCCACCACCAAGCCCCAAACTCTTAGGTCCTATATCCAAATACTCTAACTGAATAGAATACCCAACAAACGAAAAGAAAAACAAAACCAAGGAAGCTAAAAACCTCATACCCATAATATTATCACAAACACTAAATTTCTTACTAATATACAAAATCCCTAACACTCTTGAACCTTTTCAATTCCATTCACACTTAAGAACACAATCTCAAAGTGATGTTTTGACAAATATTTCTTTTGATATTTTCTGTATGTTATCAGGTGTGAGGATGGAAAACAAAAACACAGCTAGATTTTTTTCTGGTATTTTTGTTTTTATCAACCCGGTCACTTCTGTTTCTGAGTCTCTAAATATAAGTCTGGCACTTTTTATTTCTTCCCCCTCCGAAAAAGCTTCTTTGAATTTATCTACATAGCTAAAGGCACACCCCCCTATACTCAAGTCAACTATGTTTCCTATTACCCTTATTCCTCTTGATGAGGTAAACTCAATGCTACCCTCTCCAGGATTAAATTGTACTCTCACAACTTTTCTTTCAGGTGGTGCTCCCTTAGTGTTTATGTAAGCTTTCTCTATAACTTTAAATATTGATGACTTGTCTAGAGGTTTTACTAAGAACCCTGAAACCCCCAATTTAAGGTAATCATATACTTCCTTTGGATTTTTTAGCTCTGTATAAAGGACTATAGCTGATGTCGGTAAAATCGTTTTTATAAGAGAGATAAAGCTAGTTGCGTCATACTTACTTATTATCTCAACAACAATGACATCGTACGATAGCTTCTTTTCTTTTACTTTTGAAATCGCTTCTTCAATCGTCTCTTCCCAGCTTACTGTTAGTCCCCTTGGTATTAATTCAGATATGAAAATATCCCTCACAATTCTTGAAGGCGTTATAAGTAGAACATTCATACAACTGAATTATATTCAGTATACCCCTCTAAGTTCAAAAATGCTTGTCTTAGCCAAAAAACAATAGAGAGGCTTCGCCTCAGAGAGGCTTTGCCTCTCTATACTTAATAATACCACCCTAATTATCTTGAAGAGATTCCATCTCATAGAGACTACGTCTCATAGAAACCCCGTCTCATAGAGACTTAGTCTCTCTCCACTTTCAGGAACATTCACAATCAAAAAGTGCTTCAAATAGTGAAACGCTTAGCACTAAGCACTTTTATAAATTGGAATAAGAAAGTGCTATTTAGCACAAGTGCCACTTGGCACAAGTGCTATTTAGCACGGAGTGCTATGAGCACTTAGTGCTATAAGCACTTTGTGGTATAAGTACTTGGAATTTCAAAGTTCAAACCAAATTTGTTATAATTATAAAAAAAAGAGGTTATAGAGATGGAGACATTAATATCTATAATCGTAGCACTTCTATTTCTCAGTTTGATAGTTCTAGTACACGAGCTAGGGCATTTTATAGTGGCTATACTATCCAAAGTTAAGGTAGAAATATTCTCTATAGGGTTCGGACCAAGAATATGGGGATTTAAAACTGGAGATGTTGACTTTAGAATAAGTGCCATTCCATTAGGTGGATATGTGAAAATGAAAGGTGACAATCCATCGGATGCAAACATAGAAGACCCAACTTCATTTTACGGAACAAGCCCATACAAGAGAGCTTTAATAGCACTTTCCGGACCATTAGGCAACTACCTATTTGCAGTAATCATTTCGTCAATCATCCTATTCACAGGGTACACAATAATAGGAGTGAAACCCCAAATATACATTGAAAAATCAAAAGGCATAAACTACTTCAGCTTAGCAGGGCTACAAACAGGAGATATAATAAAGAAAATAAACGACAAAGAAATAAAAACATACCAGCAGATTGAAGCAACTCTAGTTTACTTGATGGACCAAAATGTAGAAATAATCTTTGAGAGGAACGGCAAAGAAATGACAAACAAAGTATACATCCCAAAGAACTTCATAAACCTTGAGGGGGGACTAGGTATATCAATGTTCATACCTCCAATAATAGGAGATGTAATCAAAGGCTCACCAGCTGAGGAAATAGGATTAAAAAGCAACGATGTCATACTCAAAATAAACGATACTAAAGTATCGTCTTTTAACAAAGTATCGGAAATAATAAGAGAAAACGGGAAAAATGAAATAAAAATTACAGTACTGAGGGAAGGCAAAGAACTAACGTTTAGTGTACAACCCAAATTTGATGAAAAAAACAACAGGTTTTACATAGGAATAGTTCCCAAAATACCAGAGGAAATGACCGTAGTAATTGAAGAAAAAGAAGGCAATATATTATCAGCATTTGTAAAGGGATTCGGATTTGCAAACCAAAAACTAATTGAGGTAATCAACGGAATGAGGCTACTATTCACAGGTAAAATAGACTTTCAATCTTCGGTAGCAGGACCTATAAGAATAGTTTACTACATGAGCAACTTCATACAAAGCAAAATAGCACTACAAAACCTGCTGATTTTGGTAGCAGTAATAAGCATGGCAATAGGTATATTCAATCTCATACCATTTCCGGGACTTGACGGATGGCACATAGTAATATCAGGAATAGAAGCAGCAACGAGGAAGAAACCTAGCCCAGCAGTGATAGGAGTCATAGAAACAATTGGCTTCATAGCAATAATCATATTGTCAATATTCATAATATTCAACGATATTTTCAACATAATATTCAGGGACCTAAGGCTCTTCAAATGAAAAAAATTCTTTGTATAGATATAGGAAATACAAATGTAGTCATAGGGTTATCCACTGAAGATAAAAGCGATTTTCAATTCAAGCACTTCAGAATAACAACAAACCACAACATAACAGTAGATGAAGTATCAATAACCGTATGGAACATACTGAATTTGTTAGGAGAAAAAACAGAAAACATATCAAAAGTTCTTATATCAAGTGTAGTTCCCGAAGTAGATGTACAATTCAGATTAGGCATTGAAAGAATATTAGGTATAGTACCTAAGTTTATCACAACAAACGACATACCAATGGAAATTGACTACTTAAACAGAAATGAAATAGGAAGCGACAGGATAGTCGTATCATTCGCAAGCAGAGAACTTTATTCCTTGGATTCAGTAATAGTAGACACCGGCACGGCTACTACCGTTGATTTCGTTGGTGATGGTAAATATTTAGGTGGTGCAATATTACCTGGTATAAATACCTCTCTTTACGCAATGTTCCAAAAAGCCTCAAAAATACCCAAAATCTCATTAGAAACCCCAAAGAATGTAATAGGTAAAACAACAGAAGAGTGTATAAGGTCAGGAATAATAATAGGATTCGCTAAAGCAATCGAAGGGATAATAGTAGAAGGACTAAAAGAAATAGGCAAGGAAAACCCAAAAATAATATTCACTGGCGGGCTATCAGACAGGATATTTCCTTTCGTAAACCTACCCAACAAGATAATAGACAAAGACTTACTGCTAAAAGGGCTAAAACTTCTTTCTTAACCTCTTTAAAATCTCTATAACCTCATCAAGCTCTTTAGATATCTCCTCTATCATCTTCAAATCTCTCCTATATTCCTCCTCCGAGTAGACTATAACTCTTCTGTCAGAAAATTTCTTTCTAATGTTTATGTACTCATTTATTATTGCTACTCTCTCGGTTATCGTGTCCATGGTTCTTGATAGTTTAGCCATCGCTATCTTTAATTTCTTTATTCTATCAACATCCTCTTCTTCTTTTTTATCAAGGGCTTTGCCCTTGTTAGTAAGTTGAGACAAAACAAAATCCATACTACTCGAAAGCTTCTCAATTTTCTCCTCTATGTTGCTTATCCTTCTAACTATTTCCTCATCCTGCATCAACCTTTTTTCAGTAACAACATTCGTAATAACAAATTCATTCGTTTTCGGTATCTCCCGTACTATTTCCTGTGTCTTTACTTCAGATTTTACTTCTCTAACTTCATTAGTTAAGTAAACAAAATTAGTCACAAAAACTACACTCTCTTTAGATTTGGGAGTTTCAGAAGCTTTAGGCTCTTCTACAGGTTTAGGTGTCTCAGGAACTGAAGGAACCTCTACCATACTAGGTTTAGGCTCTTCCTTCTGTATATACGGATAATAAGAAGTCAAAGCTAAAACAACCTTAATATTTTTACTCTCACCCGGATTAAGCTGTATACCCTCAAAAAATATAGCAACTGCACAATCAGGACTACTGTTTTCAGAAAACCTATACTTGAGGAAAGTTGAAGGCTCGGAGTACCAATCAGTTATATCAAGTTTCCTCCAATTACTGAAAAGTATCCTCGTAGGAGTACTACCATACCAATGAATGAACAATTTATTTACCCCATCTATATCACTAGTTGACACAATATAAGAAATCATGTTATCCCTAGTTATAAGGAGTTCGTAATCAATAGGTGTTTTACCGTCAAGGTAAAACTTTGGTAACGAAGGATTATCCTCACCGAAAACGGTATCAAGCAAAAACCTAATTCCTGTATTTAAGCTAACATTTGTAGCATTAGTAAAATCAACAGAAATTTCTAAAGCATCTTCAACAAGTGAAGCACCATTCTTAACAAACGAAAAACTAACACTAAAAACAACCCCACCAATCCCAATAGAGAAACTCAAAGAGTTACCATCCCTACTCAAAGGTTTTATAATAGTTCCTTCATTAGGTCTATAAGCAAGGTTACCTACCAAAAAAGAAACATAAGATGTTGGCGGAACGTTGTAAAAAAGTAAATCCCTAGAATAATCCTTAGAAGGTAAATCCTCTCTCTGTAATGTGAAACGGTAATTCATATCATCAATAAATAAACTAAGATATTTGTTTTTAAAATTCACAAGTTCGCCACTAGCACCAAACGAAAAAACAAAAATTAAAGCTATAGAAATTAAAAAATTACTCACCCTTCTCATAATTTGTTTTCACCTCTCCATTTGACAAAAGTTCTTGTATCATCAAAGCTTTCTCCGATAACTTTAAAAGCCTGTTTTTTATATCAGTAAGCCTATTCAACTCCTCTAAATTTTCATCCTTTTCTTTTATTTCTGATACCTTTTCTTGTATTTCTTTAAGATTTGTAACAAGTGAACCTGGAACATTACTTACATTAACACCGACAAAGTCGGTGCTAGTACTAATATAATTCGTAACATAATTCGTAATAACAACTACATTCGTTACAACAGGAACTGCCTGATTAGTAATGTAATTTGTCACATAAGAATAATTCTGAGGAGCTTCTTGAGGTTTAGGAGTTTTAGACTCAGTAATAACTTTTTCTTTGTGCTGAATAGCACCGTGCTGAATAGCACCGTCTTCAATTTTTCTTGTTGAGGTATCAATAATTTTCCTTTTACTTTTACCTAAAGTGTTAAAAAGTTCTTTTGCTTTTTCGTTATTTCCTTCTTCGTAGTATATCGTTGCCAATAGTTCAGTGGCACTAATCCATTCTTGAGTACCTTTTGGCACTCTTCTAATACATAGGTTAAGATACCTTTTAGCTTGTGCTCTTTCGTTAAGGTCATAGTATATAACACCTAGGTACAAAGAAGCTTTAGCAAAAAATTCTGTTTCAGGATAATCATTAATCACAATAACAAAATTAGATATAGCTCTATCATAGTCCCCAGCTTCGTAGTATTTCTGTCCTTGCTCAAATATAGCCTTAGCAAGGTACGAAGAAGACATTAGGAAAATACCTAAAACTATAACAGTCATTAAGTAAAGAATTTTATTCATAACAAAATTATATTATCGTAATAAGTGAATTTCTAAAAAAATCAGTCCTTACTCCTCAACGACAGTTATTGACTTGACCTTACCCGATTTATGGCTAGACACCTTGAACTTATCTAGCTCAGCCTTCACCTTCCTTATCCCCTCCATCAACTCCGGTAAATCCCTACTCACCCTAACCAAATCGTTTATCGCACCCTTCAACACATCATACAACTCCCCAAAATGCTCACTCAAATTGCTCGTCGCATCCCTCACCTCATACACCGCCTTCATTATCTCCTCTACTCCACTCTTGCCCTCCATCACCGCAACCTTTATACTCTCAGAGTAATTCACTAAGTTACTTATACCCCTCAAAACTTCTTCATTACCCTTACTAACCTCCATCATCGCAGCATTCACCTCATCCACAAACACACTCACTTCCCTAACCCTCTCCGACAACTTCATAAACACCTCTCCGCTCTCCTCAACCCTCTCAAACACCATCCTCACCCTATCTATCGTCCTCTTCACTACCTCCTCCACCTCCATCGCCTTCTTACGGCTATCCTCCGCCAAATTACCCATCTCATCAGCAACAACCGCAAAACCCCTGCCATACTCCCCAGCATGCGCCGCCTCTATCCCAGCATTCATGCTCAAAACCTCTATCCTGTCCGCTATCTCCTTTATCACCCCTATCATCTCTACAACATTCCCTAGTATACCCCCTATACTCCTAGCCTCCTCCACAACCTTCCTCACCTCACCACTACTCCTCAACGCCTCATCCCTCAATCCCTTCAATACCTCATCCACCTTATTCACCCTCTTCACAACATTTCCTAGCGTCATCACAGCCTCCTCCGTCATGCTACTTATACCCTCTATCTGCCCATACTGCCTCTCAACACTCCCAGCCACCCCTTCCATCGTCCTAGATATCTCCTCCACCGTAGATGACACCTCTCCAGCCATCGCACTTATCTCCTCCACCATCTGCCTAACCTCATCCTGCTTCCCTACCAAACCCCCTAACTCGTCTATCACCCTCTTCACCTCACCCAAACTCTCTAAACCACTCTCAACATCCCTAAACTCATCCTTCACCACCCTCACCGTCTCCTCCGTTGCCTCCAAAAACAAGTTCAAATTCTCTACAATTCCCCTAACCTCCGCCAACGCTAACTCCCCAACATCTACCCTATACGACAAATCTCCTCCCTTCGTCCCTAACTCTCCTATCTTACCACTCACCTCCCTTATCCTATTAAACATCCTTCCTATCAACAAAACATTCATCAAAAACACCAAAAGTGCAATAGGTAAACCTACCACCATAGATATCAAAACAGGTGAAAATAAAGCCTTCGGCTCATACATCAAAACATTATCCCCATAATCCTCACGATAAACAAAATAAATATGCTTACCCAAATCAATATACCCAAACCCTTCTTTCTTAAATTTATCACTACCCACTACCTTATCATAAGCCTCCTTTATCTCCTTGATATCAAAATCATGCTGAATCTCAGCAATCAAAAACTTACCATCCTTAACATAGAAAAAATCATGCTTACCAAACATCGGCTCTACAAAACTAGCCATATAATAATTCGGTCTAAAGTACATACCTATTATCCCTTTCGTCTTACCTACATTAGCCTGCGTATATAAAACTAGATACCCTTTATCTCCTACCTCTACAATCTCAGTCCTACCCTCAAATGTCTCCTTCTTATCCATCTGATTGCTTATGTATTCTATGAAAGCTTTGTTAGTTATTATCTCCGGGTCATCACCCCTCATCAATCTACCATCAAAAAAGAAATATGAAAATGCCACCTCTTTATACTGCTCCTTACCCTTCTTCTCTATTATCCCCTCTTCACCTATATTCCACCAAGCTTCCCTAAAATACCTATAAAGCTCATATATATCTGCTCCCTTGAATCCCTTGATAACATTAACAAACTCAGGCGAAATAAGGTAATCATTCTTATACTTCCTCTGAATTATTCTAACTTCTTCAGCCAAGCCTCTCTTGTTCTCATTATCAACAATTACCAAAGGAATGTATGAGGCAAAGAACACAGCAATGAATATTAAGACTGATATCAACAACGATACCCTCGTAACAAATGATATCCTAAACCTCTTCATACCTACCTCCGAGGAAATACAATCTAATTATATTCTTAGCTAAACCAAAATTAAAATTAAAGACTAGAAATTAATGTGCTTATAGCACAATGTGCTTCTAGCACGATGTGCTTCTAGCACAAGTGCTTCTAGCACGAGGTGCTTTAAGCAATAAATACTTAAGCACATTACTTTTAGTAGTCCCACCACTACCATAATGTTCTTAATGAAGATTACGCCCTCCCTTAACCCAAATCAGGAAAGTGATTTAAGCACAAGTGCCTTAAGCACATTACTTTTAGTAGTCCCACCCTCCCACCCTAATGTTCTAAGGGAGGCTATCGCCTCCCTTAACCCTAATAGAGAAGTGCTTTTAGCACAAGTGCTTTTAGCACAAAGTACTTCAAGTACCTAGTGCTATAAGCACCTAGTGCCATAAGCACCTAATTAAGAAAGTGCTATAATTAAGAGTGCTTTTAGCACAAGTGCTTTAAGCACTTTAAGCACTCCCACCCACCCAACCCTTATTTTTTCGTAGAGAGACTTCGTCTCTCTACACTCTCTAGAAGTAATTAAATAAAAAAAGTGCTAAAAAGCACTCGTTGGAAAACTCAGCTCTCAAACATTTTTCACTTATCAAAGAATATAAGTGCTATTAACAATTAAGAAGGTGTATTTAGCAATTTACTTTTAGTAGCACCCAATCTATTTGATTGTTGAGAGGTTTCACCTCTCTTCATTCTCCAATGTGTAATAAGAATGTGCTACTTAGCACAACGTGCTACTTAGCACAAAGTGCTACTTAGCACCTAATGAATAAACCTAAAAACTGTAATCAAAACAGTTAAAACCGTAAAACCAACACCTATGAGCCATGTAAGAAGATTAAACTTCTTATTCATATCCTCAAACCTCTTATTCATATCCTCAAACCTTTTATCAGAGTAATGTATAAGTTCTTCAAATCTTCTATTCATATCATCAAACCTCTTGTTCATGTCATCAAATCTCTTATTCATATCTTCAAACCTTTTGTCAGAGTAATGTAATAACTCCTCAAACCTCTTATCAGTGTACTCTTTTTGCTCTTGGAATCTCTTTTCTGCATATTGCATTAACTCCTCAAACCTTCTGTTAATCTCTTCAAATCGCTTATCTGAATATTGTATCAACTCCTCAAACCTCTTATCTGTGTATTCCTTTTGCTCTTGAAATCTCTTGTCTGCATACTGCATCAATTCTTGAAACCTCTTATCTGTGTACTCCCTCTGTTCTTCAAATCTCTTGTTCATCATCTCTATCAGTAGCCTTATCTCTTCCCTAGTCTTCTCAGTATCTTCCTTAACTTCATACAACCTATCAGAAATAGCTAGTATATCCTTACTAGTCAACTTAAATCCTTCCTTAACCTCATACCCCAATTCCTTCACATCACTCTTCTCAGAAAACGACTCAATAACTACCCTTATACACCTCTTCAACGCTTCCCTATCCTTAACCTCAAACGCTCTCGAAAATTCCTCTTCTAAAATATCTTCAAGCAATGCCTTTGACATACTAATGAATATAACTAATTCTTTCAACCTCTGTCAAGAATAAAAATCTAGTTGAGAGGCTACGCCCTCCCTTAACCCTAATAGAGAAGTGCTTTTAGCACAAGGTGCTATTAAGCACAAAGTGCTATGAAGCACCCACCCTATTTGATATAGAGAGGTTTCACCTCTCTACACTCTCCAATTAATAAGAAAGTGCTTTAAGCACAAAGTGCTATTAAGCACCTAAGCTACTTTTATCGGTCCTTCGGAAGTGCCTAAAAGGAATTGCTTTGTATATTCATTGCCCCCGCTCAACATCTCTTCAAACTTTCCTTCAAAAACTATCTTACCTTCATCAAGAAGTATGACATGTCCTCCTATCTTTTTCATCACCTCTATGTCATGCGTGACAACTATCATAGGTATATTCAAATAGTTTTTCATATCAATAATTGCAGAAATGACATAATCAGATGTGATAGGGTCCAAACCAGTAGTAGGCTCATCAAGAAGTAATATCTTCGGGCTAACTGAAATAGTTCTTGCGAGTGCTACTCTCTTTCTCATCCCACCACTAAGCTCAGAAGGCATCTTATGTAGCACATTCGGCAAACCTACCATCTCTAAAACTTCTCTAACTCTTCTTCTAGCCCTCTCACCAGTAATACCAGCCACATTCTCCAAAACAAACAAAATGTTATCTTCAACATTCAAAAAATCAAAAAGTGCACCACTTTGAAAGAGAAAACCTACACTCTTCCTAAACTCTCTAAGCTCATCACTCTTCAATGATGTAACCTCAACACCATTCACTATTATTCTACCGCTATCAGGCTCAAGTAACCTAACAATATTTTTTAATAAAACACTCTTACCTACTCCGCTCCTACCTATGACTAGTAAATCCTTACCGTAACTAACAGAGAAAGAAATACCATCAAGCACAACATGCCCACCAAAAGACTTTCTAAGTTTATCAACAATTATAAACTCTTCCATACCACCCCCTAAACATACCTTTCGACCACCATAAAAACACAAAGAAAAACAAACAAAAGAAGTGATATAAAATTAAAGCTAGCACTTTTGGTAGTACTCATTTCCCTTAAACTCTCAACATCAGAAATTTCTTCCTCAGGTATCATTGAAAAAGTACCATTGTAATTGTACAAGCTCGTATTGGTAATACTCGTATTGGTAATACTTGTATTGGTAACAAATTTTGAATCAACCAACAAAAATTCAAAAGCCTCCTTCAAGAAAATTGGCAAAGAACTATCATAAAAATTCAAACTACCAAAGACTAATAGGTTATTCTCATCCTCAAAGTATAAGCCAACCGCAGTAGAACCAGATTTAACAACCCAAGTCCCATTAGGCACAAAACTAGGGAAAAGCCTAGTAGCAATAGGTAAAGAATGAAAAGTGTAATTTACACTTTTTACATAATCACCAACAAAGTTGGTGTAAAAAGTTATAAACTTGCCTTTATACAGAAATCTAGCATCAGGTGACTTAGGAATGATTATAGAATTCCTAAACGAAGAAAGGTTACCACTCCCCAAAATGCTAATACTCAAATCATTACCCTTGTCAACTGAATTTGTGAAGCCAAGAGAGTATAAAGAAGATAAAAAGAATTTTTTCTCCTCCTCCGGAACATTCAGAGAAATCTTACTAACCGAAGTGATAGGCACAAAAAACTCGTTAGTTGCAGTATCCCTAAAAAGCAAAACTTTTAAAATACTAATCCCTTCAAAGGGATTAGTAAACTTAATGAAAAAGTTTTCCTTACCCACTACCTGAGATGACATAATAATCCTTTCGCTACTTGCATTTGATAATACAACTTCAACGCTACAATTTGACTTTGAATAAACTTCAATTTCCCCCTCAACATCCCTTGTAAGCCTATTCCAAACCCTTATGTACGCCCTAGCATCTAGAGAAAAAGAAGGGAAAATAACACTTTCGTAGTCCTTTACTCCCAAACTCTTGACAAAATCCCAAAAACTCCTTTGCCCATCAGTAAGAAAAATAATTCTACCACCTAGAGCAGTGCTTAATAAACTAGTACCTAAGAAACTTCTAAGAGCACCTTTATTATATTCTCTAATCTCAGGGTAATAGTACTTAAGCTTTTCAATAACCTCTTTAGGTGAGCCAGAAATCAAGTTACCCGAATTGTCAATAACAAAAACTTTCGTGTTGCTAGGATACTCTTTCAGCGTCTTTCTTAAGTAAGAAAGGTAACTATCAAAGTTGTACCTTGAGCTATATGAATTATCAATGAAGAATATTACATTATCCTCCTTCTTGGTGCTAATGATTGGTGATGAGAATATAAGAACTATGGTAGCAACTATTAACACTCTGATGAATAGTTTTAATAACTCAACATTTATGTTTAGCCACCTTGTTTTATCGTTAGCAGAAACAAATTTTACTGTAGGGAAAATATACTTCTTCCTACTGTAGAACCTGTAAAGGTATATAAGTACAGGTATCAACGATAAAGAAAGAGCCCAAACAAAAGGATTCAGAAACTCTATCATCTTACAATATACAATTTCTTAGTTGTAATTTTTTCGCCAATTTTTGTAAAAACAACATAAGTACCAGAATTTACATCCTTACCCCTGTCATCCTTCAAGTCCCAAGGGAAATTATAAATTCCGTCCTCAAACTCTTTATCTTTTAGAACCGTCTTAACAACATTGCCTTTTGAGTCAAAAACAACAATTGAAACTTTATTCGGTGAAGTAAGTTTAACGGATATATTAACAATCCCCTGCGGGGATTGTATAAAAGGATTTGGATAAACAATAATACTATCATCAGAAATAGCATTCTCAAGAACAAAAGACCTCATTATTATTATGCTATCAACTTTACCGCCATCAGGCGAAGTCGTATCGTAAGAGAATACCAATTTTATTGAGCCAACATTCTTTGAAACATTCTTGAGGTCTATGATACCTGAAGTCTGAGGGAATTCAATTGTCTTCTTTGCTATTATATAGCCATTATCTGAATTCAAAACATCGACATACAACCTTGTACCAGGTTTCAAATCACAAGAAACAACAATCGTATCAAAATAACTTAATTCGTTTGTCGGTATATCTATATTTGTTATCTTGAAGTAGCCGTATGAGGAAGTTAAAACAAGTCTAGGAGGGTTCTGTTGGATAGTTGCATTAAACAACCCGTAAACTAAATTCGTAGTGGATGGTGAGAAGTCTATAGTTAATTTGTCATTTGTCATCACAAAGGGATAAGCAAACGAAGAAGCTATAAAAACCAATAAAAAAGCAACAAAAAACAACCTCATAAAAATATTATAGGAAAGAAATAATGAATAATCAAATTTGATTTTTTGAAGAATTCAAATTCTCTTGAATTCACATAGGTGAACAATTATTTCCCACCCGCCCTATTTAATGTTGGGATACTTTGTATCCCAACTCACTTACTTTTTCAGTGATATATTACTCAGCACAGCAACCAACTTCGTTATTTGGGCGGTAGAGGATTCGAACCTCTGACCCCCTGCTTGTAAGGCAGGTGCTCTAACCTCTGAGCCAACCGCCCATCAAATTAAGATTTCTTAAGCCTAGCTTTAGCGTAGTTCATCAATCCACCATGCTCGAAAATGTTAAACAGAACCTTTGGAAAAGGCTTTATAGCAAATTCTTTATTCTTCGTTACATTCCTGACTACTCCCTTTTCTAAATCTATTTCAAGAATATCGCCAGTTTCAGTGATATCAACAACCTCAGGGCACTCAACAATTGGCAATGCTCTATTTATAGAATTTCTGAAAAATATCCTAGCGAATGATTTAGCAACAACAGCACTAACACCAGCAGCTTTTATAGATATAACAGCGTGCTCTCTAGACGAACCAGAACCAAAATTCTTACCAGCCACCAATATATCACCTTGCGAAACTTTAGAAGCAAATGTTGGGTCCTCATCCTCTAAGCAGTGCTTAGCAAGCTCCGAAGGGTCAGTAGTATTCAAATACCTAGCAGGAATTATTTTGTCAGTATCTATATCATCACCATACTTCCAAACCTTACCTCTTATAACCATAGCACCCTACCTTTCTTATTAATTTTACACTTAGAATGAACTCAATTTCAAACAAACTAGACTGTGTAAAAAATAATGAGGCGATAGCCTCATTACAAATCCCTTGAAAAAAATTTTTATATAACGATATAATATACTATGAGAGGGCAATTAATGGATATTTACATAATGGGTTCAAAGATAGATTTCAGAGTTGAAAACGAAAGGACAATAAGGGATGTTATAGAAAATATTTCAGAGGTAGTATATAGCTACGGGCAGTCAATAACTGAACTCAGGATAGACGGAAAAATTTATTATCCAACAGACCCAGAACTAGAAAACATACTCATCGACAATGTAAGAGTCCTAGAGATAAATATCGCTTCATTTTTTGAAGTCTCGGCATCTCTCATATTCTCGCTAATACCGTATGTAAGAAAGTTCAAAGAGCTAATAAAAAGTGACCTAATAGACCAATACCAATTTGATGAAGCAAAGCAATGGATAATTGATGCTCTAGTTTCATCGACTGATATGATTTTTGTTTTGTCGTATAACTCAAAATGGATAAAAACAAGGAACGAAATTGTAGGACAACTACAAGAAACTTCCTTTGGGGAAATTAAAGAAAACGAAGAAAACAGGGAAAAATTGCTAGATACCCTACAAACACTTGAAAACCTACTAACAGACCTAACCAAAATCTTTGAAAAGATAGAAAATGACGGAGAGATTGTTTTTGATTCATCAATAGATAATGACATTTCCGAAATGCTTGAATTAATAGAAGAGATATCCCTGAGCCTACAATTAGGTAATGATAACGAAGCTCTAAACAGGCTATACGAATTCGCTGATGCATTCCTAGACTTATTTTATTACCTGAATATTTCAATAAAGTTCATTAAAATGCACCAAGACCTTTATGAAAAGTTCAAATCTTATAACTTTCCAAATATTAGCGAAACAAGTAAGATAATAGAGAACATTATAGCAGCAATAAATCAAAAGGACTTTGTGTATGCAAGTGACTTGCTATCGTACGAACTCAAACCAAAGATAGAAGAGATATCTACATTGATAAAGGACATAAGAGAAATAATATCATCAAAGTTTTATACAAACTAAGAAAGCTTCGCCTTTTAACACACTCATAGCATCCCTTCAAGAAGGTGCTTTAAGCACAATGTGCTTTAAGCACAAGGTGCTATTCAGCACAAGTGTTAATTAGCACAAGAGCACATTATCTTAAGTAGTCCCACCCGCCCACCCAATTTCATTGAGAGGGTTTTACACCCCTCTCCACTCCCTAGAGTGTAAGCAAGTCCCACCCGCCCTATTTAATGAAAAGAGATTTCGTTTTTCTACGCTCTCAAGAAATGCTTAAAGCACTTAATTAAGAAAGTGCTACAAAGCACTCTTCACTCTTTAGTAGCCCTACTCCTAAATCTTTAAGGGAGGCTATCGCCTCCCTTAACTACTAATAACCAACATTATCACTCGAAGGATCAGCATCGTGATAAGAAGAGTTACCGTTAAGAATGTTAACAGAATTTGAGTATATATACCCCGGCGCTTTCGGAAGTGTAACATTTGTATTTATATCCCTATAAATATAGCTGAAAGTATTTGTATAAAAAACATTACCTTGTATTGTGTGGTTTTTTATATCGTTGTCAAACAAAGAATTAGTAACTACCAAATCCTCCTCCCATATCGCACATGAGTTACTACCATACCCCGAGAAAACATTCGTTATGAATTTCAAGTTTTCGAA